>Ga0209066_10003325_pt1 | contig 18470 bp, 19 predicted proteins | sample All_14_2_FD_187198 | JGI IMG/M metagenome (GOLD analysis project Ga0209066, IMG submission 187198) | Freshwater microbial communities in response to fracking from Pennsylvania, USA - Allegheny Zone_MetaG_DW_15 (SPAdes) (version 2) ... | reverse complement strand
GTCGAGCAGAGTCGCGGCGTCTGCGACCTGCGGCAGCGCGCCGTGCTTGGCCGCGGCCGGGATGGCCTCGGCGACGGCCCGCACAGCGTCATCGGTCAGTCTGAGCCGGGCGACCCTGATCGCCGTGGAAAGCCCTCGCGCCGCCGTGTCCCGCGCGGTGGTGCCGGCAACCAGCCGGTCGAGTTGCAGAACGTCCTCCTCGTCGGTGCCGCTCACCTCCGCGGCGATGCCGGACACGTCGGCCTCGGCGGGGATGCCGCGCTGTTCGTCCGACGCCGGTGATGGACGCATCAGGGCGGCCACCTCGGCAAGTACCTCCGGAGGGAGTTCGAGCGCGCCGAGCAGGCTGTCTTCGTCCTCGGACCGCATCTGGGCGGTGAGCCGGAGCAACCGGGCCAGAGCGGCGGGCGGCATGTGGGCCACCACGTCGAGCATGCCCCTCATCGCCTCACCCTCCGGGGTGTGCTCGAGCGCCGCGCCGAGCAGCGCGAGCCGCGACTCCTCGTCGAGGAAGCGAAGCGCCTCAGCGCATCTGTTCCTGGCGAGGTCGCGCGCGGCGGGCTCGAGCCGGTCGATGGCTTCGGCCACCGCGTCGTGCGGCTCGCTGTCATCGCTGACCGAGTCGCCCCAGGCCTGCGCTGCCCGCGCGAGTTCGGGCGCGATCTCGTCGAGCGGCGATGCGGTGAGGTCCAGGCCGAGCAGGCCCTCCTCGGCCGACGCGCGCAGTGTGACCTCGACCACGGCGATGTTCGCGACGCCGACATCCAGCAGCGCTTTGCGGAAGCCGCCGGACCCACGTAGGGCCACCGAGTCGCGGCTGAGAGTCTCGAGGAACAGGACCGTCTCTTCGCCGGTGACCTCAGGCGCGACGATCAACTGCCCTACCTGCAGCCCGTGAAGCGTCTCGCCGAGTGCGGCGATCTGCGGGACACCCTCACCCACGGCCGTGTCGCCGAGGATGAAACGGCTGCGGTCGACCTTGAGTTGGATCGGGCCGGTCGTCCGTGTGACGGTGCGTGCCGCGCCGGTGAAGCGGGTGATCGCCTCGCCGCGCATCGGGCTTGCCGCCGGGTACAGCCTCACCGCGTTCATCGCCAGGGCCAGCGAACGGAGGAGCGCCTCGGCATGCGCGGCTGTCGTACCGGCCGGATGGTCCATGGCTCCTCCTCTCGCGCATTCGAGCGGTTCGGGTATATCGTCAACAGTCGAAGTGTGGCTTTGGATCCGACCCACTGCCACTCGGTCACGTATATCGTATTCCCTATTGGGCGATACTGAAGGAGATTCGTGGCACTTCGTAGTGACGCATACTACCGACAGCTCGTTGAGTCGGAGCTCAGGGCCGCCGGTGTGAGCGAGCCGCCGGTGTCGCTGGAGGTCGTGGCCGCGCATCTCGGAGTCCCCGTCCGTTCGATCCCGCTCCCGCTGTGGTTCACCGCTGCGCTCATCTATGAAGATGGGCTCCCGGCGATCCTGCTCAACGCGAGCAGACCGATGCTGGTGCGCCAGGCGGGCCTCGGCCACGTGCTGGGGCACATCCTTGTGGTGCTCGATGATCCGGAAGCGTCGTTCCCTCGCGACCGCGAGGACCAGCACCGCGTTGCCGATATGCTCGCCGAGGAGTTCATGACGCCGGGGTATCTCGTGCGCGACCAGGCTCAGAAGTGGTTCAACGACTACCGCTATCTCGCCGGACTGTTCGGCGTTCCCGAGTCGCGCATGTTCGAGGCCATGCGCGACCTCGGCCTCATCAAGAGCCGGGGCGTGGTCTGGGACTACTGACCGCCGTGTCGTGCCTGGCTGGTATCATCGACATGCGGCCGGCACCGGCACGCTACAGCTCGGGAGGTTGATGCGCATGCGGACGTCCTACGCCATCGGCGTCGATGTCGGTGGCACCAGAGTGGCTGCGGGTCTTGTCGATCGCAAGGGCAGGATGCTCAAGGAGGTCCGGACCCTCACGCCGCGCGACGCGGGGCCGTTCGCCATAGTCGACGCCATCATCGAGCTGATCACGGACGTCGCTTCAAGCGTTCATCCGGCCGAGATCGCTGGCATCGGCGTGGGGCTTCCGGCCCAGATCGATTTCCTCCGGCAGTCGGTCGAGTTCTGCACGAACCTTCCGTTGGCCGGAGTAGACATGCGCTCCCTGATCATGTCCCGGGTGCGGCACTCGGTCACGATCGACAACGACAGCAACTGCGCCGGGATCGGTGAGAGCAGGTTCGGCGTCGGCAAGGGCGTGCGCGATTTCGTGATGATCACACTCGGAACCGGTGTCGGCGGGGCGCTCTTCCTCGACGGACAGCCGTATCGGGGATCGCGCGGTCTCGGCGCCGAGGTGGGTCACATGGTGGTGCAGCTCGACGGTCCGCCGTGTCCGTGCGGCGGGGCGGGTCATCTCGAGTCGTACCTCGGCCGCCCGGCGATCGCCGCACGCGGCAGGGAGGTGGCCGCCACGTTCCGCGCGTTCGACCTGCGCGAGGCGGCCGGCGGAGATGCCGAGCAGGTGACGGCGGAGCACGTCATCGCCTCGGCGCTCAAAGGCGACGAGGACGCGCGCGGCATCCTGCTCGATGCGGGCGAGATCCTGGGGCGGGCGCTCGTTGGTATCGTGAACATCCTGAACCCCAGGCTCATCATCATCGGCGGTGGCGTGGGCGAGTCATGCGGCTTCCTTGTGGAGCGTGCGGCCGAAGTCATCGACCACGAGGCGCTCGCTGGCCGCAGGGACGTCCGGGTGGTCCAGGCCGAGCTCGGCAACGACGCCGGCGTCCTCGGTGCCGCGGCGCTCGCCTTCGACGAACACGATTCGCGTGAAGGGATACACCGGTGAACGAGCAGAGCACATCCTCGCCAGCGAAGGTCTACTTCGCTCCGATGCGGTCGCCGATGAAGCGCAGCATGGTCGCGCGCGTGGGCGGTCTGCTGGGCAGGGCGGGGTTGGCCGACGCGATCGCGGACGGCGACCTGGTTGCGGTGAAGCTGCACTTCGGTGAGCAGGGGAACACGGGGTTCGTGAGCCCGGTGTACCTGCGCGAGGTGGTCAGGCGGATCCGGGACGCGGGCGGCAAGCCGTTCCTCACCGACGCCAACACCCTGTACCGCGGCGAGCGCGCCAACGCGGTCGAACACCTGGCGTGCGCGATCCACAACGGGTTCTCGTTCGCCACGGTGGACGCACCGCTCATCATCGCCGATGGGCTCGACGGCCGTGATGCGGTCGAGATCCCGGTGAACGGCAAGCACTTCGAGTCGGTCCGCATCGGATCGGCAGCCATGCACGCCGACGCGATGGTGGTCGTCACGCACGTCAAGGGCCATGAGGCCACCGGGTTTGGCGGCGCTCTCAAGAACGTCGGCATGGGGCTGGGGTGTCGCTCGGCGAAGCAACGTATGCACGCCGACTTCAGGCCAGAGGTCACGCCTGAGACGTGTACCGCATGCGCGCGGTGTGTGCGCTGGTGCCCGGTGCACGCGATCACGATCGGACCCGACCGCTACGCGGTCGTGGACTACGAGGTGTGTTACGGCTGCGGCGAGTGCGTCGCCGCCTGCCCGTACGGGGCGATAGCCACGCAGTGGAAGACCGACGCCACCAGCATCCAGGAGAAGATCGTGGAGCACGTGGCCGGGGCGCTCGAAGGCAAGGACGGCAAGGTCGTGTACCTGTCGTTCGTCACCGCCGTCACCCCCGACTGCGACTGCTTCTCGTTCTCCGACGCGCCGATCGTCCCGGACATCGGCGTATTGGCGTCCACCGATATCGTCGCAATCGAGCAGGCGGCGTTCGATCTCGTCACCCAGGCGCAGGGGCTCACGGGATCTCGCGGTGAGGGTCTCAGCGCCGGCGCCGACAAGTTCATCGCGATCACCGGCGTGGACGGCACACATGCGATAACGTATGCGGAGGACATGGGCCTGGGGACAGCTCACTATGAGCTGGTCCGGGTGGACTAGCCCGGGCAGTGACGATCTGACAGGAGCTTCCAGTGGATTACTTCGACCTTCTGAAGCGCGCATGGACCATCACCTGGCGCTACAAGGCCCTGTGGGTGCTCGGGCTGTTCGCCGGCGCGGCAAGCGGTGGCTCCGGCGGTGGTGGCGGGAGCAACTACTCCACGAGCTCTCAGGACTTCTCCGGCAACGGAGGGCAGGCGTTCACGCAGATGGAACGCTGGGTGACCGACAACGTGGCGCTGATCGCGGTGGTGGCCGGCGCTCTCGTGATCTTCTTCCTGGCCATGTGGGTGCTGTCGGTCGCGGCACAGGGCGGTATCGCGCACGGAACCAACGAGGCCGCCGAGGGACGCACGCCGTCGCTTGGCGCTTCGTGGTCCGTGGGCTTCTCCAAGTGGGGCCGCACGTTCATGATCCAGTTCACGCTGGGGCTGCCCCTGTTGTTGGTCGCGATGCTCATGGGCGGCGTGCTGGTCGCCTCCGGTCTGGTCGGCGCATCCGGCGGCGAGGCCGCCGCGGGTGTGGGCATCTGCCTCTTCTTCCCGATCCTGTTCGTCGTCATCCTCGGGGCCGCGTTCATCATCGGGATCCTCTTGCCGATGGCCATCCGCTATGGCGTGCTGCTCGATGTGACGTTCGGTCAAGCCATCAAGCGGGCATGGGACGACCTGTGGGGCAAGAAGGGCCTGTTCGTGTTCTGGCTCGTCATGCTGCTTCCCGGTATCGCTTACGGTATCGGGCTCACCGTGATCGCCATCCCGCTCGCGATCCCGTTGGTCTTCCTGTTCATCGCCGAGCAGTACATCATGGCGATCGCTCTGACCGTGCTCATGGTCCTCGTGCTCATGCTCCCTGGCGCGATCTACGGCACGTTCGCGAACGCGGCATGGACCCTCTTCTTCCGTCGCGTCGCCGGCCTCGACCCGGGCGCGCCCTCCTCGGTGCCCGCGTATGAGGGGCCGCTGCCCGGTGGAGACGCGCCTACCTACGCGCCGCCGGCACCTCCCGTCACCCCGGATGCCGGGTATGCGCCGCCGGCGCCCCCCGTGACCCAGGACGCCGCGTACATGTCGCCGGCGCCCCCCGCGTATGTGCCTGGAGGCGTCTCCGGTGAAGGGGAGGGGCTTCCGGTCGCCCCGGAGGACGTCGAGTCAGCCGTGGAGGAGTCGCTGCACTCAGATGCATGAGCCGAGCGGAGTCCTGCTGGTCTGCGCAACGCCCATCGGCAACCTGGGTGACGTGACCCTGCGCGTGCTTGACGCGCTCCGCACCGCCGATGTGATCGAGGCCGAGGACACGCGCGTGACCCGCAAGCTGCTCGCCCGCTACGAGATCCGTACACCGCTCGAGCCCTACCACGAGCATAACCGGGCGGCCAGGACGCCGGAGCTGGTGGACCGCATCGAGCGGGGAGAGAGGATCGCCCTGGTCTCCGATGCCGGCACCCCCGGTGTCTCCGACCCCGGCGAGCAGCTCGTCGATGCGTGTCTGGAGGCTGGCCTGACCGTCGAAGTGCTGCCCGGCGCGTCGGCCATTCTCACGGCGCTCGTCGCCAGCGGTTTGCCCACCCATGCGTTCTACTTCGGCGGCTTCCTGCCCCGCAAGCAGGGCGACCGGTCCCGCACCCTGCAGAAGCTGGCCGAGCTGGACGCCACGCTCATCTTCTACGAATCGCCCGGACGAACGCCGGCCACCCTCGCATCGATCGCGGAGGCGTTCCCCGGCCGCCGGGCGGCGGTCGCGCGCGAGCTCACGAAGTTGCACGAGGAGGTCGTGCGAGGCGAAGTGGGCGAGCTGGCCGGTCGATACGCCGACCGCGAGATCAAGGGCGAGGTCGTGCTGCTCGTGGGTCCCCGGGAAGAGCCGGTCCAACTCCTCATCGATGAGGAGTCCGTCCGTGAACGTCTCGCGGAGGCCATCACCTCCGGAGCCACTCGCCGTGACGCGGTGCGCGATGTGGCGCAGGAGATGGGGCTTCCCAAGAACGACGTGTACAGACTGTCGCTCGGGCTCTAGTACGGCGCGGCGGGGCTACAAGTCCCTGATCTCAGCGATGCACGTCGCACACACCGTGCGGCCCCTGACCGGCTGCACCTTCTCCTCGCTCCCGCAGATCACGCAGGACTCCCGGTACTTCTCGAGGATGATGCGCTCTCCGTCGACCGAGATCGAGAGCGGGTCCTTCACGTGTATGCCGAGCGTCCGTCGCAGCTCCATCGGGATGACGATGCGCCCAAGGTCGTCGACACGGCGTACGATACCGGTGTCGTTCATTCCTGTGCCCCTTTCGAGCGACTGTGCCGATCGCGCGGTGCGGTATCATGTGGGACTGTCCGGAACATCTGGCGTCGCTTCCATAAATACCCATATTGAAGACGAGGTAACCACCGGTGAGCAAGCCGCCGTTCTACGTCACCACTCCCATCTACTACGTCAACGCCGAACCGCACCTGGGCACGGCGTACACGACGATCGCGGCCGACGCGGTCGCGCGGTACCGTCGCATGACCGGCCACGACGTCCGATTCCTCACGGGACTCGACGAGCACGGCCAGAAGATCGCCCAGGCCGCCGAGGAGCACGGCGTGTCCCCGCAGGAGTGGGTGGACTCGATCGCGCCCACGTTCACCGATGCATGGGAGATGCTCGGTGTCACCTACGACGACTTCATACGGACCACGGAGGACCGGCACAAGCGTGGCGTGCAGGCCTTCTGGCAGAAACTGCACGACGACGGCTATCTCTACCAGGGCCACTACGAGGGCTGGTACTGCGTGCCCGATGAGACCTACTGGACCGAGGACCAACTCGAGGAGCCCGGCATCTGCCCGCAGTGCGGGCGTGAGGTCAAGTTCATCCGCGAGGACAACTGGTTCTTCAAGCTCTCCGAGTTCCAGCAGCCGCTGCTCGACTTCTACGCAGTGCACCCCGAGTTCGTGCAGCCGGAGACCCGGCGTAACGAGGTCGTCTCCTTCGTGCAGGGCGGTCTCAAGGACCTCTCCATCTCCCGAACCACGTTCTCCTGGGGCGTGCCGATCCCGTTCGCCGAGGGGCACGTCACCTACGTGTGGATCGATGCCCTGCTCAACTACATCACCGCGCTCGGCTACGGCAGCGACGATCCCGTCGACGTCGAGCGGTTCGCGCGGTACTGGCCCGCCGACTACCACTTCGTCGGCAAAGACATCATCCGCTTCCACTGCGTGATCTGGCCGGCGATGCTCATGGCCGCCGGCATCGAGCCGCCCAGGAGCGTGTTCGCGCACGGCTTCCTGCTCACCAAGGGCGAGAAGATGAGCAAGTCAAAGGGCAACGCCCAGACACCCGCGAGTCTCGTGGAGCGCTTCGGCGTGGACGCGTACCGGTACTACTTCCTCCGCGACGTCTCATTCGGACACGACGGGTCGATCTCCATGGAGGGGATGGTCCAGCGGTACAACGGCGACCTCGCCAACGACTGGGGCAACCTCTGCTCACGCCTCTTCAACATGACCGAGAAGTACTTCGACGGCATCGCTCCGGCGGCGCCCGACCTCGCGGCCGAGACCGACGAGGACGCCACCATGCGCGCGATCGCGGGCAAGCTCCCCGAGACGTACGAGGACCACATGGGCCGCCTCGACTACTCGGCGGCGCTCGAGAGCGCGTGGGAGCTCATCAAGTTCGCGAACCGCTATATCGAGAACAGCGCGCCCTGGACGCTCGCCAAGGAGGGGGACACCGCCCGGCTCGCGGCGGTGCTCTACAACGCGCTCGAGGCCGTCCGCATCTCCGCGCTCTTCACGGCGCCCGTGATGCCGAACACATCGGCTGAGGTCTGGCGGCGGCTCGGCCTTGGCGACATCACCGCGGTGACCGACGTGTGTGCGGCTGCCGAATGGGGCGGTCTGCCCGAGGGCTCGCGTGTGACGAAGGGCGACGCGCTCTTCCCGCGCATCTACGACGAGGTGTAGCCCGACGGATGCGGGGTTCGGAAGGAGAGGGGCCTGTCATGGTCGAATCGCTGCCGCCGCTGCCTGACCTGGGCGCCCCGTCGGTCGACGCCCACGCGCACCTCGCGATGCTCGAAGACCCGGTGGCGGCGCTGGTGCGCGCGGCCAGGGCGGGTATCGCGCTCGTGGCCACCGTGGTGGACCTCACGGAGTCGCCTGAGGCGACACTGGATGGGCTCGCCGGGTGGACGTCCTCGGCGTCGCGTCATCTCGAGCCCGAAGGCCTCGCCGTCCCCGAGGTACGGTTGATCGTCGGCTGGCATCCTCACAACGCGAGCGAAGGTGACGAAGCGCTGTTCGCACGCCTGCGCACGCTTGCCGCCGATCCACGTGTCGGCGGGTTCGGCGAGCTCGGCCTCGATTTCCACTACGACCACTCCCCACGCGATGCGCAGCGCGCGTGGTTCCGTCGGCACCTCGAACTCGCACGGGAGGTCGGCCTTCCCGTGGAGATCCACCTGCGCGAAGCGCACGGCGAGGGGCTCGAACTGCTGCGCGAGGTCGGCATCCCGGAGGCCGGCTGTGTCATCCACTGCTTCACCGAGGGCCCTGGGCTCGCGGCACGGTTCCTTGAGCTCGGGTGCCATATCTCGTTCGCCGGGCCGGTCACGTTCAAGAAGGCCGAGGCGCTGCGCGAAGCCGCGCGCATCGTGCCGCTCGACCGCCTCCTGGTGGAGACCGACTGCCCGTTCCTCGCGCCCCACCCGTACCGCGGGCGATCGAACGAACCGGCCTTCGCGGTGTTGAACGCCGCGACGGTGGCCGACGTGAAGGGCATCCCGCACGCGGAGGTCGCCACCGCGACGCTCGAGAACGCCCGGTCGCTGTTCGGCCGGAGCCACGTACGGTGAGCGGCGATGAGACGTCCGCGCACCCCGGGGTGACCCTGTCCCGGCCGCTCGCGCTCGGGATCGCCGGTAGCCCGCGGCGCGGCGGCAACAGCGACACGCTGCTGGCGGAGGCGCTCGCGGGAGCGGCCGAGGCAGGAGCCGCCACCGACACGCTTGTGGCCGCCGAACTCGGCCTTGCGCCATGCCGCGGCTGCAACACCTGCTCCCGGACAGGAGAGTGCATCCTCGGCGATCCCTGGCGCGACGTCTTCACGCGGATCGACGGGGCCGACGCGCTCATCGTCGCATCGCCCGTCTACTTCGCCACCGTGCCTGCGGTCCTCAAGGTCCTGTACGACCGCATGCAGCCCTACTGGGCCAGGACGCACGTGCTCGGCCGCGAGCGCCCTGTCCGTAGGCCGGGGGCCATCCTGCTCGCCCGCGCCGGTGGGGACCCGTACGGGTTCGACGCCGCCGAAGCGACGACGCGAAGCGTGCTCGCGGTACTCGGGATCGATGTGCTCGATGCGCTCAAGGTGGCGGGGCTCGACGCGGCGGGCGATGTGGAGCAGCATCCGGCCGCGCTCACCGGCGCCCGCGTGCTCGGCGGCGCGGTCGCGCTCGAGGCGATCAGCCGCCAGTCGGGGTAACGCGCCGGTCATCGCCGTGGCGGGACCGTTCGCCCGTCGGATGCCCAGCGGTCGTCCGGTCGAGTCCGCCGGTCGTCGCCGTTCGTCAGGTCGCAGGTCACGGTGCGTGGAACGCGTGCAGCCGGCTGGGCTATACTGCGAAGGTCGCGTTGTGACACTGAACTGTAACCGGTCGAGAGGCTTGTATGCGCACGCCGGTCCGTCCGGCCCGCCTGCTGAAGAACCATCACGTCGCAGTAGTGCTCCTCGCAGTAGTCGTCGCAGCCAGCACATCCGTCGCACTCGCATGGGCCGAAAAGGGCGTCACCGTCGTCGTCGACGGCAAGGTCGCCTATCACAAGACTGATGCAGACACCGTTGCCGACGTCCTCGCGGAGGTCGACATCGACCTTGGCGACGGCGACCTCGTGTCCCCGCTTCCCGAACAGCCCGTTGCCGATGGCGCTGAGATCGTCGTTCGTCAGGCGGTCCCTGTCACCATCGAGTGCAACGGCACGCCGGTCGATGTGAACGTCATCGGCACCACCGTGGCCGACGCGCTCGTCACAGTCGGCCTCGACCCTTCGGCGGGGCTCGCGGTGGATCCGCCGATCGACGCCATGCTGTCCGATGAGATGACCATCACCGCCACCGACGTGTTCCTCCGCGTGCTCAAGGAGGACGCGGAGGTGGCGTTCGAGACCATCGAGGAGCCGGACGCCGAGCTCTACGTGGGCGAGCGCAAGGTCGTCCAGGAGGGCGCCGAGGGCCGCGCGATCCGCGTCTACCAGCTCACCATGCAGGGCGACGTCGAGATGGCACGCACGGTGAAGGCCGAAGAAGTGCTCGTCGAGCCGGTGCCCGCGATCGTACGGGTCGGCACCAAGCCCAAGCCGGTGCCCCAGGTGCCGAGAGCGATCCGTCGTCCCACGGTGCCGGGTGGGGCCGACGCCGGCGCAGCCGGCCCGGACGAGGGCGTCACGCTCCGCGTGAGCGCTACGGCGTATACGCCGTGGGACCCGGGCTGCGGCGGTCTGAGCGTCATCGAGCGCAAGCTCGCGGCGTACGACATCCCCGCGGGATGGGGCATCGTGGCGGTGGATCCCTCGGTGATCCCGCTCGGAACGAAGCTGTACGTCCCTGGCTACGGCTACGCGTACGCGGCCGACACGGGCGGCGCCATCAAGGGCGCCAAGATCGACGTGTGCTTCTGGTCCGGGGGTTCCTCGGCCGCGCATGCCAGGGCCATCTCCTGGGGCCGCCGCACCGTCACTGTCACGATCCTCGACCAGTAGGGCCGCGCACCCGTGCCGTACTCGAGGCTGGCCAACCCGTCGGCGACCATCGCTGTGCTCGAGCGCCATGGCCTCCGCACTCGCAAAGCGCTCGGGCAGCACTTCCTGATCGATGACAACATCGTCGGCCGGATCGTGCGTGAGGCGGACATCACGCCTGGCGAGCCGGTGCTGGAGATAGGTCCGGGCATCGGAACGCTCACCGATGCGCTGCTCGGAGCGGGCGCGGACGTGGTGGCCGTCGAGTACGACGATCGCCTGCTGCCGGTGCTCGCCGACCTCGCCGGTGAGCGTGGTGGGCTCACCGTGATACACGCCGACGCAGTCGGCGTGCCCATCGACCAGCTGGGCACCGGCGCCGCGGCGCCGCGGGCGCTCGTGGCCAACCTCCCGTACGCGGTGGCCGCTACCGTCGTGCTCCGATTCTTCGAGGAGATGCCGTCGCTCGAACGAGCGGTGGTGATGGTGCAGGCCGAGGTCGCCGAACGCATGTCCGCACGCCCTGGGACCAAGGCGTACGGGGCGTATACGGTGAAGCTGGGTCTGTACGCACGCGCCGCCGGCAGGTTCCCTGTGCCCCGCTCATGCTTCTTGCCGCCACCACGTGTCGATTCGTCGGTGATCACGCTCGTCCGCGATACCGCCGCCGATGACACGTCGCTGCTGCCCTGCGCGGTACGGGCCGCGGACGCCGCCTTCTCACAGCGTCGCAAGACGCTCCGGAACTCGTTCGCCGCGGGCCTGGGCATCACCACCGCCGAGGCGACGTCCCTGCTGGAGGCGGCGGGCATCGACCCCGGAGCACGGGCGGAGACCCTGGACATCGACCGGTTCCTCGACCTGGGAACGGTCCTTCGCGAGCGCGGCTGAGGTTGTCCGAAGAGCCGTTCTTCTGTATAATGCGGCTCTTCGAGGAGGTTGATGTATGGATACCATGAACCAGGTTCAGGTGGTCGGTCGGATTCGCACTGACCTCGAATCCATGATGGGCGAGCGGATGAAGCTCAAGGCCAACATGGGGCGCTCCAAGATCCTTGAGAGGGAAGGCATTCTCGAGCAGACCCATCCGAGCCTGTTCGTGCTGAAGATCGATGAGAAGCGCGGCCGTACTGCCCGGGTGAGCTACAGCTACGTCGACATCCTCACGGGCACCGTCGAACTCACCGACTGCGACACCGGCGAATGCATCTTCCCCTGGTTGAACTAGGGGACCAGCGACAGACTGTGACGACGCGCGGGGTCAAGTGCCCCGCGCGTCGTGTGTTCGGGGGAGCATCAATGACATCCGAGGCGCTGCATATCACGGCACCCGCGAAGGTGAATCTGTTCCTCTCGGTGGGGACGGTCGCACCCGATGGCTACCATCCCGTGGAGACGGTCCTCCATGCACTCGAACTCGCTGATACCGTGACGGTCACACCGTCCTCCCGCCTCGGGTTCTCGTGCAGCCACGATCTCGGCCTTCCCGACGAGCTGAACCTGGCCCACCGGGCGGCCGTGGCCATGGGAGTGCGGTTCGGCCGCGAGCCGCACGTGTCGATCGAGGTCGAGAAGCGCATCCCCGCAGGCTCCGGCCTCGGTGGTGCGAGCGCCGACGCAGCCGCCGTGATCGCCGGACTGGTGACGCTGTGGGGCCTCGATCCGCGGGACCCCGCGGTCGCCGAGGTGGCGCGCTCCCTCGGTGCCGATGTCCCGTTCTTCCTGGTCGGCGGAGCCGCGCGGTTCACCGGCCGGGGCGATGTGCTTGCCCGTACGCTGCCGGCGATCCACGCGCCGGTGGTGCTGGTGAGGCCCGCCGAGCCGGTTCCAACCGGGGAGGCGTACGCCGCTTTCGATCGCGCCGCTCCCGCGCCGCAACCCTTGCCGCACACCATGGAGGCGGCGCTTCGCGGCGGCAGCGTCGCGGAGGTGGCAGGCAGGCTCTTCAATGCCATGACGCCGTCCTCGTCAGCGCTCGTCCCGGCGATCGGGGCCGTCCTCGACCTGGTGCGGGGCTGCGAAGGCGTCGTCGCCGCCGAGATGAGCGGCAGCGGTTCGGCGGTCTTCGGCATCTGCGATGGGCACGACGGCGCCCGTGAGTGTGCCGCGCGGGCGTGCGATGCGGGCCTATGGGCGGTGGCGACGCGCTTCAGTCCGCATGGCTGCGTCGTGCGGCGGGTCTGACCGCTATACGCGGGCACCGTCACAGGAGTACCATTCCTTACGTTTCCTTGAGTGCAGGTATGGGGCGCCGTGCGTCGAAGTACCAACCCAGGGGCAATGGACACCTGCAGGGAGCACTATGGACATCACCAAAGTCACATTGAGGCCGGTCGCGATGAACAAGGTCTGCGCGATCGCCAGCATCGTCATCGACGACATGTTCGTCATCCACGACCTGCGCGTCGTCAACGGCGACAAGGGTCTGTTCGTGGCCATGCCGTCGCGCAAACTGCCGAGCGGCGAGTTCCGCGACATCTGTCATCCGATCAACGCCGACGCGCGCCAGGCCATCCAGGACGCGGTACTCGAGGAGTTCCAAGCCGAGGGTGGCGTCGATGCGTTCGCCGAAGCGGCGCTGGGCGCGGGGCCGATGTAGCTGCGGTCTCTGGTCTGCGACCTCCCCGTGCGCAGCGGTGCGCTGTCGTGGAGTGCCCGGGGCCACCGCCCCGCGTGTCTGGCCGTCGTACCGACGGTCCACACCCTTCGCTGTGGTATACTCCCTGCGCTTACGGGAGCCCGCGTGCGGGTGCCTTGGGGCGTCGCCAAGCGGTAAGGCATCGGCCTTTGGAGCCGACATTCGTAGGTTCGAATCCTACCGCCCCAGCCATGTCGATCGAGCGGGGCGCCGCCCCGATCTGAAGGAGCTTCGATGAGCGCGACCGCTCTGGTCCTCGCGGCCGGCGAGGGGACCCGGATGAAGTCCTCGCTCCCCAAGGTCGCCCACCGTATCCTTGGCCTGCCGATGGTGGAGTACGCCATCCGCGCGGCCCGCGAGGCGGGGTGCGACCGGGTGGTGGTGGTGACAGGCCATCAAGCCGAGGAGGTCGAGGCGCTGGTGCACGATGTGACCTTCGCCCGTCAGGACCGTCGCCTCGGCACCGGACACGCGGTCATGTGCGCCGCAGACGCGCTCAAGGGCGCTACAGGCTCCCTGCTGGTGCTCGCCGGTGACTGCCCTCTTCTCGCCCCCGAAACCCTCGCAGAACTCATCCAGAGCCGTGAGGGGCGCAACGCCGCCTGCTCGCTCCTCAGCACCCGGCTCGCTGATCCCACCGGGTATGGACGGATCATCCGAGATGCCGGAGGCGCGATCGTCGGCATCGTCGAGGACAAGGACCTCGCCGATGACCAGCGTGTGATCGATGAGGTCAACACGAGCACGTACTGCTTCGACATCGAGACGCTCTTCGCACACCTGCAAAGGCTGGGGACCAGCAACGCACAGGGCGAATACTACCTTACGGACATGATCGACATATTCCACCGTGAGGGGCTTACCGTGGTGGGCGTCGAGGCCGCCGACCCCAACGAGATGCTCGGGGTGAACAGCCGCGTGCAGTTGGCCGAGGCCGCCGGCATCCTGCAGGGTCGCATCAACGTGCGGCACATGCTCGCAGGCGTCACGATGACCGACCCGGGGCTGGTGTGGGTGGGCCCCGACGTCACCATCGGGCGGGACACGATACTCGAGCCGATGACGTTCCTCCTCGGCGATACGATCGTGGGCGAGCGCTGCGTCATCGGTCCGAACGTGCGGGTATCGGACTCACGGGTCGGAGATGGCTGCGTGATCAGCGACGCCGTTCTCACCGATGAGGCGCTCGCTGATGGCGCGAGTGCGATACCCTGTCAGTAGGAGGAAGCGCCGTAGGCGTTCGTCACCGGAGCGATCGCGCACCGGCGTGCAGGACTGAAGGCGACCAGTAAGGAGCGATCGGCACGATGATCTCGACACCGGGCAAGCGCATGATGGTGTTCGCGGGCACCCACAACCGTGAGTTGTCGGAGGATATCGCCCGGCACCTCGGGGTGGAGCTCGGGAACATCAAGATCTCCAAGTTCGCAAACGGTGAGATCTACGTCCGCTATCTGGAGAGCGTCCGCGGGGCCGACATCTTCCTGATCCAGTCGATATGCCAGCCCGTGAATGCGGCGCTCATGGAGCTCCTGATCATGATCGATGCGGCCAAGCGCGCGAGCGCACGCTGCATCACCGCGGTGATCCCGCACTACGCGTACGCGCGCCAGGACAAGAAGTCCGCCGCTCGCGAGCCGATCACGGCGAAGCTCGTCGCCGACCTGCTCACCACCGCCGGCGCGGAGCGCGTGATCGCGATGGATCTGCACCAGGGTCAGATCCAGGGCTTCTTCAACCAGCCGGTGAACCATCTCACGGCACTGCCGATCCTCGCCGACTACTTCGAGGCGCTCGAGCTCGAGGACCTCGTCGTCGTCTCACCGGACGTTGGCCGTGTGAAGGCCGCGAAGAAGATGGCCGACATGCTCGGCGCCGGACTCGCGATCCTGCACAAGGGGCGTCCCGAGCACAACGTCGCGGAGATCACGCACGTCATCGGTGAGGTCGCGGGCAAGAACTGCATCCTCTCCGACGACATGATCGACACAGCCGGCTCCGTCACCGCCGGTGCGCGTGCGCTCATGCAGAAGGGCGCCAAGAAGGTATGGGTCACAGCGACCCACGGCATCTTCTCGCCCCCGGCGTTCGAGCGGTTCGAGTCGGCGCCGATAGAGGAGGTCGTGGTCACCAACACGCTGCCGATCCCCGAGGAGCAGCAGCACGGCAAGATCAGGGTGCTCTCGGTCGCCCCGCTCTTCGCGCGCGCTATCCAGAACGTGTACAACGACGACTCGGTGTCCGAGTTGTTCGATCCCGATTTCCAGCTCTGACACGACCCGGGCGCATCCGCGCCACAGGCCGACCACAAGGAGGCACAACCATGACGCACGTTGTCGAACTAGAAGCGAAGGTCCGTGAGATCACGGGCAAGACGAGCCACAAGCTGGCTGCCGACGGGCTCGTTCCCGCGGTGCTGTACGGCCCGAAGATCGAGACGCGGTCTCTGTCCGTGGACAAGCGGGTCTTCGACCAACTGATGCAGACCACAACGGTGGGCGCCACGCTCGTGGAGCTCAGCGTGGAGGGCGACGCCAAGCCGATCGATGTGATCATCAAGGAGGTCAAGCGCGACGAGCTCAAGGGCTTCGTGAAGCACGTCGACTTCTGGGCCGTCGACATGAAGCAGTCGATGCAGACCTCAGTGGCCGTGACGTTCGTGGGCTCCTCGGAAGGCGAGCGCGCTGGCGGCACGCTGATGCACTCCCTGCGTGAAGTGAAGATCGAGGCGAACCCCAAAGACCTGCCCGAGCACATCGAGGTGGACATCTCGGCGCTCAACATCGGGGAGTCGCTCACGATCGCGGACCTGGTGGCCCCCAAGGGCGTCACGATCCTCGAGGAGCCCGAGACCGTCCTCGCGTCCGTGGTCGCGCCGATGGCCGAAGAGGAGCTCGAGACGACCAGTGGTGAGACCGCTGAGGTGCCCGAGGTGGGCAAGGAGTCCGAGGGATCCGAGGAGTAGTCCGCGAACCTATGACACGCATGGTGGTAGGGCTCGGCAACCCGGGTCCCGAATACGAGAACACACGTCACAACGCGGGGTTCCTGGTTGCGGACCTGCTCGCCGAGAACCTGCGGGTGACGTACTGGAAGGACGAGGCCGGCGCTCGTGTCGGCCTCGTCCGCTTCGGTGATGACGACCTGCTGCTCGTGAAGCCGCAGACGTTCATGAACCTGTCGGGCAAGGCCGTTGCGCGGCTTGCGGCGTCCTACGACGTTCCAGTCGCCGACATCGTGGTGGTCCACGACGACCTGGACCTGCCCGAGGAGACGCTGCGCATCAAGCGCGGCGGCGGGCATGGTGGCCACAACGGACTGCGCTCACTGGTCGACTCCCTCGGTGGCGGCGACTTCATCCGCGTGAAGATCGGGATCGGCCGCCCACCGGGTCGCCAGGACCCGGCCGCCTATGTGCTCGAACCGCTTCGTCCCGCCGCGCTCGAGCAGCTCACCGCTATGGCGCCGCATGCCGCACAGGCCGTCATCCACATCCTGGAGCACGGCGTGGAGAGCGCGATGCGGGAGTACAACGCCGGGTAGGGGGCAGGGTCTTCCCCGGGAGACCACGCTGCGTAGTCCTCGCCGGGGGCCCTCGGCGTGTCGAACGCTGCGCGTTCTCCACACCTTCCCCGGCTGCGGAGTGACTCCGCTACGGTCTCCCGGGGAAGACCCTTCTACTACTTGAGGTACTTCATCGGGTCGACGGGGTTGCCGTTCACCCTGACTTCGAAGTGCAGATGTGGGCCGGTGGAGAGCCCCGTGGAGCCGACCTTGCCGATAGCGTCGCGCTTCGAGACCTTCTGGCCGGTACTCACGCTGATGCTGCCCGACTGCTGGTGCGCGTACAGACTCGTGACGCCATTACCATGATCGATGATGGTGCAGTAGCCGTAGCCGCCGCGGTAGCCGGTATAGATGACCTTGCCGTCGGCCGCCGCCACGATCGTGGCGCCGTTGATGTTCTTGCCGACCGCGCGCCCACCGATGTCGATACCGGTGTGCATCTTCCGGTAGCCGAGGATGGGGTGGATGCGGTAGCCGAACGCCGAGCCCCCTGTGGGGGTCTGTTCGAACCCGGGCACGGGGAAGGCCATGACGCCGGCGAAGTACCCGGAGCCGGTGCCGTACAGCTCCTTGGCGATGCGGGCGGACTCAGCCTCTTCGGCCTCGGCCTGGGCACGCAGCCGTGCGGCGTTGGCCTCGTTCTCAGCAACGAGCGCTTCCTTCTGTGCCTGGGCGTTCTTCTGTGCGTCGAGCTTGGCTTGATGCTGCGCCCTGAGGCCGAGGAGGCGGTCCTGCTCGGCCTTGGCCTCCGCGCGCTTGGCGTCCACGGCCTCGCGGTCACGTTCGATCTCGGCCTTGATCTTCTCCAGCGAGATGCGGGTGTTCTTGAGGTCGTCAGCAAGCTCGGTGTTCGACTTGATCACGCGCTGGACGAGCGTGGTGCGGGTGATGAAGTCCTCGATCGTGCGACTGTCGAGCAACAGCTCGAAATACGCGAGGTCGCCACTCTTGTAGGTGCTCTCCATCCGCTGACCGAGCAGTTCCTGCTGACGTTCGTACTCGTCCTGCGTGGCGTCGATCTCGGTCTGCTTGGCGTCGATCTTCGCAGTGAGGGCGTCGACCTCTTCCTGTAGGCGCTCGGTGCGCTCGGTCGCGACGGAGATGTCGTCCGCGAGTGCAGAGATGTCGCCCTGGATCGAATCGATGGTGTCATCGAGGGCCCGGGCCTCGGCCTCGAGCCTATCGGCCGTGCTCTGAGCGGCGGCGGCGGCGTCACGGGCCTCTTGTGCGGCGCGTTCGTGATCGCGCAGGTCATCCACCGTCGCGGCGAAGGCCACAGGCGTGACGATGAGGGTGAGTGTGAGGGCGAGCGAGAGTGCGAGTTGGAATGCGCGGCTACGGTGCATGGTGTGATTCCTCCGGACAGCCCTACTACAGAGCCGAGTCGGTTTCCGCCGGAAGGCGCTACGCACGAATCATAGCAGCCGTCCAGGGTATGCGGCAAATGCGAGAGGGTATACAGCAAACAAGGTGCCCACGTCATTCACAGGGCCGCAGTCTCACAAGAAGGGGATGATACGCATGAGTGATGACTACCAGGCTCAGCAGCCTCCTACACCGCCCGCGCCTCCCGCGCCGCC
>Ga0209066_10003323_pt1 | contig 18477 bp, 13 predicted proteins | sample All_14_2_FD_187198 | JGI IMG/M metagenome (GOLD analysis project Ga0209066, IMG submission 187198) | Freshwater microbial communities in response to fracking from Pennsylvania, USA - Allegheny Zone_MetaG_DW_15 (SPAdes) (version 2) ... | reverse complement strand
GTCATTTACCTCAAGATCAAGATCGAAGAGAGCCAGCTTGGCCAACGTTTTTCAGGGTATGCCAGACATAAAAAGCGGACAGGCGCAATATTCCCGAAATTTCTTTAACTATAGTTTTCCTTCGATGAATGGAACAATATGGTCAAGGGTGCGTTGGGCGGCTCGTTTGCTGTGATTTACTGTATCAAAGTAATTCTCTAAATCCATATCAAAGGTGTATTTATAACCCATGGTTATGTAATCCTGACATTGTTTCAACGCATCGTGCGCACTCCGTTTGGGACGAAAGCCGTAACTCTTCTTCTCCCATTCCATCTATACCACCGCTTCCCTCCTGAATGCGACACAGGGACACCCTAAATAAAAGGCCAAAACACTTCATCAAATAATCTGGTAAAAGAAGAGATTTTTGTTACTAATCACATGACAAAGACTTAAAGATACTGATCAATGACTTGTTCTTGAAACTTCTCCGCCTCTCCGCCTCTTTGCCTTCGACTCCGCTCAGGCAGCGACTCGGTGGTTGAGCGAAGTCGAAACCCGGTAGTTGAGCGAAGTCGAAACCCGGTAGTTGTGCGAAGTCGAAACCACTGTATTCTTTGTATCCCTCTTGTTCTCCTCGAATCTAGCTCTTATGCCTCTACCTATCCTCTACCTATCCTCTACCTATAAACTCGTGTAAGATAGGAACTATATTGGTAGAGGATATTGAAGGGATGCTGAGGAGATGTTGAGGAAATGTTGAGAGATCATTTAAACCACGAAAGGCACGAAAGGCACGAAAACTGCCAGATGAAGAATTTTGTGTTTTTAGTGTTTTTCGTGGTTAAAAATAAAATCTGTAGTACACAAATCTGTACTCAATGAAACGCAATGGCCTGAACTATCTTTTCTTGTCCGGATAGCTGCAAAATGGGTTAATTTTACTCTGGGACACCCAAAAGAGTATCCTTGTGTTTTTAGATTATTGTTTATCAGTATAATACAAAACATACTCAATAAAAGTGTCGAAGTCAGGAAATAATTGGTCCAACTAACGGTATAAAAGCAGTACCAGTAATAACAAGAGAACCAGTTAGTCTTGCATAATCATTACCTGACATATCACTATTTGTATACTGATACCCTACTGTTCTCTAAGCCGCCAACAAGTCCACCGCCAATCGAAATGCCTGTCGAGATTGATGGGTCTAATTGGTTACCCCCTCCTCCTGCGGGCTCACCCCCCGAAACAGAAGCAAAATAATAATCAGCAGGGTCACCCCTTCGCTCCTTCTCCATATCCCCTTCGTATTTGTCCGCATAAAATCGAAGCAACAACGGAGAGAGAACGAAGAGCGAGCGAAGAGGTAAAAGTAAAACACACTCTCTCAGCATCCAGAAAACAGATCTTTTTCCGAAAGTTAAGACTTCACCGAGATTTGAACCGTCTTGGTAATTCCAAGTTTCCTCATACGAGAGTCCAGTGTTTTAGCATTTAGTCCTAACAACTTTGCCGCTCCATGCTCGCCACTCACCTTCCCACCAGTACGATGTAAGGCCTTCAGAATATGCTCAATCTCCAACTCCTCCAAAGTTTTAAAAGGAAGCAAAGCTGAATCACCGGTGAGTTGTTCTAATGCTGGTTTAAAACTACTCAAATCAAGAAGAGATCCCTGAGAGATAATCACAGCCCTCTCAATGGTGTGTTCAAGCTCGCGAACATTTCCAGGCCAATTATAATTCATCAACAAAGAAATATCATCAGGATCAATCTGCATTTTAGGCTTGCCAATACGACGGCAATACTTCTCAATAAAAAAGTTGATAAACGGAGGAATATCCTCCCTTCTATGTCGTAATGAAGGAATAGTGATAGGAAAGACATTTAACCGAAAGAAAAGATCAGCCCGAAAACGCCCTAATGTAACCTCTTGACTCAAATTTCGATTAGTCGCCGCTATCAATCGAGCATTACTCCGAATGATCTCTTTACCACCCACCCTTTCAAACTCTTTCTCCTGAATCACTCGCAATAACTTGGCCTGTAACTCCAATGAAAGCTCACCGATCTCATCAAGAAAAATAGTCCCCTTAGAAGCTAGCTCAAACTTCCCTAATCTTCGATCTATCGCCCCGGTAAATGCCCCCTTCTCATGACCGAACAACTCCGATTCAATCAATTGTGATGGTAAAGCAGCACAATTTACCTTAATCATCGGACCACTAGAATGGGCCGATTGTCGATGTATTGCTCCTGCAATGACCTCCTTACCTACTCCTGTCTCTCCCTCTAATAAAACCGTTGAATCTGTTACTGCTACCTGCTTCAACCTCCTTAAAACATGCGCCATCTCCTTACTCTCAGCTATGATAACCGACGACGGGGTCTTATCATTGATCTCCTCCAATAACGAGATATTCTCTAACTGAAGCTGCTTAGTCAAATCATGAATCTCGGCAAAGGCATAATAATTCTCAAGAATCAAACGTAACTGCGGAAGCAATGTATTCAAAATCTCTATGTCATCTGCAGAAAAGGCTGTCGCCGACTTGCTCGCCAAAAAAAGCAAAATCTGAGCTTCCGAATTTCCCTTTAGATTAAGATAGGCCCCTGACTGCATCTCTGCAATAGGTATTCTTGCACCATCCACCTCTTTTTTCTTCTTAATCATATCAATCTCCTCATCCGAAAATCGAATAACATCCTCAGGCGTGTTAAATGGAAACTCCAATACCTCCTGCTCCTGGGGAGTTAGTTTTATCTCTCCCGGTAAACGAACAAAACGAAACTCCCCATTTGATTCTTTTACATAGCTGACTTCTACATTTGCAAATAAATTCGGACTAACCACCACTAAATTCAAAAAATCAAGGTCAATGATTCGACTGAGCTCCTTTGCTAAATATTGAAAAACATTAGGCTGATTAATAACGCCTATCATCCGATTCGTCAAATCTAATTGAAGTTGGTTTATCCGCTGTCGATAATTTACCTCCTCAATATGTAATGTGCTTATTACGGCTCCAGCAATCAAATTAGTAATCGTCTCTAAAAAGGGAAACTCAGAATCTGATAATTGACCCACCTTACTATACCCTAATATCAAAAAACCAATTATCGCCCCCTGATTCCTCATCGGAACATTAATCGTCTCCTCTATCCTCAACCTCTCTACCACCAACCCTATCCGCTCATCCTTTCTGATGCGCTCGTCATTCCTTAAATCAAGACGTGATATCGCAATGTTCTTCCCTACCGTTATAAACGGCTCCCTCCACAACTCCTCAAGGGGTATATTATGATGCTCCGATATCTCACTCGTCTCGGTCACCCCATCATGCGTGCCTGCCCAGAAAAAACTCGCCTCATTCTTCTTCCTGTTCAGTAATATAATCCCCCCTAAATTATACTCTAAAACCCTCTTCAACTGCCGATCAATGGTACGAAATAACTCCTCCTTATCCATTACAGTCGCGATCGCATCACTTAACGATACAATTACATCAGATCTTTGCATATAAAGAATGTTCTTAAATATCAGAACACCAAAGATAGGAAATTCTTAAATATAAGAAATGCTAATCCGAAAGAAATAAATTAATCTCCCTTAATAGTCAAGCTTTTACAATAAAAACGAGATCTCACCTTAACATGAGGAACACGATTTGAAAATAAACGAATAAATCTAAATTCAAAAGAAGTGAAAAAAGGATTAACATCGACAAAAAAAGGAGGATTGTACATTTTGACGACAATGCTCATCATTTTGACAGGATGCTCTGCTGAATCACAAAAGAAGAGCACGAATGAAAATAATACTCCAAAAGTGAGAGTAGCAGCGGCAACCTCCGCAAATGAAACAACCCTTTTTAAATATAGCGGCACCATTGAAGCCTACCGCACAGTTCCCCTGAGTTTTCAAGTCAGTGGGACAGTCGAAAGCGTTAATGTCTCTGCCGGCGATCGTGTACAAAAAGGTCAGGTCCTTGCCAAAATTGATCCTACCGATCTTCAAGCTAGCTACAACGGAACCAAAGCAAAATACGAACAAGCCCTTGATGCCTATAAACGGCTTAAAGAGGTGTACGAAAAAGGAAGCCTTAGCGACATTAAATGGGTGGAAACAACAACCGGATTGGAACAGGCAAAAAGCATGCTTGAACTTACCGAAAGTAGCCTAAGAAAAAGCATCTTAAGAGCCTCCGAATCGGGTATCATTGGCGAAAAAAACATTGAACCGGGAATGAGCTCCATTCAAGTCAATTCAAGTTTTACCATCGTCGATATTAAAAAGGTCTATGTAAAAATCGCCGTCCCAGAACAAGAGATCCTCTCTATTAAAAAGGGAGGAACTGCTACCATTAAGGTAACCGCCTCGAACAATAAATTATATCTGGGAACCATTGAAACCGTTGGTGTCGTCTCCGATCCCGTCTCCCGTACCTATGAGGTAAAAATCCTAATCAATAATGAAGCAGAGGAGCTCAGACCAGGTATGCTGGCCGATGTCAATCTCGTAAAAGAGGCTAATAATGGCGATCTACCAACTATCCCCGCAGTGGCACTCACCACAACAATACAAGGCGATGCAGCTGTTTATCTCCTCGATAAAAATCAGATGAAAGTCATTCTTACCCCCGTCACCACTGGCCCATATAGTGGCAATAACATTGTCATCTTATCTGGACTCAAAGTGGGTGATGAAGTAGTCGTTGCCGGAAAAGAAAAAATTTACAACCAATGCCCAGTAGTACTATGAGCCAGAATAAACCAAAAAGTAACTGGATTGAGTGGGCAATGATTAACCGACAGGTAATCTATTCCATTGTTGCGGTATTTGTAGCTCTCGGAGTCTATGGATTATTGAATATGCCCAGACAAGAGTTTCCTGATTTTGTTATACGTCAGGGACTGGTAATTGGAGTATTCCCCGGAGCGACCTCTCAAGAAGTCGAAGAACAACTAACCACAAAGGTTGAAAACTACCTCTTTGGATTTAAAGAGGTCAAAAAAGCAAAGACCTACTCCCATTCTACCGAAGGAATGATGATTATTTATGTTGAGCTTGCAGACGATGTAAAGAACTCCGATGAGTTCTGGTCAAAGCTCTCTCATGGTCTCAACACCTTAAAACAAAGCCTGCCAACCGGTGTCGCTGCCCTCATGGTTAATAGCGATTTCGGAGACACTTCTGCCCTCCTTATTACCCTGTCTTCTGATCAAAAGGACTATAAAGACCTTGAGAAAATACTCACTAAGCTTGAAGCAAGAATTAGAAAAATCCCTGAGGTCAGCAAAATCAAAAGATATGGATTACAAAAGGAGAAGATCTTCGTAACCATCGACCCCGCCAAACTCAATGAATATAACATCAAACCAATGATGCTTCTGGGTACCCTTCAAACCAACGGAGCGGCCGGTTATCCGGGTATCTATGATAACGATGTACAGAGACTTCCTGTTCATATACCCCAACGTTTCGCAACAGAAGCTGAACTAGGAAATCAAATAGTCTATGCTGATCCTAATGGGAATGTGATGCATCTCAAAGATATCGCTACCATAGAACGTAAGTACGACAAACCTGACGAATTCATTCGTTTCGACGGCAAAAGCACCATCCTTCTATCTCTTGAGATGGCTACCGGACATAACATCGTGCAATTTGGAGAAAAGGTCAACAAAATAATGGCTCAATTCAATAAAGAAAATGAAGGAGTGGTTAAAACGGAGGTGATCTCTGATTTACCCGATGTAGTAGATCGCTCCATCAGCCATTTCATGAAAGAGTTTCTTATGGCAATTATTTCCGTTATTCTGGTGACCATGCTCCTTCTTCCCTTCCGGGTCTCGGCGGTTGCGGCCATCACAATACCTATCTCTATCTTAATGGGACTGGGCCTCCTCTCCTTGATGGGCGTTGCCCTCCATACTGTATCGCTTGCAGCGCTTATCGTAGTATTAGGTATGGTCGTAGATAACAGCATCGTCGTTATCGACAACCATCTTGAGAAACTCGACCATGGATTATCCCCCTGGGAAGCCGCCTGGAAAAGTGCGAAAGAACTATTCATACCGGTTCTTACCGCTACAATGGCCATCAATATTGCCTTCTTCCCATTAATGATATTCCTTACAGGGACCTCGGGTGACTTTGTTGGATCCTTTCCCATCACAGTTGCTGTAACGCTCACCATTTCGATGCTAGTTGCAGTCTTATTGGTTCCAACGCTGAATTATCTGTTTATCAAAAAAGGTCTTACCACAAAAAACCAGACTACCCAGAAATTTAATATGCTTGATTGGCTTCAAAAGGCATTTAATAACCTGCTCGATTTAGCCTATAAATATAAAAAAACGACCCTGGCATCTGGTCTTGCCATCGTAATCGGAGGAATATTACTATTCTCAAAAGTCCCTCAGCAACTCTTTCCTACCTTAGAACGTGATCAATTCGCCGTAGAGGTCTACATGCCTCAAGGTAGCTCCCTTTCAATGACCGATAAAGTACTTGACTCTCTGGAACAATTCCTACTCAAAGACCCAAGAGTAAAACATGTCACCGCTTTCATTGGCAATGGCTCTCCCCGATTCCACACAGTCTATGCACCTCATGCCCCCTCTAAAGACTATGGTCAACTTATTGTAAACACTGTATCTAATGAAGCTACGGTTGAATTACTCAACGAAAACTCTCAAAAATTCAACTATACCTTTCCCGGAACCCATGTAAAGTTTAAACAACTCGAATTAACACAGAGTACTAGTCCGATTGAAATAAGACTCTCAGGCGACTCCATTCAATCCCTTAAATTTGCCGCCGAGCAAGTCAAATCAATACTCAGAAAAGAAAAGAACTTCAACTGGATTAGAGATGACTGGGGAGAACCTGTTCAAGGAATTTCGGTAGAGGGCATTGAGCAACAGACCAGCAGACTCGGATTAACCCGATTAATTTTAGGAGGTTCTTTGATGCCTATCAACGAAGGGCTCCCTTTAGCCACCATCTGGGAAGGAGATTACCCCGTTGCCGTTGAGCTTCATCAGCCGCTAGATAAACAGATTACCTCTTTAGGTGATCAATATATCACCTCTCCTTTAACCTTCCAAGCATTCCCGCTAAGAAGCGTAGCTAACCTTAAACCCGATATGAGTGAAGGGAAGATTGTACGCCGAAACGGGGAAAAAACCATTACCGTCTCATGCGATGTAAAAAGAGGGAATATCCCTTCCGTTCTCTTAAATGGTGCTATTGACGAACTAAATGCATTGAAACTTCCTGCTGGTGTTACCCTCACCTATGGAGGTGATGTCGAAGGAGCCTTAGAAACCTTCATCCCAATGACGATCTCATTGTCAGTTAGCATTCTCCTTATCTTCTTTATCCTACTTTTCCAGTTCAAAAAAGTAAACAAAACCCTGATGATCATGATCGGCATCATCCTTGCCCTCCCTGGTGCCGCATTAGGATTAGAACTGATGAACTATCCATTCGGACTAACGGCCTTTATTGGGGTCATGGGATTGGTCGGAATAGTGGTAAGAAATGGGATCATTCTGGTAGATTATATCGATGAGCTGGTAGAAAAGAGAGGTATCCCGGTGGCAGAAGCAGCCATCATGGCTGGAAAAAGAAGAATGCGCCCCATCTTCTTAACCTCTGCGGCTGCAGCTGTCGGCGTAATTCCAATGATCTTAAGTGGTTCACTGCTTTGGGGACCATTAGGTTCAGTTATTTGCTTCGGACTTCTTATTGCCATGGTTTTAACCCTGATCATCTTTCCTGTCCTCTATGCCATGGTTTTCGGAAAGAAAAAAGATGCAATGCTAAAAACTCAATTAATTGACGAAAATGAATAAAAACAAAATAATTTCCATTGTTGGGGCTATATTGTTGCTGCCTGCTTTAGGATCCAGTCAGACCCTTACCTTGCAACAATGTAAGGAGTTAACCTTACAGAACAATGCAGCAATAGAAGAGGCAAACCTCAACATAAAAAAGGCGGAACAGGTCAAGAAGGAGGCCTTTACCAACTATTTCCCAACCGCATCGGTCTCAGCTATGGCCATAAAGCCTACCGACTACCTTATTGAGACAGAGGTACCGGCAGCCAATCTACCCGTCTACGATGGCAATCCTGCGAATTTGGCCAACCCGACCCAATTCGCCTACTTCCCAGGCCTCCAAATAAAGGCTCTTGACCATGTCTATACCGCCTCTGCCACCATAACTCAACCTATTTATGCCGGCGGCCAAATCAGAAATGGCAACAAACTGGCCTCTATCGGGGTGGAAGCCTCTAAAACATACTCCCAACTCTCAGAACGAGATCAACTCCTACAAACCGAAACATGGTACTGGCAGATTGCCTCCGCAATAAAACAGAGAGAGACAATCATCAAATACGAAAAACTACTTAATCAACTTTTAAAGGATGTGACCATTTCCCATAAAAATGGCTTAATCCAAAAAAGCGATCTCCTAAAGATTCAACTCAAACTCACAGAAACCACTGTGAAAAAGACCCAATTAAACAATGCCATCGAGGCTCTTACCAGAGCCCTCTGCCAGCATATAGGAATTGTGTTCAACCCACTGTTCAACCCCTCTGAGGTTATGATCGACTCATCAACCCCCGATGAACTCTTCATCTCCCCCGACTCTACCATACAAAACATGGCCGAGTATCAATTACTCGAAAGATCCTTAGAAGCCGCTAACCTCGAAAAGAAAATCGCCATTGGCAAAAACCTTCCTACTCTCGCTATTGGCGGCTTCACCGACTTTACGGATATCACCGACTCTTATGATAACCATATGATCGGGTTCGTCTCTCTATCCATACCAATCACTGATTGGTGGAAAGGCTCTCATCAAATTAAACAAAAAGAGATTGAGACAGCTAAAGCCAAACTTAAATTAAAAGATAGTCGGGAAAAACTATCTATGCAACAAACCATTCAATATAATCAACTTATTGAATCATGGAAGAACATCGACCTTGGAAAAGCTGGATTAAATGAAGCAACCGAACACCTTCAAGATATGACCAATAACTACGCCGCCGGGGTGGTAACGGTCTCTGATTTATTAGAGGCTCAAGCGATTTATCAAGAAGCAGAAAGCCGGTATCAATCATTTCAATACAGCTACCTCATTGAAGTTGCGCGATACAAATCACTTACCAAACAGGCCACCTTATGAATCAAGCTTCTGATTTAGATCTGGATGAAAAGAAACTTTTGGCACTTTTCGCCACGTTCGAAAGAATCATTAGAGCAACTAGCATGGTCACCAATTTATCAGAGACTGAGTTTAAAAACACACTTCATCTGCTTTCTTCAGCCTATACAGATATCAGCCTCAAGATGACCTATGCCAATACTCAAACGGCTCTTGCCTATAACGTTAGAGCTCTTTTAAGCCTCAATGCTGTGAAATATCAGATCTTAACCCTAAAAAACTCTTGTAAAATAGGTTCAAAGGAGTACGCAAGAATCAATAGAATTTTAGAAAGTATCGGCTCTCTGGAACGATACATTGAAATCATGGGGAAATAGCTGCTGGCGGCTGGCTACTGGCAGCTAGCTGCTGGCGGCTAGCTGCTGGCTACTGGCTGCTAGCTGCTGGCTACTGGCTGCTAGCTGCTGGCGGCCAGAGGCCAGAAGCCAGAAGCCAGAAGCCAAAAGCCAAAAGCCAGAGGCCAGAAGCCAAAAGCCACCCTCATCAATTACCCTGAAAGTATTTACAAAACTCTCGTATTCCACATTCCAAACATTTCGGTTTTCTTGCGATGCATACATATCGGCCATGGAGGATAAGCCAGTGGTGGGCTTTTGGAATCAGTTCTTCGGGGATGTACTTGACAAGTTGTTGTTCAGCTTGGAGAGGGTTTTTAGCCGCCTTGGTCAAGCCTATTCTTTCCGAGACCCGAAAGACATGCGTATCGACGGCCATGGCAGGTTTATCGAAGACCACGGAGGCGATGACATTGGCAGTTTTTCTTCCTACACCGGGGAGTTTTACCAAATCATCTATCTCTTCAGGAACGATACCATTAAAGAGCTCGATGAGTTTATTAGCCATACCATGAAGGTTTTTAGCTTTGTTATTAGGGTAAGAGCAAGAGCTGATGTAAGAGAAGATTTCATCGATTGAGGCAGCGGCTAGGTCATTGGCAGAAGGAAAACGTTCGAAGAAATTCGGTGTTATAATATTAACTCTTTTATCGGTACATTGAGCCGAGAGGATAACGGCGACGAGGAGTTGGTATGGGGAGGTATAGATAAGCTCAGTTTTGGGGTCAGGCATATTGGTTTTAAACCAATCTATCACCAATGAGAATCTGTCTTTTGTTTTCAACGACTCAACGATTTAAGAGATTAGAGGGATCCATGTTTGGGTATGACAAAGATAGGGGTAGAAGAGATGTTAAAAAATAAAAAGGGGCACTTATAAGCGCCCCTTTTTGTGTATGTAAGACCTAAGTCTATTTTACTTTATCCACGATAGCTTTGAAAGCTTCAGGATGATTCATAGCGAGGTCAGCAAGAACCTTACGGTTTAATTCGATTCCTGATTTGTGAATAGCACCCATGAAAGCTGAGTAAGACATTCCGAACTGGCGAACGCCGGCGTTGATACGGGCGATCCAGAGAGCGCGGAAGCTACGTTTTTTAGCTCTACGGTCGCGGTAAGCATAACCTTGACCTTTTTCCCATGAGTTTTTGGCAACGGTCCAAACATTTTTACGGCGGCCAAACTGTCCTCTGGTAAGTTTGAGGATCTTTTTTCTTCTTGCCCTAGAGGCAACAGCATTAACTGATCTTGGCATAAAATTAATTTTTTTACTTCAGCGTCCAGGTTGTTGGAACTTAAAGGCTGAGCGTAAAGTTTAACAATTAAAGAACTAGCAAGCAAGCATACGTTTTACGTTAGCCTCATCTGCTTTGTCTACGATAGCGCTATAGGTAAGATTCCTTTTACGCTTGGTTGACTTTTTGGTCAAGATGTGGCTTTTGTAAGCATGTGCGCGCTTGATTTTACCGGTGCCGGTGAACGTAAAACGTTTTTTGGCAGCGGATTTTGATTTCATCTTTGGCATTGCTTCAAAGGTGTTTTAATGGTTTGTTTATATACGGTAAAGCTTTTTATCGCTTTATGCATTCTTTTTAGGAGCGAGAATCATTATCATCCTTTTACCTTCTAGTTTGGGCATGCTCTCAACCTTTCCGTATTCACTGAGAGCTTGAGCAAACTTGAGCATAATGATTTCACCTTGGTTCTTGTGTACAATAGATCTTCCACGAAAGAAGACTTCAACTTTGATCTTTGCACCTTCCTGAAGGAATTTTACTCCATGCTTCAGCTTAAAGTCGAAATCATGATCATCAGTATTTGGTCCAAGGCGAATCTCTTTTACCACGATCTTTGCTGATCGGGCCTTCATCTCTTTCTGTTTCTTTTTAAGCTCATACATAAACTTACTATAGTCTATGAGCTTGCAGACAGGTGGATTCGCTGTTGGGGATATCTCTACCAAGTCAAGATCCAAATGACTAGCTAAATCAAGTGCTTCTCTTATTGGCATGATCGATTGTTCAATCCCATCACCGACGACCCGCACCATGGGTGCTTTGATTCGTTCGTTTATCCTGTAGGCTTCCTCTTTTCCGCGTCCTGACGGAACCTGAGAATTATTTTGAGCTGGAGCTGCTATTGTAAATTCCTCCTTTCGATTAATTAAACTTAGGTACTTTACTAATAAAGTTTCAATTTGGAGTGCAAAGGTATAAAAATTAAGATGTTTAGGATAATTATCCTACCATATTTTTTACTTCTTCCTCAATTCTTTTGCCAAAGTCAACGATCGATTGTGTCCCAAGATCCCCTTCTCCCTGTTTTCTGACTGAGACAAGCTTTTCAGCCTCCTCTTTTTCTCCAACAATAAGCATATAAGGAATCCTTTGTAACTCGGCATCACGAATCTTCTTCCCGGTTTTTTCGTTACGATCATCAACGATGGCTCTTACATCCATGCTCTCGAGTAAATTCCTTACTTCATAAGCATAGTCTAGATACTTCTCACTGATGGGTAGAATAGTAGCCTGGGTAGGTGTCAACCATAATGGGAACTTACCCGCTGTGTGCTCTAAAAGTACGGCTACAAAACGCTCCATGGAACCAAAAGGAGCACGGTGAATCATCACCGGACGGTGCTTCTGGTTATCAGATCCAATATACTCCAACTCAAACCGCTCCGGAAGGTTATAATCAACCTGGATAGTCCCAAGCTGCCATTTCCGGCCTATAGCATCACGAACCATAAAGTCAAGCTTCGGGCCATAGAAAGCCGCCTCGCCCTCTTCAATGATCGCCTTGAGTCCCTTTTCTTGGACGGCTTCGATGATAGCACTCTCCGCTTTTTCCCAGTTCTCGTCAGTTCCGATGTACTTCTCCCGGTTCTTAGGATCCCTAATGGAGATCTGTGTGATAAAGTCTTTAAAATCGAGGGTTTTAAAGATATGAAGTACAATATCAATTACCGCAATGAACTCCTCTTTCAATTGATCAGGACGGCAGAAGATATGGGCATCATCTTGGGTAAAGCTTCTAACCCTGGTCAAACCATGTAACTCTCCGCTCTGTTCATAACGATAAACGGTGCCAAACTCGGCTAAACGGATTGGGAGCTCCTTGTAAGAGTGAGGTTTATGGTTATAGATCTCGCAATGGTGAGGACAGTTCATCGGCTTAAGCATATATTGCTCGCCTTCTACCGGAGTAGAAATGGGTTGGAAAGAGTCTTTACCATACTTGGCTAAATGGCCTGAGGTACGATAAAGTTCTATATTTCCGATATGTGGGGTGATGACCTGCTGGTATCCTCCTTTTTTCTGAACTGCCTTAAGGAAGTTCTCTAAACGCTCGCGCAGAGCAGTGCCTTTAGGTAACCAGATAGGAAGACCTTGTCCGACCTTCTGTGAGAAGGTAAAAAGTTCAAGTTCTCTTCCAAGTTTACGATGGTCTCTTTTCTTGGCCTCTTCCAGAAGATTGAGATAGTCGGTTAGTTGACTAGCCTTAGGGAAGGTGATGCCATAGATACGGGTAAGCATCTTTCTCTTCTCGTCGCCTCTCCAGTATGCTCCAGCGGTTGCAAGAAGCTTAACAGCCTTAATAGGGGCTGTATCGGGAAGATGAGGACCACGGCATAAATCGGTGAAGGAACCAGACTCATAAAATGAGATAGTGCCATCTTCGAGGTCATTGATGAGTTCAAGTTTATATTCATCCCCTTTTCGGGTGAAATGATCGATAGCTTCGCTTTTAGGCACCTCACGACGAACATACGATTGTTTTTCGCGAGCCAGTTGAAGCATTTTATCTTCTATTTTCTTGAAATCATCGCTCGAAATCTGTTGGTCACCAAAGTCTATATCGTAATAGAACCCATTTTCAATATCAGGACCGATACCAAATTTGGCTCCAGGGTATAGCTGTTCTATTGCCTCAGCCATTAAGTGGGCGGAAGAGTGCCACATAGTAGCCTTTCCCTCCTCGTCATCCCAGGTAAATAGTCTGATAGATGCATCGGAAGTTATAGGTCGGGTAAGATCCCAAACCATATCATTCACTTTAATGGCCAGTACATTACGAGCCAACCCCTCGCTGATGCTGCGAGCAATCTCTAGACCGGTTACGCCTTCGTTATATTGGCGTACACTACTGTCAGGTAGAGTAATATTAATCATTTTTTCCTGTTTTTGATCGACCGCTACAACCGGCCGATTGGTTTTAAGGGGCAAAAATACTTAAAAAGAAAGAGCTATCATGAATTTATTGCATAAAAAAAGGCCGGAACGAAGCCCGGCCTTTTTTTAATATGAAAGTTGAAAATTACTTCAGTTGGATCTTACGAACATACTGACCATTTTCGGTAGTAACCTGCATGAAATATAAGCCACGAGCGAAGTTATCAACAGGTAAGGTGAAGGTATTGTTGTTAACGGTAACATCAGCAACGGTGGCACCACTGATGTTGATCAGACGGATCGTTCTGATATTTTCACGGCTATTGAAGATAACCTGATTAGAAGCGGGGTTAGGATAAGCAGCGAAGACATCCTGACCAGCTTGATCGATACCTACATTATCATCAACAATTAAAGTAAGAGGTAAAGTATTTGTACCTGCACCTGCGTTGCTGGTGATGACCAGGTTTGCAGTGTAGGTAGTAACGTTAAGACCTTCTGCGTCGAAGATAACAAGAACATCTTGTGAATTACCAGGAGTAACAACACCATTAGCTGGAACGGTAGAAACCCAAGTAGTAGTAGATGGGTTAATAGAAGCGCTCCAAACTAAATCTTCGGTACCGGTATTAGAGATGACTAAGGTAGTAGTATCTTGGTGACCTTTAGGAACATTCATAGAGATAGCGCTAAGGTTAAAGTTGATCTGAGCACCAGCGGCAGGAGTGAATGAACCAGTAAGTTTATAGATACCATTGTTGTTTGTGTTGCCCAGAACGTCTCCACTGAAAGCACCGATCCAACCATTAGCATTAGCTGAGAAGTCAGCAGCTAAGAATTGTTTATCTGAGGTAGCAGGAAGAACAGTCCAAGTTGAACCATTGTCCATGGTGTAAGAGATACCTGTGAAGCCTTCAGCAGCGCCGGTAGTAATGTAGGTACCGGTTGTTCCGGGAACAGCTGCGAGGTCATTTGTAAATACAGAACCTGAAGGAGTAAAGGTTTCCCAAGAGGTACCGCCATTGGTTGTACGACGCCATTGTGGAGTTGTTCCAGCTGTTTCAGCAGCGATGAGGGTATTTTCATCGATAGCAGCTAACATGTTGATACCACCGTTTGAGTTGGGGTTAGTGATGTTAGCATTGGTGATCTTCCAGGTTTTACCACGGTCGTTTGACATAAGAACGCGGCCTTTGTTTGTACCAAAAGCGATAAAGTTGTCACCAGCAGCAGTGATTACACTTGTCCATCCACCTTCACCTGACATAGCAAGAGGAGTACCAGTGAAGCTAGCTTGAGGAACGCGTGTCCAGTTTGCGCCACCATTGGTTGTGTAATAGATCTCAAAATAGTTATCTCTTACGTCACCATGACACATACCTTCGTTTTCATTCCAGAAGTATACGTTATTGGCAAAAGAAGAAGAGCCTTGAAGCGCACCGGGAAGCTGAGTCCAGGTTGATCCACCATTGGTAGTTTTATAAATACCGCAAGTGTTATTTTGGCTACCACTACCATTGTAGATAGCAGCGAAAGCGGTAGTACCGTTAATAGCTGAGATATTACCGATGCCGTAGGTTGTGTTATTGAAAACCTTACCAGGAGTCCAGGTTAAGCCACCGTCGGTAGTACGCGAGAACTCACTGATGGTTGTACCACCACCTGAACCGTCGTAAGCAGAGATCCAGCAAACATTCTCGTCAACTGCGCTAACATACTGAACACCTCTTGAAGCAGTGGTGAAAGCTGTGTTTTGGATAGCTAAATGTAAGTTGTTATTACCGGGTTTAACACCAATAACGGCGCCATTGGTTTCATTGAAGTTCATTCCGCTTGGGTTCAGCGAACCAATAGCGAAGTAACCGTTTGAAGAACCAGACCAACCCCAGTTCATGTGGAATTTATTGTCGCTTGAGCGATATCCGTCGCAGATCCAAGCGTGACCACCAGAAGCCGTTGATGAACCGCTATAGAGCATCGGACGGGCAGCGTCTAATTCAGCTTTAAGTAGGTCGATCCATTGAGTTGAAGAGTAATCGTCTTTAGAAACGAACTTACAACCTGGGTCATAGTTAAAGTAGTTGATTAAAGAGAACGGAACTTCTGCGCTGTAAGCACCTGAGCCATCAGCACCATATTGCATGTTAACAGATACACCGGCATGGTACATTAAAGTAGCAACAGCAGTGTTAGCTGAGGTAACGGTATTGGGCATTGCGGCAAAGTCATAAGTGGTAGCAGCAAAGTTTGCAGTCTGTGTACCATAACCTTGACAATCGTAAGCATGTGCGCCAAAGCCTTGTGCAGGCCATTGGTTGTATTTCATCAAAACAGCCATGGTAGTTGCAACGCAACCTGTCCATGCATGACTGCATGAACCCATACCAGCTGCGGGTTCAGCGGGACATAAAGCATTATAATAACATCCCTGATCCCAGTTTGTTGTAACTAATGGAGCAACATCATTCGTTGATTTAGGGAATTTGTTCTGAAGAACATCTTTCCAATCAGCAACAGTAGCTGAGTTGTCTAACTGAGCATTAACGATGAAGTTGATCTCATTTTTATAACCTTCAAGGAATGATGAAATCTCAGGGTTAAGGTTTGAAGGATTCAGATCACCTTCAAAGCTGTAAGCAAGGATAGGAGTAACAGCGTCATCAGCTGATACCATTACCCATCCGCCGTTCTCGAAATTGAACACATAGAAAGCAGTCATTGAGCCTGCTTTGAAATCATATGAGCTTGTAATTCCAGCACCGCGTAGAGCTTGTGGCGCTGAATTCAGATACTGATTACGTGCTGCTAACTGTGCAGTATTGCGGTCAACAGGGTTAGCCAGCACTGAAAATCCTAACACTACAAATAAAAGAGTGAAGAGTTTTTTCATGGGTTACGATTTAAAATTGGTTAATATTCCATGGAACAAAAGCCCCAAGGCATTTGAACTAGTTTAGCACAAATATAGCCTTTTCGTTGAAACGATAATTATCTAACGGTTAATAATCCGTAATTAAAATTATTTTATTTCAACCCTGCCAGCTATACCTCAGCCTCTCTGATAAAAAAACGAATCCCTTTTTTGGCTGCCGGATGAATCTTCAACAACGTCTGATGAAGGTGTTTGCAAGCCAAAAAAGGGATCTCGAATTCCTTAAAATGATCAACAGGATAACCCTGTTCTTATAGGATCTTACAGAACCAGACTCTTTGCAACCGAAATAAGAAACTCTTTAGTTGAATTAGGAGACCCAGCAATGAAAATAGAGAGGTCTGAGCTTTTTTTCTGAAGAATAATTCCGAGGGATGGAACCCCTTCATCATCATGAATGACCCGGAAAACTAAAGCCTTTTTACCGTTAACCATCACCTCATCTATCTTCTCAACGTTAACGCCTGGCTCCATCTCCCACTCTCCATTCTTACATTTATCATAAACTTTAGCCCCTTGAGCAACAATTGCAAAAGCATCACTATTATCTGACTTCATCCAGGTGGCATTCTGTTCACCACCCTCTTCCATCGCTCCCATAAAATTATAACCAATGGGTTTGACATTCTTAATGATGGCCTTGAATTCCGTTAGCGATATACCACTTGGAAAGGTCTCTCCATCCTCTCCCGAAGAGGCTTCTCCTCCCTCTTCTCCCATTCCTTGCATTAAAGCACCCATATCGAATCCATTTGGTTGCTCTTCAATGGTGATGCCAGCAGGAACTTTAAATTTATCGGCAGGAATAGCAACATTTTCTTTGAAACTGGTCGCCTCAATGGTGACTCTCCCATCGGTCAGAAAAGCCTTCAGAACAATACGTTTGTACATATATTGGCGTGTTCCTAAGATGGTATAATCCATGCACTCCTTGCCCAGAAAGTTTACTTTGCCATGATAAGTACCTCCGTTGTCTTTTATAAACATCTTCATGGCCTCTTCTTCGCTCTTTCCTTTGTATTTTTCAAAGTTACCTTCCAAGCCTGTCGACTTAGCAAATCCTTGCATGTTCTTATCCATATCAGCCATTGAAGAGTGGGTACCGGTTTTTGCAACCAGATCGATATGCCAGTAATGGTCACCATTTCTGATCTCCAGGGTCTCAAGATGCTCTGTTTTCTTCATTCCTAAGAGCTTGACCTCAGAGTCTTCGATTCTCAGACGGGTCTCTTTTTTACCATAGTCATCAAACCAGAGAGTTTCATCCTGAGATGTGCCTCCGGTGTTTCCTAGAAATGCCCCATTATTTTTAAAAGTGATTATTGCTGATTTTATCAGATACTTATTTGTTGAATTCTGTGCCGCCACAGTAAAACCAAAGGCGAGCAGCATAATAATGAAAAATATTCTTTTTGAGTTCATGTTGTTTACCTTTCTATTAGTTTGTTTTTACAAATTCCACTCGGCGGTTTTGGGCTTTTCCTTCAGGAGTATCGTTAGAGGTCAAAGGTTTTGATTCGCCCCAGCCTTTTGAGGTAAGACGATCAGAGGCGATCCCCATAGAGACCAGTCTATCTTTTATAGCCTTCGATCTGGCTTCAGAAAGGGTTTGGTTGTTGGCATCGTTACCATCGCTGTCGGTGTGTCCCTCTACACAGAACTTAAGATCGGGATTACTCTTAAGCATTTCATAGACATAATTGAGTGTGCCTGCGCTCTCAGGTTTTATATTGGATGAATTAACATCAAACTTGATCCCTGTGGTAACAAACTTTCCATCAGATAAGACTCTGTCATACAAGGGTACAGC
>Ga0209066_10003322_pt1 | contig 18480 bp, 15 predicted proteins | sample All_14_2_FD_187198 | JGI IMG/M metagenome (GOLD analysis project Ga0209066, IMG submission 187198) | Freshwater microbial communities in response to fracking from Pennsylvania, USA - Allegheny Zone_MetaG_DW_15 (SPAdes) (version 2) ... | reverse complement strand
CTGCTGGTCGCCCCCCAATACGGCATCGAGATCGTCGCCGACGAGGTCTATTCGCCCAAGGACCCCGACGTCACCGCCCAGCTGACCAAGATCAAGAATACCGCCGGTGTCCAGGCCATCTTCAATTTCGGCTTCGGCCAGGGCCCGGCCATCGTCACCAAGAACTACAAGCAATTGGGCATCACCCAGCCGCTGTACCAGTCGCACGGCGTGGCGTCGAAGGACTTCATCCGTCTGGCCGGCGATGCCTCGGAAGGGGTGCGTCTACCCGCCGCCGGTCTGGTCATCGCCAGCCAGCTGGCCGCCACCGATCCGCAAAAGCCGGTGGTCACCGCCTTCAAGAGCGAATACGAAGCCGCCTTCAAGACCGAGGTCTCGACCTTCGCCGGCCATGCCTATGACGGCTTGCAGATCGCCCTGGCGGCGATCCTGCGCGCCGGCTCCAGTGACAAGGCCAAGGTCCGCGACGAGATCGAGAAGACCTCGGGCTATGTGGGTACCGGCGGCATCGTTTCCATGTCGGCCACCGACCACATGGGTCTGAACCTGTCGGCCTTCCACATGGTGGAAATCAGCAAGGGCGACTGGAAGATGGTCGACTGACCTGAAGCGTTGCGAACTTTAACCGTCCGGGACTCCGTCTTGCCGCCGCCTTAAGGGCGGCAAGACGGGCCGCAACGGGGGCTTTCCCATGATCGAGTCGATGATCCAGTTCATCCTGGCCGGATTGACCAGCGGCGCCATCTATGCGCTGGTCGGCCTGGGCTTTTCCATCATCTACAATGCCAGCCACGTCATCAATTTCGCCCAGGGCGAGTTCATCGTCATCGGCGGCATGAGCACGGTGGCGCTGATGGCGGCGGGCGTGCCGCTGCCTTTGGCCATCGTGCTGGCGACCCTGGTAACCATGCTGGTGGGCATGGCCTTGGCCAAATTCGCCATCCAGCCGGCCAAGGACGCCGACGTCGTCGCCCTGATCATCATCACCATCGGCGCCTCGATCTTCCTACGCGGCGTGGTGCAACTGGTGTTCGGCAAGGATATCCACTCGCTGCCGGCCTTTTCCGGTGAAACGCCGCTCAATCTGATGGGCGCCACCTTGATGCCGCAAAGTCTGTGGGTGATGGGCATCAGCTCGGCCCTGATCGTGGTGATCGCTTGGTTCTTCAACGCCACCCTGGCCGGCAAGGCCATGCTGGCCACCGCCTATAACGCGCTGGCCGCGCGGCTGATGGGGGTGGACACCAAATGGGTGCTGCTGTCGGCCTTCGCCCTGTCGGCGCTGTTGGGCGCGGTAGGCGGCATCGTGGTGACCCCGATCACCTTCGTCTCCTATGAATCGGGCATCATGCTGGGGCTCAAGGGCTTCTCGGCGGCGGTCCTGGGTGGCCTTGGCAACGGCGTCGGCGCCGTTGCCGGCGGCCTGATCCTGGGCATCGTCGAGGCGCTCAGCGCCGGCTATCTGTCCTCTGCCTACAAGGATGCCATCGCCTTCATCATCATCCTGGTGGTGCTGGTGTTCCGTCCCAACGGCCTGTTCGGCAAGAAAGGGATCGACCGGGTATGACCTCCATGCTCCCCCCCGCTTTGCAACGACATCGCGGCCTGATCGTGCTGGCGGCGGTCATCGCCGTACTGCCCTTGGCGCTCCGCAATGACTATCACTATGACGTGGTCATCAATGCCGGGCTCAACGCCATCGTCGTCGTCGGCCTCAACCTGCTGATCGGCTATGCCGGCCAGATCAGCCTGGGCCATGCCGCCTTCTTCGGCCTGGGCGCCTATGCCTCGGCCATCCTGACCACCACCTATGGCTGGCCGGCGCTGGGGGCCATGGCTGCCGGCATCGCCGTCGTCGGCATCCTGGCCTATGTCATCGCCCGGCCGATCCTGCGGCTGAAGGGCCATTATCTGGCCATGGCCACCTTGGGTATCGGTGTCATCATCTCCATCGTCCTCAACACCGAGGCGCAGGTGACCGGCGGCCCCGACGGCATGTCGGCGGCCCCCTTCACCGTGCTGGGCTACACCTTCGCCTCCGAGCAATCCTGGTACTGGCTGGTCGGCGGCGCCTTGCTGCTGACCGTGTGGCTGTCCACCAACCTGATCGATTCGCCCATTGGCCGGGCTTTGCGCGCCTTGCACGGGGCCGAGATCGGCGCCCGCGTCGTCGGCATCGACACCACCCGCTACAAGGTGCTGATCTTCGTCATCTCGGCCATGTTCGCCAGCTTCGCCGGTTCTTTGTTCGCCCACCACACGCCGACGGTGACACCGTCGATCCTGGGCTTCATCAAATCGGTGGAATTCGTGGTGATGGCGGTGTTCGGCGGCATGGCCTCGGTCATGGGCTCGGTGGTCGGCGCCGTCATCATGACGCTGCTGCCCAACGCGCTGGCCGCCTTCGAGGATTTCGAGCCGATCATCCTGGGCGGCATCATGATGGGCACCATGATCTTCATGCCCAAGGGCCTGGTCCCCACCATCGCCAAGCTGTTGCGCCGCAAGGAGACCCCATGAGCCTGCTGAAAGTCACCAACCTGACCAAGAGCTTCGGCGGTGTCTCGGCCATCCGCGACCTGTCGTTCACCATCGAGGCCGGGACCATCCATTCCATCATCGGCCCCAACGGCGCCGGCAAGACCACGCTGTTCAACCTGATCACCGGGGTCTACACCCCCAGTTCGGGGTCGGTGCGCTTCAACGACCGAGAAGTGGGCGGGGTCGAGCCGCACAAGCTGGCCGAACTGGGCATGAACCGCACCTTCCAGAACCTGCAAATCTTCCACAACATGAGCGCGGTGGAAAACGTTATGGTCGGCGCCCATCTGCATCTGCAGAAGGGTTTGCTGCATTCCATGCTGCGGCTGCCGTCGCTGGCCCGGTCGGAACGCGAAACCCGGGAACAATGCTGGGAATTGATGGATTTCGTCGGTCTGGCCCAATACCGCCACACCGAAGCCTCGGCCATGTCCTATGGCGCCTTGAAGCGCCTCGAAATCGCTCGCGCCCTGGCGGCCAAACCCAAGCTGCTGCTGCTGGACGAACCCGCCGCCGGCTTGAACGACACCGAGACGCGCGAGGTGGACGAGGTGATCAAACGCATCGCCGCCCAGGGCATCACCGTGGTGCTGGTGGAACACGACATGAAGATGGTGATGGGCATTTCCGACCACATCCTGGTGCTGGATTACGGCGCCAAGCTGGCCGAAGGAACCCCCGCCCAAATCCGGTCCAACCCCGACGTCATCGCCGCCTATCTGGGCACGGTCGGTTAAGGAGGCCCCGATGCTGTTAGAAATCCAAGGGCTGGAAAGCCATTACGGTCGGGTCAAGGCGCTGAAGGGCGTGGACGTCGCCGTCAAACCAGGCGAACTGGTCGCCCTGGTCGGCGCCAACGGTGCCGGCAAGACCACCTTGCTGCGGGCCTTGTCGGGGGTGCAATCGATCAGCGCCGGCAGCATCCGTTTCGACGGCCACGACATCACCCGCCTGCCCGCCCACAAGCGGGTGCAATTGGGCATCGCCCAGGTGCCGGAAGGCCGTCAGGTGTTTGGCCCCATGAGCGTCGAGGACAATCTGCTGATGGGCACCTATCGCCGTCGCGGCGCCAAGCCGGCGGACGACATGGAGCGCATGTACGACACCTTCCCCATCCTGAAGACCAAGCGCAAACAGGCCGCCGGCCTGCTGTCGGGCGGTCAGCAGCAGATGCTGGCCATGGCCCGCGCCCTGATGAGCAACCCGCGCCTGCTGCTGCTGGACGAGCCCAGCATGGGGCTGGCGCCGCTGCTGGTGGGCGAAATCTTCAACGCCGTCGAGCGGCTGAAGGCCCAAGGCATGACCATCTTGCTGGTGGAACAAAACGCCTTTCAGGCCCTGGGCATCGCCGATCGCGGCTATGTCATGGAAACCGGCGACATCACCATGGCCGACGACGCCCAGGTGTTGCTGGGCGACGAGCGGGTCAAGGCGGCCTATCTGGGGCTATAAATCCCACATTTTTTGTAATTATAAGCGCCTTGCCGCATCACGACATGCGACAAGGCGCTTTTTTAATGCCTAAAACATAAGGATTTCCGCCGTTATTTTCCAATTCACAAAGCGACACATTTTTCTTTGACTAATGACAAATGATGTATCATATTAATCCTCACAAAGGCGGTGGAACAACCACCGGCCATCGGAGGCAACCCCCGGCCAATCTTGCCGGACCACTTTAGGAGCGTCAGATGAGCGCCTCGAACGAGAAGCTTGCTCTCACCATGGAATTCCCGCCGGAAACGGAACAGCCCAACGTCTATCCGTTGTCCTGGCACGCCCAGAGCAAGAAGATGGAAGAAGTGTGGGCCGCCTCGCTGCGCGAAGCCTGGGATCCGTCCAAGCTGCCGTGGGACACCTTCGACGTTTCCACCTATACCTGGGAAGAACGCGAAGCTATCGCCTATTGGTGGACGCTGCTGTCGGTGTTCGACGCGTCGGCCCCGCCGGTCTTCGCCTCGGCCTTCATCAAGACCTATGAAATGCATGAAGAAGACCCGGTGCGTCGCTGCTTCTTCTCGGTCACCCGCGACGAGCAGAACCACGAGCAGATGTGCGGCCTGGCCATCACCAAGCTGTTGGAACATCCCGATCCGATCACCTATCAGCCCAAGACCGAGATCGGCAAGGCCCTGCAAAAGAACGCCAAGTGGCTGTATTACAACGGTGGCCGTTACTGGTCGGGCTACAAGCAGGCGGTGCCCAAGTACTCGCTGGCCGTGCTGTTCTCGTCCTTCCTGATGGGCGAAATCGCCGCCGCCACCATCTTCCACCAGATGGCCGCCGGCTGCACCGAGCCGGTGTTCAAGGAAGGCTTCCGCAACATCGGTCGTGACGAAGGCCGCCACATGGCCATCTGCATGGCGCTGATGGAACGCGACTACCCCAACCTGCCCAAGGAAGACGCCGCCACCATCACCAAGCAGGTGCGCGCCGGCTATCTGTTCCTGTCCGCCGTCCTGTTCGAGCCGCCGGCCGATTTCTGGGACTTGCCGGAAGACTTCATCGCCAACCAGCGCAAGGGCGAAGAAATCGCCCGCGGCGCCGGCTTCCACATCCCGGCTTACGACGCCAAGCTGGAAAACTGGAAGAACGCCATGCTCAACCTCAAGGGCGTGCTCGACCGCTACGGCATCCCCTTCCCGGCCATCCCGGAAGTGGGCATTTCCGGCCAGGAAGTCACCGATATCGAGATGAAGGACATCATCCCGGTCTTCTAAGCCGGCCCTTCAGTACCAAAATATGACCAGAGCCGGTGGGGGAAAACCCTCACCGGCCCTTTGTCCAAAAAAACAAGACGTCGAGGTGGGGAAATGAGTCGTATCCGTCTGCTGCCCTCGGGGCGCGAGGTCGAATGCCCTGACGGCGAAACCGTGCTGTCGGCGCTGGAAAAGGCCGGCTATGCGCTGCCCAACAATTGCCGCGCCGGCGCCTGCGGTGAATGCAAGGTCAAGGTGACCTCGGGCCAGTTCGACCAGGGCATGGTGCTGGACATGGCCCTGTCCCAGGCCGAACGCAAGGATGGCTTCGGCCTGATGTGCATGGCCAAGCCGTTGTCGGAATTGCTGGAAATCGAGTGGGGCACCGACGACGCCAAGCCCAAGCTGTTCCCCCCGCGCGAGAACATGCTGTTCGTGGTCGTCGACAAGTTCCCGCGCACCCCGCGCATCACCGAATTCGTCCTGAAGCCGGTGGGCAAGCCCATGCGCTTCTGGCCCGGCCAATATCTGGTGCTGGGTGACGAAAGCCGGGGCGTGCCGCCCCGGTGCTATTCCATCGCCAACGCCCCCAAGCCCGACGGCGAGATCAACCTGCACATCACCCGCGTCGATGACGGCGCCACCAGCCGCTGGCTGCACGACAGCGTGAAAGTGGGCGATTTCATCAAGGTGTCGGGCGCCTATGGCACCTTCATCGGCGATCCGTCGGTGGATACCCCGGTGCTGTGCCTAGCTGCCGGCTCCGGTCTGGCCCCAATCATGAGCCTGGCCGATGCCGCCCTTAGGCGCGGCTACAACCAGCCGGTCACCCTGGTGTTTTCCGGCAAGACCAAGGAAGACATCTATTGCCAGGGCAGCATGGCGCTGTGGCAGGCGCGCAACCGCCGCTTCCGCTTCGTCCCCACCCTGACCCAGGAAAAGCATGACGGGCTGATGGGGCGCATTCCCGCCGTGCTGCCCGGCCTGTTCCAGGATCTGTCCAACCATTCCATCTTCATCGCCGGCAGCCCCGATTTCGTCGAGGCCTGCGTGACGGCGGTGAAGGCCCTGGGGGCCAAGGCCGATCAGATTCATTCCGAGGGCTATTTCCCCCAACACAAACCGGAGCAGCCGCCCGCCGACCGGCTGGCGCCCGTGGTCTAACCCCACCTTCGGGTTCATGGCTGCCGGATCGCCCCCTTCCCCCCGTGGGAAGGGGGCTTTTTTGTACTCTTCAGGGTTGTCATCATTGGGATCATTGTCCATTCTGCGTGTCTAGCCATAGAGGGGGCATCATGCGCTTATGGAACATGACGCTGGCAGCCTTGGTGGTCTTCGCCACCATGCCGGCCCACGCGGATGCGGTATTCTGCGCCGGTCAGAACCTGGCCAATGAATGGCAGCGCGGGCATGCGGCCTTTGACAGTGGCGATCACCCTAAAGCCTTGTCGATTTTGCGGCCCCTGGCCGAAAACGGTTTCGCGCCGGCACAGTGGTTGATGGGACGCATGGTCATCGGCGGGCAGGGGACAGCCCAGGATGACGAAACGGGATTGCTGTGGTTGCGCTTGGCCCGGCGAGGCGAAATGCCCGGAATTAATGGCGATATCCGCGCGCTGGAGAGCCGACTGCCCATGGACAAGATCATCGCCGTGCAGGAGCGGGCAGATGGTTGGCGCCCCAATTTGTCCCCCACATGCCAACCCGGCTCCATCCCTGTGCAGCTCAGCGTGGTTCCCGCCTTGATGGGGCAGCGGGAGCGCCTGTACGACTGGTGGATGCGTCTGGTCGAGAACGCCCATCACAGTCAGGTCGATGCCGGACCGTATCTGCGCTCGGTCGATTCCGTCAACTTCACCGATTCCGTCGATGTCAATGCCGCCATCGCCCGCACGCCGCAGGGCAATATGCTGGTCGTCAGCGCAGCCCTGGCGGAAATGCCTGCCGCCAAAGCGATCAGCCTGCTGATGCCTGCGGCACGGGAACTGGTGAATGACCGCATGGTGCGAATGACCGCCCCCCCCCCACCGGTGGAAACCTATAAGGGCATCGTCCTGCGCGGTTATGCCGGAAGAGAGAACCAGCCATTCTTCGACACCATGCGTCGAACCATGGACATGCTGCCGCGCCTGCCGCCACACCTGCGCAACCAGATGGCCGGCGTCCACGAGGTGCGCTATATGCCCAGTCTGAAATACAGCGTGTTCAGTCCGCTCACTGTTTACAAAACCACCTATATCGAAGACAAGAAAGCAACAGGGGGCGGCTATCTCGCCTTCACACGCGACCCGGTGACGGTCTCCAGTGTCGATGCCTTGGGGGCATTACTGGGACCAGCCATCGCCAAGGCCAATGCTAACCTGTCGACAGCGGCATTGAATTGCCGCATTTCCGCCGGCCTGCTGGATGCCGCCAAGTCCTTGGACTGGGACGAGACCACGCAAGCCCCCTATCGGCGGCATCTGCAAAGCGAAAAGTGCAAAGTATGAAAACGCCGCCCCCTCACGGGGGCGGCATCATTTAGCCCTTAATGGCTGTGGCCGCAGCCGCAACCGCCGCCGGACTTGATTTCCAGGGCAGCAACGCCGGGCAGGGTCTTGCCTTCCAGCCATTCCAGGAAGGCACCGCCGGCGGTGGAAACATAGGAGAAAGCCTCGTCCACACCGGCCTTGGCCAGGGCGGCGACGGTGTCGCCCCCACCGGCCACGGTCAACAGCTTGCCCTGCTTGGTCCGCTCGGCGGCGGCTTGGGCGACGGCGTTGGTGGCCTTGTCGAAGGGATTGATCTCGAACGCGCCCAACGGGCCGTTCCACACCAGGGTCTTGCAGCCGCCCAGACGGTCGATGATCGCCTCGATGCTGGCCGGGCCGGCATCCAGGATCATCATGTCGTCGGGCACCGCATCCACCGACACCACCTTGTTGGCGGCGTTCTCGGCGAATTCAGCCGCCACCACCGCGTCCACCGGCAGGACGATGTGGCACTTGGCCGCCTTGGCCTTTTCCAGAATCTCACGGGCGGTGTCGGCCATGTCCTTTTCACACAACGACTTGCCCACTGTCTTGCCCTGAGCGAACAGGAAGGTGTTGGCCATGCCGCCGCCGATGATCAGGTAATCGACCCGCGACACCAGATTGCCCAGCAGGTCCAGCTTGGTCGACACCTTGGCGCCGCCGACCACCGCCGCCACCGGCTTTTCCGGCGTGCCCAGGGCCTTGGCCAGGGCTTCCAGTTCCACCTGCATCAGGCGACCGGCAGCCGCCGGCAGCAGATGGGCCAGACCCTCGGTCGAGGCATGCGCCCGGTGCGCGGTGGAGAAGGCGTCGTTGACGTAAAGATCACCCAACTTGGCCAGGGCCTGGGCAAAGGCCGGATCGTTCTTTTCTTCTTCCGGATGGAAGCGGACGTTTTCCAGCAGGGCAATGTCGCCGTTGTTCAGTTTGGCGATGGCCGCTTCGGCATCCGGGCCGATGCAATCGTCGGCCCAGGCGACGGCTTGGCCCACGGCCTTGGCCAGGGGCTCCAGCAACAACTTTTGTGAATACTTGTCCTCGCGGCCCTTGGGGCGACCGAAATGGGTCAGCACGATGACCTTGGCGCCGCGCTCGGCCAGTTCCTTCAAGGTGGCGGCGGAACGGTCGATGCGGGTGCTGTCGGTGACCTTGCCGTCCTTGGACGGCACGTTGAGATCGGCGCGGACCAGAACGCGCTTACCCTTGACGTCGAAAGCGTCGATGGTGCGGAACATGGGATGTCTCCACTGAAGAAGGGATCAAGCCCGCGCGGCGACTGAGCGAGCCCGGCACGGGCGCAAAACGCACATGGAATAAGGGCCTGTTCCGACAGTCGAAACAGGCCCCAATCGCGAAACTTAGTTCTTGGCGACGTGCTGAACGAATTTCAGCATGTTGCAGGTATAGCCGTATTCGTTGTCGTACCAGACCACCACCTTGACGAAGGTGTCGTCAAGGGCGATGCCGGCCTCGGCATCGAAGATGGACGGCAGGTTGCAGCCGCGGAAATCGGTGGAGACCACCTTTTCGTTGGTGTAGCCCAGCACGCCCTTCAAGGCGCCTTCCGAGGCGGCCTTCATGGCGGCGCAGATTTGTTCATAGGTGGCCGGCTTTTCCAGTTCCACCGTCAGATCGACCACGGACACGTCCGAGGTGGGGACGCGGAAGGACATGCCGGTCAGCTTCTTGTTCAGTTCCGGGATCACCTTGCCCACGGCCTTGGCGGCACCGGTCGAGCTGGGGATGATGTTTTCCAGGATGCCGCGGCCACCGCGCCAATCCTTGGAGGACGGGCCGTCCACGGTCTTCTGGGTGGCGGTGGCGGCATGCACGGTGCTCATCAGGCCGCGCTTGACGCCCCAGGTGTCATGCAGGACCTTGGCGACGGGCGCCAGGCAGTTGGTGGTGCACGACGCGGCGGAGACAATGGCCTCGCCCGCATACTTGGTGTGGTTGACCCCATAGACGAACATGGGCGTGTCGTCCTTGGACGGCGCCGACTGCACCACCTTCTTGGCGCCAGCCTTCAGGTGCTTTTCGCAGGCTTCCTTGGTCAGGAACAGGCCGGTGGCTTCGATCACCACGTCCACGTCCAACTCGCCCCACTTGAGCTCGCTCGGATCCTTGACCTGGGTCAGCAGGACCGGCTTGCCGTTGACGTTGAGGATGTCGCCTTCAACGCGGATCTCACCGGGGAAGCGGCCATGCACCGAATCGTACTTCAGCATATAGGCCAGATATTCGGGGTCCAGCAGGTCGTTGATGCCGACGATTTCGATTTCGGGAAAATCCTTCGTCACGGCCCGGAACACCATGCGACCGATACGACCAAAGCCGTTAATGCCGACGCGGATAGTCATCGTTTCCTCCAGTGGGATTTCAGCGGCGGAATCCAAGGCTCCGCGCGAATTCAGACGGGGAACCATATCGCATACTCGCCTCGGTGAATCCAGTCCCGAAAGTGTCAAAGTCCCGACCCGACGGGCAAAATCCGACCACCCCACCCTATCGGGGGTCACCGCCGCCGCCCGCTTGGCGACCACATTCCACCGCTGTGGGTATGACGAACGGGCCACCCGCCCGATTTGACCGGGGCGACGGAAAAAAATGTATATCGCCGATAATTAACGCCGATAAGTTTGCGACAAAGGTATGAGTTTGGTGCTAGTATCCCCGGCGGGGACGGATGCCTTTACCGTCGGGAGAATGGTGGTGCCGTCATTCCCTCGCCGCAGGCAGGCATATGGATCAGCGGCGGCGGACAGGGGATTATCCGCGCGGATGCGAAGGATGGGGTTGCCGAGTACCATGAAGATTTTGATCGCCGACGACCACGAGTTGTTCCGTGAGGGACTGCGCCACGTCTTGGGACAATTGGAAGACAACGTCGAGGTTATCGAGGCGGGGGATTTCCCCCAAGCCTTCGCTCTGGCGGAAAGCCACCCCGACACCGATATCGTGCTGCTGGACCTGAACATGCCGGGCGCCCAATGGGATGACGGCCTGACCCGTCTGCGCGCCATTTTGCCGGGAGAAGTGCCGGTGGTGGTGCTATCCGCCGCCGACGATCGCCGCAGCGTATTGCAGGCGGTGGAGATCGGCGCCGCCGGCTTCATTCCCAAGACCTCGTCCAGCCGGGTGATGCTGTCGGCCTTGAAGCTGGTGCTGTCGGGCGGCGTCTATCTGCCGCCGGCCCTGATCGAGCGGTCGACCCCGCGCGGCGAGGGCCTGAGCCCGGCGGTGGTCGAGCAGGCCATGTCCATCCTGACCCCGCGCCAGCGCGAGGTTCTGGGTCTGCTGGGCGAAGGTAAGTCCAATAAGGAAATCGCCCGCATCCTGGAACTGGCGGAAGGCACGGTGAAGCTGCACGTCACCGCCATCTTGAAGGCACTCAACGTCAACAACCGCACCCGCGCGGTGGTCGCCGCCGCCCAAATGGGCCTGACTTCGGCGCCGCAATAATCAACCGGGCGGCTTGAACCACGACCATCCGGGCCTATGCTGTTGCCAGCATAAAGGATCGGAGACAGGCCAATGACCGGGCAGCCATCGTGGCACGGTGTGACGGCGCAATCAGCGTGCGCGCACCTGCAATCGCACCTTCATGACGGCTTGCCACCCGATCAGGTCACGGCCCGGTTGGCCGCGCACGGCCCCAACCGCCTGCCCGAGAAAAAGGCCAAATCCAAGGCGCGCATGCTGCTCGAGCAGTTTCAAAGCCTGCTCACCCTGGTGTTGCTGGGCGCCGGCATCCTGGCCGGCATCATCGGCGACACCACCGACATGGTGGTCATCTTATCGGTGGTCGTGTTCAACGCGCTCTTGGGCTTCCATCAGGAATACCGGGCCGAACGCATCCTGGAGACGCTGAAATCCATGCTCGCCCCCCAATCCAGGGTGCGGCGCGGCGGCAGCAAACAGGAAATCCCGGCGGAACAACTGGTGCCCGGCGATCTGGTGCTGATCGAGGCCGGCGACCGCGTTCCCGCCGATGGCCGACTGGTGGCCAGCCATGGCCTGGAAATCGATGAAAGCAGCCTGACCGGCGAATCGGTGGTGGTGGGCAAGGACCATTCCAACCTGCACGATGCCGACACCCCCCTGGCCGAACGTTCCAACCTGGCCTTCATGAACACCGTGGTTACCCGGGGGCGGGGCGAGATGCTGATCACCCAGACCGGCGCCACCACCGAAATGGGCCGCATCGCCGGTATGTTGGCCGACACCCCGGAAAGCCGCACGCCGTTGCAGGAGCGGCTCGACGGCCTGGGTCGTCGTCTGGCCCTGATCGCCGCTGTCGTCGTCGGCATCATCCTGGCGGTGGGCCTGCTGCGCGGCCAGCCTTGGGGCGAATCGGTGCTGACCGCCGTCGCCCTGGCGGTCGCCGCCATCCCCGAAGGCCTGCCGGCGGTGGTCACCGTGACGCTCGCCATCGGCATGTACCGCATGGCCCGTCACGGCGCCATCGTCAAGCGGCTGGCGGCGGTGGAGACCCTGGGCTCGACCACCATCATCTGTTCCGACAAGACCGGCACGCTGACGCTCAACCAGATGACCGCGCGGACCGGTTGGGCCTTGGGCCAACGCTTCGCCGTCAGCGGCGACGGCTATGGTGGCCAGGGCGCCATCACCGCCATCAGTGGCGAGACGTTACCCGACCTGCGCCCGGCCCTGTTGGCGGCGGGATTATGCAACGATTCCCACCTGGGCGCCGACGGCACCCTGGTCGGCGACCCCACCGAAGGCGCGCTGCTGTCGCTGGCCCTGAAAGCCGGCATCACCGAGCAATGGCCGCGGGTGGCCGAGATGCCCTTCGATTCCGCCCATAAATTCATGGTCACCATTCACCGCGCCCCCGACGGCCTGCGCCTGCTGGTCAAGGGCGCCCCCGACGTGGTGATGGAACGCTGCGGTTTCGTCGCCCTGGCTGATGGCGACCACGCCTTGACCCAACAATGGCGCGACCAATTGGCGACCGAGAACGAACACATGGCCGGTCAGGCCTTGCGCGTTCTCGCCCTGGCGGAAGCGCGGGTGGATGAAGCGGCCCTGGCCGACCCGTTGGCCGCCGCCCGTGCCCTGACCCTGACCGCCCTGGTCGGGCTGATGGACCCGCCCCGCCCCGCCGCCCGCGACGCCATCGCCGCCTGCCGTGCCGCCGGTATCGGCGTCAAGATGATCACCGGCGATCACCGCGTCACCGCCGCCGCCATCGGCCGCCTGCTGGGACTGGACGGCGAGGTGGTGACCGGGGCCGAGCTCGACCGCATGGACGATGCCCAATTGGCCGACCGGGTCGAGGACATCGCCGTGTTCGCTCGCGTCGCCCCCGAACACAAGGTGCGCATCGTTGCCGCCCTTCAGGCCAAGGGACACGTGGCGGCCATGACCGGTGACGGCGTCAACGACGCCGCCGCGCTGAAGCGGGCCGATATCGGCGTCGCCATGGGCCGCACCGGCAGCGACGTGACGCGCGAGGCCGCCGCCATGGTGCTGACCGACGACGATTTCGCCTCGGTGGTGCGGGCCGTGCGTGAGGGCCGTACCATCACCGACAACATCGTCAAGTTCGTGCGTTTCCAATTGTCCACCAACATGGGGGCACTTTTGTCGGTGTTCATCGCCCCCTTCATCGGCCTGATCAGCCCGTTCCACGCCATCCAGATCCTGTGGGTCAACATCATCATGGACGGGCCGCCGGCCATGGCCCTGGCTTTCGACCCCGCCCGCGCCGGGCTGATGACGGAAAAGCCGCGCCCGCGCAGCGCCCCCATCCTGCCCGCCGCCCGGCTGCGGCGGCTCTTGGCGTACGGCGCCACCATGATGGTCGGCACCTTGGGGGTGTTGTGGTGGGCGCAAGGCCAAGGCGACCTGGAGCGCGCCCGGACGCTGGCCTTCACCACCTTCGTGCTGTTCCAGTTCTTCAACATCTTCAACGCCCGTGTCGGATCGGAATCGGCCTTCGGCCCGCATCTGTTCCACAATGCCAAGCTGTGGCTGGCCTTGGGGGGCGTGCTGATCTTGCAGGTGGTGGCGGTGCATTGGGGGCCGGCGCAGGCCATCTTCCATACCACGGCGCTGTCCTGGTCCGATTGGGCCTTGGCGACGGCGGTGGCATCATCGGTGCTGGTGCTGGATGAAATCCGCAAGCTTGCCGAACGCCTGGTGCGTCCCCATCTGGGGTAGATGACACCGACCCTGTTCATCTGCGTCAATCGCCGTCGTGGCGCCGGCTCGTGCTCGGGCGGCGGTGCCTATGAGGTGATGGCGGTGCTGCGCACCGAAATCGAGGCACGCGGGTTGGGCTGGGACATCCGCCTGTCGCCCTGCCTGGGCCATTGCGCCCTCGGCCCCAACATCAAGGCCAGCCCCAACGGGCCGTTGCTGCACGGCTGCACCGACGGTAAGGAGGTGATGGCGCGCCTGCTGGAATGGCGACGCGGATGAACGGCGGCTGAACAAGCCGTTCAGGCTTGGTTACTGTAGAATCCGCCATTGTCTTCACAGACGAATTCCCCACTGTGGAGACCATCATGAAGACCATCGCCACTGCCATCATCGCCACCGTTCTGGGCGGCGCCATCCTGTCGGCCCAAGCCTTTGCCGCCACCCCCGACAATGGCCACCTGCCGCCCACCTATATCGTCTACAAGCTGGTTCAAGACGGCGTTCAGTTGCGCAAACTGGAGACCGAACACAATGTCTACGAGGCCTGGGTCGATGCCGGTGACGGCACCTTGGTCAAGGTCGGCGTCGATCCGCACAATGCGGAATTGACCGCCGATTTCAACGACAGCCGCAACAACAACCATCAATCCCCAGCGGTGGACGCCGCCCAGGCGGTGCAAACGGTGGCCGCCACCGGCCATTGGGATGTCCGCGAAATCGGGCTGAAAAACGGGGCCTGGCAGGTGAAAGCCGCCGACGATGCCGGCCAGATGGAAAAGTTCCGCGTCGATGCCCAAAGCGGTCAGATCCGCTGAAGCAAAAAGGCCCCGGATCGCTCCGGGGCCTTTTCGTCATCAACACGGGAAAAATCAGCCGCGCGCCATCTTGGCCAGCCGCATGCGCAGAGCGTTCAACTTGATGAAGCCCTGGGCGTCGCGCTGGTCATAGACGCTGTCTTCCTCGAAGGTGACGTAATCCATGCGATAGAGCGACTTTTCCGACTTGCGGCCGACGACGGTGACGTTGCCCTTGTAGAGCTTCAACCGCACCACACCGCAGACGTTCTGGCTGATATGGTCGATCATCTGCTGCAACGCGATGCGTTCCGGGCTGAACCAGAAGCCGTTGTAGATCAGCTCGGCATAGCGCGGCATGATGTCGTCCTTCAGGTGCGACTCGCCGCGATCCAGCGTCAGGCTTTCGATGGCGCGATGGGCGACGATCAGCACCGAGCCGCCGGGGGTCTCGTAGACGCCGCGGCTCTTCATGCCGACGAAGCGGTTTTCCACCAGATCCAGACGACCGATGCCGTTGGCGCCGCCCAGTTCGTTCAGCTTGGTCAGCAATTGCGCCGGGCTCAGCCGCACGCCGTCGACGGCCACCGCGTCGCCCTTCTCGAACTGGATTTCCACATAGGTCGGCTTATCAGGGGCCTTTTCCGGGCTGACCGAACGGGTGAACATGTCCTCGTCCGGCTCGGTCCACGGGTCTTCCAACGCCTTGCCCTCGTACGAGATGTGCAGCAGGTTGGCGTCGGTGGAATAAGGCGCCTCGCCGCGCTTGTCCTTGGCGATGGGAATCTGATGCTTCTCGGCGAAGTCCAACAGCTTGGTGCGGCTGGTCAGATCCCACAGACGCCAGGGCGCGATCACCTTGATGTCCGGCTTCAGGGCATAATAGCCCAACTCGAAGCGGACCTGATCGTTGCCCTTGCCGGTGGCACCGTGCGACACCGCGTCGGCGCCGACCTGATTGGCGATCTCGATCTGACGCTTGGAAATCAGCGGCCTAGCGATGGAGGTGCCCAGCAGATAGACGCCTTCGTACAGGGCGTTGGCGCGGAACATGGGGAAGACGAAATCGCGGACGAATTCTTCACGCAGATCGTCGATGAAGATGTTCTCGTCCTTGATGCCCATCAGCTGGGCCTTTTTGCGCGCCGGCTCCAGCTCTTCGCCCTGGCCCAGATCGGCGGTGAAGGTCACCACTTCGCATTGATATTGGTCCTGCAACCAGCGCAGGATGATCGAGGTATCCAGGCCGCCGGAATACGCCAGCACGACCTTCTTGACTTCGCCCTTCATGGCAAACGCCCCTGGAAATGGGAAAGATTGAACGCAGCAGTATAGACCCTGGCGCGGCGCGGGCAAGCTTGCGCTGCGAAAGGACGAAAACGCACAGCCTTCCGCCTTCTGACGGATACTCTCCGACTTCCTGAAAGCCCCGCGTCCTGGCATTGTTACGGCTATGGACGACAAAGCCCGCGACGCCGATCTGAACACCGCCATCGCCTTGACCCAGCGCCTGCTTGGGTCGAGTGACGACAGCGTGGAACCGGCCAAGCCCGGCTTCGGTCAAAATCTGCGCTATTGGCTGTGGAAAGCCGGTGCCCGCCGGCTGACCCAGGCCAAAAACGCCGAACAGGTCTCCAAGCTCCTCGACAATTACGACATGGAGCTGGAACGGCTGCGCCAAAATCACGACCGTGATCTGGCGGCGCAAAAGCAGGCCCATGACCTCATCATCCAGGAAATCGAGGCCGCACACCTGCAATCCTTCGGCTCCATGCGCGCCGGCATCCTGGCCGAGGCGGAAGCGGCCAGCCGGCACCTGCGCCAGGATCTGGAGCGGGAACGCCAGCGGGTGACGCAGTTGGAGCAGCTCACGGCAGAGCTCGAGCGCGTCTACAGGGCCGAGATGGCCAAAGCGCAGGAACGCGGCCAGAGCGAGGGGCAGAATGCGCTGGACGCCGCCCAGGACCGCATCACCGCCCTGGAAGAGGAATTGGCCGCCCAAGCTAGCCGCCATCAGGAACAATTGCGCCACTATTCCGAGGAGGCGGCCAAGGCCGCCGAAACCGGCATGGCGGTGCTGCGCGACGAAATCAAGGCCTTGAACGCCAATCAGACCAAGGAACTGAGTCTGAGCCGCCAGTTGTACCTGGATCAGGCCGAGAGCGAGAGCGAAACCCTGCGTCAGCAGGTGGCGGCGGCGGAACTCGACAAGGAAACGGCCTTGCGGCAGGCCCAGCAACACCATGATGCCGCCCTGGCCGCCTTGCGCACCCGCCATGCCGAGGAACTGGCGGAAACCCGCATCAACGGCGAATGGGCGCTGGGCGACGCCAAACGCCAGATCACCGATCTGCGCCGACGCCTGAACGAACAGGAAGAAACCCACGCCGAGGCAACGGCCAGCCTGCGCGAAAAGTTCGAGCACGCCGCGCAATCTCTGGTTCGCGCGCAAGGCCGCATCGCCGAATTGTCGACCGAGTTGGGGCAGACGCGTCAGGCACAGATTCTGGACGGCGATCGTCTGGAAGGGGCGCAGGCCCGGGAAAACCAACTGGCCGAACAACTAGCGGCGGAACGCGAGGCGCGCCGCCAGCTGGAAATCCAGTCCGGCAGCACCCTTGCCGATGCCCTGGCGGCCGAACGGCTGGCCAGTGAACGGGCCCAGCGGCTGCAAGCCGAATTGGAAACAGAACGCCGTGTCTTGCACGAACAGACCGGCAAGCTGGAGGAATTGCGGGCGGAAATCCAACGGCTGCGGGACGGAACCCCGCCACCGCCGCCGCCCGACGTGGCGGCGATCATCGCCGACCATAATCGGGAACTGGCCCGGCTGCGCCTGGACAGCAGCCGCCGCATTGCCGAGTTGGAACGTCAGGTGGCGCAGAGCGAAAGTCAGCCGCAGCCTCCTCCCTCCGCCGAGATCATCCCGCTGCACAAGACCAAGCCCGGCATCGATTGGGAAGCCCGGGTCAACGATGCGCTGGAACGCGCCCAGCGGGCCGAGGCCGAGGTGCAATTGGCCGCCAACAAGATCGAAGTCCTGAAGGACGCGCTCGCCTTGGCCAAGGCGCGCCCCGCCAATGGCAACATGCCCGCCGTCGATCATCGTTTCCGCGATGCCAAACGCGCCTTCGCCCGCGCCTTCCACCCCGACCAGGGCGGGCGCGAACATCCTGACAAGGCCGCCTTGTTCCTGGAATTCTGGCCGGTGCTGGAAAAAATCGACAAGGAAGATTGTTAGTTTCCCGGCAGCTTGGCCGTCACCTGCACTTCCACCGCCTCGGCGTCGTCGCCCACCTGCACCGCCTCGATACGGTCGGCACGCTTGACCACCTTGTCGGTGGAAATGCGAATCTGGCGGATGTCTTCCGTCGCCTGGACGAAATGCTTGTCCAGTTGCGCCACCCTCCCGTCCAACCGCTCGACATCGTCCAGCAGCAACCGTACTTCCTTTTGGATCAATCCGGCCTGTTCGCGCATGCGGGCATCCTTCAGCACCGCGCGCACCGTGTTCAAGGTCGCCATCAAGGTGGTGGGCGAGACGATCCACACCTTGGCCCGGTACGATTTTTCCACCACTTCGGGGAAATTGGCGTGCAATTCGGCGTAGATGGCTTCCGACGGCAGGAACATCAACGCCGATTCTGCCGTTTCGCCGGGGATGATGTATTTCTCGGCGATGTCGCGCACATGCTTCAAGATATCGGTGGCGAAAGCGCGACCGGCGGCCAGCTTTTCCGCGTCGTCCTTGGCCCGGCGCATCAG
>Ga0209066_10003319_pt1 | contig 18495 bp, 20 predicted proteins | sample All_14_2_FD_187198 | JGI IMG/M metagenome (GOLD analysis project Ga0209066, IMG submission 187198) | Freshwater microbial communities in response to fracking from Pennsylvania, USA - Allegheny Zone_MetaG_DW_15 (SPAdes) (version 2) ... | reverse complement strand
CGGCCCTCGCCCATCCCGATATCACCTGGTTCGCCGCCGGCGTCGAAAGCTTCGAATCGATCCACAAGCACAGCGCCTACGCCTACGTCGACAGCGACGAGATCCGCTGAGTCCGGATCGGCAAAAAGCCGTCACCCGTCGATCGTCGCGTTCTCCCCGCCATTATTTTCTGAACAGCCAGAAGATCAGGGTAACGACGATGCTGATCAGGATGCAGGTCGTCAGCGGGAAGAAGAACTGAAACCCCTCCCGTTTGATTGAGATGTCCCCCGGCAGGCGGCCGAACGGCAGTTTCTGCAGCCACGGCCAGGCCAGACCGATCGCCACCAGAACCACCCCCAGCAATACGAGTATCCGTCCCATTTTCTTCTCCTGCTGCACGCCACCGACGGTCAGGGCAGCTACAGAAATCCGGCGTCAGACCAGATCGCCGGCATCGTCCGCCATCATCTTTTTTTCGCAACAAAAAATGAGCGGCTGCGGGCCAGGCCCGTCTCCTTTTCGCCGTCGAGCATCTTCCGCAGCATCCGCAGCTCAGCCCGCGCCACGCGCAGTTCCTCCTCCACGGCGGCCAGCTCTCGCGGCGGTGCCGCCGCCCGGGCCTTCTCCAGCGTATCAACCTTCTGCTGTGCCCGGTACAGTTCGATGGCCAGGTGTCGTATGGACATGTGGTGCGCACTCCTTCTCGTCGCAATTGACGGTCACGACGGCGAGTCGTCCGCCGTCCATTGGTCTGGTAATCACCTCGGAGTGTGGAAAGCCACCCGATCGATGTGAAGATTCCGGCACTCCGAGCCGGTGCACGATTTCCGGCGCGACCTTGGTCAGGGCCCATTTCGCCAGCCCCGACCAGAGGGCGCCCAGCCCCATGCACTTCCATGGGAAGAAGCCAGGGTCTCGACGGCGGTTACAGCACATTTTCCACGGTCAAACGCCAGGAGCTTCTTGAATTTATCTCATTTATCCCCTATGATCAACGGCATAAGGAGCTTGAACAGGCCGATCCGGCCACCAACGGAGATCGACATGATCCGGAAGAAAACCCTGCCGCCGGCAGTCCCGTTCCTGGGGTTGCCGCATCTTCGCCGCCCACAGCCATGATCCGTATCCTTCTCCCATTGCTCTTCACCATGCTGCTCGCCTCGTGCGGCCACAAAGAAGTGGTCTACCGCGGTGGCGGAGGGGCCGCCCTGGCCGATAGCAGCCAGGTCAAGCAGGCCCTGCGGGCCCATTACCAAAAATGGCAGGGAACACCCTATCGCGCCGGGGGGATGTCACCGGCAGGCGTCGATTGCTCCGGATTTATCCAACTCACCTACAGCCAGCTGTTCGGCCTCAACCCCGGCCGCTCGACCGAAGACCAGTTAAACCGGGGCCGGTCCGTCCAGCGCCGCGACCTCCGCCCCGGTGATCTGCTCTTCTTTCGCACCGGCCTGTTCGATCGCCATGTCGGAATCTATTTCGATGACGGCTGGTTCGTCCATGCCTCGGCATCGCAGGGGGTGACCGTTTCGACCCTGAAGCGGGACTACTGGGACAGGACCTATTCGACCGCCCGACGCTACTGATTGCCGGAGCTCCGACCGGATCTGCAACGTCTGGTCGATCATGGAAAAATCGTGTTCCAGGGTCAATCAAGGTGGTGATCATCTACCAGAATTTCGGTCTGTAGCGGCAACGCCGGCTCGATCTGCGGCAATCGCTTGCCGACAGGTCGACAAGGCTTGAAAACGGGGACTGCCAGGCGCCGGGCAAGGGCTCAGCGATAGGTCCGGCCATTATGACGGAGCCAGCCTGCCGGGTGGCGGCCCTCGGGGTCGTGGTGGGTCCAGTGGAGAACGCCGCCCTGGGGATTCCATTCATACTCGCCGGCAAAGCCGACCTCGTCGCCGCGCGCAAGCGCCTCGAGACGTGGAGCGAGATCGATGTTGTGGGCGACCAGCAGGGTCTGCCCCGAGGCCAGCCGCAGGATGAAGCGCTGATGCCGGCTGCCGCTGTTGTCGTCGGGCAGGATTTTTTCAACCGCGCCCCGCCCCTCGACCTGCAGATTGCTGAGCCTCTCGGCAAGGGCCCGGGCCAATAGGGCATCGGTCTGCTCCTGCCGCTCCGTTGTTGCCGGCGGCACCTGACCGTGCTGCCGGTACTGGGTGTATACCGAATACACACCAAGAATCACCACCAGGCTGATGAACAGCGCCAACCTTCTGATCATGCCAACCTCCGGCGGATCTCATCCTGCTCCAATGCCGCCTTGGCGATCCGGTACAATTCCCTGTAGTACGTCCGGTTGCGGCTGCGCGCATACTGGTGGGCGGCGTTGCGCGCCCCCACCTCGTCGAAATCTGGATACTGCCGCCGCGCCTCCTCGATGACCGGGCTCGGCCAGCCCGGCTCCCATTCGCGTTGCTGCTGCCGGCACATCTCCTGGTCGGCGATCGCCTCGTTGATGATCGCATCACGCAGGTGTTCCGCCTCGTGCTGCAGTTGGATGCTCTTCTGCTGCGAGCCCTTTCTCTGTTCGAGAAAGTCATACACGGCGTCCAGCGATTCCTGGCGCATGATCTTGGCCAGATGCTTGATCTGTCGCTTGCGGGCCCCGCCCTTGAGATCACGGATGGAGACAATCTCCTGTTTGATCTCGTCACTGCCGGGGAAGGCCTTGAGGTCGTTGTTGGTGAGGTCGGCCAGTTCGGCGGCGGTGTCTTCGATCCGCTTGAGGCGGCGTTTCTGTTCCGACCGGCTGATGATTTCCGTCATGAGATTCCTGTTGTGGTGTTGGTGAACGCTATGTTTTACGGTTGCAGCCGGACCAGCGACGGATCGTAGATCTCCGGCGCCCGGTAGCCGAGCAGGTTGCAGACCGTGGCTGCCACGTTCGACAGCCCGGGATCGGCGCAGCCGCCGGCGACAAAGGCGTTGCTGCCGCTGTAATCGACGATGATGCAGGGGACGGGATTGAGGGTGTGGGCGACCATCGGCGTCCGCTTGCCCTTCTTTTCCGTCCACATGCAGTCGGCGTTGCCGTGATCGGCTGTCACCAGGGCGATGCCGCCGGCCTTCTCGACCGCAGCGAGGATCCGCCTGAGGCAGAGGTCGACGGTCTCGACGGCGATCCGCACCGCCGGTTCGATCCCGGTATGGCCGACCATATCGCCGTTGGCGAGGTTGAGGCGGATGAACTTGTAGCGGCCGCCGGCGACGGCCGCGATCACCCGGTCGGTGATCTCCGCCGCCTTCATCCACGGGCGGAGGTCGAAGGTGATCCGATCCGAGGGCACCTCGTCGTAGGTCTCCAGTTCCTTGTCGATATAGCCCGACTTGTTGCCGTTCCAGAAATAGGTGACATGGCCGAATTTCTGGGTCTCGGAGATGGCATAGGAGGTAACGCCGGCGGCACAGAGGTATTCGCCGAGGGTCCGGTCGATGGCCGGGGGCTCGACCAGGTACTGCTTCGGGATTAGGGCATCGCCGTCATACTGCATCATCCCGGCGTAGAGCACGTCGGGTCGGCGGACGCGCTCGAACGCGGTGAACTCGTCCTCTTCGAAGGCCCGGGAGATCTCGATGGCCCGGTCGCCGCGGAAATTGAACAAGATCACCGCATCGCCATCCTTTATCCTCCCGACAGGGGTCCCGCTCTCGGCGATGACGAAACTGGCCATGTACTGATCGGTCATCGTCGGGTCTTCGGCATAATAGGTGTTCACCGCCTCGGCGGCGGAGCTGAATTGCCGGCCCTCGCCGAGCACATGGGCCTTCCAGCCGTTTTCCACGACCTGCCAGTTGGCGTTGTAACGGTCCATCGTCGTGACCATCCGGCCACCGCCGGAGGCGATCCGATAGTCGAGCCCGCCGCAGGAGATCGCCGCCAACCGCTGCTCGAGCGGCAATATGTACTCGAGGGCGCTCTTCTCGCCGACATCCCGGCCGTCGATCAGGGCATGGACCCGCACCCGCTTGACCTTCTCGGCGGCGCAGCGGTCGAGGAGGGCGTACAGCTGGTCGATATGGCTGTGGACATTGCCGTCCGAAACCATCCCGATAAAGTGGACCGTACCGCCCTGCCCCGCCCATGCCATGATCTCTTTCCAGGTCCGGCCGGCGAAAATCGTCCCGCCGGCGATGGCCTCGTTGATCAGCTTCGCCCCCTGGGCGAAGACCCGACCGGCCCCGAGGGCGTTGTGGCCGACCTCGGAGTTGCCCATATCGTCGTCGGAGGGGAGACCGACCGCCCTGCCGTGGGCCTTGAGGCGGAACATCAGCTTGTCCTGGAACAGGCGATCGAGGGTGGGGGTATAGGCAACATGGACACCATTGCTGTCGTCCTGGGGACCGAGCCCGATGCCGTCCATGATCACGGTCACCACCGGTCCGGGGAAGGCGGAATAGCCGGAAAGCGGCTGCAAGGTCAGTTCTGTCATTCTTCCTCCTTTGACGGCAGTCCCTGGCGATGACTGCCGTTTTTTCACATGTATTTCAGGAACTTTTTATGATATACTGGCAAAAATGTCAATAATCGCAGGAACTCCGCGACCGTATTGCAGGGTACGCCATAGCGGACAAACCTGCAACCGGCTTGTTCCTGCCCCAGGTGAATATGACCAGCCCTTCCGACCTTTCCCGCCTCGAGTTGCATGTCAACCCCGAGGATATTCCGCTCTACACTACCGTCTTCCAGGGAGGCGTGCTGGTGAAGGCCCGGGCCGGGATCTCCCTCGGCGCCTTTCTTCATGCCCTGCCCGGCTTCCACCATGATTATATCGTCAACGAGATCCAGACGATTTTTCTCAACGGCACGGCAATCGACGATCTCGAAACCCCGCTCGAGGGCGATGGTCTGATCCTCGCCCTGTCGGCGGCGATGCCGGGTCTGGCCGGGGCCATCCTGCGCAAGAACAGCTTCCATGCCGCGCTCCGCACCACGGTGACGGAACGGCGGGATCACCGGCACCAGGGCGACATCACCATCACCCTCAAGCTCTTCAACAGCATCGCCAGGGATTGCGGCCCGGCCCTGCTGGCCGCGGGCATCCGTCTCAACACCGCCGTGTTACGGGTCTTCCGCGCCACCCACCCGACCCTTGCCGCCAACCTCAGCCGCATCGTCCTCGATGATCGGCCCATCACCGCAGCGACATTGTCCACCTGGCTCGAACAGGAAAAAACCATCGCCCTGATCGTCAGAGAGGCGACCAATGACTGACACCACCCGCGACATGCTGGGGAGGTCCGGATTGATTCCGGTCGACGAGGCCCGGCAGGTGCTCCTTGACCACCTCCGCTCCCACATCCCGGACCAGCAGACCATCCTGCTGACCCAGGCCCTCGACCGCATCCTGGCCGCACCGGTCTTCGCCCCCGAGGATCTTCCCGCCCATGCCCGGTCGACGATGGACGGCTTCGCCGTCCGGGCCACCGATACCTTCGGGGCCAGCGAATCGATGCCCGGCTACCTGCAGATCGCCGGTGAGATAAATATGGGCGAGGCCCCTGACGGCCAGGTGACGACCGGGACCTGCCTCCGCATCCCGACCGGCGGCCTGCTGCCCGACGGCGCCGATGCCGTCGTCATGTTCGAACACACGGTCCCGGTCGACGACACGCTGGTCGAGATCGTCAAAGGGGTCGGATCAGGGGTCAACACCCTCGGCCGCGGCGAGGATATTGCCCGCGGCCAGCTGGCCCTGCCGGCAGGTCAGATCCTGCGTCCGCAGGACCTCGGCCTGCTGGCCGGCCTCGGGCTCCATGAGGTGGCCGTGACCCGGACGGTGTCGGTCGGCATCATCTCCACCGGCGACGAGATCGTCCCCTTCACCGAGATCCCGGCTCCGGGGAAGATCCGGGACATCAACAAGATCGCCCTCGGCGGCCAGGTCCAGCGGGCAGGGGCGGTGGTAGTCGACTACGGCATCGTCTCCGATCGCCGGGAGATCTTCCTGCCGCTTCTCCGGCAGGCGGTGGAGGACAACGACCTCGTCCTCTTCTCCGGCGGCAGTTCCGTCGGCATGCGCGACCTTGGCGAACAGGCCATCGCCGAGCTTGATCCGCCCGGCATCCTGGTCCACGGCGTCGCCCTGAAACCGGGAAAACCGGTGATCATCGGCCTGAGCGGAATGAAACCGGTGTTCGGCCTGCCCGGCCATCCGGTATCGGCGATGGTCTGTTTCGATCTCTTCGTCCGGCCGGCGATCGACCGGCTGGCCGGAAGGATGACGGATCAGTTGCCCGAGGCGACGATCATCGCCCGACTCGACCGCAATACCCATTCGGCCGCCGGCCGCCGCGATATCGTCCGGGTCAGGCTGATCCGCGAGGACCGCGGCTGGGCCGCCGAACCGGTGCTGGGCAAGTCCGGGGCCATTTCTTCGCTGGCGCGGGCCCACGGCTATTTCATCATCCCCGAAAGCAGCCAGGGGATGTCGCAGGATACCCTTATCACAGTCCATCTCTATTCATGAAACGTAACATTTATCTCGACAACAAACCACTGGACGAGGCCAGGGCCATCTGGCACCAGGCCCTCACCGCGGCCGGTTTCTTTGACCGCCGGCCGGAAGAGAAGATCGCAGTCGACGACTGTCTCGGCCGGGTCCTGGCCCGCCCGGTCTTCGCCCTGCGGTCGTCGCCCTCCTACAATGCCGCGGCGATGGACGGGATCGCCATCCATTTCCTCGATCTCGCCAACGCCAGCGAGAGCAACCCGGTGCGACTCAGCCGCGCCCGCTTCACCCCGGTCAACACCGGCAACGCCATCCCGGAAGGGTGCAACGCCGTCGTCATGATCGAGGATGTCCATTACGTCAGCGACGACGAGGTGGAACTGATCATCCCGGCCACCCCGTGGCAGCATGTCCGCACCATCGGCGAGGACATCGTCGCCACCGAGCTTATCCTGCCGGAAGGTCACCAGGTGCGGCCGATCGACCAGGGGGCGATGCTGGCCACCGGCGTCACGAAGGTCCACGTCCAGTGCCCGCCGAAGGCGATCGCCATCCCTACCGGCAGCGAGCTGATCGAGCCGGGTCAGATCGGCCAACCGGGCCAGGTCATCGAATTCAATTCGCGGATTCTGGCAGGGTACCTCAACGAATGGGGGGCTGTGGCCAGACGCGGCACCCCGGTCCCCGACGATCCGCTCAGGCTGAAGGAGGCGATCCTGGCGGCGGTGGCCGACAACGACATCGTCATCCTCAACGCCGGGGCCTCGGCCGGCACCCGTGACTATACCTCCCAGGTCCTCGCCGAGGTCGGCCGGGTCATCGTCCATGGTGTCGCAATCAAACCCGGTAAACCGGTGATCCTGGCGATGGTCGGCGCTGTCCCGGTCATCGGCCTGCCCGGCTACCCGGTCTCGGCGGTGCTGACCATGCGCCTCTTCCTCCGCGACATGATCGCCGCCTTTCTCGGCCGGGAAAAGCCAAGGCCGCCGGTCGTCGAGGCCACGATCTCGCGGCCGTTCCATTCGAACATGGGTGTCGATGAGTTCGTCCGCGTGACCCTCGGCCGGGTCGGCGACACCCTGATGGCCACCCCGGTCGGCAAAGGTGCCGGAGCGGTGATGTCGCTGGTGCGGGCCGACGGCCTGCTGACCATCGCCGCCGGCAAGGAAGGGATCGGTGCCGGCGAGAAGGTCGCCATCGAACTGCTGCGCCCCCAGGCCGAGGTCGACGCCACCCTCGTCTGCATCGGCAGCCATGACAACATCATCGACCTGCTCGCCAACCAGCTCCACACCGAACGGCCGCTGATCCGGATTTCCAGCGCCCATGTCGGCTCGATGGGCGGCATCATGGCAATCAAGCGCGGCGAGGCCCATCTCGCCGGCACCCACCTGCTCGACGAGGCGACCGGCGAATACAATGTCGCCTATATCAGGCGCTTTCTGGCCGATGTGCCGCTGCAGCTGATCAACCTCTGCTACCGCGAGCAAGGCCTGATCGTGGCCAGCGGCAACCCGAAGGATATCCGGGGCTTTGCCGATATCGCCGAACACGGTCATCTCTTCATCAATCGCCAGGGCGGCGCCGGCACCCGGCTGTTGACCGACAAATGCCTGTCTGACCTGAAGATCGGCCGGGAAAGGATCCAGGGCTATCAGCGCGAAGAGTACACCCACATGAGTGTCGCCGCCGCCATCGCCTCCGGCAGTGCCGATGCCGGCATGGGCATCCGCGCCGCCGCCGTCGCCCTTGATCTCGATTTCGTGCCGGTGGCCGAGGAACGGTACGACCTGATCATCCCGAAAAAATTCCTGCATGATGACAAGATCGCCCGGGTCCTTCACCTGATCCGCACCAACCAGGCCTTCCAGCAGCGGATTCTCGCCCTCGGCGGCTACGAACTGCGTAATTGCGGCAAGGTTATGTACGACCAGGGCTGACACGAACGTCGCACCAAACAACCGGAATTTTTCCAACCCATCCCTCCGAGGGGGTGGAATCTTGAACCATGAAGACAAGGGGGAACACCATGACCGACAAAATCTTTCGCATCAATATGACCGATCTCACCACCGGCATCGAAGACGTACCCACCGCCTGGGCCGGACACGGCGGCCGCGGCCTGACCTCGACGATCGTCGCCGCCGAAGTCGAACCGACCTGCCACCCGCTCGGACCGAAGAACAAGCTGGTCTTCGCCCCCGGCCTGCTCTCCGGTACCCTCGCCGCCAACTCCGGCCGCCTCTCGGTCGGGGCCAAGAGCCCATTGACCGGCACCATCAAGGAGGCCAACGCCGGCGGCTCCGCTGCCCAGTATCTCGCCCGCTGCGGCTGCAAGGCCCTGATCATCGAAGGTCAGCCCAGGGACGATCGCTGGTACAGCCTGACGGTGACCCCGGAGGGGGTTGTCATCAACGCGGAAAACGAACTGATCGGCAAAGGCAATTACGAAGTGGTCGAAACCGTAGCCGCCCGGCTGCCGGGCAAACCGGGCATCATCACCATCGGGCCGGCCGGCGAGATGCGGATGGCCGCGGCCAACATCTCGGTCAAGGACCCTGACGGCGGCCTGCGCTCCTGCGGTCGCGGCGGGCTCGGCGCCGTGATGGGCTCGAAAAAGATCAAATTCATCGCCATCGACCCCAGGGACGGCAAGGTCGATATCGCCGATCAGGCAAAATTCAGGGACGCCAATCGCGCCTTCGCCAAGGCCCTGGTCGATCACCCGGTGTCGAAGGCTCTCGGCCAGTATGGCACCAACGTCCTCGTCAACATCATCAACGAGGCCGGCGCCCTGCCGACCAGAAATTTCACCTCCGGTCAGTTCGACGGCCATGACAGGATCTCCGGCGAGACGATGCACGACACCATCGTCGCCCGCGGTGGCAAGCCGAAGCACAACTGCCATCCCGGCTGCGTCATCCAGTGCTCGCAGATCTACAACGACGCCGCGGGCAAAAAACTCACCTCCGGCTTCGAGTACGAGTCGATCTGGGCCATGGGCGCCGACTGCTGCATCGACAACCTCGACCATATCGCCGAGGCCGATCACATCATGGATGACATCGGCATCGACTCGATTGAGACCCCGGTAGCATTTGCCGTGGCGATGGAGGCCGGGGTGCTGCCTTTCGGCGACGGCCCTGGCATCTGCCGGATCCTGAGAGAGGATGTGGCCAAGGGGACCGCCCTCGGCCGGATCATCGGTGGCGGCGCCGGTTCCGTCGGCCGTGCCTTCGGGATCACCCGGGTGCCGACCGTCAAGAACCAGGCCATTCCCGCCTACGATCCGCGGGCGATCAAGGGCATCGGCATCACCTACGCCACCTCGACCCAGGGTGCCGACCACACCATGGGCTACACCATCGCCACCAACATCCTCGGGGTCGGCGGCAAGGTTGATCCGCTGACCAAAGAGGGCCAGGTCGAGCTGTCGCGCAACCTGCAGATCGCCACGGCGGCCATCGACTCGACCGGGATGTGCCTGTTCATCGCCTTTGCCGCCCTCGACGACCAGACCTGCCTGCCGGCCCTGATCGACCTGATCAACGCCCGGTTCGGCACCTCCCTGGTCGGGGACGACGTCGTCAACCTCGGCAAATCGATCCTCAAGACCGAACGGGCCTTCAACATCGCCGCCGGTTTCACCAACGTCGACGACAGGCTGCCGGAATTCTTCTATACCGAGCCGCTGCCGCCGCACAACGTGGTCTTCGACTTCAGCGGTGAGGAAATCGACACCTTCTGGAACTTCTGATGCGGGTGACGGTCAAACTCTTTGCCTTCTTCCGCGATGGCCGGTTCAAGGAAGAGGGCAGGGAGTATTCGACAGGTACAGTGGTCGGCGATATCGTTGACGAGCTCGGCATCGGCCGTGACGAGGTCGGGGTGGTGATGATCAACTCCCTGCAGCGCAGCCTTCAGTCGCCGATCGCCGATGGGGATGTCGTCGCCATCTTTCCGATGATCGGTGGAGGCTGAGGTTGGACCGGCTGGACGATTTCATCCGCCAACGAGCCGCCGCCAGCACCATCGCCCTGATTGATGCCCGTGAGGCGGCGGCGACGTTTGGCCGCACTCTGCCGGAGGTCGAGGAACAGGCCCTGCTCCTCGATATCATGCCGCTGCGCTATCGGCGCAACGGCCTGGGCTGCCGGGAACAGCTCAGGCTGCTGCGGGCCCGGGTCGCAGTCATCGGCTGCGGCGGCCTCGGCGGCTCAGTCGCGGCGCAGCTGGCCCGGATCGGTATTGGCCGGCTGCGCCTGGTCGATCCCGACTGCTTCGAGGAACACAATCTCAACCGTCAGCAGTTCGCCACCGTCGCCAGCCTTAGCCGGCCGAAGACCGAGACCGCCCGGACGGTGATCCGGTCGATCAATCCCGCGGTCATCGTCGAGGCGATCGTCCGCCCCTTTAGCGAAGCCGATATCGAGGCCGTCGACATCGTTCTCGACGGTCTCGACGACGCCGGCAAGCGTCTGGAACTTGCTGCTTACTGCAACAAACTGTCCCGGCCGCTGGTCCACGGCGCCGTCCGGGAATGGCACGGTCAGACCGGCATCGCCACCTCGCGCAACCGGCTCATGGCCACCCTGTATCCCAATGTGCGCGAAGGCTCGGCCAGCAAACCGCCCGTCAATGTTCTCGCCCCGACCGTGACCCTGATCGCCGCCATCCAGGCGGCGGAAACCTGCAAGCTGATCCTCGGCCTCGACTCGCCGCTGAAAAGGAGCTGGATGCTCTGCGATCTGCTCGAAGACGTGTTTGAACACATTCCCGCCTGACATCTGCACCGGGGACATTCCTGTTGCCCCGAGTGTTGCCGTTTCTGGTCAAGTTCGTTCTGCTGCTGCCGCATACTGAAAGCACCAACGCCTTCATCATTGCCGACCGGATTCGTCAGGAGGTCGAGAAAGAAGAGTTCACGGCCCACGACCTAACCGACAGGCTGATCGTGAGCGACGGACTGGTCCTCAAAGAGGGCACCTGACTGCAAACATTTCCTGCAGGTATCGACCGGGATGGCCGGCTGCCGGATTTTTCGGTTTTTTCCCGTTCGCAGCTGATTTTTCCTGTTTTTTCCCATTTGCAGCTGATACCATACTATTGCAGGACACGCTCGCAGTGCATCGTTTTTCCAACTTTGACAAGGAGGGATAAATATGGCAACAAGCGTCTACAAGATTATCGAACTCGTTGGAACCAGCGAAAAATCATGGGATGATGCGGCCCGCAACGCGGTTGAGACCGCCGCCAAGTCACTGGAAGATCTGCGCATTGCCGAGGTCGGCAAACTCGACATGCAGATCGACCAAGGCAAGGTTGTTTCCTATCGGGCCAGGGTAATGGTCTCCTTCAAATACAAGAAGGACTAAGGGCAGCGCCGACCTCCATCAGCCGGGGAAATCGAAGGCCAGTCCGCTTTTGGACTGGCCTTTTGCCTTTTTGGGATGATTTGTTACAGCCGCTCCCCCAGGGAACGGCGAATCGGGATAACACACGTTGCAGGGTTGGCAGATGAAAACCGTACAGGTTCGGATTGAAGGCCGGGTTCAGGGAGTCTACTTCCGCGATTACACCAGACGCGAGGCCCTGCAACAGGGAGTTGACGGCTGGGTCCGCAACCTGCCCGACGGTAGTGTCGAGGCGGTCATCACCGGCTCCGAAAAGGCGGTCGAGGCGATGCTCGACTGGTTCCAGATCGGCTCTCCCCATGCCGTGGTCAGGGCGGTGCAGGTCAAGGACATTGTCCCGCACCAGGAATTCCCCGGCTTCGAAATCCGCATCTGAGTCCCGATGCTGCTGCAGATCGACAACCTCTCGACCTGGATCGATATCGAGACGGAGGAGGGAATCAGCCACCGCCAAATCCTCACCGACGTCTCACTTTCCCTTGACCGCGGAACAACCTGCGCCCTGGTCGGCGAATCGGGTTCCGGCAAGTCGGTCACCGCCCTGTCGATCCTCCGCCTGCTGGAGGCAAGCTGCCGGACCGAGACCAGGGGCAGCGTCCTGTTCGAAGGCCGCGACCTGCTGACCCTCGACCGCGACGAGATCAGGACCGTGCGCGGCAATCGCATCGCGATGATCTTCCAGGAACCGATGACCTCGCTCAACCCGGTCTACACCGTCGGCAGCCAGCTCCTCGAACCGCTGCTGCTGCACCGGCGGATGAACAGAAAGGAGGCGGAACAGGAGGCGGTGCGGCTGCTGCAGCGCACCGGCATCGACGATCCCGAGGCCCGCCTGCGGGTCTATCCCCATCAGCTCTCCGGCGGCCAGCGCCAGCGGGTGATGATCGCCATGGCCCTGGCCTGCCGGCCGGCCCTGCTGATCGCCGACGAACCGACCACCGCCCTCGACGTCACCATCCAGGCCCAGATCCTCGATCTGATCGGCGACATCCAGCAGGAATTCGGCATGGGGCTGCTGCTCATCACCCATGACCTGGCGATGGTGCGCCGGATCGCCGACACCATCGCCATCATGAAGGACGGCCGGATCGTCGAGACCGGCCCGACCGAGAGGGTATTCGACCAGCCGGGTGACGACTACACCCGCCACCTGATGTCCTCCATCCCCCATCCGACCCCGGAGGCCAAGGATGAGGGGCCTGTGTTGCTCCAGGTCGAAGGGCTGAGCTGCCATTTCCGGCTGCCGGCCGGCTGGCAGGGATTTCTGCGGCGCCGGATCAAGGTCATCAAGGCGGTCGACGACGTCAGTCTCGAGGTGCGGCAGGGGACGACCTGCGGCATCGTCGGCGAATCCGGCTCCGGCAAGACGACGCTGGCGATGGCGGTTCTCAAGCTCGTGTCCAGCAGCGGGGTCATCCGTTTCGCCGGTGTCGACCTGCAGCCCCTGTCCACCAGCCGTATGCGGCCGTTGCGCCGCAACATCCAGGTCGTCTTCCAGGACCCGTATTCATCGCTTTCGCCCCGCCTGACCGTGCAGGAGATCATCGAGGAGGGATTGAAGGTCCACGACCTCGGCGGCAACCGGGAAGAACGGTTCCGGCTCGTCGCCTCGGCCCTGGCCGATGTCGAACTGGAGCCGGAGATGGCCCATCGCTACCCCCACGAGTTCTCCGGCGGTCAGCGCCAGCGGATCGCCGTCGCCCGGGCCATCGTCCTCAGGCCGCAGCTGCTGATCCTCGACGAACCGACCTCGGCCCTCGACATGACGATCCAGGCCCAGATCATCACCCTGCTCCGCGAGCTCCAGCGCAAGTACCGGATGACCTACCTCTTCATCTCCCATGACCTGCGGGTGGTACGGGCCCTGGCCGACCACGTGGTGGTGATGCAGCACGGCCGGATCGTCGAGGCCGGCCCGGCCCGGCAGATCTTCACCTCGCCGAGCCAGCCCTACACCCAGACCCTGTTCAGGGCTGCACTGCTGCCGTAGCCGGACAGGCGGCAGCCTAGAGCCGCACCTTGTCGCCGGCGATATCGTCCTTGAACAGGGCGTGGCCCCGCTCCATCGCACAGAAATCACCGCACATCGTACAGGTGACCTCGTTTTCCGGCATCCGGCTGCGCCGGATCTGCAGGGCCTTCTCGGGGAACATCAACAGGCTGAAATGCTCCTGCCAGTCACTGTCGCGGCGGGCCAGGGCCACCCGCTTCTCGTGATCGCGCCGGTCCGGGTACTTGGCGATATCGCCGATCCGGGCGGCGAGCCGGGTCGCCCGCACCCCCTCCCGGACGTCATCGACGTTGGGCAGGGCCAGATGCTCGGCCGGGGTGATGTAGCAGATCAGGTCGGCCCCGTGCCGGGCCGAGTTGGCCGCTCCGATCGCCGCCGTGATATGGTCGTAGCCGGCGCCGGAATCGGCCGGCAGCGGGCCAAGGACATAGTAGGGGGCACCGCCGCTCATCCGTTTTTCGAGCATGATGTTGCCCTCGATCTCATCGAGCGGCACATGACCCGGCCCCTCGACCATCGTCTGGCAGCCCATGTTGCGGCCAATCTCGGCCAGTTCGCAGTTGATGATCATCTCGGCCATCTGGGCCCGGTCGTGGCTGTCGTGGATCGCCCCGGCACGGATTCCGTTGCCAAGCGACAGCACTGCATCATACTTCTTTATCAGCGCACAGACCCGGTCGAACTGCTCGTAGAGCGGATTCTCGCGGTTGTTGTACTCCATCCACGACACCATGAAGGTCCCGCCCTTGGAAACCAGACCGCCGTAGCGGAAGCCCTGCTTGCGCAGCCGTTCGATCGAGAAGCGGTTGATGCCGCAGTGGATGGCCATGAACGAGATGCCGTCGCTCAGCTGGCGTTCGATGATCTCGAACAGGTATTCATCATCGAGCAGATTCGGATTGCGCTGGCGCCGCGCCGTTTCGGCAAAGGCCTGGTAGAGGGGCACGGTACCGACCGGGAGGCTGCATCCGGCAAGAACCTCACGCCGGACCCGGTCGAGATCGCCGCCGGTGGACAGCTCCATCAGCGTGTCCGCCCCCTCCTCTTCCGCCGCCTTCGCCTTCGCCAATTCAAGGCCGATATCACTGATGTCGGACGAGGTGCCGATCGAGGCGTTGACCTTGGTGCGCAGGCCGCGGCCGATTCCCACCGCCTTCTGGCGGCGGTTCGGGTTGCAGGGGATGACGATATGACCGTCGGCCACCGCCTGGCGGATGACCTCGGCTGGAAAATTCTCGCCCGCCGCCACCTGCTCCATCTCCGCCGTGACCACCATCTGTCGTGCCAGTTCGATCTGGGTCTGCATACTTCCTCCTTCTGTAAAATTCTGCGGTCCGGCGGGCAAAAAAAAAGTCCGTGCGGCATCACGGGATGCGGCACGGACTTTTTACGGACGGAAAAGTCGTTATCTTCCTGGCAGGTCTTCTGACTCGCGGATCATCCTCGGACCGCGCCTTCCCGGAGGGTTCCCGTAATCGGGAGGTGACTCCAGTGGCATTTTGCGGCCTTCGTCCCCGCTCACAGCGCTGGCCCAACGTTACGGATTTGCACCGTATTCCCTTTTCACCGCTGCCATCCCGGAGGAGGGCAGGCGACACCAGAGAAGATCAGTATGGCGATGACTCTACTCAAAAGAGCCGGGTCTGTAAAGGAGGAGCAGACACCCAGGGGCGAGATTCGTTTAAGACCTGGCTCAGTCCCGTTGAATTTTCAATTCTCGAGGTCTTTCTTTATCTGTTCATACTCTTCTTTGCTGATTTCTCCTCCGGCGTAGCGTTTCTTCAGTATCTCCATCGCCGATTCCATCTCTCGACCATGCGTAGAGCCTTTGTCGGAATCGCCCCTCCAGGGTGGCCTGGAGCCTCCTCGTCCGAATAGGATATACAGCACGATCAACAACAAGATCACCAGGATGACAGGCATCATCATCGGAAATCCCCACCACCCGCCATGCCAGTAATATTCCGGTCGCATCTGTTGTTCCTCCTGCCGCCATTAGTTTTAAGCCGTTCAAATCAGTATACCTCAAAAAAACGGCAAACACCAATTGCCACAGGACCAATGGCCACGAGGAGCCGCCGAATGGTCCGGCGTTGATATACTTTGCCGGAGGCGATGATTATGTTCTGTACAAATACCCTTCGGCGAAAACAAGGCTCGAGGCCGGGACTGCCCCGTTTCGGCCCCGGTTGTTCCTTGATCCTCACGAAGGCATCGCTGCCGGCCTGCAGGAGACCGAGGTTGCCGGCCAGGGGGGCAAAATCCGTTGACCGGCGGAGGTGGATCATGGCGGACGCCGCTGCTCCCAGACATTTCAGGATCGTATGGCTCACTTTTGTGTGCGTCTTGCTGTTGTGCCTGGTGCCGGCTGCACTGCTTCAGCCCCGAGATGCAACAGGTCAATCCCCGCCGATCGTGGTCCTTGAAATCCAAGGCGCCATCGGTCCCGCTGTCAGCGAGTATATTCAGAAGGGCCTGAAGACCGCAGCGAAGGAGCAAGCCCCGGCGGTCGTCCTGCAGCTCGATACCCCGGGGGGCCTCGATAACGCGATGCGGGATATCATCCAGGCCATGCTCCGATCCCCCGTCCCGGTCCTGACCTACGTGACACCGGCTGGGGCCAGGGCCGCCAGCGCCGGCACCTATATGCTCTATGCCAGCCATATCGCCGCGATGTCGCCGACGAGCAACCTCGGCGCCGCTACCCCGATCCAGATCGGCGGCCTGCCGGGTACGCCCGATTCCCCGGAAAAGGACAAGGAACAACCGCCGACCGAAAAGACGACGCCGAACGGCAGCGCCCTTGAGCGCAAGATGGTTAACGATGCCGCCGCCTATATCCGGTCCCTGGCGGAACGTTACGGTCGCAATGGCGACTGGGCCGAAAAGGCGGTGCGCGAGGCGGTGAGCCTGACCGCCAAGGAAGCCCTGGCGCTCAAGGTCATCGATATCGTCGCCGCCGACCTGGACGACCTGCTCCGTCAGGCCGACGGCCGGAAGGTGGTCATGGATTCGGGCACCGTGGAGCTCGCAACCGCCGGCCGGACGACGGTCCACATTCGACCGACCTGGCAGAACAAGGTGCTGGCGATTATCAGCGATCCCAACGTCACCTACCTCCTGCTGCTGCTGGGGATGTACGGCCTCATCTATGAACTGGCAAATCCGGGGGTATTCTTCCCCGGCGTGGTCGGCGCCATTGCCCTGCTGCTGGCCCTCTACGGTTTTCAGGTCCTGCCGATCAACTACAGCGGCCTGGCCCTGATCGTGCTCGGCATCTCGCTGATCGCCGCCGAGGCGTTCATCCCCAGTTTCGGCTCCCTCGGCATCGGCGGCATCGTCGCCTTTGTCGCCGGCTCTCTCATCCTGCTCGACGAAGAGGGCCTGCGGATCTCCCTGACCCTGATCGCCGGCACGACGCTGGTCTCCGCCGCCTTTGTCCTCTGGTTGATGGGCCGAATGGCCGGCCTCCGCCGCCGACCGGTCCGGACCGGGATTGAGGCGCTGGTCGGCATGACCGGTGAGGTCCGCGAGGATTTCAGCGGTGCAGGCAGGATCTGGCTGATGGGGGAATCGTGGCGGGCCAAGGCCGATGGAACGCTGCACAAAGGCGAAAAAGTCACGGTCACGGCCAAGGAGGGACTGGTGCTGACCGTGGAAAAACTCAAGGAGGAACACTGAGATGATTTCACCCACTCTATTGCAGTATGCTGCCCCGCTGGCCCTGATCATCGGCCTGATTGCCGTCTCGTTCCGTATCGTTGCCGAATACGAGCGCCTGGTGGTCCTCTTTCTGGGCCGGTTCCAGACTGTCAAACAACCCGGGCTGCGGATCATCATTCCCGGAGTGCAGCGGGCCTTCAAGGTCGATCTGCGGGTCGTGACGATGGACGTCCCGCCCCAGGACGTCATCTCCCGCGACAATGTCACGGTACGGGTCAACGCCGTCCTCTACTTCCGGGTGGTCGACCCGGAAAAGGCGATCATCCAGGTCGAGGATTTCATGAACGCGATCAACCAGTTGTCGCAGACGACCCTGCGGTCGGTGCTCGGTCAGCACGAACTCGACGAAATGCTGGCGGAGCGGGACAAATTGAACAACGACATCCAGGAGATCATCGACATGCGGGCCGACGCCTGGGGCATCAAGGTGATCAACGTCGAGATCAAGCATATCGATCTCAACGAGTCGATGATCCGGGCCATCGCCCGCCAGGCCGAGGCGGAACGGGAACGACGGGCCAAGGTCATCAATGCCGAGGGCGAATTCGAGGCCTCGGAAAAGCTGCTGTCGGCAGCCGAGGTCATCTCCCGCAACCCCCAGGCCCTGCAGCTGCGCTATCTTCAGACCCTGGCCGATATCTCCACGAAGAATACATCGAACACCATTATCTTCCCCATCCCGATGGAGATGATGACCTCGTTCATGAAGCCGCCGGCCGGCAAGGACGGCCAGGCGGAATCGTAGATGCGCCGGCAGCCGACCCGCGGTTGCCGGCTCCACTGCAGGCCTGTCACCCGAGGGGAATTCTTTCAACATTGTGGCAGTTCGTTGCCACATCCCCTCTCTCTTTCCGCCTCCGGCCCGGCTCCGCATACATGTCAGTAAAATGGACCTTCTTTGCCGTGG
>Ga0209066_10003317_pt1 | contig 18497 bp, 17 predicted proteins | sample All_14_2_FD_187198 | JGI IMG/M metagenome (GOLD analysis project Ga0209066, IMG submission 187198) | Freshwater microbial communities in response to fracking from Pennsylvania, USA - Allegheny Zone_MetaG_DW_15 (SPAdes) (version 2) ... | reverse complement strand
CGTTGACGATCGAACCGCCCTTGCCGCCATGCTTCGTCGACATGCGCTTTGCCGCCTCGCGGCAGCACAGCATCAGGCCGGTGACGTTGGTGGCAAAGAGATTGGCCAGCACTGTGGCATCGTATTCGTCGACCCGGCCGCGCCTGCCGTTGGTGCCGGCGCTGTTCACCAGATGGGTGATCGGCCCCAGCGCCGCCTCGGTCTCCGCAAACAGCCGCACGATGTCGGCCTCGCGCGCCATGTCGCCGGGCAGGGCGATCGCCTTGCCGCCCTTGGCCTCGATGTCGGCCACGACCTTCTTGGCCTGCGTGTCGCGGGTCCGGTAGTTGATGGCGATGCGATAGCCAAGCGTCGCGGCCTGGCGGGCGGTCTCGGCGCCGATGCCCGAGGCGCCGCCGGTGATCAGGAGGGTTTTGCTCATGGGCCGATCGTATCGTGTCGTAGAGCCCGAAGCCCGTCCTAGATGATGTAGCCCCCACCCGACGCATCGAGCATCGCGCCGGTGATGAACGAGGCCTCGTCCGACAGCAGCCACAGGGTCGCCTCGGCGATCTCGTGCGCCTCGCCGATCCGCTGGATCGGAAGCGACGCGGCGACGGCAGCGAGGACGCCCGGCTCGTTGAGACGGCCCTCGGTCATTTCGGTCATCACCGGACCGGGCCGGATCGCGTTGACCCGGATCCCCTCGGCGGCGACCTCGCGCGCGAAGCCCTTGGTGAAGGCATCGACCGCGCCCTTGGTGGCGGCATAGGCCGATGCGCCGCGGCGTCCGCCGAGCGTCGCCGCCATCGACGAGACGTTCACGATGGCGCCGCCCCTGCCGCCATGCCGGCTCGACATGCGCCGCGTCGCCTCGCGGCAGCACAGCATCAGGCCGACCACGTTGACCGCGAACAGGTTGGCGATCACCGCGTGCTCGTATTCGTCGATACGGCCGCGGCTGGGGTCGATCCCGGCGCTGTTGACCAGGTGCGTGATCGGCCCCAGCGCCTTCTCGGTATCCTCGAACAGGCGGACGATGTCGGCCTCGCGCGCCATGTCGCCGGGCAGGGCGATCGCCTGGCCGCCCTTGGCCTCGATGTCGGCGACCACGGCTTTGGCCTGGGCATCGCGGCTGCGATAGTTGATGGCGACGCGGTAGCCGCGCGCGCCGGCGCGGTGGGCGGTCTCGGCGCCGATGCCCGAGGCGCCGCCGGTGATCAGGAGGGTTTTGCTCATGGGCCGATGGTATAGTGCCTCCCACGATTCGGGAGGAAAAACATGAAGGCCGCCGTTCTGTTCAAGCCCAACGAGCCGCTGCAGGTCGTCGAGTGCGAGCTCGACCCGCCCAAGGCGATGGAAGTGCGCGTCAAGATGAAGGCGTCGGGCGTCTGCCAGAGCGACTGGCATGTCATGAACGGCGACTGGCCGTCGCCGATGCCGATCGTGCCGGGCCACGAGGCGGCGGGCGAGATCCTCGAATGCGGCCCGGGCGTCACCACGGTGAAGCCGGGCGACCATGTCATCTTCTCGTTCCGCCCGCATTGCGGCCGGTGCCGCTACTGCACCCAGGGCCGCACGGTGCTCTGCATCGGCCGCGCCGCGGTGCCGCCGGGCTCGCTGTATGACGGCACGCTGCGGCTGAAGCACAAGGGTGCGGGCATCAACCAGATGGCCCGCATCGGCACCTTCGCCGAAGAAGTCGTCGTGCCGGAAGAAATGGTGATCCCGATCCGCAAGGACATGCCGTGGCCCCAGGCGGCGCTGGTCGGCTGCTGCGTGGCGACCGGCGTCGGCGCGGTGACGCGTCATGCCAAGGTCGAGGCGGGATCGACCGTGCTGGTGATCGGCTGCGGCGGCGTCGGCCTGAACGCGGTGCAGGGCGCCATGCTCTCGGGCGCCTCGAGGATCATCGCGGCCGACATCCTCGACAACAAGCTCGAGATGGCGAAGACCTTCGGCGCCACCCATACCGTCAACACCGCGACCGACAACGACCCGGTGAAGAAGGTGAAGGAGATCACCGGCGGGCTGGGCGTCGACTATTCCTTCGACGCGGTTTCGATCGGCGCCACGCAGGCTTTGGCCTTCGACGCGCTGGCGCCGGGCGGCCACGGCGTGGCGGTCGGCATCTCGGCGGCCACCGCGAAGGCGCAGTATTCGCCGATGATGATGGTGTTCGCCGAGAAGACGATGAGCGGCACCTTCTACGGCTCGGTGCGCCCCGACCTCGATTTCCCGGTGCTGGTCGACCACTACATGAACAGGCGCCTGAACATCGACGGGCTGATCAGCCGCACCTACAGGCTCGAGGAGATCAACGAGGGCTTCAAGCGCATGATGGCGGGTGAGGTCGCCCGCGGCGTCGTGGTGTTCGACTAGCCGCCGGCCGCAAGGCGATGAGCAGCCTCGACGAGTTCGGCCTGACGGAAGAGCAGGTCCTGATCCGGCGCAACGTCGCCGAACTGCTGGCCCGCGTATTGCCGCCGGAGGAGATCCGGCGGCTCGACGAGGACTCGGCGTTCCCGTACGCCGCGTTCGATGCGCTGGCGGAAGCGGGCTACATGGCGCTGCCCTACGATCCCGCCTATGGCGGCATGGGCGGCAGCCGCAAGGACCTCGTCGTGCTGGTCGAGGCGCTGGCGCGTCACTACAGCGGCGCGTCCTCGCTCTACCTGCCGACGGTGGTCTATGGCGGCATGCACCTGCAGCTCACCGCGGGCGAGCATCTGCGCCGGCGCTACCTGCCGGAGATCTGTGCCGGCCGATTGAAGTCGGCCTTCGCGCTGTCCGAGCCCGACACCGGGTCGGATGCCTCGGGGATCAAGACGCGCGCGGTGCGCGACGGCAACGGCTATCGCCTCACCGGCCAGAAGCTCTACATCAGCGCGGCCCACGTCGCCGACTATCTGATGGTGGTCGCCAAGACCGACAGCGAAGCGCGCCACAAGGGCGTGACCTTGTTCTGGGTCGATGCCCGCGCGGCCGGTCTCACCATGAAGCCGCTGCCGACCCTGGGTCGGCGCACGACGCATGCCAACGAGATCTTCTTCGACGGCGTCTTCGTGCCGGCCGACCATGTGATCGGCGAGGAGAATCGCGGCTGGTCGGGGCTGATGAAGGGGCTGAACCTGGAGCGGCTCTGTCTCGCGGCGCAGGCCTGCGGCAACATGCACTTCGCCATCGAGTACGCGAAGAAGTTCGCCCAGGAGCGCATCCAGTTCGGCCAGCCGATCTCGAAGTTCCAGGCGATCCAGCACAAGTTCGCCGACATGCGCATCCTCCTGCGCACGACCCAGGCGCTGACCTATCGGCTCGCCGACATGCTCGATGCCGGCCTCGATCCGGTCGAGGAGACGGCGATCGCCAAGATCCAGGGCACCGACGGCGAGTTCAAATGCGCCCATCTCGCGATGGAGATCATGGGCGGCGCCGGCTACACGATGGCGCACGACATCCAGCGCCTGTTCCGCGACGTCCGCGTCGGCTCGATCGGCGGCGGCACCAACGACATCCAGCGCAACACCATCGCCAAGATGATGGGCCTCTGACGTGCGCAAGATCGGCGATGCGTCGTTCTTTCGTATCGTCGATCGCCTGTTGGAGCCCGGCACGACGCGCGTGCCGCGCACCGCGTGGAGCATCGACGGGGTCGACTGGCTGCGCGAGCGTCACTCTTATGCCGGCGCCAGCCACGGCTTCACCGTCGAGGTCACCACGGGCCGCAAGGCGGGTGTGGCGCCGTGGACGATGATCGTGGTCAAGGAATACTGGCGCTCCGGCCGCGGCGAGGAGCTGAAGTCGCATCAATGGGCGCACATAGAGACCGGCCGCCGCGCCGACGTCGTGGCCTGGCTGGAGCGGCAGGAACGCCGTCTGGAGGGCGGCTGAGACGCAAGCGGCGCGCAACTTTTCAGCCCTTGCGAAGTCCATACGAGCACAAACGGTGACCATCGCTGCGACCGTTTGAATCGCCTTGCGAGCCTTGCCTTGCCGGTCTAAACCCGGCTGCACCTTGGATGCCGGACCTCGGAATGGCGCCGATATTTCAAGATTTCGCCGTAATTACAGAGACTTAACTCAATGCTGTCGCGCGTCATCGGTCTATTTTCGGCGGACATGGGCATCGACCTCGGTACGGCGAACACGCTGGTCTACGTCAAGGGGCGGGGCATCGTTCTGAACGAGCCGTCGGTCGTGGCGCTCACCACCCAGAGCGGCAAGCGCCAGGTTCTCGCCGTGGGCGAAGAGGCCAAGATGATGCTGGGTCGTACGCCCGGCAACATCCAGGCGATCCGGCCGCTGCGCGACGGCGTCATCGCCGACTTCGAAGTCGCCGAGGCGATGATCAAGCATTTCATCTCGAAGGTGCACAATCGGCGCAGCTTCGCCCATCCGCAGATCGTGGTCTGCGTGCCCTCCGGCTCCACCGCCGTCGAGCGCCGCGCCATCCAGGAATCGGCCGAGAGCGCCGGCGCCCGCAAGGTCTGGCTGATCGAGGAGCCGATGGCCGCCGCGATCGGCGCCGGCCTGCCGGTGACGGAGCCGACCGGCTCGATGGTCGTCGACATCGGCGGCGGCACCACCGAGGTGGCCGTGCTGTCGCTGGGCGGCATCGTCTATCCGCGCTCGGTGCGCGTCGGCGGCGACAAGATGGACGAGGCGATCATCGCCTACATCCGCCGCAATCATAACCTGCTGGTCGGCGAGAGTTCGGCCGAGCGCATCAAGAAGACCATCGCCTCCGCCTGCCCGCCGGACGACGGCGAGGGCCGTACGATGGAGATCAAGGGCCGCGACCTGATGAACGGCGTCCCGAAGGAGCTGGTCATCACCGAGCGGCAGATCGCCGAGAGCCTGCAGGAACCGGTCAGCGCCATCGTCGAGGCGGTGAAGGTCGCGCTGGAGAACACCGCGCCGGAACTGGCCGCCGACATCGTCGACAAGGGCATCGTGCTCACCGGCGGCGGGGCGTTGCTGGCGAACATGGACACCGTGCTGCGCCAGGCGACGGGCCTGCCGGTCTCGGTGGCCGAAGACCCGCTGCTCTGCGTCGCCCTTGGCACGGGCCATGCTGTCGAGAACATCGTACGACTGCGCGGCGTCCTTTCGTCGATGTACTAACAGGCCGCGCCGCCGCCCTCTTGGGTTAGAATGGGCAGGACATGGCGATCCGGGACGACTTCGAGGTAGTCGCGAGCCAGGTGCGCACGGTGGTGCAGCGCTTCGCCCTCGGCCTGCTCGTGATCGTGACGTTCGGCGTCATGCTGGTCGGCAAGGCCGACACCGTCCTGGTAGAGCATGCCCGCGTTCTCGCGCTCGACATGGTGAGTCCGGTGCTGGAGGCGATCGCCCGGCCGGTGGCCTATGCCAACCGCGCCATCGCCGACTTGCGTGAGTTCGCCTCGCTGCGCGAGGAAAACGCCCGCCTGCGCGAAGAGAATGCCCGCCTGCTCGCGTGGCAGACCGCGGCGCGACGTCTGGAGAACGAGAACGAGGGGCTGCGCAGCCTCGCCAAGTTCCGCGAAGGCCCCGAAGCCTCCTTCATCACCGCCCGGCTCGTGGGCGACAGCGTCAATGCCTACATGCGCGGCGCGCTGCTGAACGTCGGTCGCCGGGTCGGCGTCGCGACCGGCCAGGCGGTCGTCACCGGCGAGGGGCTGGCCGGGCGCATCGCCGAGGTCGGTGAGAACAGCTCGCGCGTCCTGTTCGTGACCGACGTCAGTTCGCGCCTGCCGGTGCTGGTCGAGCGCACCCGCGAGCGGGCCATCCTGGCCGGCGATAACTCGCCGCGGCTGCGCCTCACCCTGCTGCCGAGCATCGCCGGCGTGCAGACCGGCGATCGCATCATCACCTCGGGCCATGGCGGCAGCTTTCCCGTCGGCATCCCGGTGGGCGAGGTCGTGGAGACCAGCGACGGCAGCGTGCGCGTCCGGCCGTTCACCGATTTCTCGCGCCTCGAATTCGTGCGGGTCGTCGATTACGGCGTGACCGGCCTGGTCGGTACCGGCGCCCCGGCGCCGGCAGCGCCGCCGGCCGGCGTGCGGGTCCGCTGACATGCGCACCGACAGCACGCTCGCCATTCTCGACCGCTGGGGCCGCGCGGCGCTCCCGGGGACGGTGCTGCTGTTCTTCGTGCTGCTGACCCTGGCGCCGCTGCGCGCACCCTATCTGTCGGACGCGCTGCCGCTGTTGCCGGTCCTTGTCGTATTCCAATTCAGCCTGGCCACGCCGGAGCGGCTGCCGGGGATGCTGCTGCTGGTCATGGGCGTCCTGCTCGACCTGCTGCTGGGCGGCCCGGGCGCGCCGGTCGGCATCAGCGCGCTGGGCTTCATCCTGGTCCGCGCTGCCGTGATCTCCAATCGCCGCTATCTCGTGGGCGTTCCGTTCCTGTTCCAGTGGATCGGCTTCTGTATCCTGTGCTGGGGCTACGTGGCGCTGGTCTGGGCCTTCACCACCCTGTGGACGTGGGCCCCCATCGATCCTATCCCCGCGATGTTGCAGTATATCGTGATGATCGTGATCTACCCGCTGCTGGCCCCGCTGCTCGCCCGTGTGCGTGCCCGCGACCCGCTGAACGTGCCCGAGCTGTCGCGCGGCTCGGCGCGCCCCGGTGAGACCACGACATGAAGCATTTCCGAAAAGGCGACGGCGAGCGCAGCGGTCTGTTCACGCGCCGCGCGCTGGTGCTGGGCGGGGCGCAGGCCGTCCTGCTGACCGCGCTGGCCGGCCGGCTCTACCAGCTGCAGGTCGTCGAGACCGATCGGTTCTCCTCGATGGCCGAGGAGAACCGCGTCAGCATGCGGCTGCTGCCGCCGTCGCGCGGGCTGATCTTCGATCGCGCCGGCGGGCCGCTGGCGGTCAACCGCAACAACTTCCGCGCCATGGCCGCGTCGGATCGCGGACGCGGCGTCGATGTCCTCGTCGAGCGGCTCGACCAGATCCTGGTCCTGGGCGACACCGAAAAGGCGCGCCTGCTGCGCGAGCTGCGCCGCAACCGCAATGCGCAGCCCGTCGTGGTGCGCGAGAATCTCGGCTGGGAAGAGGTCGCGCGTCTCGAATTCAACGCGCCCGACCTGCCGGGCGTGTTCATCGATCTCGGCCAGTCACGGGACTATCCCGAAGGCGAGCTGATGAGCCACATCGTGGGCTATACCGGCCGCGTCGCCGACGAGGATCTCGCCGGTCGCGACGACCCGGTGCTCCAGCTCGCGACCATGCGGTTCGGCAAGAAGGGCGTCGAGCGCTCGCTCGAGGACGAACTGCGCGGCCGGGCCGGCGCCGTCCAGGTCGAGGTCAACGCCGTGGGACGGGTGGTGCGCGAACTCGACCGCACCGAGGGCCAGCCCGGCGCCAACGCGCTGCTCACCATCGATCTCGACATCCAGCGCTTCGCCGCCGAGAAGATGAAGGAGCACCAGAGCGGTTCCGTTGTGGTGCTCGACGTCATCACCGGCGACGTGATCGCCATGGTGTCGACGCCCGGCTTCGATCCGTCGACCTTCGCCCGCGGCATCACCCAGACGGAATGGCGCGAGCTGCTCGACGATCCGCAGAGGCCGCTGCACAACAAGGCGATCGCCGGCGTCTATCCGCCGGGCTCGACCTACAAGATGGTCACGGCCCTGGCTGCGCTCGAGGCCAAGGTGATCGATCCGTGGACGCGCCTGCCGTGTCCCGGCTACCTCGAACTGGGCAAGATCAAGTTCCATTGCTGGCTGAAGGGCGGCCACGGCTCGACCAACGTCTCCGAGGCGATCGCCATGTCGTGCGACTGCTTCTTCTACGAGGCGGCGCGGCGGGCGGGCATCGATCGCGTGAGCGACATGGCCCAGCGGCTGGGCTTCGGCAAGGTGAGCGAACTCGGCTTGCCTGGCGAATCGGCGGCGAACCAGCCGACCCGCACCTGGAAGCAGGAGAAGATCGGCAAGGCCTGGCAGCACGGCGACACGTTCAACCTCGGCATCGGCCAGGGCTACATGACGGCGACGCCGCTGCAGCTCGCCATCATGACCGCGCGCCTCGCCAACGGCGGCTACGAGGTCCAGCCCAACCTGCTGCTGGCCAAGGCCACGTCGCGCGAGGAGCTGGTGCCGCCGGCGCCACGCACCAAGCCGACCGCGCCGTCCCTGCGCCTCAATCCGCAGCATCTCGCGGTGATCCGCCAGGGCATGTCGGACGTGGTCAATACCGGCCATGGCACGGCCAATGCACTGCGGGCCAAGCAGCCCGAATTCACCTTCGCCGGCAAGACCGGAACCGCCCAGGTCAAGCGCATCACCGAGCGCGAGCGCGAGATGGGCATCACCCAGGCCTCGCTGCCCTGGCATCTGCGCCACCATGCGCTGTTCGTCTGCTACGGACCGGTCGACAATCCGCGCTATGCCTGCGCCGTGATCGTCGAGCACGGCCAGGCGGGCGGCGCCACCGCGGGCCCGATCGGCCGCGACGTGCTGATCGAGACGATGAAGCGCGACCCGTCGCGCCGCACCGACCGCTTCAAGAAGATGGCGTCGCGATGAGCCTCGCCTCGATGGGCGGCCCGGCGTCGCTGGACGCCCCGGCGCCGATCGGCTTCGCCGAGAAGATCTGGCGCATCAACTGGGGCCTCGTGCTGGTGCTGACGGCGATCGCCGGTGTGGGCGTGCTGGCGCTCTATTCGGCGGCCGGCGGCCGCTTCGAGCCCTGGGCGGCGCGCCACGCGGTGCGCTACGGCTCGGCCCTGGCGCTCATGCTGGTGGTGGCGCTGGTCCACCCCAAGGTCTGGCTGACCCTCGCCTGGCCGATCTACATCGTGTCCGTGCTGATGCTGGTGGCGGTCGACGTGATCGGCAAGATCGGCATGGGGGCCCAGCGCTGGCTGGTCCTCGGCCCGATCCAGATCCAGCCCTCGGAGATCGCCAAGGTGGCGGTGATCCTGGTGATCGCCCGCTATTACCACGGGCTGCGGCGGGAGCAGGCCGGCCAGTTCCTCTACACGCTGCCGCCGCTCGCCATGATCCTGGTCGTGGTCGGCCTGGTGATGGTCCAGCCCGACCTCGGCACCGCCATGATGGTCCTGATGGGCGGTGGCGCCCTCCTGTTCGTGGCCGGCGTGCGGATCTGGATGTTCCTCGCCGCCGGCGTCAGCGCCGTGGCCTGCCTGCCGATCGCCTGGTCGCTGATGCACGAGTACCAGAAGAAGAGGGTGCTCACCTTCCTCGATCCCGACCGCGACCCGCTGGGCGCCGGCTACCACATCACCCAGTCCAAGATCGCCATCGGCTCCGGCGGCATGTTCGGCAAGGGCTTCCTGAAGGGCACGCAGTCGTCGCTGAACTTCCTGCCCGAGAAGCAGACCGACTTCATCTTCACGACCTTCGTGGAAGAATGGGGCATGGCCGGCGCCCTCGTGCTGCTCGGCCTGTTCGCCCTGGTCGTGGTCTGGGGCTTCTCGATCGCCTTCCGCAGCCAGCATCATTTCGGCCGCCTGCTGGCACTGGGCGTCACGGCGATGCTGTTCCTCTACATGTTCATCAACACCGCCATGGTGATGGGCATGCTGCCCGTGGTCGGCGTGCCGCTGCCGCTGGTCAGCAACGGCGGCACCGCGCTGCTGTCGGTGATGTTCGCCTGCGGCCTGCTGATCGGGGTCAACGTCTACCGCGATGCGCAACTGCCGCGCACCCGATAGGCGCTCCTGAAAATTCTCTCGAACGAGGCTATCGACAAGGCGGAACAGCCTTGGTATAGCCGCCGCCTTCCGGGCAATGACCCTGCTAGGCAGTGGGGGCGCATAGCTCAGTTGGTAGAGCAGCTGACTCTTAATCAGCTTGTCCCAGGTTCGAGCCCTGGTGCGCCCACCAATGCCCGTGAGACCCACCTCGACAGATCGTCGACCCGGTTGCCTCAGAACAGCGGCAACGGGGCCGATGCCGCGCGTCTCGCCTCCGCCGCAGGAACGCCGAGGGCCCGCAGGATGGATTCGGTCACCCGGACCGCATGGCCCTTGCGGGCGGTCCCGAGTGCGATGTTGCGCATTCCTTCCATGGTGGCGCCGATCACCAGGTCGAGCGCCGCCGCCGCATCGTCGACCGTGAACTCGCCGGAGCGCAGTCCCTTGCGCAGCTCCGTGGTCACGAAGCCGGTGACGGTCCTGCGGAAGCCGGGATCGATCGAGGCGACGTCGAGGATCAGCAGCGCCCAGCGCGGCGTGGTCTCGGCCAGCCCGAGATAGCGCCGGCAGCCGGCCGCCATCTGCTCCGTGGCGGTCTTGAGTTGGGCCCGGCCCGGGGCGCTGCGGGCGCGGATCGTCTCGGCCAGTTCGATGGCGACGGCGCTCACCAGGTCGGCCTTGCTGCGGAAATGATTGTACACGGTGCCGATGGTCACGCCGGCGGCGGCGGCGATCTCCGGCAGGGAGGTGCCGCCAACGCCGCGCCGCGAGAACGCCTCGATCGCCGAGGCGATCAGCAGGCGTCGCGTGCGCTCCCGTTTCGGAAGCCGCGTTCCCGGCGGTGCCGGCTGCAGGAGGTCGGGGAGGGGCTCCAGCTTCATTGAATTAATGTCACTTGTCGTCCAATTTTGAATGGGTCATACAATTCCGGGGGAGTTCCTTTCAGTATCAGGCGTAACCATGACATCTCACAAGGAACACAAACCGGATCCGGCCCGCCGGGCTCTCCTCGCCGCCGCGACGGGCGCCGCCGCCGCTTCGCTTCTGGGCCCCGCCCTGGCCGGTGTCGCGCGGGCGCAGGGCCAACCGGCGGCGCCGGCTGTGGTTCCCGCCTCGGGCAGCCGCAGTGCCCGCCCCAACATCCTCTTCGTCTTCACGGACCAGGAGCGCTATCACGCGAAGTGGCCGCAGGGCCTGTCGCTGCCGGGGCATGACCGGCTGCAGAGCCGGGGCGTCACCTTCACGAACCACCAGTGCCCGGCGACGATGTGCACCTCGTCGCGTTCGGTGATGATGACGGGGCTGCAGACTCCGGACAACGGCATGTTCGAGAATCTCGACGTGCCGTGGATGCGCGACCTGCCGCTTGCGCACCCCACCCTCGGGCACATGCTGCGCAAGGCCGGCTACTACACGGCCTACAAGGGCAAGTGGCATCTCAGCAAGGCGACCGACACGCGCGAGATCGGCTCGTTCATGACGGCGGAGATGGAGAAGTACGGCTTCGCCGACAATTTCTCGCCGGGCGACCTGATCGGCCATACGCTGGGCGGCTACGGCTACGACCATCTCACCGCCGGCAGCGCCATCAACTGGCTGCGCACCTCGGGCCGGCCGCTCTCGGACCAGGGCAAGCCGTGGTGCATGACGGTGAGCTTCGTCAATCCGCACGACGTCATGTACTTCAACACCGACGCGCCCGGCGAGAGCGTGCAGGACAGCGGCAAGCTGCGCCTGCACGCCGCCCGTGCGCCGGAGCACGCGCTCTACCGGAACAACTGGGACGTTCCGGTGCCCGCGACCCTGCGCCAGCCGTTCGATGCGCCGGGACGGCCTGCGGCGCACCGCGAGTTCGATCGCGTCTGGGACTACATCCTGGGCGACATCCCGCTTGAGGATGTGCGCTGGAAGCGGTTCAACGATTACTACATCAACTGCATCCGCAACGTGGACCGGTCGATGGAGGCGCTGTTCGCCGAACTCGATTCGCTGGGTCTGGCCGACTCCACGATCATCGTCTTCACCGCCGACCATGGCGAGATGGCCGGCGCGCATGGGCTGCGCGGCAAGGGACCGTTCGCCTATCGCGAGACCAACCACCTGCCGTTCCAGATCGTCCATCCCGACGTGAAGGGCGGGCAGTCCTGCCAGGCGCTCTCCAGCCACATCGACATCGTGCCGACGCTCCTGTCGATGGCCGGCGTGAAGCCGGGCCAGGTGGGCGAACTCGCGGGCCGGGAGCTGCCGGGCCGCGACCTCTCCGCCGCGCTCGCCAATCCCGGCAGCCAGGCCGTGGACGCGGTGCGGCCGGCGACGCTGTTCACCTACAGCGGCCTCGCCAGCAACGATGCCGCCGTCTTCGACTTCGCCGCCAAGGCGGTGATGGCGGGTAAGGATCCTAAGGAAGAGGCCAAGCGCGAAGGCTTCAAGCCCGACCTGCGCAAGCGCGGCCATGTGCGGTCCACCTTCGACGGCCGCTACCGGTTCACGCGCTATTTCTCGCCGCTCGACCACAACAGCCCGAAGACCCTCGACGAGCTGTTCAAGTGGAACGACGTCGAGCTGTTCGACCTGTCGACCGACCCGATGGAGGTGAACAACCTCGCGGTCGACCGTGCCGCCCATGCGAACCTGCTGACGACCATGAACGGCAAGCTCGAGGCGGTCATCAAGGTCGAGATCGGCAAGGATGACGGTCGCGAGCTGCCCAACATCGCCGGCATCGATTGGGGCGTCGACAAGATCGATCTCTAGACGATCGTCGACACGGGAAAGGCCCTGCGTGGGAAGCGGGGCTTTTCTCTCTGCCAATTCTCCCGGCGGACTTGCTACAAGGGGCCTCCGGAGACCCTATGCGTATCGTCCAGCTCGTCCTCGCCTTCACGCTCGTGTGTTTCGGCGCCCAGGCGCAGACCGCGGTGCCGGACTTCTTCGCCTTCGTGCTCCTGGGCGAAGGCAGCGACGGCCAGCCGGTGCCGATGGTCCGCAGCGTCGCCGAACGCACGATGGCCTGTCCGATGCTGCGCACGGCGGGAGGAGCCACGATCCCGATGGTGCCGCGGCGTCGCCCGCCGGGCGGACAGTTCGACGAGGTGACGGTCTGCGAGGCGCGCTATCCGGTGGCCGAGGCCGCGAGCGTCTTCCTGGGCACTCGCCGCATCGACCTGCCGATGGTCTCGCTCGACACCCCACGCCGGGTCGTCCTGATCGGCGACAGCGGCTGCCGCGGGCCCGCCAAGGACAAACCGCAGGATTGCGATGGCGACGGCTTCGCCAAGGTCTGGCCGTTCGGCGTGCTGTCCGACGAGGAAGCCGACAAGCGTCCCGACCTGATCGTGCATGTCGGAGACTACAACTATCGTGGCACCGAGCGTGGCCTGGTGCTGCCACCCAGCCTCACGGGCTATGCGGCCCCGCTCAGCGTCAACGTCTACGATACCGGCGACCTCGATGACGAGGACATCGCCAGCCTGCCGATCGGGGCGGCCTATTGGAGCCAGAACATCGAAGGCAGTCCGAACCCGGACAGGTGGAGCAACTGGCGTGACGACTTCTTCCGCCCGGCCGCCAAGCTCCTCGTCGCCGCTCCGTGGCTGATGAGCCGAGGCAACCACGAGCTCTGCAGCCGCGGCGGCCCCGGCTGGTTCTACCTGCTCGATGCCGGGTCACCTCTGCTGGGTCCGGGACACCGGCAGGTGGAGTGCCCGCCGCAGCTGCCGCCGGACTGGCAGCCCGGCGCCTGGCCCAAGCCGCCGGCACAGCCTTTCGAGGGCATGCCCTTTCCGACCCACACCTCGGCGCCGTTCCGCCTGAAGCTCGGGCGCCTCAACATCATCGCCGTCGATTCGGCCAATGCCGCCGACGCGGTGCTGTTCAATCTGGAAACCTACATCACGCAGTATCGTGACGTGGCGCGGATGCTGGCGGAGGACCCGACGCCGACCTGGGTGGTGACCCATCGGCCGATCTGGGCGGTGGTGAAGCGCGACAAGGGCGGACCGATCGGCCTCACGCCGTACGGCTTCATCAACGAGACCCAGCGCGAGGCCGTCCATCGTGTGTTCGGCCGCGGCCTGCCGTCCCACGTGACCGCCGTCATCGCGGGGCACATGCATCGCTTCCAGGCGATCGGCTTCGAGGGGGCGCACCCGCCCCATCTGGCAGTCGGCACCGGCGGCATGGAGCTGTCGCACGTGCAGCCGCCGCCTTCGCCGGAGAATCCCAAGGCGCCGATCCGCGTGGACGGACTCGACAGGGGGCCGGCCTGGGTCGTCGGCCTGCGCGACTTCGCGGCGATGATCGTGCGCCCCGTGGAAGACGGGACCTGGACCAGCATCCTCTACGGCACCGAGGGCGAGACCCTGGCGATCTGCGATTCGCGCTGGCCGGGCCCCGGCCGCCAGCGCTCGGTCTGCGAACTCCAGTAGCGCTCAGCGGCGTTCGAGGTTGGCGGCGCTCTCGCGCTGGTAGAACAGCAGGTCGAGTTCGGGGGCGGCCTTGCCGAGGCTCGTCAGGATCATATGGGCGTGTCCGCGATGATGGGTCTGGTGGTTGAACCAGTGATCCAGCGCCGGCATCAGCTCCTGCACGAATTCCTCGCGACTCGAGACGCGCCGGTAGCGGATGACACCGGCGAGCGCGGTCTCGTCGAGACCGTCGATCCACGCCGCGATGCGCCGATCTTCGACCACGCGCGCCGCCCGCAAGTCGGTGAACGCTTCATGCACGATGGCATCGAGGCGGTCCGGTGCATCGCCTGTGCCGGTGAAGCGTTTCATCCAGATGCGATCCGTTGCCAGCAGATGATTGAGCGTGCCGTGCATCGACTTGAAGAAGGCGCCGCGATCGGCGCGATACTCGGCATCGCTGAGGGTGGCGGCGGCTTCATAGAGCCGGCGGTTGGCTCAGGCATTGTAGCCGGCGAAGGTGTGGTAGTGCTTCTTCATGCCGGCATCCTGCACCGGTCCCGTCCGCCTTCAAGATTGATCGGTTCCTTCAACCTGTCGTGCCTGCGGCAGCCAGGAGTATCCAGATGACCAAACGAATCGGCATCCTCACCAGCGGCGGCGACTGTGCCGGCCTCAACGCCACGATTCGCGCGGTGGCGCTGCGGGCGCATCACGGCCATGGCTGGACGACCGTCGGCCTGCGCTACGGCACGCTGGGGCTGCTGGAGCGTCCGGTGGAGGCCGTGACCCTCGATCCCGACCGGCTGAGCGCCGCCCTGGCCCGCCAGGGCGGCACGTTCCTCGGCAGCACCAATCGCGGCAACCCCTTCGCCTTTCCCATGCCCGACGGCAGTCGCAAGGACCGGTCGGGCGAGATGATCGCGGGCCTGAAGCAGCTCGGCCTCGAAGGGCTGATTGGGGTCGGGGGCGACGGCAGCCTCGCCATCCTGCGCAAGCTCCTGGGGCCTTCGGGAATTCCCTTCGTCGGCATCCCCAAGACCATCGACAACGATGTCGGCTGCACCGAGCGTGCGATTGGCTATTCGACCGCGGTCGCCATTGCCACCGAGGCGCTCGACCGCCTGCAGCCGACCGGCGCCAGCCACGAGCGCACGATGGTTCTGGAAGTGATGGGCCGCGATGCCGGCCACATCGCCATCGCCGCCGCCATCGCCGGCGGTGCCGACGTCGTTCTCATTCCCGAAGTCCCCTGGCGGCTGGAGAACGTCGTCCGCCACATCGCCGGGCTGCGCACCGTGGGCCGCACCTCGGCGCTGGTCGTGGTGGCGGAGGCGGCCGGCCAGTCGGACGAGGCAGTGGATCCCGCCGCCGACGCGCCCGATCACGGCGTCGGCGACTGGCTGGCGAAGCGGCTGGCCAAGGCCACCGGCGCCGAAGCCCGCGCCACGGTGCTGGGGCACGTGCAGCGCGGCGCCATGCCGACGGCCGAGGACCGGCTGCTCGCCTCGGCGCTGGGCGTCCGGGCGGTCGACCTGCTGGCCGAGGGGAGGGGCGATCACATGGTGGCCTGGTGGAACCGCCAGGTGATCGACGTGCCGCTGTCCCAGGTGGTCGGCCGGTCGCGCACCGTCGACGCCGACGGCACCCTCATCCGCACCGCCCGGGCGCTCGGGATCTGCCTGGGCGACGCCGTCCAGCCGGTCGCCGAATGAGGCGGAGTGCGGGCAGATATTCGAAATAAACGAAATAAACGAAACATTCGAAACGAGTGTCGCACCCCCGTCCCGATTCGCCGGTCGCGACGACCGTCTAACTCCGAAAAGCCTTCTAAAACAACCCGTTAGGCCAGATCGCTGCGCGACAGCCAGAAAACCTCGCCCTCGCTCAGCTCGGTGTCGAGCCAGATGAAGGGCAGCCGCGGATAGGCGGCTTCGAGCGGGGGGCGGCCGCGGCCGATCTCGCAGACCAGGCCGCCGCTCTTCGTCAGATGCGCGGGCGCTTCCGCGAGGATGCGATGGACGATCTCCAGCCCGTCGTCGCCCGCCGCCAGCGCCAGGCGCGGCTCGTGCCGGAACTCCGGCGGCAGGTTCGCCATGCCGCCGGCATCGACATAGGGCGGGTTGCTGATGATCAGGTCGTAGCGCTGGCCCTGCAGCGGCTTGAAGAGATCGCCGCGATGCAGCGTGATGCGGTCGCCCAGGCGGTGCGTCGCCACGTTGCGGCGGGCCAGCGCCAGCGCGCCGGCGGAGAGGTCGACGGCATCGATCTTCGCGCGCGGGAAGGCGAGCGCCGCCAGGATGGCGAGGCAGCCCGAGCCGCAGCAGAGATCGAGGATGCGGCGCGGCTTCGCTGTCGGCAGCGCGCCGCCGGCCAGCAGGTCGCCGATGAAGGAGCGTGGGATCAGGGCCCGGCGGTCGATGTGGAACCGCACGCCGTGCATGTAGGCGGCTTCCAGCAGATAGGGGGCCGGCATGCGCAGCCCGATCCGCGCCTCGATCAACGTCATGAGCCGCGCCTTCTCGGGCTCGGTCGGCACGAGGTCGAGCCACGGATCGATGCGGGAGATTGGAAGCCTCAGCGCCTCGAGCACCATGAAGGCGGCCTCGTCGACGGCATTGGTCGTGCCGTGGCCATAGGCCAGCCTCGCGGCGCGAAAGCGCGCCACGGCGAAATGGAAGAAATCACCGAGGGTGACGAGAGAGGGTTTGGTCGCGCGTGCCATGCGGGCCTACATTACCGGATATGAATCGCCGTGCGCTTCTTTTCGCCGGACTCGCTGTCGCGGCGAATGCCGGTGTTCCGGCACACGCCGCGCCGGCCGAGATCAGGGTGATTCTGATCGGCGGTCCCGACTGTCCGCCCTGTGTCCGCTGGAAGCGCGAGTATCTCGATGCCTGGATCGCGTCGCCGGAGTTTCGCAAGGTCGTCTGGGAGCAGGTCGAGGCGGCGCGCTTCCGCGAGGTCTATCAGGATCGCTACTGGCCCGGGGACCTCGCGCCCGTCCTGGCCCAGATCCCGCGCAAGAGTGGCGCGCCGCGTTTCCTGATCGTGCAGGCGGGCCGGATCGTTTCGAACCATCTCGGCGTCAGCAAATGGGCCAGCACGCTCGACGATCTCCGCAAACTCCTGGGATAGGCAACATGGCAGGCGCACTCGACGGTCTGGTCGTCCTCGACCTCACGACCCATCTCTCCGGTCCCTTCTGCGGCATGCAGCTCGCCGACATGGGCGCCGACGTCATCAAGATCGAGAGCCCTCAGGGCGATTCGATGCGCGGCGCACCGCCCTTCATCGAGGGCGAGTCGGCGCCTTTCATGCTGTGGAACCGCAACAAGCGCGGCCTCAGGCTCGACCTCAAGAACGAGGACGATCTCAAGGTGTTCTGGGAACTGGTCGACGGCGCCGACGTGGTGCTGGAGAATTTCAGGCCCGGCGTCATGAAGCGGCTGGGTCTCGGCTGGGACGAATTGCACGCGCGCAACAAGCGGCTCGTGCTGGGCTCGATCTCCGGCTTCGGCCAGACAGGTCCCTATGCCGGCCGCGGCGGCTTCGACCTCATGATCCAGGCCATGTCGGGCCTGATGTCCGTGACGGGCCCCAAGGACGGCCCGCCCTATCGCATTCCGCTTGCGATCTCGGACGTCGGCGCCGGCCTCTATCTCACGATCGGCGTGCTGAGCGCGCTGCAGGCGCGGCACAAGACCGGGGAGGGCCAGTGGGTCGAGACCTCGCTGCTCGAAGCCACCGTGTCCCTGGGCGTCTACGAGGCCGCCAACTACTTCGCCAGCGGCATCCGGCCGGAGAAGCTCGGCCAGGCGCATCGTGGCTCCTCGCCCTACCAGGTGTTCCAGACGGCGGACGGATGGCTGACCATCGGCGGCGCGCAGCAGAATTTCTTCCGTCGGCTGTGCGCCCTGATCGGCCGGCCCGAACTGCCCGAGGATCCGCGCTTCAAGGCCAACGCCGACCGGGTGAAGAACAACGAGGCGATCGTCGCCATCCTGCAGTCCGAGATCGCGAAGCGCACGACGGACGACTGGATGGCGACCCTGGAGGAGGAAGGCATTCCGGCGGGACCGGTGCTGCATCACGACGAGGTGTTCGCCGATCCGCAGATCCTGGCGCGCGGCATGGTGGCCGAAGTCGAGCATGCCACGGCCGGCCGCCAGAAGACTCTGGGCGTGCCGCTCAAACTGTCGGCGACGCCGGGCGGTGTCCGCCGTCCGGCGCCGACGCTCGGCCAGCACGATGACGAGATTCGCAGCGCGAAGCGTCGGTGAAGACAGGCCGAGCTTCGCTCGGCCTCTCACCAACGCGAGCGCTGGTACTTGTCCGGCACGCCGTCGCCGTTGCGGTCGCGGTCGTAGCGGTCGGGGATGCCGCCCCGGCCGCAGGTGATCACCCAGACCCGTTACGTGCCGGTGCCGGCGGCACCGGCACGTAACGGGTCTGGG
>Ga0209066_10003315_pt1 | contig 18500 bp, 17 predicted proteins | sample All_14_2_FD_187198 | JGI IMG/M metagenome (GOLD analysis project Ga0209066, IMG submission 187198) | Freshwater microbial communities in response to fracking from Pennsylvania, USA - Allegheny Zone_MetaG_DW_15 (SPAdes) (version 2) ... | reverse complement strand
TTCAAAGGCTTTGCGGCCAACGACCTGCGCCAGGCCGACGACAGCAGCACGGCTGCTGCCTGATCAACACCAAACAGTTCTCGGAGCGGACATGTCATCTCAGCACAAGGGTGCGCCAGGGCGGGGCGCCGCCCATCGCCCTTCAGCGGCGAGCGGGCCCAAAGTGAAGCCAACAACACCCCAAGCAGCCGCAAGGCCGGCCATGGCCTGGACGGCGGCGCAGTGGTCGGCTGCCTTGCCAGGTGTGCTGTTGCAACTGGGGTTGGAGCTGGCCGAGGCCCAACAGACCCAGTTGGCCGCCTACATGGCCATGCTCTCGCACTGGAACAGCACCTACAACCTCACTGCGCTGCGGGACCCTCAGGACATGCTCACGCACCACCTGATGGACTGCTTGACGGTACTTCAACCCTTGTCCCGCCAACTGGCCGAGCGGCCGGCGGCGGGCGGGCAGGGCCCATTGCGTTTGCTGGACGTGGGCAGCGGCGGCGGTCTGCCCGGCGTGGTGCTGGCCATCTGCTGCCCAGCCATCCAGGTGACCTGTGTGGACACCGTGGGCAAGAAGGCGGCGTTCATACGCCAGGTGGCTGCCGAACTGCGCTTGCCCAATCTGCGCGCCGAGCACGCCCGCGTTGAGCAACTGAAGACAAGCTACGACCTGATCACCTCCCGTGCCTTTGCATCCTTGCTCGACTTCGTCACCTTGACCCGTGACTTGTTGTCGGACCAGGGGGTGTGGATGGCCATGAAGGGCCGGCAGCCGGACGATGAGCTGGCGGTACTGCCCGCTGACGTGAACGTGTTTCACGTGGAACAACTCACGGTGCCGGGCCTGGATGTGCAACGCTGCCTCGTATGGATGAAGAAAGCAAACTGACGCGCTGCTGTGGAAGTTAGCGCTGATAATGCTTTCACCATTCAGGATGCCCCCATCGCCCAGATGGGTTTGCTGCACAGACGCGAACAGCGCATCCGAGCAACCCGGGAAACAAACATGGCCCTTCGTGCCTTGAAGACGCTGGCCTTGTCGGCCGCATTGCTGTCCAGTACAGGGCCCAGCCAGGCGCAACAAGGTGAGGGCAGCGCTTCACGGACGCGTCCGGCGCCAGTCTCTGGCCGGGTCGTCACGGAGAGCCCCCCGGCGCTGCCGCGCGTGCAGGCCATATCAACAGCCCGAGCTGTGCCACCGCCAGCCGATCTGAATGAGCCCTTGCTCACACCAGCCGAGGCCGCCTTGCCTGTGCCCCCGGGCGCGTCACGGACCACCCATTCGACGCCCCACAGGGACCACACTGTGGGCAAGAAGAAGGTGTCCAAGACGGGCGGCACAAAGCGGGTGCCCAAGCATGCGCGCAAGCAGCATGTTGACAAGGCCGGCGAGGGTGTCGCCAAAAAAGGGGCCACGAAGCGCAAGAGCCTGCCCAAAGACGATGCCGCCAAAAAGAAGGGCAACAAGCGCCAGCCTCAAGGCAAGACAGTTGCGCGCGCATCCAAGGGCCTGAAGAAGCCGGTCAAAAAAGCCGCGGCGAGCGCTGCACGACGTCCCTTGGCTTCTGGCGCACCTGGCCCCAAAGGCACCGCCAAAGCCACCACCCAATCCGGCAAACAGCCCAAGCCTGCTGCGGGCAAGCACAAGAACCAGATCGGGCGTCAGCGCCCGGCGCCGTCTGCGGTTTGATGCGGTGCTGCGCACAGGGCGCTGGCCTACAACAGGGATAATGGGTTCATGCCGCACATTTTCTGCATAGCCAATCAAAAGGGCGGGGTGGGCAAGACCACCACCACCGTCAACCTGGCCGCTGCGCTGGCCCAGATCGGGCAGCGCGTGCTGATCGTCGATCTGGACCCGCAAGGCAATGCCACCATGGGCTCGGGCGTGGACAAGCGCACGCTGGAGCGCACTGTCTACGACGTGCTGCTGGAAGACGCGACCATTGCCGAAGCCCGCTCGCGCAGCCCCAAGGGCGGCTACGACGTGCTGGGGGCCAACCGCGAGCTGGCCGGTGCCGAGATCGAACTGGTCACCCTGGAGCGCCGCGACCGGCGCCTGAAAACGGCCATCGAGGCCGCGGCCCCCGACTACGACTTTGTCCTGATCGATTGCCCACCTTCACTGAGCCTGCTGACGCTCAATGGCCTGACCTGCGCGCACGGCGTGATCGTGCCCATGCAGTGCGAGTACTTTGCGCTGGAAGGGCTCACCGACCTGGTCAACACCGTCAAGCAGGTTCATGCCAACCTGAACCGCGAGCTGCAGCTGATCGGGCTGCTGCGCGTGATGTTCGATCCGCGCATCACGCTGCAGCAGCAGGTGAGCGAGCAGCTCAAGGCGCACTTTGGCGAGAAGGTGTTCGACGCCGTCATTCCGCGCAATGTGCGCCTGGCCGAGGCGCCCAGCTATGGCGTGCCCGGCGTGGTGTTCGACCCGTCCAGCAAGGGTGCGCAGGCCTTTGTGGCCTTTGCGCACGAGCTGGTCAAGCGTGTGGCTGCTGGCGTGAAGGCCTGATCACAGGGGCAGGTGCGTGCTGTCGCCGGACAGGTGCTCGTCCAGGCAGCGCAGCAGCGCCATCACGTCCAGCGGCTTGGTCAGGTAGGCCTTGAAGCCGCGCTGCCGGGCGGCGTGGATGCGGTCCGGCATGGCATCGGCCGACAAGGCCACCCGTGGGATGCGGCTGGTCAGCTCGTCCAGATCCAGTTCGGCAGCCAGGTCAAAGCCGGTCATGTCGCCCAGGTGCATGTCGATCAGCATCAGGTCGGGCAGGGTGCGGCGCGCCAGTTGCAGCGCGCGCTGGCCGTTCATGGCCACCAGCAAGCGCCAATGCGGGCGCAGCTTGATGACCTGGTGCACCAGGGCCACGTTCACTTCATTGTCCTCGGCATACAGGATGGTGGCCGGGCGGGTGGACAGCCCGGCCTCGTCCAGCGGCACGTGGTCTGACGGCAGGGGCGCTTCGTCAGCAGCGGGCAGGCAGAGTCTGAAACACGAGCCCAGGCCAACCTGGCTGTCGACCTCGACCGTGCCGCCCATCAGCGTCACCAGGCGTTGCACGATCACCAGGCCGATGCCGGTGCCTTCGATGCCGCTGTGCTCCACGCCCAGGCGGTTGAAGGGCTCGAAGAGCTGCGCCAGCTGGCCCTCGCTCATGCCGATGCCCGTGTCCTGCACCTCAACAAAAACATGCCGGCCCTGGCGTCCGGCGCGCACTGCCACGTGGCCGCCCTGCCGGTTGTACTTGATGGCGTTGCTCAACAGGTTGACCAGCACCTGCCTGAGGCGGACCAGGTCGCCACAGGCATAGGCATGCGGGTCGACGCCCTGGGTGTCGATCACGATTTGTTTGACGCGGGCCTGGGCGCTGACCAGGTGCACGGCTTCGTCGGTCACCATGGCCACGTCCAGGGACTCGATGGACAAGGGCAGGCCGCCGGCTTCGATGCGAGACAGGTCCAGCACGTCGCCCAGCATGGACAGCAGGTGCTGGCCGGCCTTTTCGATCAGGCTGACGCGCCGCCGTTGTTCGTCGCCGAACACGTGGCCCCGGTCCATCTGCAGCAGTTGCGCGAAGCCGATCACGGCATTGAGCGGGGTGCGCAGTTCGTGGCTCATACGCGAGAGGAACTCGCTCTTGGCCAGGTTGGCGCGGTCAGCTGCCTGGGCGGAGATGACCGCTTCGCCGTAAAGCTTTTGCTCGGTGATGTCCGAAATATACCCATACCAGGCGATGTCGCCAGCCTCGCCTTCGCGCAGCGACACGGTCTGCCCGGCCATCCAGCGCAGGCCCTTGCTGGGCAGGATCACGCGGTATTCATAGTGGAGCTGCCGGCCGTCCACCGTGGCTTCGGTGCGGCTGAGTGCCTTGATGCGCTCGACGTCATCCGGGTGGATACGGTCGTAGTGGGCGGACCAGTCCAGGTGTGCAGCCTGGGCATCGAGCTCGTACAGTTCGGCGGCTTTTTCACTGATGTAGTGCAACTGGGCCTCGCCACCGGCCGGGATCATGACCTTGAACAACACCCCAGGGATGTTCTGACTCAGGCCTTTGAGCAGGGCATCGCGCGCGCGCAGGCGGCGCAGGGCTTGCTGGTGCTCGGCCCGAGATTGCGCCAATTCGGCGCGCAGCCTGCTCAGCTCGTCGCTGGCATCGGCGTGGGCGGGACCTTGATCGTCAGGCGCGGCGGAGGGCGGGCGTGGTTCGGCCATATGGGAGGATTATCGACTGCAGCCAGGTGGCACTTGATGCCAGGCAAGCTTGCTTCCTTTAGGGCGCCCCCTGCTTGCTGGGTGCCCCATGGGGTCAGACTTTGCTATGGTGTCGGGCTGCGTGAATTTTTCACTATATCCACTGAGGAGCCCACCCATGTCATCCATGATTTGCCGCCATGCCATCAAGCCGCTGGCCGCCGCCATTGGTCTGAGTCTGCTGTTGATCGGCGCAGCGCATGCCCAGGCGCAAGTCAGTGCGACGGCGTCCTACAGCCTCGAAGGCGGCCCGACCACTTACCTTGCCCAGCCCGCCAGCGGCAGTTCGACCAGCTATGTGGACGTGCTGGACTTTTCGTACCAAGGCGGCAGCAATTCGGGCATCCACACCTACGGCGGGCCCAATGGTGATTTTGGCAGCCGCTCTTCGGGTGCGGGTTATTACAACGTGACCGGCTTGTTCACGCTGACGCAAACCATCCAGAACACCTCTTCGGTGGCGCAGAACGCGACCTTCAATTTCTACATCACACCCGGCCTGCTGCAAAACGACGTGCGCTCTGACCTGAGCACAGATGGCTATTACGTGGCTGCCGGCATCAAGTTCGACATCAAGCGCAACGGCAGCACAGTCTGGGGCAGCGAAGCCACCTTGCGCACCGACAAGACGGGCACAGCCTACAACCAGACTGGCACCGACATCTTCACGCAAAGCGGCGCGACGGCCTACAACATCGGTGGCGGCAACTACGCCGTCGACCTGGGTGTGATCAATGCAGGCGAGTCCTTCACCCTGCAGTACGACCTGAGCACCTTTGCCAATGGCCTGGCGCCTGGCGCTGGTTACTACACCGTGCCAACCCAGACCATCGAGGTGCCGGAGCAGACCGTGTTCCACCCCGAGTACAGCTACGACCAGTGGGTGTATGACGGTGGTTATGGTGGGTACGGCGGCTATGGGGGTTATGGCGGTTATGGTGGATACGGCTGCGGCTATGAGTGCGGCTATGGCGGACACTATGAAACCATCACCGTGCCGGCCTACACCGAGGTGATCCCGGCGCACACGGTGACCACCCCTGGCTACACCACGTATGGCCAGGCCAGTGGCTCACACGCCAATTCAGGCGATCCGTTCGACATCGCCTGGGACGGCAGCCCTTCCGACCTCTACGACAATCAGACGGGCTCGCCGCTCAAACCCGTTGGTGGCCCGTTCAGCGTGAACCTGGCCGCGGTGCCCGAGCCTGAAAGCCTGGCGATGCTCATCGTGGGCTTGTCGGTGGTTGGCGGCCTGGCGCGTCGTCGCCGTCAGCGCGGCTGACAGCTCAAGGGCGCGCTGCAGGCTTGAGCAGCGACTCGAACGCATCAACCAGCGCGTGCGTCTGGCCCTGGTGCGTGAAGTGGCCATGGCGTTGTGCCATGGCGCGTGCGCCTTCGGCATGAACGGGTTGGTTCAAAAGCTCGTTCAGCAATTGCTTGAACGGTGTGGGCCGGGGCCGTGCAGCGACATTGATGCCTGCGCCGGCCTGCTCGACCCGGACCGCCATCAGGAACTGCTCCGCCTGCGTCGGCATCAGCAGCACCGGCACGCCCGCCAGAATGGCCTGTGCCAGCGTGGCTTCACCCGCATGGCACACCACCAGCTGGCACTGACCCAGCGCCTGCCCCAGGTGCACCGGCCCCTTGGCATAGTGAATGCGCTTTGAACTGACCGGCGGCGGTTTGCCTGAAGCCACCTCGGGCATGTAGCACAGCGTGCGGCAGCCATGGGCGTCCAGCGCCTGCAGCAGGGCGGCGTGGTCCGGGTGCGTGGCGCGCACGTAGGCGAACACCTGGGGACCATCGCCTGGCGGCCATTCGGGGGGCTCGCCGCCTGATGGCAGGAAGGTGGGCCCGTAGTAAGCCTGACCGGCTGGCAGCGGGCCGCGTCCGTAGTGGTCCAGCTCGGGCCAGGTGCACAGCAGGGGCTTGTCGCCTCTGAAGATGTCACTCAGCTTGGCCACCGGCTCGGCGCCCTGGTCCTTGAGCACCTGGTTGACCGTGCCCAGCACAAGCTGGTCGTAGTGCTGCACCCGGCCCGCCTGGATGGGCTCCCAGGTGCGAAACGGGGGCAGGGGCGAGGCATCGGGCGGCAGGTAAAAGCCGATGCCCACGGTGGCCACCGGGATGCCCAGGATGCGCGCTGCGATGGTGGCGGTGGGGGCGTAGTCGGCCACCACCACGTCAGGGCGAGACAGTTCCATCACCCCCTGCCAGCCGGCCACCAGGCCCGCCAGTGAGCTGGGCTGCAGGTAGCCGTTGCCCATCATGATCTCGCTCAGGCTGATCTGCGGATTGGGCACGCCCACCGTCTGGTGCATCCAGAACGGCGCCTGCAGGATGCGCACGCCCAGGTCGCCCAGCAGCGAACGCGTGTGCACGATCTCGCGCAGCATCAGGTCGACATGGTGGCCGCGCGCCATCAGCTCTTGCGCCAGGGGCTTGAAGCGGCCTGCGTGGCCCAGGCCGCCGCCAAACTCCCAGCACATCAGAAAGCGGGCCATCGCGTAGGTTCCTTGAAATGAAGTGGTGCAGCTGTCAGCCAGATGCTGGCAGCATTGTAGAAACAGCGGACAATTCGCCCCATGGCTACGAAAAAAACCAAAGGTCTCGGCATGGGCCTGGAGGCCTTGCTCGGCCCCAAAGTCAACGACAAACCCTCCACCACACCGGAAGGCGCGCCCACGAGCCTGCGTCTGGACATGCTGCAGCCGGGCAAGTACCAGCCGCGCACACGCATGGACGAGGGCTCGTTGTACGAGCTGGCCGAGAGCATCCGCGCCCAGGGCATCATGCAGCCGATCCTGGTGCGGCCGGTGGGTGAGCCGGGTTCGGGCCGCTACGAAATCATCGCGGGCGAACGCCGCTCGCGTGCCGCCAAACTGGCGGGCCTGCACGAGGTGCCGGTGCTGGTCAAGGCCGTGCCCGACGAGGCCGCCGCCGCCATGGCCCTGATCGAGAACATCCAGCGCGAAGACCTCAACCCGCTGGAAGAGGCGCAAGGCCTGCAACGCCTGACCAGCGAATTCGGGCTGACGCATGAACAGGCCGCGCAAGCCGTGGGGCGCTCGCGCAGTGCGGCCTCCAACCTGCTGCGCCTGCTCAACCTGGCCGAGCCCGTGCAGGGCATGCTGATGGCCGGCGACATCGACATGGGCCACGCCCGTGCCCTGTTGCCGCTGGACAAGGCCGTGCAGATCACCACGGCCCACGAGGTGGTGTCGCGCAAGCTGAATGTGCGCGAGGCCGAAAAGCTGGTGGCCAAGGTGCAAGGCGCGGGTCGCCAGACGCCATTGCTGCGCGTCAAGTCCGACAAGTCGCGCGACGTGGTGCGGCTGGAAGAACAGCTGTCCGACATCCTGACGGCGCAGGTCGAGATCACCGTCAAGCGCAAGACCAAGCGCGGCGAGCAGGGCGAGATCACCATCCAGTTCGGCAGCCTGGACGAGCTCAATGGCCTGATCGACAAGCTGCGTGGTGGGCCTGCTGAATAAGGCCTTGGGCTGGCCCGTGCCGGCCCTGTTGACCTGGGCGCTGGCCTGGGGCCTGGCACTGGCCCTGCGCGCGGTACAGGCGCCTGTGTGGGCCTCACTGGCCCTGCCCACGGCCCTGGGTGTGTGTGCCACCTGGCTGCCCCTGGTGGCCGGCACCACCTGGCGCCGGGTGTTCGTGGCCGGGGGCTTCCCGTTGAGTGTGTTGGCCATGGGGCAGGGTGCAGGCTTGCCCGCCTGGTTGTGGCTGGCGCCGCTGGCCTTGTTGCTGCTGGCCTACCCCGTGCACGCCTGGCGTGATGCCCCTGTGTTCCCCACCCCGCGTGGTGCCCTGGCCGAGCTGCCTGCCCACGCGCCCTTGCCCGTGCTGGCACCAGGCCAGGCTCCCCAGGTGCTGGATGCCGGATGCGGCATGGGCGATGGCCTGATCGAACTGCACGCCGCCTACCCGCAGGCCCAGGTGCACGGCACCGAATGGAGCTGGTTGTGGCGCGTGGTGGCGGCGCTGCGCTGCCCCTGGGCGTGCGTGCGCCAGGGCGACATGTGGGCACAAAGCTGGGCCGGCTTTGACCTGGTCTACCTGTTCCAGCGCCCCGAGTCCATGCCCCGTGCCGTGGACAAGGCCCAGCGCGAGATGCGGGCAGGCACCTGGCTGGTCAGCCTTGAATTCGAGGGGGTGAATGCACAGGGCGTGGCGCTCAAGCCGCATGCCCGCTTGAGTTTGGCGGGCGGACGCCCGATATGGGTGTATCGCCTTGGCTGACGTGGTCCGGACCGCCCGACTACACTGTGCAGCACTGAGTGAAAGCCCTTGATGAGTTTGTCGTCCGACCCGGTGTCCGCACCCCTTGCCATGCCCTTTACGCCCGATGAGTTTCGCGCCACGCTCGGTCAGTTCGCCACCGGGGTCACCATCGTCACAGCGCGTGACGCCGAAGGGCGGCTGGTGGGTTTGACGGCCAACTCCTTCAACTCCGTGTCGCTGTCGCCGCCTCTGGTGCTGTGGAGCCTGGCGCGCCAGTCTTCGTCCATGCCAGGCTTTCTGGGCGCCACGCACTACGCCATCAATGTGCTGGCGTCTGATCAAAGGCCGCTGGCCGAGCGTTTCGCGCGCAAGGGCATCGACCGTTTTGAGGGCGCACCCTGGCGCCCTGGCCTGACCGGCGCGCCCGTCATCGACGGGGCCGTGGCCGTGTTCGAGTGCACGCACCGCAGCCAGCATGACGAGGGCGACCACGTCATTTTCGTGGGCCAGGTGCAGCATTGCCGCCGCCGTGTGGGCGCCGCGCCCTTGCTGTTTCACGGCGGGCGGTTTTTCACCGACCTGCCGATCTGAGACAAATGCGGGTCAGCCCACCTCGTTGCTGCCGCAGCTGTCCAGCAGCTTGAGGAAGCGGGCCACGTCCAGCGGCTTGGTCAGGTAGTCCACAAAGCCACGCTCGCGGGCTTCGTTGATCTGGTCGGGCATGGCATCGGCCGACAAGGCAATGCGCGGGATCAAGGCGGTGGCCGGGTTCACGGACAAGGCGTCCGACACATCCAGGCCGCTCATGTCGCCCAGGTGCATGTCCAGCAGCAGCAAGTCTGGCAGGCAGGACTGGGCCATGGCAATGGCCTGCTGGCCGCTGTGGGCCACTTCCAGGTGCCATTGCGGGCGCATGCGCATGATCTGGCGCAGCAGTTCGACATTGATCACATTGTCTTCGGCGTAGAGCACCGTGCGGTTGTGCAGGCCGATCTCGTCGAAGCCACCAAAGCCTGAGCGCACGACCTTGTCAGGCGCCTCGTTGACCAGCGCGGGTGGCCTGGACAGCGGCAGCCACACGCGAAAACTGCTGCCCACACTGGGTGTGCTGCTGACTTCGACACGGCCATTCATCAGGTCGAGCAGGCGCTTGACGATGACCAGGCCAATGCCCGTGCCTTCGACCGCCGTGCGCTCGGCGCCCAAGCGATTGAAGGGCTCGAACAGGTGCTGCACCTGTTCGGGGGTCATGCCGTGGCCGGAGTCGGTCACGGTGATCAGCACCTCGTTGTGCAAGGCCATGGCCTCGATCATGACCCGCCCGCCGGCCCGGTTGTACTTGATGGCGTTGGACAGCAGGTTGACCAGCACCTGGCGCAGCCGCACCTGGTCGGCACGCACATACAGGCCTTCTTCCGGCAAGGTGTGGGACAGGGTGAGCTGCGCGGCGGCGGCCTGGTGGCTGATCATCGACACGGCCTCTTCCATGACACGCGCCACGGCCAGGGCTTCGATGGACATGGGCAGGCTGCCGGCCTCGATGCGGGACAGGTCGAGCACGTCGGTCATCATGGCCAGCAGGTGGGCACCGGCCCGCTCGATGTGTTCGACCTTCTGGCGCTGGCTCTCGTTGAGCGGAAAGCGTGGGTCCACCCGCAGCAGCTGGGCGAAACCCAGCATGGCGTTGAGCGGTGTGCGCAACTCGTGGCTCATGCGCGAGAGGAACTCGGTCTTGGCCTTGCTGGCGCGTTCGGCTGCCCGGGCCGTGCCCAGCGCTTCCTGCATGCGCTGGCGCTCGCCGATGTCTTCCACCACGGCCACGAACTGAACGGGCTCACCCAGGGGCGTGCGCTGCAAGACCACGTTCATGACGACCCGGATGGACTCGCCATCTGGCCGCACGTAGCGCTTTTCCATGATGTAGCGGTCCTGGCTGCCCGCCAGGGTGGCTTCCTGCTGCGCGTTGTTGGTGGCCTGGTCGTCCGGGTGGGTGATGTCCTGGTAGTGCAAGCCGATCAGGTCGCCGCGCTGGCGCCCGGTGATGTCGGCAAAACACTGGTTGACTTCGATGAAGCGCCCATCGAGCGCCACGCGGGCAATGCCGACGCTGGCGGCCTCGAAGATCGCACGGTAATCGCCTTCGCGGGCCTCATGCGAGGCCGCGGCCTTGTGGGCGCCATTTGACGCGCTGGGCAGGTCAGGGTAAGAGCTGGACATGGAAACTGCGTTGACAGATACCACCCATGCTGGCTGACATGGCCTCCTTGACGCTGGCCGGTCGGTGGCGTGACCCGGCGCAACATCGGCAATGTCTCACACTTGGTCGTCGGGGGCCAGTGTTGTTGCCGCGTTCGTACGGGTTTGGTCCGGCCAGACCAGCCTGACCTGGTTGCGCCCGGCCGCCTTGGCGGTGTAGAGCCCGCGGTCCGCACGCTCCAGGGTTTCGTGCAGCAGCTCGCCTGGCAGGTGTTCGGTCAGGCCGGCAGAAAACGTGACGCGTATGCCTTTGCCCACATCGTGCTGTTGCAGCGCGGCCTGAAAACGCGCCAGCGAAGCCTGCGCCCCTTCCATGCCGGGGTCGGGCGCGGTCAGCATGAGCAGGAACTCCTCACCGCCCCAGCGGGCCAGCACGTCGGTCTGGCGCAGTTCACGCTTGATGACGTCGGCAAATGACTTGAGCACCAGGTCGCCCATATGGTGTCCGTGGCGGTCGTTGACCTGCTTGAAGTGGTCCAGATCGATCAAGGCCAGGCAAAAGCCTTCGCCGTTGCGCAACTGCCGCTTGATCTGCTGCTCCATGAGCTGCAGCATGTGCCGTCGGTTGTGCAGGCCAGTGAGCTCGTCGCGTGTGGCCACCTCGTGCAGCATGGACAGAGCGTGTTGCAACTCTTGCTTTTGCTCAACAAGTCGGGTGCGCAATTTGGCCACGTGCGAGGCCACAGCCGACAGGGCGGGCAGCGTGCAGGCGGCCAGTATGAACTTGATGGCTTCCAGCCGAACGTCGATCTGACCGGCTTCTTTCCAGGTCAACCAGGCCATGGTGGCACCCAGGCAGCACACGGTGGTCACGCCCATGACGCGGACCTGTCGCGCCGTCAGGGTGATCATGCCGAAGACCATGACCAGGGCGATCAGCAGCAGCACGGCGTTGCGCATGGGGCCGACGATGACGTAGGCGGCCAGGATGGACGCCATGGCGAACAGGCATTGCGCCAGGTCCAGGCCCGGGCTGCCCAGACGGACCGACAGCTGGCTGCGCACCAGCGCGTAAAAGACGGGCACGCCCGTCCACATGAACACGATCAGGGGCATGGCCGAGCTGGACGTCACCAGTTGGGCACTCATCATGTAGAGCAGCACGGCGGTGCTGGCCACATAGCCGTACACGGCGACCAGGGTCATGCTGACCCGGGCGCGCAGCTTGGGGTCGGTGCCGAGCACCAGGTTACCCAGTGCGTCGACCAGCCAGCCAAGGCGGCCTACTCTTGCAGGGCGTTTTCGGCCTGTGAGGGCGTCGAGCCTGCCTGGGTCGTGCCCATGCGGATCACTGTGCAATTTCTGCCTCCGTCTTTGGCCTTGTAGAGGGCCCTGTCTGCGCGTTCGATGCACACATCGAGCGCCTCCAGATCGTTGTAGGCGGTCAGGCCCGCCGAGAAAGTGGGCTTGAGTTCAGGCAAGGCTGGCACCAGCGTGGCTTCGGCCAGCATGTAGCGTGCGCGTTCCAGACCGACATTGGCCAGCTCGGGCGAGGTGTCGTTGAGCAGCACGAGGAACTCCTCGCCACCCCAGCGCGCGAGCACGTCGGTGTCACGCAGGCCGCTTTGAACCACCTTGGCAAAGTTGCGCAGCACCTCGTCGCCCACGCCGTGGCCGTAGGTGTCGTTGATGCGCTTGAAGTGGTCGATGTCCAGCAGCGCCAGACAGAAGCGGTGGTGGCCCGAACGCTCCAGGCGCTTGCGGTGCTGGCTGAGCACCTCGATCATGTGGCGGCGGTTGAGCAGGCCAGTCAGCTCGTCGCGGGTGGCCAGGATCTGGATGCGGATCAGCGCGTTGGCCAGCTCGTCTTTCTGGGCCTGCAGCTTGGCGCGCAGGCTGCTGAGCTGGGCGGCCAGCGAAGAGATGGTGGGCACGATGGCCGCGGTCAGCACGAAGTGGGCGATTTCGAGCTTGAAGGGATAGTTCACGGGGTCCGTGCGCATCTTGATCGCGATGGCCATGCCCATCAGCACCACGGTGTAGCCCCCGGCAATGCGCGCGCCGCGCTGCTTCATGTTGAAGATGCCGAACACCAGCACCAGCGCCAGCAGCATCATGGTCGAGCCATGCACGGGGCCGGTGACCGAGTAGGCGCCCACGATGATGGTCAGCGCCGACAGGATCTGCGGCAGCGTCATGGCCGGGTCTTCAAAGCGCTGGTTCAGGCCCGAGCGCAGAAAGACGTACCAGGCCACGATGTTGAGCAGGATCGCACCCGACAGCCGCTTGACGTCGGCCATGTCCATGAAGCCCGCCCAGGCTGCGTACATCTGCAGGAAGACGCAGGCCAGAAACACATTGGCCGCCATGAGCGAGCGCGTGATGCGCAGACGCTGTTTGCGGTCTGTGCTCAGCAGCAAGTCATTGAGACGGGTGATGAAGGGTGCGTACATGGGGTTTGGTCATCGCAACACTGTGCCTATCGGCTGCCCTGGTTCGGACCTTGAGCGCTTTTGCCGCGCTTGTCGTGTCACATTCCCTGAACAAGGGCGCCGGTGTTCTAAATTTTTGAATCGAACCTTGAACAGGCTTCACCCTGTTGCTGCTACGGTTCACTAATCTGTCCACTATTGCGCAAGCGCGCCGGAGGAAACCGCGGATGAAGACCCATCAACTGACCCCAATACAGCGTTACAGCACCACGGCCATCGTTCTGCACTGGGTGCTGGGGCTGGCCATCGTCACGGCCTTCTGTGTGGGGCTGGTCGTTGAAGACATGGGTTTCAGCCCGACCAAGCTCAAGTTGTTGAACTGGCACAAGTGGGCCGGGGTGACGATCCTGTTCCTGTCGGTGCTGCGCCTGGTCTGGCGCATCACACACCGCCCGCCGCCCCTGCCTGCGGCCATCGAGCAGGCCATGCCAGGCTGGCAACGGATGGCCCACCACGGCACCCACCACCTGATGTACCTGCTGTTTTTCGTGGTGCCGCTGCTGGGTTGGGCCTACAGCTCGGCCAAGGGCTACCCCATCGTGTGGTTTGGCGTGCTGCCGCTGCCGGACCTGGTTGCACCGAACAAGGAACTGGCCGAGGCCATTGAACCGCTGCATGGCCTGGCAGCGTTTGCCTTGATGGGCCTGGTGGCCCTGCATGTGGGCGCTGCCCTCAAGCACCAGTTCATGGACCGCGATGGCCTGCTGACCCGCATGCGCCCTGGGCGTTGAGCCACGCCCGCCCGAACGCACTTTCAAGAGGACCTGATATGAGCATGATCAAGAGCCGAATGGCCCGACCCGCTGCCCTGCTGGCCCTGGCCATGAGTACGCTGAGCGGCGTACCTGCCGCCTTCGCCGCCGACCAGACGCTGGTGCCCGCCCAGAGCGAGCTCACCTTCGTGGCCAAACAGCTGGGCGTGCCCTTGAACGGGCGCTTCAAGTCGTTCACCGCGCAAAGCGCCTTCGACCCCAAGGCGCCGCAGACCAGCAAGATCGCCTTCCAGATCGACCTGGGCAGCGTGGCGGTCAGCGCCGACGCGGACACCGAACTGGTCAAGCCCGAATGGTTCAACACGGCCAAGTTCCCCAAGGCGACCTTCCAGTCCAGTGCCATCAAGGCGCTGGGCGGCGGCCGCTATGAGGTGGCCGGCAAGCTCGCCATCAAGGGCCAGGCCCGCGATCTGGTCGTGCCGATGCAACTGAGCCAGTCCGGCGCATTGAGCACCGCCACCGGGGGTTTTGCCCTCAAGCGCCTGGACTTCAAGGTCGGTGACGGCGATTGGGCGGACACGTCCATCGTGGCCAACGACGTCCAGGTCAAGTTCAAGATCGTGCTGCAGGGCGTGCCCGCGCAGTGAGCTTCCATCCCACCACCACCACTGACCTTCAACGGAGATCCCGCATGACCCAACTGACCAAACTGTTTGCCGCCGCCATCCTGGCCTCTTCTTTCGCGTCGGCTTTTGCCGCACCCGAGACCTATGGCGTCGAGCCCAACCACACCTACGCCAACTTCTCGTACAACCACATGGGCCTGTCGACCCAGATCAGCAAGTTCAGCAAGACCAGCGGCACCGTGGTGTACGACAAGGCCGCCAAGACCGGCTCGGTGGACATCACCATCGACATGAAGTCGGTTGACACGGGCTCGAACCTGTTCAACGGCCACATCCAGGGTGCCGACTTCCTGGACACTGCCGCCTTCCCCACGGCGACCTTCAAGTCGACCAAGGTGGTGTTCGAGGGTGACAAGCCTGCCAGCATCGAAGGCAACCTGACCATCAAGGGCGTGACCAAGCCCGTGACCCTGAAGGTGAGCCACTTCACAAACATGGAACACCCGATGGCCAAGAAGGATGCCATTGGCGCCAATGCCAGCACCCTGATCAAGCGCAGTGAGTTCAATGCCGGCAAGTACGCGCCGGCCGTGGGTGATGACGTGACCATCACCATCTCGCTCGAAGCGATCAAGCAGTGAGCCTCAAGCGTGCCCGGTGTCCGTGAGGGCGCCGGGTGCTGCTGCACGGGGCACGAGGCTGGCGATCAGCAGCAAGGGCAGACACCAGTTCAGCGGTTGGTACAGCCGCAGCTCGTCGAGCACGCCGAAGACGCCCAGCGAGGCCAGGTAGGCGGCCAGCGACACGCCGGCGCCGACAAGCCGTGCGTCCTGCCTGACCAGGCCACGCTGGATGACCACCAGCAGGCTCATGCCATACAGCGCCAGGATGAACAGCAGCGGCGAGGCCTGGTGAACCAGGTCCTGGAGCAGTGCCACGTTGTGACCAATGTGGATGTGGTTTTCGAAGACGGCATGGGCCGCGTCGTCACCCACGCCTCTCAAGGCCGAGGTGGTGAACAAGGTCTTGCGTAGCACCTCGGTGAGCACCACCGACACGCTGGCCAGCACCACGCCCCAGAGCATGGTGCGTGAGGCCTGCGTCTGCTTGCAGGCCCACATCATCACGCCGCACACCATCAGGTACAGGCCGATGAAGACCGCGCTTTCGCGGTTGAAGGCCGCGACCACGAACAGCGCCAGCATCCAGGCCAGCGGCACCGGCCGTGTGGCGAAGAAGGCCAGCACCAGCAGGCAGGCCGCTTCGGTGAGGTCCCAGGTGTACGAGGAGTTGTGCGGCTCCAGCACCCACATCAGCGCGGCGCCCACCACGGCCAGCAGGCCCAGCAGGTGGCTGCGTGTGAGGTGGCGCACCATGCAGAACAGGCCCACATTCAGCGCCAGCATCCACAGCTGGGTGAACAGCAGCAGGGGCTGGGAAGAGACCCAGCCCAGCATGTGGACCAGGGCCGGCGACAGGAGCCGGTTCTGGAAGGCGCGCCAGTGCGGTGTGCCCTCCAGCACGCCTTGCGCCGCGTCAACCAGATAGGACAGATTGCCGTGGTGCGCGATGGCCCAGTTGTTGAACTGCAGCCGGGCGATCAGGGCGACCAGCAAGAGAGACAGGATGGTGGCCGCCTTGCCCGAGAGCGTGTTCATCGCTCAGTGCAGCACGCGCGGTTGTTGCCACTGGGCGATCTGCCCTTCCAGGGCTTGAGCCAGGTCGCTGAGCGGCTCGGCCCACTGGCCCGAGCTGCGCTGGCGGAACAGGCGCGCAGAGGCGTACCAGGGGCTGTCCTGGCGGTCCAGCAGCCAGCGCCAGTCCTGCAAGGCCGACAGCAGCACCCAGGTGGGCTTGCCCAGGGCGCCGGACAGGTGGGCGATGGAGGTGTCGACCGAGATCACCAGGTCCATGTGGGCGATCAGGGCGGCGGTGTCGTCAAAGGTCTGCTGCGCGGCGGGCAGGTGGGTGACCTCGTCGTGCGCCTGCAAGGTGGCTGCGTCTTCCGGGCGGATGTCCTTTTGCAGCACATACACGTCCAGGCCGGGCGGCAGCGCGGCCAGCAAGGTCGCCAGGGGCATGGAGCGGTTCAGGTCGTTGCGGTGCGCGGCGTTGCCCGACCAGGCGATGCCCACGCGTGGGCGCTGCTTGGGGCCCAGGCGCTCGCCCCAGAGCTTGAGCAGAGCCTTGTCTGCGCTGAGGTAGGCCTGAGGGGAGGGCACGTTGTCCAGCGTGGTCTTGAGTGCCAGGGGCAGGCTCATCAAGGGGCAGCGGCAATCGAAGGCGGGCATGGGGTAGCTGCCTTTGGCCACGACCTGGATGTGCTCGCCCACCAGGGACTGCATGAGCTTTTTCAGGGGCGGCTGCACTTCGAGGACCACCTTGGCGCCCAGCGCGGCCACCTGCGGCGCATAGCGGCAGAACTGCAGGGTGTCGCCCAGACCTTGTTCGGCATACAGCAGGATGGTGCGCCCGCGCAGGTCGGTCTCGCCCAGCCACAGGGGCTGGGTGAAGGTGCGGGCTTCGGCGGCGGCGAAGTCGGGCTTGCGCCAGCGCGATTCGAACTGGGCAAAGCCCAGCGCCCAGTTGCCTTGCAGCAGGTTGCACCAGCCTTGCGCCCAGGTGGCTTCGGGGTGGCCCGGCTGCAGGGTTTCAACCTTGGCAAAGGCTTGCCGCGCGGCGTCCCAGTGGCCGGTGTCAAACAGCACGTTGGCGCGGTTCATGTTGGCGCCGAAGTGCTGCGGGTCCAGGGTGAGGGCGCGCTCGCACAGGGGCAGGCTTTCGTCCCAGCGGCCCAGGTTGCGCAGCACGCCGCCCAGGTTGGCCAGGGCGTAGACGTCGTTGGGGTTGAGCGCCAGGGCCCGCTCGAAACTGTTGATGGCTTCGGGCGCACGTTGCAGCTGCGTCAGCACCGTGCCCCGGTTGACCAGCACATCGCCCTGGTCGGGCTGCAGGGCCAGCGACCGGTCGTAGGCGCTCAGGGCCTCGTCTAGTCGCCCCAGTGCCAGCAGGGCGTCACCGCGCCGGGTGTGGGCCGAGGGGCGCGTGGCTTCGAGGGCAATGGCCTGGTCATAGCTGGCCAGCGCCTCTTGATGGCGCGCCAGGGCGGCCAGCACCAGGCCCCGGTTGATCAGGGCACCCACGTGCGAGGGTTGCAGCGCGATGGTTTGGTTGTAGCTGGCCAGCGCTTCGTCGTGGCGCTGGAGTTCAAGGAAGGCGCGGCCCAGGCTGAAGTGGGCTTCGGCGTTGCCGGGTTGCTGGGCCAGCGCTGGCTTCAGGCTGTCGATGGCCTGGGGCCATTGCTGCAAGGCAACCAGGGCCATGCCGCGTGCCAACTGGGGCTCCGGCGCGCCGGGCTCCAGGGCCAGGGCCTGGTCGAAGCAGGGCAGGGCCTTGTCGGGCTGCTGCGAGGCCATCCAGGCCACGCCCAGGTTGGTGTGGGCCATGGCTTCGTCGGGCGCGATGGCGATGGCCTTGCCGATGCACTCGATGGCCCGGGGCAGGTCTTGCAACTGCATGGCGGTCACGCCCAGCAGGTTCCAGGCGTCGAACTGCGCGGGGTCCAGGCGCAGCACGGCTTCAAAGCCGGCCTGGGCCTCGGCCAGGCGCCCCGTCTCAAGGGCCTCGGCAGCCTGGTCCAGCATCGCGTCGATGGCATCGGCGTCGGATGCGGAGGGCGTGGTGGCGCTGGATTGAGAAGGGCTGCTGTGCATGGTCGATCAGTAACGTGGAAAAGCACCAATGTAATGTCATCGCGTGACGGCTTTGTAAGCGCATGGCAAATCGCTGCCTGCTGCCTCAGGTGGTGCATGCACACTTTGTATGCAATCCACATTGATTTTTGTATGCAATTTGGTGCGGGCAGGTTGACTGCATGCCCCGCCAAGGCGCAATCCAGCCGCGAAATGCCCCGTTCAGACGCGAAAAACGCCGCTTCTGGCCTGGCACACGCATTGCACTGAGCTTGTCCGCTCGCCGGGTGGCGAATGGAGGT
>Ga0209066_10003314_pt1 | contig 18501 bp, 18 predicted proteins | sample All_14_2_FD_187198 | JGI IMG/M metagenome (GOLD analysis project Ga0209066, IMG submission 187198) | Freshwater microbial communities in response to fracking from Pennsylvania, USA - Allegheny Zone_MetaG_DW_15 (SPAdes) (version 2) ... | reverse complement strand
GCCCTGCTCGGCCCCAACGGGGCGGGCAAGACCACCACCATCCGCTCCATCCTGGGGCTGACGCCGCCGCGCAGGGGGCGTGTCCGCTTCGACGGGGCCGATATCACGGGCCTGGCCACGCATCGGATCGCGCGCATGGGGCTGGGCTGGGTGCCGGATGACCGGCGGGTCTTTCCCAGCCTGACCGTGGCGCGCAATCTGCAGATCGCGGTCAAGCGCACCCGGTTCCGGGGTTGGGCCCTGCCGGAGATGTTCGGGATATTTTCCGCCCTGGAACATCTGATGGCGCGGGAATGCGAGAATCTGTCGGGCGGGGAAATGCAGATGGTTGCCATTTCGCGCGCGCTGTTGGGCTCGCCCGGGCTGGTGCTGTTCGACGAGCCAAGCCAGGGCCTTGCCCCCAGGATTGTCCAGGATGTGATGCGCACCATCCGTCGGCTGAAGGCGGAAGGCATCTCTGTGCTGATCGTGGAGCAGAACGCGCTGGCGGCGCTGGAAGTGTCCGACCGGGTCTATGTGATGGACCGGGGCAGGATCGTATATGAAGGGGCGGCGGCCGATCTGCTGGCCGACCTCCCCTTACGCGAAAAACTGATCGGGATGTGACGCCATGACAGCTATGCTGAAGGTCGAAGCGCTGGAGAAAATCTATCTCCATGGCGGCCCGTTTTCCCGCAAACCGGGTTTCCGGCTGGCGGCCGATTTCACGGTGGAGGAGCCGGCCATCGTCGGCATGATGGGGCCGAACGGTTCGGGGAAAACCACGCTGTTCGAGCTGATCACCGGGTCGAACGCGCCCACATCCGGCCGGGTGATGGTGGCCGGGCGCGATATTCACAAGGTCCGCACCGATCAGCGCGACCGGCTGGCGATCCATTATCACCAATCCTATCAGGTGCGGCATTTCCGGTCCTGGACGCCCAATGCGCTGATGCAGCCGGCCGGGTCGCAATACCCGCTGGTGCATCTGTTCGACGAGCCGCAGTTCAACGCCCAGGATGGCTATATCGGTTTCATGCTGGATTTCTTCCGCAGCTTACGGGCGCGCGGGCGGCTGGTTTTCCTATGTGTTCATCCAAATGAGCGGATGCATCTGGAGATATTGCGCGAGATCTGCGAGCGCTTCATCTTCGTGCAGCATGGCACGGTAACCCCGATCCCCGACTATCAATCCCTGCTGGCGCATGGGCCGGCGCGGAGCTATCTGGGCGATCTGGTGCAAGGGCGGGCGGCATGACGGGTGTCATCTCACGGCGCGCCTATGAACCCGGGGCAGCACCGGAAGCCGTGCGTACGGATTGGGAACGCGAGGGGTTCAGCTTCGGCGTGTTCCGCGACCCGCCCGACCAGCTCTGGGCCGATTTCGTGCATGGCACGGATGAATATGTGCTGCTGGTCCATGGCCGCATGGTGATCGATGTCGGGGCCGAGCGGTTTTTGGCTGATCCTGGCGATCTGATCCGCATTCCAAAGGGCGTGCGCCATTCCCTGCGGACCTTATCGAAGGAGGGCAGCGTCTGGTATTACGGCTATGGCCATTGGCAGGGGGCAGACCATGGCTGATGCGCCGCTGCGCGCCGCCCTTCTGGGGGCGGGCATGATCTCGCAGTTTCATCTGCGCGCCTGGATGGCGGCGGGCGTGCCCGTGGTGGCGGTCTGTGACCCGCTGCGCGACAGGGCCGAGGCCAAGGCGCGGGAATTCAACATTCCGCGTGTCTATACCGATCCCGCGCTTCTGTTCGCTGATGGCGGCTTCGAACTGGCCGATATCGCCGCTTCGGTCGATGCGCATGCGCCCTTGACCCGGATGGCGGCCGAACACGGCGTGCATGTTCTGTTGCAGAAACCGATGACGCGCACGGTCGCGGAAGCCGAAGCCCTGATCGACGCGGTGGGCGCGCGCGTGCGTTTCATGGTGCATGAGAATTACCGGTTCCGGCCGCATTACCAGACCGTGCGGCGCTGGATCGCGGAAGGGCGGATCGGCAGGCCGCGCCATGCGGCGATGGCCGTGCGCGGCTCCGGCCTGTGCCCAAGGCCCGGCGCGGAGCCCTTCCTGCTGGAACGCCAGCCCTATCTGAAGGGCTTTCGGCGCAATCTGGTGTTCGAGACCATGATCCATCATCTGGACGTGCTGCGCCTTCTGGTCGGGCCGTTGCAGGTGGTGGCGGCAAGGCTGAACCGGCTTGCCGAAGGGCTGCCCGGGGAAGATACCGCGACCATCCTGCTGGAAGGGCCGGACGGGCTGATCGCCAGCGCCGATGGCTGCATCTGTGCGCCGGGCTATCCCCCGCTGCATGGCGATCGGCTGGAGATCTTGGGAACCGAGGCCACGCTGGTGATGGATTACAACCGCATCTTCCTGGTGGGGCGCGAGGGGGAGGCGGAGGAAGTCGATCTCCTCGGCCGCTATCAGGAATGCTTCGACACCACCATGGCGGCCTTCCTGCGCGGTGTGCGGGACGGGACGCCGTTCGAAACCGACCGTTTGGACAATCTGGAAACCCTGCGCCTGATGGAAGCGGTCTATCGGGCTGCCGGGATGGAGATCATGCAGTGAGTGGACCGGAACTGGCCGGGCGCCTGACGCCGAATATCGAGGCAGAGGCGCTGGACCGGCTTTTTGATGTGTCGGGTGCCCGGGTCTTCCTGCCCGGCGGCTATGGCGCGATTGGGGAGGCGATAGCCTGGGGTTTTGCCCGGCGCGGTGCCATCGTCACCATCGCCGGGCCGAAGCCGGGCAAGGCCGAAGCCCTGGCCGGTGCCATTGTCGGTACCGGCGGCAAGGCCCATGGGCTGGAGCTGAATGCGCGGCGGGTCGCCGATATCCGGGCTTCGGTCGACGAGGCGGCCCGGCTGATGGGCGGCATCGACGTGCTGGTGAACTGCGTCGGCATCCAGCGCGAACAGCCGCTGATGGAGGTGACGGAGGAGGTCTTCGACGAGGTCTACGAGACCAATCTGAAATCCGCGATGTTCCTGGCCCAGGCCGTCGCGCGCCATCAGATCGAAGCGGGGCGGGGCGGCAGGCATATCCATCTTCTGTCGGTCCGCTCCCAGCTTGCACTGCGCGGACGGGGCTATTCCGCCTATTGCGCCACCAAGGGCGGGTTGCTGATGCTGGTACGTCAGCATGCGATGGAACTGGCGCCCCACAACATCACGGTGAACGGGGTGGCGCCGACCTTCATTCAGTCCGACCGCATTCGCCCGCATCTGGAGCGCGCGGATTTCCGCGATTTCATCCTGCAACGCAACCCGCTGGGGCGGATCGGCGACCCGGTGGAGGTGGTGGGCCAGGTGCTGACCTTCGCCGCCCCGGCCGGCAGCTATATGACCGGGCAGACCGTATTCATCGATGGCGGCGTGACGGCCAGCCAATAAGTCCGGGGAGGACGGCATATGGAGGGGTTCGGCAATCCGCTGCGCCGGCTCTGGCGCGAGGGGCGGACCATTCGCAATGGCTGGCTCGCCATTCCAAGCATCCTGTCGGCGGAGGTGATGGCGCGGGCCGGCTGGGACAGCCTGACCATCGATATGCAGCATGGCACGGCCGATTATGCCGATATGCTGGCAATGCTGCCGGTGATCCAGCAGACCGGCACCGTTCCCCTGGTGCGCGTGCCCTGGAACGAGCCGGCGCATATCATGCGGGTGCTGGATGCCGGGGCGCTGGGGGTGATCTGCCCGATGATCGAAGGGGCCGAGGACGCCGCGCGTTTCGTATCCGCCTGCCTGTATCCGCCCAGGGGCATGCGCAGCTTCGGGCCGATCCGCGCCCGGCTGGCCTGGGGGAATGGCTATGGCGCGGCTTCCAATCGAGAAATCCTGCCGCTGGCCATGATCGAAACGCGCGGGGCCGTGGCGGCGCTGGATGACATTCTGGCGGTCGACGGGCTGGCGGGCGTCTATATCGGCCCGGCCGATCTGGCGTCCGATCATGGCTTCCCACCTGCCTTCGACCGGACGGAGCCGGAATTGCTGACGATCATCGAACATATCCGTGTTTCCGCCCAGGCCAGGGGGCTGCTGGCCGGTATCCATTGCGGCACGCCGGATTATGCCGCCGGCATGGCTGCGTCCGGATTCGATCTGGTCACCATTGCATCCGATGCCCGTTTCCTGGAGGCGGGCGCGGCCGCCGCCCTGCAGGCGTTTTCCGCCAACAGGCCGGCTGGCTGAGCGGCTTCAGCGATCCGGCCTCATGTCTTGATGCACAGGAACAGGCCTGTTTCCCGCGCGACCTCCAACACGCCCCCGCCGGTCTGGAAGGCCGCGGCAATGGCGTCGTGCAGTGCCGCCAGTTGGGCCTCGTCGGCGCTGTCGCCCGGCGGATAGGAGGTGAGGGCGTCGAAAACATCCTGCGGTTCCGTGATGCGCATGCGGGCCGGATAGGCCTGGAAACGGACATTGCCGAAGCGCTGTCGCAGCAGGCGTTCCGCCGCGTCATAGCCGAAGATCGCCGCCGCCGGATCATAGGGCGTGCCGCCGAATACCGCTGCCAGCTCATGCATCCGACGCATATTGCCCTCCCCGTTGGTGGTGACGGCCAGAAAGCCCCCAGGCTTCAGGACCCGGAACATCTCCGCAATCGCCTGGTCCGGGGCGGGCAGGTGGTAAAGCATATGCATCGCCAACACGCCGTCGAAACAGCCGTCATCGAAGGGCAGGGCGCTGGCATCGGCCTGCCGCCCCTGGACGGAGGCGAAGCCCAGCGGTGTGCAGCGCTGCACCGCTTCTTCCACCATGCCGGGGGACAGATCCGACAGGGTCAGATGCAGATCGGGCGGACATTCGCCGGCAATGGCGGCCCAGAACCAGCCGGGGCCGGCGCCGATATCCAGGATGCGGGCGCCGGCTCGCCAGGGCAGATGCTGCCCTACCCAGGGGAACCAGCCTGTTTCCGCGATGGTGTATCTGGAATTCAGACGGGCCCGCGCCGCCAGTTTCCGGCTGTCGCCATATTGCTTGGTGTTGTCCTGTATCGGGGATGTCATCACCTGTCCTTTTCAATACCAGGCGCAGTACCGTGCCGTGATGCCGCGAGAAATCAAGTGCGGGAAAGCAGCTGGAGAGAAGGGGGGCGAATGGCGCCATCACATAAAATCCATATTTTACAATACCCTGGCGCGGTTCGTGCCATCCGGGCCATGGATTTGCGTCCTGCGCTGCAATGCTGGCAGCGATTTTGTATTGGTGACAATCCGTCGGTTGCGGCCGGTCGCGGACACTTTTAGCCTTCTGTCGATGCGTTAGGCACGGGGGCTCAGGGCATGCAGATCGCCATTCTGACATTCGACGGATTCAACGAGCTGGATTCCTTCATCGCGGCCGGAATTCTCAACCGCATGCGCCCGCAGGGGTGGAAGGCTTCCATCACCTGCCCGGCGGATGAAGTCATCTCCATGAACGGGGTAACGGTCAGGGCGGAACAGCCGCTGGAATTCGCGGCGACCGCCGATGCCGTGCTGTTCGGCAGCGGCATCAAAACGCGCGAGATCGCGCAGGATGCGGGCTTGCTGGCCAGATTGCGGCTCGACCCGGCCCGGCAGCTGATCGGCGCGCAATGTTCCGGGACGCTGCTGCTGGCGAAGCTGGGGCTGCTCGGCACCGCCCCCGCCTGTACCGATCTGACCACCAGGCCTTGGGTTGTGGAAGCCGGGGTCCGGGTGCTGGATCAGCCGTTCTTCGCCGATGGCAATATTGCCACCGCGGGCGGCTGCCTTGCCTCGCAATATCTGGCCGCCTGGATCTTGCTGCGCGGGGCCGGGGTGCAGGCGATGCGCGACGCGCTGCATTATGTGGCGCCTGTAGGTCAGAAGGAGGAATATGTGACCCGGGCGGAACGGGCCGTTGCCCCCTATGGGGCAGATGCGATGACAGCCTGAGCAGCACAGCCATGCAGACCGGCACCATATCCGGACAGGGCAATATCGTGCCCCTGTCGGCCAATTTGGGTTTCCTGTGGACCGAACTTGCCTTGCCGCAGGCAGTGCGCGCGGCCGCCCGCGCGGGTTTCGATGCGGTCGAACTGCATTGGCCCTATGCGGTCGATCCGGCTGTCCTGAAAGACGTTCTGGACGAAACCGGCCTGTCGGTTCTGGCGCTGAATACATCGCGTGGCGATCCGACGAAGGGGGAGTTCGGGCTGGCCGCCGTGCCGGGGCGCGACGGGGAGGCGCGCGCCCATCTCGATCAGGCGCTCGCCTATGCCCGCGCGATTGGGGCCGGGCGCATCCATGTTCTGGCTGGAATCGCGGAAGGGGTGGGCGCGCGAAGCCTGTTCATCGACAATCTGCGCCGGGCCCGCGACCTTGTCGCGCCGCATGGCATCGACCTGCTGATCGAACCGCTGAACAGCCGCGACGTGCCGGGCTATTTCCTGAGCGACTGCGACACGGCCCGCGAGATCGTCGAGGCAGTGGGCGGCCAGGGTGTATCGATCATGTATGATCTGTACCATATGCAGATCATGCGCGGGGATCTGCTGACCCAGGCGAACCGCCATATGGACCGCATCGGCCATATCCAGTTCGCCGCCAATCCGGGCCGGGGTGTGCCGGATCGGGGGGAGGTGGATTTCACCTGGCTGCTGCCCGCCCTGCGCGATGCCGGCTATGGCGGGTTTTTCGGGGCGGAGTATCGGCCCGGTGCCGATACCGATGCCAGCCTGGGCTGGATGGCTCGCTTCCGGGTCAATCTGTCAGCGCCGCGATCACCGTCCTGACCAGGGGCGTGGGCGGGCCACGCCAGGCCAGCGCCAGCTCGACGGAGCCGGTATAATCCGCGATGGGTCGATAGGCTATGCCATCGATGGCGAGGTTGGAGAGGGAACGGGGCGCCAGCACCATGCCGAACCCGGCCGATGCCATGCCGGCAGCCGTTACATAATCGCTGGCATCCAGAATGGGCGGGGCGGGAAAGCCGCCCACCTTCGCCAGATCCTCCACCAGCAGGCCAAGGCCCATGCTGCGCGTCATCTGCGGCACGATGAAGGATTCCCCTGCCAGGTCGGCGGCCTGGACCGTGGCGCGGGCCGCCAGCGGGTGCCGGTCGGTCAGCGCCAGCAGCAACGGTTCGCGATGCACCACGGCGGCCGATATGCCCCGTGGATAGCGGGCCTGCGGGCGCAGCAGCCCGGCATCGACCCGCGCTTCCGTCAGGGCCTTCAACTGTTCCGGCGTTTCCAGGGGGAAGGGTGTTACCTCCAGCATCGGCAGGCGGTCCGACAGGGCGCGCAGCGCCCGGCCCAGCGTGCCGCTCAACGCGGCGGAGAAGACATAGCTGAGTTTCGCCGTGCCGGCTTCGCCCAGGGCGGCATTGCGCCCGATCCGTTCCGCGCGCTCCAGCTGGTGCAGCGCCGCCTTCGCCTCCACCAGGAAGGTCTCGCCCAGCGGCGTCAGATGCACCGCCGTCTTGCGGCCGCGTTCGATCAGCCGCCCGCCGATCACATCTTCCAGCCGCGCGATATGGCCGCTCAGGCCGGATTGGGCGATGCCCAGCCGGGTTGCGGCCCGGCCGAAGTGCAACTCCTCCGCCAGCAGGGTGAAGCAGCGCAGATGGCGCGCATCCAGGCTCATGATGTGATCTCAATATCAGATTAAAAACCTTGAAAATGATGATTGATAAGATCAAACAAGACAAGGACATTGCGGCAGCATAACGAAACGGCTTTGGGCAAGGGAAAGCGGATCATGGCGGGTATGGTGCGGTTCAACTGGGAAGATGCGTTCGATCTGGACAGCCAGCTCAGCGATGAAGAGCGGATGATCCGCGACACCGCGCGTGCCTATGCCCAGGACAAGCTGGCCCCGCGCGTGACCGAAGCCTTTTCCAAGGAACATACCGATCCGGAGATTTTCCGCGAGATGGGCGAGCTTGGGCTGCTCGGGCCCACCACGCCGGAAGAATATGGCGGGGTTGGCGCCAGCTATGTCGCCTATGGGCTGATCGCGCGCGAGGTGGAAGGGATCGATTCCGGCTATCGTTCGATGATGTCGGTCCAGTCCAGCCTGGTGATGTATCCGATCTATGCCTATGGCACGGAGGAGCAGAAGAAGAAGTATCTGCCGAAGCTCGCCACCGGTGAATATATCGGCTGTTTCGGCCTGACGGAGCCCGATGCCGGCTCCGACCCGGGCGGCATGCGTACGCGTGCGGAAAAGACGGCCAATGGCTATCGCCTGACCGGCAACAAGACCTGGATTTCCAACGCGCCGATCGCCGATGTCTTCGTGATCTGGGCCAAGTCGGACGCCCATGGCGGCGCCATTCGCGGCTTCGTGCTGGAAAAGGGCCTGAAGGGCCTGTCGGCGCCCAAGATCGAAGGCAAGCTGTCGCTGCGCGCCTCCATCACCGGCATGATCAATCTGGATGGTGTGGAAGTCGGCGAAGACGCGCTGTTCCCGGACGTCGAAGGGCTGAAGGGGCCGTTCGGCTGCCTGAACCGGGCGCGCTACGGCATTTCCTGGGGGGCGCTGGGCGCGGCGGAAACCTGCTATCACGCCGCGCGCCAATATGGGCTGGACCGCAAGCAGTTCGGCCGGCCGCTGGCCGCCACCCAGCTGTACCAGAAGAAGCTGGCCGATATGATGACCGATATCTCGCTGGGCCTGCAGGCCTCGCTGCGCGTCGGCCGGCTGATGGATGAAGGCCGCTTCGCGCCGGAAATGATCTCCATCGTCAAGCGCAACAATGTGGGCAAGGCCCTCGACATCGCCCGTCAGGCCCGCGACATGCATGGCGGCAACGGCATTTCCGAAGAATTCCCGGTCATGCGCCATATGGTGAACCTGGAAACGGTGAACACCTATGAAGGGGCCCATGACGTGCATGCCCTGATCCTGGGCCGGGCCATTACCGGGATCGCCGCGTTCTGATGGCCGGGGCACCCCTGGCCGGCATCAAGGTCATCGAGCTTGCGCGCATCCTGGCCGGCCCCTGGGCCGGTCAGGTTCTGGCCGATCTTGGCGCGGAGGTGATCAAGGTCGAAAGCCCGGCGGGCGATGATACGCGCGGCTGGGGGCCGCCCTTCGTGGACCATGGCGATGGCGGCAGGGACGCCGCCTATTTCCATTCCACCAATCGCGGCAAGGCCTCCATCGCCATCGACTTCACCACGCCGGAAGGCCAGGCGCGGGTGCGCGACCTGGTGCGCGACGCCGATGTGGTGCTGGAGAATTTCAAGCTGGGCGGGCTGGTCAAATACGGGCTGGACTATGCCAGCCTGGCCGCCATCAATCCGCGCCTGATCTATTGTTCGATCACCGGTTTCGGGCAGGACGGCCCTTATGCGCCGCGCGCGGGCTATGATTTCATCATCCAGGGGATGAGCGGGATCATGGATTTGACGGGCGAGCCGGATGGTGCGCCGCAGAAGATCGGTGTCGCCTATGCCGATATCCTGACCGGCCTCTATTCCGTCATTGGAATCCAGGCCGCCCTGATCCAGCGTCAGACCACCGGAAGGGGCCAGCATATCGATATGGCCCTGTTCGATGTGATGGTGGGGACGCTGGCCAATCAGGCCATGAACCATCTTGTGGCGGGCACGACACCGAAGCGCATGGGCAATGCCCATCCCAATCTGGTGCCCTATGAGGTTTTCCCGACATCCGACGGCTGGTTCATCCTGGCCGCCGGGAATGACGGGCAGTTCCGCAGGGTCTGTGGCGTGCTGGGCATTCCCGACGATCCGCGTTTTGCCAACAATCCCGGGCGTGTGGCCCATCGCCAGGAATTGAGCACCCTGATTGCCGCTGCCACGCGGCAATGGCTGCGCGATGATCTGCTGGCCGCGCTGGAAAAGCTGGGCGTACCCGCCGGGCCGATCAATACGGTGCCGGAAGCGCTGGCCGATCCGCAGATCCAGGCGCGCGGCATGGTGCGGATGTTCGACCGCGACGGGGCCGATCCGGTTCCCGGCCTGCGCACCCCGATCCGCTTTTCCGATGCGGAACTGGCGCTCGACCGCGCTTCGCCCCGGCTGGACGGCGGCAAGGCTTAAAGGTTACTGCTCCAGCAGCCGGTCGAACAGCCCGGCCGATCCCATCTGGCCGCCCTTCAGGATCACGCGCATGGCAAGCGGGCTGCCATCACGCGCGCGCAGGGAACAGAGCGCGACGCCCGGTTCCACCTGCGCCTCATAGGCCAGGCTTTCGAAGCCCAGCTGCCGCACGATGATGCTGGAAGTATCGCCGCCTGCCACGGTCAACAGCCGCAGCGGCTGGCGCTCCAGCACCGCCAGGGTCAGGGCGGCGAGCCGCTGCGACAGGGCATGGCCGTCCAGCCGGTACTCCGCGTCGGGCGACAGATGCGCCAGGGCATTGGCGCCGGTGGCCAGGATGGCGACCAGCCGGGCGGCCAGCCGCTCCAGCGCCGCGGAATCAGCCAGATCATCCGGTGCGATGGCGAGTTTGCGATAGCCTGCGGCCTGTGCCACCTGGGTCGCGGTCAGGCTGGAACGGCTGCCCGCGATCACCAGATCCGGCCCCGCCGCCATGGCGGGCGCGATCCTGCCCAGGGGGGAGGTTGGCAAGGGCGGATGGATTGCTTCGGCAACGCTGCTGGCGCCCACCGCCAACAGGGGGCGGACCGCCGCCATGGCGTGGAACAGCTGGCCGATCCGGTGCAGATGGCGATCTTCCGCCACGTCGAACAGCACATGGCGCCTGCCGGAAGCCAGCCGATCCACCATGCGGGTCTGAAGCGCAGGCAGGCCCCCCTCCAGCATGGCAAGATGTTCCAGCTCCATCCCCGTCAGGCCCTGGCGCGCCAGATGCAGGCGCAGATCGGCTTCGTCCATCGGCGTGATCGGGTGCTGGCGCATCACCGGATGGCGGTCGATGCGGTGAATTTGGCCATCGGGGCCGCGCGCGAACAGATTGCCGAACAGGCAATACCGCCCCAGGCTGGGCTGGCCGCCGATCAAGCCGATGAAGGCGGGAGCGAAAATCGCGTCCAGGGCCGCCACCGCCGCGGCGATATTGCCGGTCTGCGGGGCGGAATCCCAGGTCGAGCAGATTTTATAATGCACGAAACGCGGGTTCAGCGCCCGGATGGACGGCGCCAGCCGGGCGATCTGCGCCCTGATCGCGTCCGGTCCCAGCGCCCGCCATTCCGTAGCGATACCGACCGCGTCCAGCGCTTCGCGTTGCAGCGCATCGGGCGGCGGCGGGTCCAGGAACAGCCGGACCTTCCGTCCCGCGCGCGCCAGACTTGCCAGCGTATCCGACGCGCCGGTGAAATCATCACCGATGAACAGATAGTCCAGCCGCTCCGCCATCAGCGTTTGCCGAAGAAGTCCAGCGCCCCCTGCAATTCCGGCAGGGATGCGGCGGCTTCGGCCAGGCTGCGGCCTTCCGCCAGCGCGTCATAGGCCTGGCGCAGGCTTTTCACGCCCGCCGCCGGACCCATCGGATGGGCCAGGATGCCGCCGCCCGCCAGGAACATGAAATCGGGGCCGCCGACTTCCGCCATCGTGGTTTCGATGGTGCCGGCCCATTGGCCCGACGAGAAGACCGGCAGCACCGCGTCGCCCGCATCCGGCGCATCATCCGCCAGCGGAAGCAGGCAGCGGCGCGCGGCCTCCCCCACCTCTTCGGCCAGATCGGCGAATTTGCCGCCGATGCCATGCACATGCATGTGGTCCAGCCCGGTCAGACGGTACAGCGCCTGATAGGCATCGAAACCGATGCCGAGCGCCGGATGGCGGGCAAAGGCGCCATAGCCGTTGCGATGCCCATGCAGCGCAAGCGGGGTCGACCGGCGCAGGGTCTGGATGGCGGACAGGCCGCACCAGTTCAGGCTGGCCATCACGCAATTGCCGCCTTCACGCTCCACCAGCTCGGCATGGCGGCGCATGGCATCGGTCTCGTCGGTGATGTTGAAGGCCATCATCACGTCGCGGCCGGTGCGGTCGCGATAGGCCCGGATTTTCGCCATCACGGCGGGAATGCGCGCTGCCAGCGGGGCATGGTCGGGATTGGCGCAGATTTCATCATCCTTGATGAAGTCCACGCCCGCCTCGCACAGCTTTTCCACCAGATCGGCGATCTGGTCGGCGGACATGCCCACATTCGGCTTGATGATGGTGCCGAAGAAGGGGCGGTTCTGCACGCCCAGCCGGTCGCGCGTACCCTGCACGCCCAGCACCGGCCGGTCGAACCGGTCGCGATAGGATTGCGGCAGTTTCACCGCGTCCAGGCGCAGGCCCGACACCTCGCCCAGATCATACAGATTGCCGGCCACGGTCGCCGCCAGCGTCGGCAGATTGGCCCCGGTATTGGCCACCGGATAGGCGATGCGCACAATGGCCCGGCGATAGGGGGCGCCGAACTGCTTGCGCTCCAGCCAGGCGCTGCGCAGGCTGGGGGCTTCCAGCGGCTCGATCTCCGTCACCTCCAACAGGGTGGCGGCGGCGCGCTGGCGCAGCTCGTCCGTCTCGCCCGCCACGCGCACGAAGGTGCCGCAGCTCTGCTCCCCCGCCATCACGCCGGCGATCTCGGTCGGGTCCAGCGGGGTTTCGATCAGATAGCGTGCTTCGACCGTGTTCGGCAGCATGGCGCGGCTCACAGCGTGCTGAGATCGGGGAAGGGGCGGATTGGCTCGCTGCCGTCCCAATCGACGGAGGCTGTGCGGATCAGATCGAACATCCTGCCCTTCGGCCCCAGAACTTCCGATAGCTCGATCACGGTGCCGGGATGGTATTCGCGGTCGAAATAGGCAAATCGCCCGTTCGCGCCGACCTCGCCGCTCATCTTCACCGCGAAGCCCTGGGCCTGCATGCGGGCCAGATCGGCATCGTAATCCTCCGTCCAGAAGGCGACATGCTGCAGCCCGCGATTACCCGCCTGCATGAAGTCGCGATACATCGACGGCACATCATTGCGGATCTGGATCAGCTCGACCTGGATCGGGCCGGAATTGGCCAGCGCGACGGAGTTGTGGGGGCTATAGCTCTGCCCGTCGAACCGATAGTTCACAATCGGAACCTGCGGGTTGTAGTACCAGGGGCCGACGCCCATCACCGTGTGCCAATGCGCCATCGCGGCTTCGATGTCGTCGACGACATAGCCAAGCTGACGAATGGGGCCAAGAAACCTGCTCATAATGCGACGTCCTGTTACATGAAGAATGTGGGCAGCCAGGTCGAAACGGCGGGCACCAGCGTGACCACCAGAAGCGACAGGATCAGCGGAATGAAGAAGGGCATGACGCCGCGCACCACCGCATGGACCGGCATCTTGGCGACGATGGACACCATATACAGGCTCATCCCCACCGGCGGGGTCAGCAGGCCGATCATCAGGTTCAGTACGAAGACGATGCCCAGCTGCAGCGGGTCGACGCCGGCGGCATGCAGGGCCGGGGCGATGATCGGCGCGATGATCAGGATCGCCGCGATGGATTCCAGGAACATGCCCACGATCAGCAGCAGGATGTTGACCAGGATCAACAGCGCGATGGGGTTGTCCGACAGGCCCAGCAGGAAGGCACCGGCACGCGCCGGCACCTGATCCAACGTCAATATCCAGGCGAAGACGGCCGCGGCGGCGACGATGAACAGAATGCCCGCGGTCGCATCCACCGTGTCGCGCAGCGAGGTCCACAACAGCCCGGGCGTCAGCGTGCGATAGATCAGAAGGCCGATCAGCAGCGCATAGCCGACCGTCACGCCCGCGACCTCGGTCGGGCCGAACCAGCCGCTCAACAGCCCGCCGATCAGAATGACCGGGGCCAGCAGGGCGGGTAAGGATACCACGGCCTTGCGCGCCACGGCGCCAAGGCTGGGCTTTACCGTGTCGCGCGGCAGGTTGCGCAGCCGCGCCATCACCGCGACCATGATGCTGAGGAATATCGTGATCAGCAGGGCCGGCACGATACCCGCGATCAGCAGCTGCACGGTCGAAACATTGGTGACGCTGGCATAGATCACGATCGGGATCGATGGCGGGAAAATCGGGCCGATGGTGGCCGATGCTATGGTAATGCCCGCCGCGAAGGGCTTCGAATAGCCCTGGCGTGTCATCTCGTCGATCTGGATCTTGCCCAGCGCGCCGATATCGGCCAGCGCCGCGCCGGACACGCCGGAAAAGATCAGGCTGACCAGAATGGAAACCTGCGCGAAGGCCCCGCGGACGCGACCCACCAGCAGCCGGACCAGATCGAAAATATGCTGGGTCACGCCCAGGGAGCTGAGCAGATTGGCCGCCAGAATGAACAGCGGCACAGCCAGCAGCGGGCTGGAATCCAGCGCATTGATCGAACGCTGCGCCAGGACATGGATCGGCAGGCCATAGGCGATGATGGTCACGGCCGAAGACAGGCCCAGCGCCACGGCGACCGGGGCACCGCCCAGCAAGGTCGCCAGGAACAGGCCGACCAGAACGAAACTCATGGCTGCGGCGCCTCATGCTTGCTCAGGGTTTCACCGCGCAGCAGGGCCAGGCTCCGGCTGAGCGCGATGGCCGCCAGTAGCGCGAAGCCGATGATGGCGGGGGTGTAGAAAATCCAGTTGGGAATGCCCAGCGTCGGGGTGGCGAATTTCCAGGCCCGTCCGAGGAAGGCATACAGCCCCCATAGCGCAAGCGATGCGAAGCCCAGGAATGCCAGCTCAATCAGAATGCTGAGCGCGCGCTGCGGGCCGGTCGGCAGGGCCGCCAGGATCATATCCACCGCCACATGCTGGCCGCGATGGGCCAGTAGCGGTGCACCCAGGAAGACGAGCGCCACGCCGCAGAAGCGTGCCAGCTCGTCCGCCCAGGGCATGCCCAGATCGAACAGATTGCGTCCCAGGACCTGAGCCAGGATCAGGCCGCTGATCAGGGCCAGAAGGATGACGGCCAACGCCCGACAGGCGAGGGCCAGCCGCTCCAGCAATCCATCAATTGCCGGTGCAAGGGTTCCGGAACGCATCTGTTCGATCTTTCCATTCGTACCGTCAGGAGATGGCGCGGATCTTTTCGTAGATCGAACCATACTGCTTGCCGAACCGCTCTTCGACCAGCTTGCCGACGGAGGTGCGGAAGGCATCCACCTGCAGCCCGTCCTGCGGGCCGATGACGGTCATGCCACGCTTCTTCAGCTCTTCGGTGTCCTTTGATTCATTGTCCTGGATCGCCTTGGTGGCGCGGTCGCGGATCTCCAGCGCGGCCTTGGCCACCGCTTCCTTCTGGGCGTCCTTCAGCCCCTGCCAGGCTTCCTCGTTCATCACGACGACCTCGGCATTGGACATGTGGCCGGTCAGCATCAGATGCGACTGCACCTCGTACAGCTTGACGTTCAGGACGACATTGACCGGGTTTTCCTGGCCCTGCACCACGCCGGTGGCCAGTGCCGTCGGCACTTCCGACCAGTCAACCGGCACCGGGGCGGCGCCCATGCCTTCCACTGCGGTCTGATAGATCGGGAAGGGCACGGCGCGGATTTTCATGCCCGCCAGATCGGCCGGCTTGTAGATGGCCTTGTTGCAGGTCAGGTTCCGGCGGCCGAAATAATGGGCATAGATCACGCGCACATTGGCGGCCTTGATCAGACCTGCATTCAGCTCCTGCATCACGGGCGAATTGATATCCATCACCTTCATCAGATGATCGATGTCGCGATACAGATAGGGCGTATCCAGCGCGGCGAAGGGTGCGTAGAGCGAGCCGATGCCGCCCGCGGTGTTGTGCGAGAAGGCAATGGTGCCCAGCGACACGGCTTCCGCCAGTTCCTGCAGCTTGCCCAGCTGCGAGGATGGGAAGACCTGGACGGCCATGTCGCCGCCGGAATGCTTGCCCACCGCCTCGGCGAACCAATCGGCCTGGGCGCCGGCAACGCTGGCCGGCTCGTTGTTATGGCCATAGCGCAGGGTGACCGACTGGGCGCGGCCGATATTCGGCAGCATCAGCGCCGCACCGGCACCAGCGCCCAATGCGAGCGCGGAACGGCGGGTCAGCCCGGCGGAGACGGACTTTGGAATGCGTCGAACCATTTTATCCTCCCGTGATTTGTTTTGACACACGAACGGCTGCCGGACAGCGTCCTTGCCCGGCCTTCTGGCCGCTTGACGTTACGCTAGAAACTTGCATGCTTCAGATCAAATGCCTTTTGTTGAGGTTTTTTGATGTGTCTGATGAAACGCTGAGGGCTGAAGCTGCAACTATCGCCGCGCCGTTGATGAAGGATGTGGCCGATGCCGCCGGGGTGTCCCTGGCGACGGTGGATCGTGTGCTGAACCGGCGCAAGGGCGTCAAATCGCGCACGGTTGACCGGGTGCTGAAGGCCGCGGTGGCGCTGGGCTATGTCGAACCGGAAGTCCAGGAACAGCTTGGCCGGTCGCGCCCGCCGAATATCGCCTTCCTGCTGCCGGCCGGGACAAATCCCTATCTTCGGCTGTTGGGGGAGAAGGTGCGGGCGGCGACCGAAACGCGCCTGCGCGATGATGCGCAGCTGCGCTGCTTCTTCATCGAAAGCTTCGATGCGGCGGCCCTGGCCCAGGCCATTCGCCACCATGCCGGCTGGGCCGATGGCGTGGCCTTCATGGCGATCGACCATCCGCTGGTGCGCGAGGCGGTGGAGGAGGTGCGGCAGTCGGGCACCCGCGTGGTCACCATCGTGTCCGACCTGTCACATCCGTCGCGCGACGCTTATGTCGGGCTGGACAATCAGGCGGCGGGGCGCACGGCCGGTTTGCTGCTGGGGCGGTTCTGCAAGCACCGCGCCGGCAGTATCGCGCTGGTAGCGGGCAGCCGAAGCTATCGGGCCCATGCCGAGCGGGAGATGGGGTTCCTTGGCCTGATGGAGGAGATGTTTCCGGAATTCCGCGTCATCGGCATGCGCGAAGGCCATGATGACCGCAACGAGAACTATGCCCATGCCATGGAATTGCTGAAGCAGCATCCCGATCTGGTGGGCATCTACAATGTCGGTGGCTCGTCGGACGGGATCGCGCGCGCCCTGCGCGAGAAGGAGCGGGTCCGGGATATTGTCTTCATCGGTCATGGGCTGACCGCTGATACCCGCCGCCTGCTGATCGACGGGTCGATGGATGTGGTGATCAATTCCGACCCGGACGAGGTCATCCGCGCCGCGCTGATCGCCATGGCGCAGGACGGACCTCCCCGCGCGGCGGGCGGGGGCATCCCCTTCGTGAAAATGGATGTGATCTTCCGCGAAAACATCCCGATGGGGGTGTGACGATGACTTTGGAATTCTTGCCGCCCCGCCCCGAATCGGGGGTTGCTGGACGACCCTGACTGTATGGCTGGCGCATTTGGGTTCTGCCGGCTGCCAAGGGCATGAGGGCCGGGATGCAATTGGACATGAAAACACTGGTCGGCAAGCTGAACCCAGCCTGCCGCCACGCCCTGGAAGAAGCCGCCCGGCTGACCGTGCGCGAAGGGCAATATGCGGTGGAGGTGGAACATCTCTTGTCCACCCTGTTTGCCTCGCAGGAGGCGGGCGACATCGCGGTGCTGGTGCGCCGGCACGGGCTGAACCTGGGGCCGATCCAGGCCGAACTGGCCGCGGCGGTGGAACGGTTCCGGCGCGGCAATACCCGCACCCCATCCCTGTCGCCGGCGCTGGAAGATCTGCTGAACGCGGCCTGGATCATCTGCGGGCGGGAACGCCAGCAGATGGCGATCCGTTCCATCGCTATCGTGATTGCGGCCCTGGAAGTGCCGGCGATTTCCGTATCCCTGGCGGATTCGGTACCAAGTCTGGCGTCCATCAACCCCGCCACGCTGCGTGAAGGCCTGTCGGCCATTCTGGATGCCAGCCGGGAGGAGATGCCGACCCCGCGCGATGTTTCCAAGCAGAATCTCGCCAATGCCCAGGCGCGCATGCGTGCCACGCGCGACGCCAAGGGGGATGATGATTCCCCGCGCCCACCATCGGTGGAGGCGAAATCCGACCGGGCGGAAGCGCTGCAACAGTTCACCATCTCGCTGACCGAACAGGCCAGGATGGGAGCCATAGACCCGATCATCGGGCGTGATCCGGAAATCCGCCAGTTGGTGGATATCCTGATGCGCCGCCGCCAGAACAACCCGATCCTGGTGGGCGAGGCGGGCGTGGGCAAGACCGCCGTGGTCGAAGGTTTCGCCCAGCGCATCGCCGATGGCGACGTGCCCGAACCGTTGCAGGGGGTGGATCTGCGCATTCTGGATGTCGGTCTGCTACAGGCCGGCGCGTCGATGAAGGGGGAGTTCGAGGAGCGGCTGAAATCGGTGATCGAGGCGGTGCAGGCATCCCCCATCCCCATCATCCTGTTCATCGACGAGGCGCATACGCTGATCGGCGCGGGCGGGGCTGCGGGTACCGGCGATGCCGCGAACCTGTTGAAGCCCGCCTTGGCGCGGGGCGAGCTGCGCACCATCGGCGCCACCACCTGGGCGGAATACAAGCGCTATATCGAGAAGGACCCGGCGCTGGCCCGCCGCTTCCAGACCGTGAAGGTGGATGAGCCGGCGGAGGATGTGGCGATTGCCATGCTGCGCGGGCTGGCCGGACGGC
>Ga0209066_10003312_pt1 | contig 18508 bp, 17 predicted proteins | sample All_14_2_FD_187198 | JGI IMG/M metagenome (GOLD analysis project Ga0209066, IMG submission 187198) | Freshwater microbial communities in response to fracking from Pennsylvania, USA - Allegheny Zone_MetaG_DW_15 (SPAdes) (version 2) ... | reverse complement strand
GTCCTTTACCGCCTCTACGCCGAACGGGTAGCCTTGGCAAGGCAGCATCCGCCCCACCCCATGTGGGACGGCACCACCCATTTCGAAACCAAATAAGCCAGCCCCGCTGGCCACCACCGAGCCACACCGCCCATGCGCGTCAGAGTCCTCGGCTGTTCTGGCGCCATCGCGCAGGGCTGCCGCACCACCTCCTTCTTGCTGGACGGCGACGTCCTCATCGATGCCGGCACCGGCGTGGGCGACCTCTCCCTCGACGAAATGGCTGGTATCGACCACGTCCTGCTCACCCACGCCCACCTGGACCATGTGGCCTGTCTGCCCCTCATGCTCGACGCCGTGGCCGCGCGCCGCCTGGCCGCCGGCGCCCCGCCGCTGCAGGTGCACGCCCTGCCCGCCACCATCCAGGCGCTCAAAACCCACATCTTCAACGACCACATCTGGCCCGACTTCACCCGCCTGCCCCACGCCGACACCCCGCTCATGCACTTCACGCCCATCGCCGTGGGCCAGGTGCTGCACCTGGGCGGCAAAGTCATCGAACCCCTGCCCGCCGTGCACACCGTGCCCGCCGTGGGCTATGCCGCCGCCGCCGCCAGCGGTCATTGGGTCTTCAGCGGCGACACCGAACGCAACCCCGCCTTCTGGCAGCGCGTCAACCAGCTCCCCGTGGCCCTGCTCATCATCGAAACCGCCTTCAGCAACCGGGAAAAAGACCTCGCCCGGCGCAGCCTGCACTTATCGCCCGGCACCCTCGCTCAAGAGCTCAGCCAGATCAACCCCTTGCCACCCCATGGCCGCTACCCCATCTACATCACGCACACCAAGCCCGCCGAAACCGGCCTGATCATGGAAGAAATAGCACGCTTCGACGCTCCTCCCGCCAGTCAACACATTCCCGGTCACGACATTCGCTGGCTTAACGCCGGAATGGTGTTTGAATTGTGACTTTATTCGCTATAACGCCATTGTCTTTGCCCTTTTTCCCTGCTGAACTGCCTCACTCAGACCCCTGGCTGGGTTGTGCGGGTGGGTGGCCCACCATTGCGTCAGTTCCGAGTTCATCTTGTTCAACGCGTCGGGGTTAGTCTGGGGTACTTTGAGCAAGTCTGACAAAATTTTTTCGCATTTGTCAGGGTAGAAGCGGCAAGCGTCTTGCATCAAGCGCTTTGTCCGATCAAAGTTGCCAGCTAGCGCGTGAAAGATGCCTAGTCGTTGCAGGATATTGGCATCAACGAAGCGGCCAGCCACACGCTCACCAATAACAATCTTGTCCTCCAGATCAATACGATCAATGGGCATGATAGCGAACAGATACACATCCTTGAACGCACCGTACCCGACTCCAGGCATGGCAGCGATCTCGCCAAATACACTCGACCCAACTGGCTTACCGGTGAATACCTTTTGCCCTAACCAATGCAGGTTCACGTAAGTGCGTCCTGACCAGACAGCACCCACTACCAGCAAAGCTCCCAGCAATGCCACCCATGAAGCCGACACTGGGGTGAGTGCCTCGGCTCCTTGCCCAGTGTTTGTGTCTTGTTGGTGCGCAGCTTGCAGCAGACCTAACACCAGTGCGAATGGGAACAGGAAATAGCCCTCCCACAACGGGAACTCGCTACATGAGTAAAGTAGCGTGGCGACCACGAAAGCTTGCAGGAAAAACTGGCCTTCCCAGAGCTTTCTGCTTAGCAGCAGACGCACCATCAGCAGTAGCAAGGGCGTGACAACCAGCAGGCCAGCCAAGCCTAACTCGGCCAACCACTGAGAGGGCAAAAAGTGCGAATGGTCAGCAAACATGGGCAACTGTGAGTGATCGCTCCATTGCAGGGCAAAGGCTGAAAAACTGCCCCATCCCATACCTACCCACGGACTTTGACTGAACATGGCCCAGGCTTGTTGTTGCAGTGCCACACGCGTCAGGTTGCTGACGTTACCCAGTCGTTCGACCACATTGTCAAACACGATCGACGGGGCAATCTGGGGTGCTAAGCTGGTGAACCCCGCATAAAAGAGGGTGTATGTGAACACCAGCAGCAAACCTATTGCTACCAGCCTGACCCAGTCGTTGGGTTTTGAAACACGACTGCCTAGCAAGCTCAGTTGCCATGCCGCTGCTACCCAGCCCAGACCACCCATGAACAGGAATAGGCGGCTGGCCGTCATAGACAAGCCCCAGACCATGGACAAACACAATGCCATGGCTATCAAGCCATTCCACCTCCACGCGATGCGCCCTGTTGCGTAACGGGACCAGAGATGGGCCCATGCCAACATGCCCAGTACATGAACGAAAGCCGCTTGGTTTCGCTGAGCCAAGTTACCAAACGGCTGCATGCCGGCTGGTAGAGGTATGACGAAACCAGCCAACCACGGCGACTGGGTCAACTGCAATGTTTGCAGCAACGCTGTACCCAGACTGCCCAGGACCAGAGCGCAGGCCAGTGCATCGCTCAACTGGCGGCGCCTTTCATCGGTCTGCTGATACCCTGTGACGTGCAGGGCCCAGGCCAGAGTAAGTGCAGCCACCGGAAATAACAGGGCATCGACGTAAGGCGAATGGGTGAACCGCGTCTGCACCAGCAACCACAGCACCGTACCCAGCCACGACCAAGCTGCCAGGCTGACTTGCAACTTCACTTTGTGTTTAAAAACCGACCCGCCCCACACCATCAAGGCAGTGCCCCAGACCAGCGCAGCCCACGCGTTCGGCAGGGCACTGGGTATGGGATGTACCCGATACACCATCAACACCGACCCGGCCACAGCCAGTACCGCCGTAACCATCCATCCCGTGCGAATCCACATGCATGCCTTTCGCTGAGCACCAATAAAAAAGCCGATGCACAGGCATCGGCTTTTCAGGTCAGACCGGTATTAACGGCAGGAAGCAGGGCGCAGGTTGCCTGTCAGGGTACCACTAGTACAAGTCCACTGAATACCACCAGCCGAACTGGACGGTGTGAGAACGATGGTCGCACCGTTGCTAACCAAATTATTGTATGTAACCGTAATTACACCAGCCGCAACCGCGACACCTGATACGGCTGCGCCAGTAATCGTTGTGGCAAGACCAGCAGCCGCGTTGTCTGCCGGCCAAGCGTTGTTGGAAGAAGCAAACTCGGCCACGGCAGTCTTGGCACCTGAGGCAAGACCCAAACCTTCAGAAACCCTAGCGCGCTTGGTGTAGTCTTGGTATGCAGGTAGCGCAACGGCAGCCAGAATACCGATGATCGCTACGACGATCATCAGTTCGATCAAGGTGAAACCTTTTTGAACGGTTTTCATGGGAGAGACTCCTAAAATTGGATCGTTAGGCGATCACAGGGTTGAGGTGCGAAGAGAGTAAGCAAATCACAGGCCAACTTGATATTGTCGTTTTTACAATCAGGGAAACGGGTTATGTGACAATATTTGTCGATTTATAAGCCTTGGCGCTGACAAAAAACGTCAATCTACCGACAAGCTGAGGGCAGCAGCGACGGTGAAAAACTGCTGGTACAAGACCATGCAATGCCGCCTGCCGTGCTGACCGGTGTAAACGTGACGGTGTTGCCTCCGAGTCGTACCAAGTCGTAGGTGATGGTAATGGCACCAGTAGGAGCCACACTGACACTGGTCACATCTTGCCCTGTCACCGTGTCGGCCAAGCCAGCCTCAGCGTTGTTACTGGGCCAACGGTTGGTGGTTGCGTAGAACTCGGCCACGGCCCCCTTGAAGCCTACGGCCATTCCAAACCCTTCCGAGATTCTGGCGCGCCGGGTGTAGTCCTGAAACATTGGGATCGCCAACGCTGCCAAGATACCGATGATCGCAACCGCGATCATCATCTCGATCAAGGTAAACCCTCGTTGGCCTCTGTTCATAGCGTGAATTTTGTAGTTAAGGTTCTGACGAACTGAATCTTTCGTGGGTCTCGCAGCACGGGTTCTTCGGTGTCCAGTGATCTGTCCTGGGATCAGATCGATGCATTTACTGCAGTTTTTGTGCCTACCCATCGCTCGTATGCTTATGTTTCGCGCCGGACTCTTCTCAATCGCCTTGTTGTTTCTCAGCCGTGCCTCCGGCATTTTGCGTGAATCGACGCTGGCAGCCGCTTTTGGGGTTGGTGCCATGGCCGATGCCGTGGTCCTCATGCTCACCCTGCCCGATCTGATAGTGGGGGTGCTGCTCTCGGGCGCGCTGGCTTATGTGCTGCTGCCGCAGTGGTCGGCATTGTCTGCCCGCCAACTGCGCCAGCGCCAGCGGCATCAGTGGGCCTGGATGACAGGGGCTGGCTGGGTAGTGGCTGCTGCGGTATTTCTGGCTCACAAGCCGTTGGTGGTGTTTTTGGCCCCCGCCCTTGCACAGGCAGAACCCCGACTGGCGCAACTGTCGCTGGCCTGGGCCGCCGCTGTCTTGCCGCTGGCGGTGTGGGCCGCTTGGGGCAGCACCTGCTTGCAGCACCGTGCCGATGTCGTGGGACTTTACGCAGCCAATCTGACTGTGAATTTCACTGTCATAGCGGGTCTTGCTCTGGCCTCGTGGGTGGGTGTATCCAGTCTGGGTGCCGTGTGGGCACAGCACGCCATGGGCTTCTGTCTGTTGCTGGCCATGTTGGCTCGTTTGGCTTGGCAGCGCTGGCGTCTGAAACCTGAGGTCGATGCCACGCAGGTCGAGTCACAAAACGCTGCCGAGGCAGAGGCCGAACCGCTGTCCCGATGGGAGGCTGGGGCTGTGTGGGGCAGTGCTGTTTTGTGCACAGGCATGCCGCTGGTTGTCTATTTGTTGGCTCGAAGCTGGGCTTCTGTTGAGGGTACAGGTGCCCTCAGCCTGTTCAATTTGGCGTGGAAACTGGTTGAACTGCCCCAGGTCTTGCTGATTCAGGTGGTGGCCATGCTGGCCTTGCCCAGACTGTGTCAGGCTGTGGCCCAGCCCACGACAACTGACCAGCCACCAGCCTGGTTGGCTGAATTTTGCAAAACCTTGGCGCTGGCGCTGGCGCTGGCCTGTGCTGCCATGGTGGCGGTGCAGGGGTCTGGGTCTGTACTGGCCTCGTGGTTGTATGGCTGGGGCCATATGCCAACCGACCGCCTGCCCGAGCTGGTTCACTGGGCTCAGGTTGGTGCCTTCAGCCTGCCCGCGCAGGCTGTGGTCGCTATTTTGGTGGCTTTGTTGGCTGCCCAGCACCGCCTGCGTACCGCCGCACTGGCTTGGCTGCTGGTGGCCTTGCCCCTGCTGGCTTGGCCTGTATTGTTTGTAGGCCGTACACACACAGGCCCTGCTGCCATGCTGTGGCTAGCGGCTTTTTGGTGGCTGGTGGCGCTGACCATGCTGTCAGCCGTGGCTTGGCAGTCCAGGGCCTACCCAGGTTGGTGGCGTATTTTGCTGGCAGATGTGTGGCTACCGCTGCTGGTGTGTGCCATGGCCGTGCTGGCTGCTGGATGGCCCGGTTTGCAAGCAGCTGCGGCAGCTTGCCCGGCGGCTTGGTGGGGCCTGTGGGGTGCGGCTGGTGTCATGGTACTAGCGTGGTGGGCCAGCCCCCGGCTGCGTGAGGTGTTGCGCAAGCCTTGACTGCCCCTGGCTTGCTTACACTTGCAGTCACCATGATGGAACTCATTCACATTACCAACGAACCTGCCTTGGCTCAGCGCTGCGACGCACTGGGCGGCTTCAGGCTGTTTGTAGACCTGGAGCGCCGTGGCAAAGTGCAGCGGCAGGCGGGTCGCGATACCCACATCAGCACCCACCAGCCTGATGACGTTGGGCGCGTCCGGGCCGTGCTGAAACACAGCCCCTTGATGGTTCGCCTCAATCCCTGGTACGAAGGTTCGGTACACGAGATCGAGCGCGCGCTGGGTCAGGGAGCCGATTTGCTGATGTTGCCCATGTTCAGCCGGGCACAAGAATTGCAATTTTTTTGCCAGCAGGTGGCAGGCCGAGCGGGCGTGGTGGCTTTGTTGGAAACAACAGGTGCCTTTGAAACTGTAGACGAGTGGGCCTGCACACCCGGTTTGCAAGAAATTTACTTGGGACTCAATGACCTTCATCTGGCTGCCGGACTGCATTTCATGTTCGAGCCACTCGCCTTGGGTTGGCTCGACTGCGTGGCGCAGCAGGCCCGTGCGGCGGGTCTGCGGTTTGGCTTTGGCGGCATAGCACGCATGCACGAGGGGCTGCTCTCAGGCAGACAGGTGCTGGGTGAGCATGTTCGGCTGGGCTCGGGTAGTGTGATTCTTTCGCGCACCTTTCACCGTGACCAAGACTGGAACAGTTTTGTACAAGCGGTGGATGCATTGCGTGTGGCCGAGAATGAACTGCAAGTGCGCAATGCCGCACAAACACAGGCAGACAGCCAGCAAACCACGGCCATCATCCGGCAGATTGCCGCCCAACTGGCGGCACGCCAGCCTCGACCTGCACCATGAAACGCCTGATGGACATCAGCCTCTCGTTGGTGGCGCTGCTGCTGCTGCTGCCCCTGATGGCATTGACTGCCGTCTGCATCGTTGCCGACAGTGGCTTGCCCGTGTTGTTTCGACAGACCCGCATCGGTCGTCAGGGACTGACTTTCGGCATGTGGAAGTTCCGTAGCATGGTGTCCGACGCGTCAGCACGCGGCCCTTACTTCACCACAGCCGGTGATCCGCGCATCACCCGTGTGGGCCGCTTTATACGCCGCACCAGCCTAGACGAACTACCTCAACTCTGGAACGTGTTGCGCGGTGACATGAGCTTGGTAGGTCCCCGCCCGGATGTGCCCGCACAGCGAGGTTTGTACAGCGATGCAGACTGGATACTGCGTTGCAGCGTGCGTCCTGGCATCACCGGTCTGGCGCAGGCGCTGTACCGTTCCGACTCCACTGAGGCCCAGCGGCTGGAAGCCGACTTGCGCTACGTCCGCGAGCACAGTTTGTGGCTGGACCTGAAGGTCGCGTTCTGGACCCTGAAGCGGCTCACAGGCCAAGGAAGCAACTGAGCCATGTGCGGCATTTTTGGATATTGGAACCGCCAACGGCAAGACCTGTCCGGCGCTACGCTAAACGCCATGGCCAACGCTTTGAAGCACAGAGGCCCCGACGACGAAGGCATCCGCCACCAACCCAGGCGCGGCGTGGCCATCGGCAACCGGCGCCTGTCCATCATCGACCTGGGCGGCGGCCACCAGCCCTTTGTCAGCGACGACGGGTTGATCGCCGTGGTGCAGAACGGCGAGATCTTCAACCACGTTGAACTGGCCGTCGAGCTGCGCACCCAGGGCGTTCGGCTGGACACGCATTCGGACACCGAGGTCATTCTGCGCCTGTACGAACGCGAGGGCATCGCCTGCCTGCGGCGGCTCAATGGCATGTTCGCCATCGCGATCGACGACGCCCGTGAAGACGCGCTGTACCTTACGCGCGACCGCATCGGCGTCAAGCCGCTGTATGTGCATGACGATGGTCAGCGCATGGTGTTTGGCTCCGAGCTGAAGGCGCTGTGGCCCGCCTTGACCCGCAAGCCGGGTATGGACCTGGAAGCCATCCACCACTACCTGACGTTCAACTACGTACCAGCGCCCTGGACTGCGTTCGAAGGCGTGCGCCACGTCATGCCCGGCACCTGGCAGCGCTACACGCGCAGCGGCGGCGTACAGACGCAGCGCTGGTGGAGCCTTGCCGACCAGCGCGAACAGGACCACGACTTTGATGCCTGGGCCGAGGAGTTCATGGCCCTGCTCGACGACGCCACTCGCATCCGCCTGCGCGCCGACGTGCCGTTTGGTGCCTTCCTGTCGGGCGGGGTCGATTCCAGCACCATCGTCGGCCTGATGGCGCGGCATGTGAAAGAACCGGTCAAGACCTTCTGCATCGGTTTTGAGGACCCGCGCTACGACGAGTCAGCGTATGCCGCGCAGGCGGCGCAGCGCTTTTGCTGCAAGCACACCGCCGAGGTGGCCGAGCTCAACATGCTGGACCGCTGGCCGATGGTTCTGTACCACCTGGACCAGCCGCACGGCGATGCGTCCTTCATGCCCACACTGCGCGTGAGCGAACTGGCGGCGAAACACGTGAAGGTGGTGCTGACCGGCGACGGCGGCGACGAACTGTTCGCCGGCTACGACAAGTACGCGCAGTTCTTTGCCCGGCCCGACACCCTCAGCCTGTCGCAGACTGATTTCAAACGCAGCTACTTTGATAGCATTTCCCTGTTCAGCCCGAAGGCCAAGGCCGCGCTGTACCGGCCCGAGGTCCGTGCACGGCTCGCCGGCGTGGACAGCTTCTCTGAAGCAGCTGCGCCCTGGTTCGAAGAAGCGCGCCACTTCGACCGCATCAACCAGGCGCTGTACCTGGACATGCAGCTGCTGCTGAGCGGCAACAACCTGGTCAAGCCCGATCGCATGGGCATGGCCGTGAGCATCGAGGCGCGCACCCCCTTCCTGGACTGGCGGATGATGGAATTCGCGTTCCGCTCGCGCGGGGCGACCAAGCTCTCGGCCCAGGGCGACAAAAAGCACTGGTTCAAGCGCGCCGCGGTGCCGCTCATCGGCGAAGACCTGGCCTATCGCAAGAAGCAGATGTTCACCGTGCCCATCGGCGACTGGTTCAAAGGCGGGCTGCACGGCTGGCTGCGCCAGACCCTGACCGGCAGTGAGGTGATCGGTCAGCTGTTCGAGCCAGTTGTGGTCAACCGCATGCTGGACCAGCACCGAGACAGCAGCGGCAACTTCACGCGCGAGCTGCGCGCGCTGGCGGCGCTGGCGTTGTGGCATGCCGACTCAGCCACCGGACCAGGCGCATGAAACGCGTGCTGTTCGTGGCCTACGGCAGTGGCCACATCAAGATGCTGATCCCGGTGGCGCAGGCCCTGCAGGCCAGCGGGCGCGCACAGCCGGTGGTGCTGGCCCTGACCACCGCTGCCCCGGTGGCCCGGGCCGCCGGACTCGACGTAGTCCAGTTTAAGGACTTTGTCCAGCCCGGCGACGAGGCCGCGCTGGCCCGGGGCCGGCAGCTGGTGCAGGACCTGGGCGGCGCCGTCGGCGATCCCGACGAATCGGCTGCCTACCTGGGCCTGTCCTACGCCGACCTGAAGGCCGACCAGGGCAGCACCGCCGCCGCAGCCGAATACCGCCGCCGCAGGCGCCAGGCCTTCCTGCCGGTGCGCACGCTCACCCGCATCCTGCGGGCGCTGCGGCCGGACGTGGTGGTGGCCACCAACGCCCCGCGCGGCGAGCGCGCCGCCATCGTCGCCGCCGGCCGCCTGGGCCTTCCAGCGCTGTGTGTGGTGGACCTGTTCGCCATCGACGAGGTGCAGTGGATCGGCCAGCCCGGGTATGCCGACCGGGTCTGTGTGCTCAACGCCGCGGTGCGCGACTTCCTGATCGCGGCCGGCCGCCGCCCCGACGAGGTGGTGGTCACGGGCAACCCCGGCTTCGACGCCCTTAACGCGCCCGAGGCGGTGGCCGCCGGCCGCCAGTGGCGACAGCAGCGGGGCTGGGAGGATCGACGGGTGCTGCTCTGGCCGACCCAGGTTGAGCCGGCCGTGCACCCCTTCGACGGCCGCCCCGGTGATCCGACCCTGCCCGGGCGGGCGTTGCAGCAACTTGTGCAATGGACGCTGGCACGAAACGATGCGGTGTTGTGCCTGCGGCCGCGGGCCGGCGAAACCCCGCCGGAAGTACCGACGCACGAGCGCATCGTGATCACCGGCCAGCACCTACCCCTGCCCGCGCTGCTGCACGCCTGCGATCTGGTCGTGACCCTGACTTCCACCGTGGGGCTGGAGGGCCATCTGGCGGGTTGCCGCTTGGTCCAGGTCACGGGCTCGGTCTTCGACGAGGCCATGCCCCTGCTGCGCTACGGCATAGCCGATGCTGCCGTCCCGCTAGAGTCGTTGCGCCCCGCGCTGGACCGCTGGGCCAGAGCCCAACGCCGGACAGCGCAAAATCTCACGCCGGCCACGCAGCACGTGCTGTCCCAGATCACCGGGTTTCTATAATCCAAAATTTTTGGCCGACGTACTTGCTCTGATCCCAGGCCGGGGTCGCGACACCCTTCTTCACCCATGTCCCTGATCCCTTCCCCTGCCACCGTCAACCTGTCCGACTTCGACGCCAGCGACGACGACGCGCGCGTGCTGTACGGCCTGCCGCGCTATGTGCACTTCTGCAAGCGTTGCGTAATCTCCAACCAGCGGCCGAATTCGGCGGTGGAATACCTGCACACCAAGGCCAGCAAAAAGGCCACCATCAACTTCGACGACGAAGGCATCTGCGACGCCTGCCGGTTCGCCGAACAGAAGCACGGTGGCGCCATCGACTGGAAGGACCGCGAGGACCGCCTGGCCGCGCTGTGCGACCAGTTCCGCAGCAAGAGCGGCTACGACTGCCTGCTGCCCGGCTCGGGCGGCAAGGACAGCTTCTACGCCTCGCACATCCTCAAGACCCGTTTCGGCATGCACCCGCTGACGGTGACTTGGGCGCCGCACCTGCACACCGACTGGGGCTGGAAGAACTTCCAGTCGTGGCTGCACGCCGGCTTCGACAACTACCTCATGACGCCCAACGGCCGTGTGCACCGCCTGCTCACGCGCTTGGCGGTGGACAACCTGTTCCACCCCTTCCAAGCCTTCATGTTCGGCCAGAAGTCGCTGGCGCCCAAGATGGCGCTGCTGCACGACATCCCGCTGGTGATCTACGGCGAAAACGAAGCCGAGTACGGCAACCCGATCGGCGACACCACCAGCGCCCAGCGCGACTGGTCGTACTTCACCGCCGCCGACAAGGCCCAGATCTACCTGGGCGGCACCTCCATCCAGAGCCTGTACGACGACTTCGGCCTGGAAGAACAGGACCTGCTGCCCTACCTGCCGGCCGACCCGGCACTGATCCAGCGCAAGCAGGTGGAGGTGCACTACCTAGGCTACTACCTTAAGTGGCACCCGCAGAGCTGCTACTACTACTCGGTAGAACACGGCGGCTTCGAGGCCTCGCCCGAGCGCACGCCGGGCACCTACAGCAAGTACAACAGCATCGACGACCGCATCGACGACTTCCACTACTACACGACCTTCACCAAGTTCGGCATCGGCCGCGCGACCTACGACGCCGCGCAGGAGATCCGCTCGCGTGACATCACGCGCGACGAAGGCGTGGCCCTGGTGCGCCGCTACGACGGTGAGTTCCCAGAGCGCTTCGCGGAGGAAATCTTCCGCTATCTCAGCATCCCCGAAAAGGAATTCGGCAAGGCCAGCCGGATGTTCGAGTCCCCCACCATGGACCGCGACTACTTCATGCGCCTGGCCGACAGCTTCCGCTCGCCCCACCTGTGGAAACGCGAGAACGGCCAGTGGAAGCTGCGCCACACCGTGTTCGACGGCGTCTGAGCGCACCGCATGGCCGGCCTGCGCATCATTCCCCGCCTGGACATCAAGGGGCCCAATCTCATCAAGGGCATCCGCCTGGAAGGCCTGCGCGTGGTCGGTGACCCGCACGCCTTTGCGCTGCGCTACTACGAACAGGGTGCCGACGAACTGGTGTTCATGGACATCGTCGCCAGCCTCTACCAGCGCAACAGCCTGTCCGACATCATCCGCCGGGCGGCGGACCGGGTCTACATCCCCATCACCGTCGGGGGCGGCATCCGCTCCATCGACGACGTGCACCAGGCCCTGCGCTCGGGAGCCGACAAGGTGGCGATCAACACCGCCGCGGTGGCCCGGCCCGAACTCATCGGCGAGGTCTCGCGTCGTTTCGGCTCGCAGTGCATGGTGCTGTCGGTCGAGGCCAAGCGCCGGCCCGGTGGCGGCTGGGAGGCCTACACCGACAACGGCCGTGAACACACCGGCCTGGACGTGGTGGACTGGGTGGCCCAGGCGGTGGAACGCGGCGCCGGCGAGGTGCTGCTGACCGCAGTCGACCAGGAAGGCACACGCAAGGGGCTGGACATCGAGCTGCTGCGCGCGGTCAACGCCCGCGTCAACGTGCCGGTGATCATCAGCGGTGGCTACGCCGAATCGGCCGATCTGGCGCGCGCCGATGCGGCCGGTGCGTCGGGCGTGGCCATCGCCGACGCGCTGCACTGGGACCGCAGCACCCTGCTCGCCATCAAGCGGCAGGCGCACGACCAGGGGCTGGAGGTGCGGCTGTGAACGCCCCGTCCGTGACCGTGCTGGACTACGGCATCGGCAACCTGCTGAACGTGGTGCGTGCGCTGGAACACCACGGCGCCCGCGTCACCGTCACCACTACCGCTACGGAGGTCCATACCCTGCCAGACCGCCTAGTGCTGCCCGGCGTCGGCGCCTTCGGCGAAGCCGCGGCCGAGCTGCGTCAACGGGGCTTCGGCGATCTGATCCACAGCTTCGTCGCCACGCAGCGGCCCTTTCTCGGCATCTGCGTCGGCGCGCAGCTGCTGTTCGACACCGGCGAGGAACACGGCGAACACGCCGGCCTAGGCCTGATCCCCGGCCGCGTGCAGGCCGTGCCCGCCACCGCGCCCGACGGCAGCCGCCTGCGCATCCCGCACATCGGGTGGAGCGCACTGAGCCTGCCCGAAGGCCGCACCGGCTGGCAGGGCACGCCGCTGGCCGGCTTCGAGCCCGGCGCCTCGGTGTATTTCGTGCACTCGTACATGCCGGTGCCCACCGATCCGGCCCACCGTCTGGCCGATACCGACTACCACGGCGCGCGCATCTGCGCGGCCGTGGCGCGCGACAACGTGGTCGGCTGCCAGTTCCACCCCGAACGCAGCGCGGCAGCCGGCCTGTCCATGCTCCAGACCTTTCTGGACCTCTGAACCCCACCCGCATGAACACCTGTCTGACCATCGCCACCATCTGCGCCCGCGGCGGAAGCAAAGGCCTGCCGGGCAAGAACATTCGTCCCTTCTGCGGCAAGCCCCTGATCGCCCACAGCATCGCGCAGGCCCTGGCTTGCCCCGCAATGGATGCGGTGTACGTGTCCACCGACGACGCGACTATCGCCGAGGTTGCGCGCGCCGCCGGTGCCCGGGTGCCCTTCCTACGCCCGGCCGAACTGGCTATCGACAGCGCGGCTAAGCTGCCCGTGATCGAGCACCTGGTGCTCCACCTCGAAGCGCAGGGCCAGACCATAGCCCGCATCGTGGACCTGCAGCCCACCTCGCCGCTGCGCGATGCGCAGGACATCACCAACGCCCTGCAGGCCCGGCCCGAGGCCGCGCTGACGCTGAGCGTGTGCGAGGCAGGCGACAACCCCTACTTCAACCTGGTCGAACAGGGCGCCGACGGCTGGGTGCACCTGAGCAAGGGCACGGGCAACACGCGGCGCCAGGACGCGCCAGCGGTATACGCCCTCAACGGTTCGATCTACGTCTGGCAGCGCGCAGCACTGGCGCACGCGGCCGAACACGGCCTGTGGAGCGTGGACATCGGCGTCTACCCCATGCCACGCTGGAAGTCGGTGGACATCGACGACTTGGACGACTTCGAATATGCCCAGTGGCTGGCGCAGCGCCACCCGGAGTGGGCAGCATGAGCACTGCTCCTGTGTTCGTGATCGCCGAGGCCGGCGTCAACCACAACGGTGACCTGGCCATGGCCTTCGCGCTGTGCGATGCGGCCCGGGCCGCGGGCGCCGACGCGGTGAAGTTCCAGACCTTCCGCGCCGCCGACCTGGTGGTGCGCGGCGCGCCGACGGCCGAGTACCAGTCGCGCCAGACTGGCGAACAGGACCAGTTCGCCATGCTGGAAAAGCTGGAGCTCAGCGAGGCCCAGCACGAACAGATCCGCGACCACTGCGGGCGCATCGGCATCGAGTTCTTCTCGACGCCGTTCTCGGTTCCCGCGGTGGACCTGCTGCTGCGCTTGGGTGTGCGCCGGCTCAAGCTGTCGTCAGGCGAGCTCACCCACCGACAACTGGTGGAACACGCCGCGGCCACGCAGCTGCCGTTGCTGCTGTCCACCGGCATGGCCACGCTGGAGGAAACCGCCGAGGCCCTGGCCTGGGTGCGCGCCGCCCGCGGCCACCTGCGGGACCTCACGGTGCTGCACTGCACCTCGGCCTACCCGGCCGAGGACGCCACCCTCAACCTGCGCGCCCTGCAGCACATGGCCGATGTGCTGGGCGTGCCCATCGGCTACTCCGACCACAGCCTGGGCATCGAAGCGGCGCTGGCCGCCGTGGCCCTGGACGCCACCGTGATCGAAAAGCACCTCACGCTCAACCGCAACCTGCCCGGTCCCGACCATGCCGCCTCGCTCGACCCCACCGGCTTCGCGCAGATGGTGCAGGGCATCCGCCGCGTGGAGGCCATGCGCGGCGACGGCCTCAAGGCGCCGCGCCCCGAGGAACGCGACACCGCCCGCGTGGCACGCCGCAGCGTGGTGGTCCAGGCCGACCTGCCCGCCGGGGCCACGCTGCAGGCGGCCCAGCTGGCTTGCCGCCGCCCGGGCACCGGCATCGCGCCGCGCGACCTGGACGCACTGCCCGGACGCCGCCTGCGCCACGCGGTGACGGCCGGCACCGTGCTGCAGTGGTCCGACCTGAAACCGGAATGAGCGCGGTGCGCCGCATCGCCTACCTCAGCGGCACGCGCGCCGACTTCGGCCTGATGTGCGAAACCCTGCTGCGCATCCACGCCGACTCGGCGCTGGCGCTGTCCGTGGTCGCCACCGGCACCCACCTCAGCGCCGCCCACGGCCACACGGTGGACGAGATCCGCGCCGCCGGCCTGACGGTCGCGGCCGAGATACCGGTGGATGTGCTGACCCGCACCCCTGCCAGCATGTCGCAGGCGATTGCCACCTGCCTGCAGCACATGGGCACTTGGCTGGAAGCCGAACGCCCGGACCTGCTGCTGCTGCTGGGCGACCGGGGCGAGATGCTGGCTGGCGCCCTGGCCGCGTTGAACCAGGGCGTGCCCACGGTGCACCTGCACGGCGGTGAACGCTCGGGCACGGTGGACGAACCGGTGCGCCACGCCATCAGCAAGCTCTGCAACCACCACCTGGCGGCCACCAAAGCCTCGCGCGAACGGCTGATCCGCATGGGCGAAGCGCCCGAGCGCATCCATGTGGTCGGCGCTCCCGGCCTGGACGGGCTGACCGAACTGGCCGCAGGCGAACGCGCGGACGCCCTGCGGGCGCTGGGCCTGCCGGCCGGCCAGGCTTTCGTGCTGGTGGTGTTTCACCCGGTGGTGCAGCAGGCTGCTCAGGCCCGCTACCAGACCCTGGCCCTGCTGGACGCCGTGCAGCGGCTGGCGCTGCCGGTGCTGTGGCTCGAACCCAATGCCGATGCCGGCGCCCATGGCGTACTGCAGGCGCTCGACGAACACCCCTTGCCCGCCGGCTCGCGGCGCATCGCTCACCTCGGACGGCCGCTGTTCTCGCAGGCCATGCGCCACGCCGCAGTGATGCTGGGCAATTCCTCCTCGGGCATCATCGAAGCGGCGAGCTTCGGTACTCCGGTGGTCAACGTCGGCGACCGCCAGCGCCTGCGCGAGCGCAACCCCAACACCACCGATGTGGCGGTGGAGGCGAACGCCATCTCGACGGCACTGCAGCAGGCGCTGGACCACGGACGCCACCCGCCCCACAACCGCTACGGCGACGGCCAGAGCGCCGCGCGTATCGTGCGCCTGCTGCGCGAGCTGCCGCTTTCGCCCGAGGTGCTGGAGAAATGCAATGCGTACTGATGTCCTGCTGATCTTCGGCGCCGGTGGCCACGGCCGCGTTGTGGCCGACGCCGCACGGGCCGCGGGCGCCACCGGCCTGCTGGCGTCGGACCGCAACCCGGCGCTGTGCCAGGGCGAACTGCTGCCGGGCGTCCCGCTCCATCGGCCCGACGCCCCGGCCCCCGCACAGGCCACGGCACTGCACGTGGCCATCGGTCAAAACACCTCCCGCGAACGCGAAAGCCAGGCGCTGGGCCCGCAGCGGCTGCACACGGTCTGCCACCCCGCGGCCAGCGTGTCTCCCTTCGCGCAACTGGGCGCGGGCAGCTTCGTCGCGGCACAGGCCGTGGTGGCGCCGGGCGCGCGGCTGGGCCTGGGCGTCATCGTCAACCACGGCGCCGTGGTGGACCACGATTGTGCGGTCGGCGCGTTCGCGCACATCGCGCCAGGGGCCGTGCTCGGTGGTGGCGTACACATCGGAACGAGAGTGCTGGTTGGCGCAGGCGCGGTCGTGCTACCCGGCTTGACCGTGGTCGCCGATGCGGTCATCGGTTTGGGCGCTATCGTCTGCCAGAACATCGACACACAAGGTACCTATGTGGGTGTCCCAGCTAGGAAAATTTCATGAATACAGCGGAGTTTCGTCACCTGTGCGTGCTGCCAGGCTGCACCCAGCGTGAGGCCCTGCAGCGCTTGGACAGCACCGCGCGTGGCCTGCTGCTGGTCATCAACCAGGACGGGCAACTCGTGCGCACCCTCACCGATGGCGATCTCCGTCGCGCCCGGCTTCAAGGTCTCGACGATGCCACCCACCTGAGCGCACTGCCCTCACAGCCCCCCCAAGTGGTGGACGAAAACGCCACCGCAGCCATGGTGCTAGCGTTGATGAACCAACACCAGATCGACCACGTTCCGGTGCTGGACACGCAAAGGCGCCCGGTCGATATTGTTTTTCGACGGGAGCTGACCCAGCGCATCTGGTTGTCTTCTCCACATCTTGGCGACGAAGAAATCGCCTTTGTGGATGATGCCTTCCGTACCAACTGGATTGCGCCGCTGGGTCCGAACGTGGACGCGTTTGAGCGCGAGGTCGCTGCGCAAGTGGGTGTGGGTCATGCAGCCGCCCTGAGCTCTGGTACCGCAGCCATCCACCTGGGCCTTCTGCTGCTGGGGGTCCAACCCGGCGACACGGTGTTTTGCTCCTCACTCACGTTCGTGGGCAGCTGCAACCCCATTCTGTATTGTGGCGCACGACCGGTCTTCATCGATTCCGAACCTGACACCTGGAACATGTCCGCCCAGGCACTTGAAAGGGCTTTCATCTGGGCTCAGCAACATGGGCGCCTGCCCAAGTGCGTGGTGTTGGTCAACTTGTACGGCCAGAGCGCCGACATGGACGCGCTGCTGCCAATCTGCGAGCGCTTTGGGGTACCGGTGCTGGAAGACGCGGCCGAGTCGCTGGGGGCCCGCTACAAGGGTCGTGCCAGTGGCAGTTTCGGCCACTTGGCGGTGTACTCGTTCAACGGCAACAAGATTATCACCACGTCCGGCGGAGGCATGCTGGTTTCAAACGATGCGACGCTCATCGCACGGGCCCGCCAGCTGTCCACCCAGGCCCGCGAACCGGCCCGCCACTACGAACACAAAGAGATGGGTTTCAACTACCGCATGAGCAATGTGCTGGCTGGCATCGGACGCGGCCAGTTGCGCGTGCTGGGACAGCGGGTGCAACAACGCCGCGCGGTGTTCGATCGCTACCGACAGGCGCTGGCCGACATCCCAAGTATCCGTTGGATGCCCGAGCCCGAAGGCTACCTCACCACCCGTTGGCTCACCTGTTTCACACTATCGGGGCCGCACGCGGGCGAACGCTGCGAGTCCCTTATGAAATCGATGGAGCGGCACCTTATCGAAGTGCGCCCGGTGTGGAAGCCAATGCACCTGCAGCCCTTGTTCAAAGGCGCGCCCTACTTTGCCCATGCCGAGGGCTTGGACGTGTCGTGCGGACTGTTCGAAACCGGCGTTTGCCTGCCTTCGGGCTCTAACTTGACCGAGGAGCAACAGAACCGTGTGATCGCACATCTGCGTCTGGTCCTGAGTACACAAGAGGACTGTCGTGCACTGGTCTAGAAACAGCCTGATCGCCCTGGTACTCGACTTGTTGCTCATCGCCATCGCCTGGTGGCTGGCCTTCTGGCTGCGCTTCAACCTGGACACGCCCGACGAGTTTCAGGCCATGATGCTGCAGACCCTGCCTGCGCCTCTGCTGGCCTACGGCACCAGCCTGCTGGGCTGGCGGGTGTACCGGCACATCTGGCGCTACACCAGCGTGGCCGAACTCACCCGGCTGGTCTACGGTGTGGCCATTGGAGGCTTGATGACCGCTGTCCTGGTGTTGATGCTGCGAGTGCCCAATTTCTCCCGCTCGGCCCTGCTGCTGCACCCCATGCTTGTCTTGCTGGCCCTGGGGGGCGTGCGGGCAGCTGCCCGGCTGCTGCTGGACGGCGGTGACCGCGCAACCCTCACGGGCAAACCCCTGCTGCTGGTGGGCACGGTGCAGGACGCAGCCGCCGCGCTACCCGCGCTGCGTGGTGCGCGCAAGTGGTCCACTGTGGGCATCGTCAGTCCACTGGCGGCCGAACGCGGTCGCACGCTGCAGGGCATTGAGGTGCTGGGCACTTTGACCGACTTGCCCCAGATCGCGCGCGAAACCGAAGCCGCCGCTGCACTGGTAGTCAGCGTTCCCGGCTCGGACGCGCGACGCGAAGCCCTGATTGGCGCCAGTGACGCGGGACTGCCACTGCTGACCATGCCTCGACCGGATGAATGGCTGCGTGCCGAGCCAGGGGAACTGCGCAAGGTTGAGTTGGACGACCTGTTGGGTCGCGTTCCGGTGG
>Ga0209066_10003311_pt1 | contig 18512 bp, 14 predicted proteins | sample All_14_2_FD_187198 | JGI IMG/M metagenome (GOLD analysis project Ga0209066, IMG submission 187198) | Freshwater microbial communities in response to fracking from Pennsylvania, USA - Allegheny Zone_MetaG_DW_15 (SPAdes) (version 2) ... | reverse complement strand
CTGGCGCGGGCTTATGAGGGCTTCTACCGGCGGTTTCTGTCGGCCTGAGGTAGCTCATTTTGTGAGGGCTCGCTGTGTGCGTTGCCCCTCACCCCGGCCCTCTCCCCAGAGGGGCGAGGGAGCCAGGCAGGTGAGCGGCGGCAGGTGAGCGGCGGCAGGTGAGCGGCGGCAGGTCAGCGCTTGTTGGCCTTCAGCCAGGCGTAGGTGCGTTGCATGCCTTCCGGCGTGGGCACGCGCTGGGTCCAACCGATGGCCTTGAGGCCGGCGTTGCTGTAGCGCAGCGGCGTGTACATCGAGCGCACCACATAGGGCGTGAAGACGGCGGGCAGCTGGCCCTTGGAGCGCTTGTGGTAGCCGGTGAGCTGTTTGGCGCCCCATCGGAACAGGCCCGCCGGCACTGGGATCACGCGCAGTTTGCGCACGTGGCGGCGGTAGCCATCAAGGTAGGCCTTGCAGCTGGGCAGGTGGTCGTCGACCACGCTGTAGGCGGCGCCATCAGGCGCATGCAGCGTGGCGCGTGCCACGGCGTCGGCGCAGTTCTCTACATAGGTCAGCGGCAGCAAGGCGCCGCCACCCAGGCTGAAGAACCAGCCCATCACGTTCAGCCCCACGCGCGGTGACAACGCACCGCCGCCAGGGCCGTAGATCACGCCGGGGCGCAGCACCACGGTTTCGAAGCCGTATTGCTGCTTCACCTCGCCCAGCAGGTGTTCCTGGCGGGTCTTGGCGTAGCCGTAGGGGCCCTTGTCGACGCCCACGGGTTCGATGGGGTTGTTGTCCATCAAGGTAGCGCCTGACGCCAGCTGATCGGTCTTGTAGACCGAAAACGAGCTGATCAGCACCAGTCGCTTCACGCCGGCCTGGCCGGCGGCTTCGAAGACGTTGCGGCTGCCGATCACGGTGTTGGCAAACATGTCGGCCGCGGCGCCCTTCATGCCGGCGGCGGCATGCACCACCGTGTGCACGCCTTGCATCACGGCATCGAGTGAGCCGCGGGCCAGCAGGTTGGCCGCCGCCACTTCGATGTTGGCTTGCGGGAACTCGCGTTGCAGGCCCTCCACGAAGCCGGCGGGGGCCTTATTGCGCACGTGCAGGCGCAGGTCGGTGGCACCTTGCAGCAGCAGGCTGCGGGCGATCTGTTGGCCAAGGAAGCCGGCCGAGCCGGTGAGCAGGATCTTGGTCATGCGTGGGCCTCGTCCTGGGCGGCGATGCCGGCCACGATCTGGTCGATGATGCGGGTGACGCGCAGGATCTGCGCCGGGGTGATGGGGGCTTCGCCCTTGCCTTCGACCGCGTCATAGAAGCGGCCCAGCAGCACGCGCATGCACTGGAAGTAGTGGTACTCGTGGCGGCGGAACAGGCCCAGGTTGCGCCAGCCGTTGCCGGCGTATTGCTTGGCTTGCACCCAGGCGGGGAACAGCCGGCCCAGCGCGCTGGGCTGGGCCCAGCGGGCGGTGTGCACCAGCGTGCGGGCGGTGTAGTCCAGCTCCACGGCGTCCTGCGTGCCAGTGACACGCAGGTGATGCTGCACCGGACGGCCGTGCGCGCTGACGTTGCCCGTCACCGTCACCTGGCCACTCTTGAGGATGAAGCGCAGCTCATCGGGCATGGCGTCGACGATGGCCGAGCCGGTGAGGCCGCGGCGCCGGAAGGCCACCACCTGGGTCTCGATGTCGTCGCCCAAGAACGGCACCACCTTGGCCAGCACGTGGTCGAGCACGTTGTGGAACAGCTTGCCGGGCAGGCGATGCACCCAGTGGCCGGGGTCGGTCATCACGGCCAGGCCGTAGTCGCCGGCGAGGTTGTAGCCGTAGCTGGTGTCCAGGTGCACGATGTCGCCCAGGCTGCCCTTGGCCACCAGCTGCTCCAGTGCCAGGCCCGGAGGCTCGTAGTTGTAGAGGTAGTTCACGCCCACCTGCTTGCCGTAGCGTGAGGCCAGCTCCACGATCTCGCGTGACTGTGCTTCGGTCAGCGCGAAGGGCTTTTCCATGAACACATGGGCGCCCGCCTCGAAGCACAGCTGGCCGAGGAAACGGTGTGAATCGGGCGGGGTGGCGATGTGCACCACGTCGGGCTTTGTTTCGGCCAGCATCTGTGACGCATCGGTGTAGCGGCCGGGGATGCCCATGCGCACGGCCAATTGCTCGGCCATCAGCGGCTCGCGGTCGCACACGGCCACCACCTCGCCGCGTCCGGTGGCGCGGATCTGCTCCACATGGCCATCGGCGATCTTGCCGCAGCCGACGATCGCAATTTTCAGCACTGTCGTGTCCCTTGCATCTCGAAAATGTGTGTTCAGCGGCTGCTGCGGGCCCACGCACCGCCGTAGCGGCCGGTGGCGTAGCGCCACGAGGCCACCAGGAAGGCCCAGTTCAGTGCGTAGATGAAGGCCACCAGCTTCACCAGCTTGGGCAACTTCACGCCGCGGTTGGTGGCCCATAGTGCGGCGGCCGACCCGAGGAAGGCGAGCCAGTGGGCGGCGGTGAAGCAGCGCCAGAAAAGTGAATCGATCGCCAGCACGCTGGAGGCGACCAATGCCAGGATCAGCAAGTGCGGCGCGATCCACCGCAGCACCTTGTGCGACAGGTAGGCAAAGCGCGTGGCGGTACTGGTGCGCAGCAGGTATTCGGGGTGCCGCATCAGTGCCTGGAAGTTGCCGATGCCGATGCGCACGCGGCGCTTGAACTCTTCGTCGATGCGCTCGGGCGTGTCTTCTTCGGCCCAGGCCCGCGGCTCGTAGAGCAGGCGTGCGGGGGCTGCTGAGACGTTCATGGCCACGCAGAAGTCGTCGCAGATGGTGTCGGGCCGCAGCGGCTTCCACAGGCTGCGGCGGATGGCATAGATGGCGCCATTGGCCCCCAGCAGGGCGCCCAGCCTGGCTTCGAAGAACTTCAGGAACTGCTCGATGCGCCAGTACAGGCTGTCCTGGTTGTCGCCGCCGGTGCCCATCAGCCGCAGCTCGCCGCTCACGCCGCCCACCCTGGGGTCGGCAAAGCCGGCCACCAGCTTCTTTAGCGCATCCGGGCGGAAGAAGGTGTTGGCGTCGGAGAAGACGAGCAGCGGCTCGGTGCCGCGCGAGACCAGATCGTTCAGCACGTTGGCCTTGCCGCGGTTCTGTTCGAAGGCGAAACCTTTGATGCGCGGCTCATCGGCGTAGCGGGCCAGGATCTCGGGGCTGCGGTCGCGGCTGCCGTCCGAGCCGATGTAGGCCACCAGCTTGTCGGCCGGGTAGTCCAGCGCGAGCAGGTTGTCGATGCGTGCTGCCAGGTGGCGCTCTTCGTTGTAGGCCGAGATCACCACCGCCACCAGCGGCCAGTCCGCCGCGTCTTCAGGCTCGGCCTTGCGGCGCTCGGCCTTGCGGAACACGAAAGCGGCATCGCGCGCCGCCTGGTGGAAGGCTGCCACCACGAAAAGCACAAAGGGGTAGAGCGCGTACGAGTAGAAGACGGCGCCAATGCCCAGCAGCACGGTGGTGACCAGCAGGCCTTCAAGCATGCGTCAGCCCCGCGGGGCAAAGGCCGGGCGCGGAATCACGTGGTCGCGGTATTCCCCCGGTTCGCCCGTCAGCCCGGCTTCGGCCGCCTTGGCAATGTTGTACATCTCGCGGGCGCTCACGAAGTGCGTTTTCCACTGCTGGCCGTCGTTGTACTTGCCCAGCAGGTATTCATAACATTGGCGCATCTTCGGGCCCAGCAGGGTGTCGGTGTCGCGCTCCTGGGTGCCGTGGGTGTGCAGCTTGATGAAGATCCACTCGGGCTTGCCCTCGACGTGGATGCCGGTCTCCACCCAGGCATCCACCCGGTCGGGCGTGGGGGGCGAGCTGGTTCGCACGTCGGCGTTTTCGATGCGCGGGATCAGGCCGAACTTGCGGTTTTTCCACATCAGGCCCAACGGGCCTTGGATCAGCAGCAGGTCGCCCTCGGGCTTGCCACCCACCTTCATCCGGGTGCCCTTGTCATGCGACTTGCACTGGTGCGGGTCATCGGTGGCGTAGTAGATCTGGTTGATCGTCGTGGTCTGGCAGGGATCGGGTGCGGCGGGCAGCGTGTAGTCGACGTAGCAGCCCTCCTCGCGCAGGATGATCAGCTCGTTGTTGATGCCGCAGGCGATGCCGTCGGGCCGCGCGTTGTCGAGTGCCCAGTTGCCGTGGATGAAGCCCCAGCGGGGCTGGCCGGTGGCTGCATCCACCGGCAGCGCGTCGTGGCGCTCGACCAGCACCTTGGTGAAGTCGCGCAGGTTCTTGCGCAGACCGGCTTCGGTGTCGTCGTGGTGGTGCAGGTGGATGTCGATCTCGCCCAGCCCCATGCGGCACAGCTCAACGAGCTTGTCGAGATGCTCCGGACGGTATTCCTCGCTCGGGTAGAAGAAGCTGTGGATGGGCTGGCGGCCGTCGGCATCGCGCAGGCCTTCGCAGAGCTTCGGATAGTCATCGCGCCAACGTTGCACGCGCTGGCATTCGACCTCGTAGCTGGGCTTGAGCCACTGCGGCTCGTAGTGGTCGACGAAGCAGAACAGCACGTGCTTGGTCGTGCCCGGAGGGACGGGCGCCCGCCAGTCCTGGCGCAGGTAGCTGCGCAGCCAGATGTGGATGTTGCGGCGTCGCACGAACACGGCCAGCAGGGCGACGGCCGCCAGCAGCAGGGCGAAGAGGGCGAGCAGGAGGCTCGTGAGGACGGTCATGGACGAGATCAGGGCGGTCAGAGTCAGGTCAGGAGGGGGTGTCAACGCTTACTGCACCAACCGATGGCGTCCCCAGGCGCAAGGGTCGGAACTCTAGCATCGGGGTTTGCCCGAGATGGGGCGCACTGCGCGCTGGCAGGCGCGCGGTTGCCCAACTTGCCACGGCCTGGCCGCTCTTCATGCGCGCTTGCGGGCGGCCACCACGGCTTCGCACACCGCCAGCGTGTCGGCGGCCACGTCATCCCAGGTGCGGCGAATCTGGGCGGCGATGGCAGCCTGGTCCCATGGGCGATTCAGCACGTCCTCGAAGGCGCGGGCCAGGGCGTTGGCATCGCGCGCTGGCACCATCACGCCGTTGCCGGCGTTGAGGATTTCCTTCACGCCGCCCACGTCGGTGGCCACCACGGGGCGGCCGCAGGCCACCGCCTCGACCACCACGTTGGGATAACCCTCGCTCCAGCTCGGCAGGGTGAGCAGGTTGGCCGCGTTGATCCACTCGGCCACCACCTCGGGCGGCTGGCCGCCGGGCAGGTGCACGCGACCCGCCAGGCCGGTGGAGCGCACCATCTCGATCAGCGCATCTTTCATGGTGCCGTCGCCCACCAGGGCCAACGTCACCCTGGCATCGCGTGCGGCCAGGTTCTGGAAGGCCTCGATCAACTCGCGCATGCCCTTGGCCTCAACGAAGCGGCCCACGTAGACGATCAGTTTCTCGTCGGGCTTGACGCCGTGTTTGGCGCGCATGGCAGCGCCGTCGAGTGGGCGAAAAACGGCGGTGTTGAAGCCGTTGACCACCGTGTGCACGCGCTCGGGGGCGGCGTCGAATTCTTGGATGGCGTACTGGCGCATGGCCTCGCTCACCGTGACCAGCGCATCGGCCCCTTCGATGGCCAGGCGGGTCATCCTGTCGTTGATGCCCGAGCGCACATGGATGTCCGAGCCCAGTGCGCCGATCACGCACGGGATGTTCAGCGATCGCGCGGTGCGCAGCGCAGCGTAGCCATCGGGGTAGACCCAGTAGCCCAGCATCACGTCGGGCTTGAACTGGCGCGCTCGTGGGGTGAGCGCCCAACTGGCGAGGTGGCCGTTGAGGCCGCGGGTCACCACCGGCAGGGCGGGGTAGGTGTAGGCCTCGACGTCGCAGCCATCAAGCTGGTAATCGGCCCCCACGCTACCGTAGATGAAGCTGCGTGAGCGCAGGCCGGGTACCCGGGGGTACTGCAGGGTCTGGAAGAAGGTGCGCACGGTGGCCAGCTTGCCCAGCGAACGTGCGGTTTCATGGATGTAGCGCCCACGTGTCTGGTCGTACGGCACCGGGAGCATGGGGGTGACAACGGCGATTCGAAGCTGGTTTGACATGGACGGGGCGCCTCATCCGCCCGAGAGGCGGTGCATCACGATGAAGCCGTAGACCGCAGACATGGAAATGGTCATGGCGAGCAGGGTGCTTTTGCGCCAGGCCACGGTACTGAGTTCGCTTACCGCTACTTTCAATGGGGCCAGCCGGCTTTGAGTGGCTTCGCGCTTGGCGGGATCCAGGGTGCCTTGCAGGTCCAAGTCGTCGATCCGAATCTGGTCAGCGATCGACCGCTTGGCAATCCACCAACTGGCCACCGACAGACCCAGCACGAAGTACAGCCCCGGTGCATAGGTGCGGGACAGGAACCAGGCGCAGGCGAGGAAGCCAACCAGTGCCGACCGTATCAATCCCGTCACCTTGCGCTCTTCGCTGTGCTCGGGCAGTCGCTCCACCGCAGTGCTCAGCCCCTTGTAGGTCAGCACGATCAAACCGAGCCACAGGAAGTAGCCCACCAAACCCAGCTCTGCGAAGCACAGCACGTACGAGTTGTGAGCGGTGAGCGGGTTGTGGTCAGTGAAGTTGCCGTAGCCGGCGCCGGTGATGGGGTACTGGCGCACCAGCTTGATGCCCACTTCCCAGGCTTCGATGCGCTCCTCGGCCGATCGCTCCTTTGACGAGAAGCCGCGCCCACCCGCCATGTTGCCGGCCACGACGACCAGGACCATCAGCCCGATGAGCACAGCCGTCTTGGTGGTGCCCAGAATCTTGCGCACGCCGAAGAACAGCATGGCAGCGACGCCGATGATGGAGCCACGGGACTGCGTGAGCACCATGGCGTAGCCGATCACCGAGCCGGGCACGATCACCTGCACCAGGTTGTGCAGGCGTTGCCCCTTGCGCCAGGCGCCCCACAGCAACGGCAGCGTGAGCACCAGCACCTGCGCCAGGTCGTTCGGGTCGCTCAGGAAGCCCAGGCCGCGAATGCGCCACAGGAACCAGCCCGACTTGTCCTGCGCCGGGATCACCTCGGCGGCAGAGCGGGCCTCGCTGGTGCTCATGCCTTCGTAGGCATCGTGGGCGCTGGTGTTCTGACGAAGCACCAGCTCTTCGGCATGTTCTCCGGTGTGGTACGCCCGGATGCTGAAGCCTGAGACCAGCACCATGGAGACCACCAGGACGACGCACGTGGACTTCAGCCTTTGAAGGCTGGTGATGTTCAATACGATCAACACGAACAGCATCACCGATGGGCTGAACTCGCTGAGCGCTTGGACCGCGCCGCCAGCCCAGCCAATCAGTACCTGAGAGGCAGCGATGCTGATGCACAGTGCCACCAACAGCCCGATATGCACCGGCCGGCAGGCCATTTCCTTGCGTGACACGGCGCGTGCGCCCGCCATCACGAAGGCAATCACCCACAGAACCAGCATCGGCCGGTATTCGCCCAGGTCAGGGGCGAACAACTCGATCGGGCGAAAGAAGCTCAGGAAGATGTAGAGCAGGAAGACCGCAAAGCTCATCGGGAATCGGAACGCATCAGAGCGTGCGGAGGATGGGGGTGGGTGTGTTGAGACAAAGGTGGCGTCAGACGCGCGCAGCCCGGCATGCTACCGGGTGCCGGGGTCAGCCCCACGCCCCAGACGCGGGACTGTGTCACGCCGGGGCCCGCTCAAACGGGCGGTCGATCGCACTGTTTCTGCGCGGTTGTCGAATTCGGCGATCCCTCACGTTCGGGCTCGATCTGCCCCTGCGCCCGCGCGTACCATCCGGCCTCGCTGTGCCATGCCAACTGGCTCAGCAGCTGAGCCAGCGGCCCCATGATTCCTGAGAGATGCCACGCATGACGACGACTGCCGCACCCTTGAAGCGGGTGCTTTACCACCACCGAACCCAGGGCAAGGCTGTCGAAGGGGTGCACATTCGAGGGATCACCGATGCGCTGCGCGCCGAAGGCGTGGCGGTGGATGTGATCTCCCTGCCGGGGGCTGATCCCTACGCCACCCCCAAGGCCATGTCGCCCACGCAGCAGGCGCGGCCCTGGATGAAGCTCGTCACCCGGCTGCCAGAGCCCTTCTTCGAGCTGACCGAGCTGGCCTACAACGCCGTGGCAGGCTGGCGCATCCGCAAGTACCTCAATGCGCATCCCGACGTCGAGATGATCTATGAGCGCTACTCGCTGTTCATGTTCATCACCGTGATGATCGCGCGCAGCCGCGGCATTCCGATCATTCTCGAGATCAACGATTCGGCGATGGTCTACCGCGTGCGCCCGCTGTTCTTCCTGCGGCTGGCCAAGTGGATCGAAGGCTGGGTGGTGCGGCATTGTTCGGGCATGGTGTATGTCTCGGGGGTGTTCCGGGATCGCCTGCTCAAGGCCCATGGCACCATGGCGCCGGCCATCATCACGCCCAACGCGGCCAACATCGCCAAGTTCAGCTTCACGCCCGAGCAGCGCGACACCGCGCGCCGCAAGTGGCAGCTGGAAGATGCCGTGGTCTGCGGCTACCTGGGCGCCTTTGTGCCCTGGCATGCGATCGATCAGTTCGTCTACCAGATCGCCGACCGGCTGAAGGCCAGCCCGAAGCTCAAGTTGCTGCTGGTGGGCGACGGCGCCACCTTCGACGAGGTCAAGCGCTTCGTCGACGGCAAGGGTCTCGCCAGCCAGGTCATCATGACTGGCCGCGTCTCGCACGACGAGGTGCCGGGCCTGCTGGCGGCGATGGACATGGCGGTGCTGCCCAGCGCGGGCGACTACACCTCGCCGGTCAAGTTGTTCGAGTTCATGGCTTGCGGCATTGCGCCGATCGCGCCCAATTTCCTGCCGATCCAGGAAGTGGTGCGCGAAGGCCAGACCGGCTGGATGTTCAAGGCGGGCGATCTGGAAGAGGCCGTGAAGATGGTGCTGGAACACAGCCGCGATGTCGACACGCTCAAGCGCGTGGGCACGGCGGCCCGCGCCTACATCGCCGCCGAGCGCCAATGGCGCAACAACATCCTGCAACTGCTCGACTTCCATCGTCAGTTGACCCGGCGCTGATGTTTGCCCTGCTGCTGTCCGACCTGCGTGCCAAGCAGGCGCTCTATGCCCAGTACGGCGGCAACTGCTCGTTGCTGAAGGCTGTGATGGCCGATGGCACGTTGGCCAATACGCTGTACCGGTTGCAGGGGCAACTGGTGCGTTGGCGGCTCACGCCGCTCGCGCTGCTGCCGCACTGGGTCAACAAGTGGCTGAACGGCTGCGTCATCGGTGTGAAAGCGCAGTTCGGCCCCGGCTTCGTGCTGATTCACCCTGTGGGCGTGGTGATCAATTCGGCGGTGCGCGGCGGCCGCAATGTCTGGCTGGAGAGCAGCGTGGTCATTGGCGACAACCGTGGCGGCGTGCCGGTGATCGAAGACGATGTCTTCGTCGGCTCGGGGGCCAAGATCATTGGCGGCTTACGCATCGGCCGGGGTGCCCGGGTGGGTGCCAACGCGGTGGTGTTGAAGGACGTGCCGGCTGGCGCCACCGCAGTGGGGATCCCCGCGCGCTGCCGGTAAGCGGCCACCCAGCCCACTCCCAAGGCAGCGGGCCCATCGGGCCTCGCTGTACCCTCAAGCCCGTTGCGTCAGGCGGCCAGGCGTTGCTCGCCCTGCGCTGGCGCCGGCACACGCGCCGGGCGGCCCATGCCCGGCAGCACGGCCAGCACCTGGCCCGGCATTGCCTCAGGCACCGGCACGCCCATCAGCGTGAGCAGGGTGGGTGCCACATCGAGGTTGGTGCAATCAGCCAGCTTCACGCCCTGACGCACGGCCTTGCCGTAGAAGGCCAGCATGCCATCGATGTGGTGCATGCCCTGCTTGACGGTGGGCGTGTCCATGACGAAGAGCTGTGCCAGCGGCACGCGCTTGCGCTGGCCGTCTGGCAGGGTGAATTCGTACTGCACAGGCAGGTCGTTGCGCGCCAGTCCGATCGGGGTGATGGTGAGGATGTCGTGGGTTTCCTGCACCGCAAAGCCGCGTTCCGAGACCTCGCCTTGGAGGCGCATCACCTGCTCGAAGAAGCGCTGCACGTCGGCCCGGCGGGTGGCGTCGGGAATGGTGAGGTTCCACTGCGGCACCATCGTGGGCACCACGTCGGTGATGCCCTGGCGGCCGGCCAGTGCGAGCAGGGCGTCGATGTCCTTGATGCGCACCACGATCTTGCCAGCGGCGTACTTGTCGCTGATGAAGGGTTGCTGGCCCATGCTGGAGGCCAGCACCAGCACCGTGTCGTCATCGATCATCGCCATGGCTTCGCCCAGCAGCTGGTCGCACAGGCGGTAACCCAACGGCACGGCCTCGCCGTACTTGGCCTTTTCTTCCGTGCTGGCTTTCACCGGGAACGCGCTGTCGTCCCAGGCGCGCCAGTAGTGGTGCATGAAGTGCGCTGCGTGGTTGCTGTGCAGGGTGGCGTACTCGGGGCGCATCCGGCGGTACTGGGCCGCGAAGATGTCGAAGTTCAGCATCGGCTGCAGGCACACGCGCTGCCACCGCTGCGACGGGTTGCGGCGCTCGCGCAGCAACTGGGTGGCCACCTTGCCAATGGTGCCGAATCGCAGGCCCAGCTTGAGCAGGCTCAGCCCGGTCTTGATGTTCTCGGCCAGTCCCGGGGCGCGCTTGGCGCCGCCGTGGGCCTGGGTCTGGCCGCGGTTGAGCACCTGCACGGCTTCCAGGCTGGGCGGGTAGGTTTCATTGCCGGGCGCAAAGGGGCCCGGCACCATGAAGCCCTTCACCGGCTGCGGCGGGTAGGCGCTGATGCTGCCGAAGATGCCCACGCTGCGCCCGGCTTCATGCGCGTACTGCCAGGTGCGCTTGGCCTGGATGGTGTCGGACGACTGTTCCAGCACCGAGGCACCATGCACCTGCGGTGTCACGCCGGTGTGCAGCGTGACCCAGGTGATCCACGGGTCGAGCAGGGGCGATCGCTCGACGGCCGATTGCACGCACCAGGTGCCCTGGCTGCGAAGTTTCGCGAAATGGGGCAGAAAGTCGCTGCCACGCTGCGCGATGAGCCGATCGACCACCACCCAATTGATCTCGTTGAATTCCAGGAGAAGTACTTTTTGCGTGTCGGCCATGGTGTTGTACCCGCTGATTCAGACGGCGACGATCCTGACGTGTCTTGCGAGTTCTTCAATCCCTGGGATGAGCGCTTGCATTCTGAAACGTTCGGAATGGGCACGGACGTGACGTATTTCCAGGTCGCTGCCGCCAGCTTCCCGGGCCACTCGTCTGAACCGGGGGTCGTCTCAACGCATTCCCTAGTGCGCGCGGCGCGGCAACGGACTAGGCTTGGTCTGTCGGTCAGCGAAGTTTTCGCAGCGATCGGCGCATCAGAGCATTGGCCCCCGTCTTCGCGGACGGGGGCCCTTTTTTTGCCTGGTCACAATGATCGGCTTCGGACGATGCACCCACCCGCCTTTCCTCCCGCTTCTTTGCACCGCTGGCTGGCTGCGCTGGGCGCGGGAGGTTTGGTGCTGGTGCTCGTGGTCCTGCCCCCGGCTTGGCAGGCTGCGCTGGCACTGGACCGCGGCGCACTGGCGGCCGGCCAGTGGTGGCGCCTGTGGAGTGGCCACGCGGTGCACTACGGCCTGGCACATGCCGCAGTGAACGCCGCTGCGCTGGCGGCGCTGCTGGCCTGGTTGAGACCGGGTGGGTGTCTGGCGCTCGGGTCGTTGGTCTGCCTGCCCCTGTTGGGCTTCGCTGTGTTGTGGCTGGAGCCTGCTTTGCTTCAGTACCGCGGTGCTTCAGGCGTGGTGGTGTGGCTGGGCACGCTGGCCTGGTGGCAAGCCTGGCAGGCCCGTGGCGCGGGGCGCGGCTGGCTGCTCCTGCTGGCGACGGTGCTGGTGGCCAAGCTGGTGTGGGAAAGCTGGCCGGGCCGGGTGGTGCCATCGGGCAGCCTGCCGGAGGGTGTGAGCCTGGCTTGGTCGGCGCACCTGGCCGGGGCAGTGCTCGGCCTGGGGTGGGCGGCGGTGTGCCGTCTGGTCTCTAAAAAGACGCTGGGTCGCTGAACTCGATCAGCCGCCCGTCGCGCGGGTGTGGCAGTTGCAACCACTCGGCATGCAACAGCAGGCGCGGGCTGCGGGTGTCCCAGGGCGGCGGGGCGTACAAGGTGTCGCCCACGATGGCATGGCCCAGCGCCGCCAGGTGCACGCGCAACTGGTGCGAGCGGCCGGTCACCGGCTCCAGTTGCAGGCGCGTGCCATCGTGCAGCGTGGGTCCTCCGATGAGCCGCCAGTGCGTGAGCGACGGCTTGCCGTGCACGTGATCCACCTGCTGGCGCGGCCGGTTGGGCCAGTCGCAGGCCAGCGGCAGGTCGATGCTGCCGCTGGCCTGTGCCGGCGTGCCCGCCACGATGGCGATGTAGCGCTTGTGCACCCGCCGGGCGGCGAAGTCGATCGACAGTTGCCGGTGGCTGGCCGCATCGCGCGCCAGCACCAGCAGGCCCGAGGTGGCCTGATCCAGCCGGTGCACGATCAGCGCGTCCGCGTGCGTGACCTTTACGCGGCGCAGCACGCAGTCCTGCCGGTCGTCGCCGCGGCCGGGCACCGACAGCAGCCCGGCGGGTTTGTGCACCACCAGCAGGGCATCGTCTTCGTACAGCAGGGCCACGTCATCCGGTGGCGCGCCAAGGGCGTCAGGAGGCATCTCGGGGCGGGTCGGCGGCATGGGGCGCGAGTATCGCCTCGGCCACAATCGCGGCCCATGACTGTTGCTGTTCCCGCCCCCGCTGCCCTGAGTGACCTGCTCGCCGCACTCAGCCGCCCCACCGCGCTCACCGAGCTGGCCGTGGCCGCCGCCATGCTGCTGTGCGCCTGGGCGCTGGTGCGGGCGGTGGGGCGCCAGCACCTGCATGCCACCTCGGTGTGGTTCGGTGATCACGTGATCGATGGCGTGCTGTTCCCGCTGCTCGCGCTGGTGCTGGCGGTGGTGGCGCGGCATGTGTTGCAGGCCCTGGGCGTGCCGCTGGCGGTGTTTCGGGTGGTGGTGCCAGTGCTGGTGTCGTTGGCGCTGGTGCGGCTCACGGCGCGGGTGCTCACCGCGGCGTTCCCCAACCACCGCTGGGTGGTGGCGGTGGAGCGCAGCCTGTCGTGGCTGGTGTGGGGCGGGGTGGTGCTGTGGCTGTCGGGCCTGATGCCCGCCGTGCTGGCCGAGATGGACGGTGTGCGCTGGAAGATCGGCGCCTCCACCCTGTCGCTGCGCAACCTGGTGGAAGGTGGCATCACCGCCGCCATCGTCATGGTGCTGGCGCTGTGGGTCTCGGCCGCCATCGAGCGCAAGCTGCTGCTGGGCCCGGTGGAAGACCTCTCGCTGCGCAAGATCGCCGCCAACCTGGTGCGCGCCGCGCTGCTGTTCATCGGCCTGATCATTGCGCTGTCGGCCGCAGGCATCGATCTCACCGCGCTGTCGGTCTTTGGCGGCGCTTTCGGCGTGGGCCTGGGCCTGGGCCTGCAGAAGCTGGCGGCCAACTACGTGAGCGGCTTCGTGATCCTGGCCGAGCGCTCGCTGCGCATCGGCGACACCGTCAAGGTCGACGGCTTCGAGGGCCGCATCACCGACATCACCACCCGCTACACCATCGTGCGCGCGCTCAATGGCCGAGAGGCCATCGTGCCCAACGAGATGCTCATCAGCCAGCGGGTGGAAAACGCCTCGTTGGCCGACAGTCGCCTGCTCGTCACCACCACCGTGCAGGTGGCTTATGGCACCGATCTCGCCGTGCTGATGCCCGCGCTGGCCCTGGTGGTGCAGGCGGTGCCCCGCGTGGTGGCTGAGCCCGCTGCCGCCGTGCAACTGGCCAGCTTCGCGGCCGATGGGCTGGAGCTGATGATCCTGTTCTGGATCGTCGACCCGCAGAACGGCACCAGCGGCGTGCGCTCCGAGGTGAACCTGGCGATCTGGGGCGAGCTGCAACGCCTGGGGGTGGAGGTGCCCTTCCCGCAGCGTGTGGTGCGCCAGGTGGTGCCTGCCACCTGATCGCTGGGGCCTTCAGCGCGGCGTACGCTGTCCGATAAAAGGGGAGTGAAACGTCGCCGCTCCTTTGCCCTCGCCGGGCCGTCCATGCACCGCCGCGCCTGCCGCGTGCGTGGGTTCACGCTGATCGAACTGATGGTGACGGTGGCACTGATCGGTGTGCTGGCTGCCATCGCGCTGCCGTCTTACACGCAGTGGCGCAACAAGGCCAAGAACCGCCAGGCCGCGCAGGACATCGCCATGATGTCCACCGCCATCCAGGCCTACTTCACCGATGCCCGCGCCTACCCGGCCGACCTGAGCGCCGTGGGCCTGAACACCAAGCTCGACCCCTGGGGCCGCGCCTACCAGTACCTGCCCGCGCCGGCCAGCGGCCACCTTGGCCAGCGCAAGGACCATGCGCTGAACCCGATCAACAGCGACTTCGACCTGTACAGCATGGGTGTTGACGGACAGACGCACCTGCAACTGGATCACAGCACTTCGCTCGACGACATCGTGCGGGCCAACAACGGCGGCTTCGTTGGCCTGTCGTCCGACTACTGAGCACCCGCGCATGCGATCGGGGAGCAGTTTTCTGCGCGGCGGTGTGGCCCGTCGGCTGCTGCTGTTGTTTCTGCTGACGGCGCTGGTGCCGGTGTCGGTGGCGGCCTGGCTGTCGCATTCGGCGGTGGCGCAGCTGTCGGCGCAGGCCGATACCCGCCTGCTCGGGCAGACCACCCGCCAGGTGGCCTTGCAGGTGTTCGCCCGCATGATCGTCGCCAAAGGCCTGCTGGAAACCTGGCCTGCCGAGCCGGCGCCGCAGGCGGGTCACCACGATGGGCCCTTGCCCGGCCAGGGCCGCCTGTTCCGCAGCATTGCGCGGCTGGATCCGCAGGGGCGCCTGCTCTGGGCTCAGGGGGAAGGCGACCTGCTGGCCGACCGCTGGCGTGCGCAGCAGGCCGGCGTCGCGGCGACACCGGGCCATGCCCCCACCGCCGACGCCACGCCCGAGGTGCATCTGCGTCTGCTCGGCGCGCCCGGCAGCACGCCCCGCATCGTGTTGGCGGTGGGCCCGGCCCAGGCACCGCGCTGGTTGGCCGCGCTGGAAGGCGATTTCCTCTGGTCGCCCATCACCGAATCGGGCGATGCCGCGTGGACGGTGGCTGATGCGCACGGCAGCCCGCTGGTGGCGTTTCGGGCTGACGATGAGGCGAAGTGGGATCCGTCCACCCTGCAGAAGGCCCGCTGGACGCTGTTCCTCGGCGGCGAGTTCGGCGAGGGCAGCTGGGTCTTCGTGCAACGCCAGCCGTCCACCGTGGCCCTGTGGGCCGGCCAGCCGCTGGAGCTGTGGCTGGCGCTGGTGGCCGCGGCCACCGTGCTGGGCGTGGCGCTGCTGAGCCTGTCGCAAATCCGCCGCACGCTGGGCCCGCTCACGCAGCTGATCTCCGGCACGCGCCGCCTGGCCGGGGGCGACACCGCCGCCCGTGTGCCCCTGCAGACCCGCGACGAGTTTGGCGACCTGGCCCGCTCCTTCAACCACATGGCCGGCCGCATCGAGCAGCAATGGCGCTCGTTGCAGGTGCTGGCCGAGATCGACCGCGACATCCTGCAGCGGGCCGACATTCCCGCCGTCAGCACCCATGTGCTGGCAGCCCTGCGCAGCCTGCAGCCCGGCGCCCGCGCCGCGCTGATGTGGCTGGACGATCCCGCCAGCGAGGTGCTCGAAGGCATGGCCCAAGGCCCGCGTGACGCGGTGCCCCGGGGCGTGCCGCCACGGCGGCTCACCGCCGCACAGCGGCGCCACTTGTTGGCGCTGCATACCGATCACACGCTGGAAGGCGACGCGCTGGCACCCGCGGCCGACACGCCCTGGCTGGCGCCGGTGGTGCGGCCGAAGGTGGCGCAGCTGGTGTGCCTGCCCGTGCGCTGGGGCGGCATCACCCAAGCGGTGCTGCTGCTGGGCCTGCGCCGCAAGGTGGACCTGGCCGTGCTGCAGCCGGCGATGGATCTGCGCGAACGCCTGGCCGTGGCCTTCACCGCCCGCGAGCGCGACCGCGCGCTGATGCACCGCGCCCTGCATGACAGCCTCACCGGCCTGGCCAACCGCCACGGCCTGCACGAGCGGCTGGATGAGCTGCTGGGCGAAGCCAGCGCCTGCGCGCTGCTGTTCATCGACCTCGACCGCTTCAAGCAAGTCAACGACACCCATGGCCACGCGGCAGGCGATGAGCTGCTGCGCCAGGCCTCGCAACGCCTGGCCCTGCTGGTGCCCGAGAACGCGCTGGTGGCGCGGCCTGGTGGCGACGAGTTCGTCATTGCCTGGCCCGGCGCCGGGCATGAGGAAGCCCTGCGCCTGGGCCAGGCCGTCTGCGCCCGTCTGGCCTTGCCCTTCCACCTGCGTGGCAGCGAGCACTTCCTGGGCGCCAGCGTGGGCGTAGCGCACGCGCCCGACCATGCCACCTCGCGCGACGAGCTGATGCGCGCGGCTGATCTGGCCATGTACGCGGCCAAAGGCCAGGGCCGCGGCCGCTGCGTGGTCTTCACCCCCGTGCTCGATGCCCAGCTGCGTGAGCGCCTGCAGTTGCAGACCGAGCTGCGCCATGCCATCGGCAACGGCGAGCTGCGGCTGCACTACCAACCGCGCGTGCGCCCGCAGGACGGGCGCATCACCTCGGCCGAAGCGCTGGTGCGCTGGCAGCATCCCGAGCGCGGGCTGCTGTTCCCTGGCACCTTCATCCCGTTGGCCGAGGAGTCGGAGCTGATCGAATCGCTCGGCCTGTGGGTGTTGGACGAAGCCTGCGCGCAGATGGCACGCTGGCAGGCCTCGGGCGTGGGGCTGCCGCGGGTGTCGGTCAACGTCTCGCCGCGCCAGCTGGCGTCGGGCACGTTGCTGCACGACGTGCGTGCCACGCTCGACCGCCATGGCATCGCACCGCAAGCGCTTGAATTGGAGGTCACCGAAAGCCTGCTGGTGGGCGATGCCAGCGGCGCGCGCGAGCAACTCGCTGAACTGCGCCGCTGGGGCCTGACCATTGCGCTCGACGACTTCGGCACCGGCTACTCGTCGATGTCCACCTTGCGCGAGCTGCCCATCGATGTGATGAAGGTCGACCGCGCCTTCATCAAGGACCTCGGCCTCGACGATGCCGCGCTGGCCGTGACCCGCGCCATCCTGGCGCTGGCCGATTCGCTGCACATGCACACCGTGGCCGAAGGCATCGAAACCGAAGCCCAGGCGGCCACGCTGCGCGAGCTGGGCTGCGACGAGCTGCAGGGCTACCTGTATGCCAAGCCCTTGCCGCCGGAGCAGTTTGCGGCCCTGCCGGGCCTGGTGCCGGCGGTGCCCCTGGCCCCCCGAAGGGCTGCCCCCGCCCTGGCCTGAGATTGCCTCTACACTGCGGCGGCGCTGCGGTGCCGGCCAGGTTGGTGCAGGCACGGCACATCGGGTTCTGAGCCCGGCCCCATGAGGCCGGCGTGGAACCTCTGGCCATCGTCCGAGGTGTTGGCCACACCGCCTCCTTGTCATGAAGAGAACGGTTTTGACCTTGTTGCAAAGGCCAGGGCGTGAGGTCGCCCCGGCATCGAGACATGCCAAACGTGCGGGACGTGCGGGGCGTGCGGCACCTGCCAAGTGTGCAGCCTGGATGCTGCCGCTGCTGGGGTCGCTGCTCGCTGGCTGCGCCGTGCCCACGCCCCCGGCCACCCCTCTGGCCCAGCCCGCAGCACGCTGGCACGCCGGGTTGCCGGCCGATGCGCCCACGCCGGGCCCCACTGAGCGCCTGGTGCAGTGGTGGTCGCAGTTTGACGACCCGCTGCTTCCCACGCTGATCACCCAGGCCCAGGCGAGCAGCCCCAGCGTGGCGCAGGCGCTGGCGCGGCTGCAGCAGGCCCGCGCCAACCTGACCATGGCGGGGGCGGATCGGCTGCCCACCGCCACGCTCAACGGCGCGGCCAGCCGCTCGGCGAATCAGCTCAGTGCTTTCAAGCCCGTGAACCGACTCTCAGCCACGGTCGATGCTGTGTGGGAGCTCGACTTGTTTGGTGGCGTGCGCTACGGGGTCGACGCAGCGCAGGCACGCGCTGACAGCGCTGGCCTGGCCTGGCATGAGGCCCGCCTGAGCCTGGCCGCGGAGGTGGCCGATGTCTATGTGGGCTTGCGCACCTGCGAGGCGCTGGCACAGGTGGTTGCCGATGACGCCCAGTCGCAGGCCAGCACCGCGCAGCTCACGCAGGAGAAGGTGCGGGTGGGCTTCGAGGCGCCCGCCAACGGCGCGCTGGCCGAGGCTGCCCTGGCCCAGGCGCGTGATCGCGCCGCAGCGCAGCAGGCCCAGTGCGATGTGGCGGTGAAGACGCTGGTCTACCTGACCGGGGAAGAAGAGGCCGCACTGCGTGCGCAGTTGCGCCAACCGCTGAGCACCGGGCCGGGCCGGCTGCCGCAACCGGCGCCCTTCGGGCTGGCAGCCTTGCCGGCGCAGGTGCTGGCACAGCGGCCTGATCTGGCGGCGGCGTCGCGTGATCTGGTGGCCGCGGCAGCCGAGGTGGGCGTGGCCGAGGCCCG
>Ga0209066_10003309_pt1 | contig 18526 bp, 12 predicted proteins | sample All_14_2_FD_187198 | JGI IMG/M metagenome (GOLD analysis project Ga0209066, IMG submission 187198) | Freshwater microbial communities in response to fracking from Pennsylvania, USA - Allegheny Zone_MetaG_DW_15 (SPAdes) (version 2) ... | reverse complement strand
TTAATGCATGTTTTTCCTGTTAGCATCATTTCGCATGTATGTTTCAAATAGATTGAATGGAAATTGTTTGACAATGGAAAAGAGGCTGTATTGCGTTGATTTTGATTGCGCTGACGAGTTGATATGTGATTTTCAATGTGGTTGATAGATGAGTGGTTATATGCCAAATCGCCTTGGCCAGTAAGACATACTGCTGCTATACGAGTGATTTTTTGATTTTTAATCTCTTTTGTCGGAAAGAATTTAATTCATGAAAGTTCACAGTTCAATAAATTTTCGGTATTTTTCAAAATTTGTTTAGTAGAATGTTTTTAAACTCTTGTAATATTTAGGGAGGCTCTGCAAAACCCCATTCTTCATAGACTTTGCGCTTGTAAGTCTTTGATTATTGTTGACCGCAATTTTCAAAAAAGGTTTTGCAGTGATTTCTTGGGTGGGTTAGTGAAGAGCTCATTAGAGTCATTTTAATTCTTCGGTTAACATTAATTAAACAAATATCTTACTTGGTAATAGAATTTATTTAATAAATTTTATAATAAATAAAAATTATTAAGTGTATAGATTTAATAAATTAATACTAAAATTTCTTAGAGGCAATCTAGAGGCAATCTAGAGGCAACCTAGAGGCAGCCTAGAAGAACAATGCTACAAAAGTCCCTAGAAATGCTCATAAATAGCTCAGTTCAGTGGCTTCTGAGTGGTTGGACTGACCGTGAGGACAGATTTTGCAGTGCACCTTCAACTTAAGTCTACACATCTTTGGCGGCTGGCCACCATGACGGCCCTCAAAATCCGCATGACCGCTCTCGATCGCACTGGCCGATCTTTGAGCGTTGCCGGGATCGCCTAAGTCACCTGGATGGCTGAGTAGGTGGGTGGCTGAGCGGAGCAAAGCCCGTACAGATACTGTGTCGGTTGTTGCTCAAAGCCATCCCATCCCGGGCCTTCATGAGGGACTGCCAAGTCGGGGCACGTTGGTGGCGTTGAGATCCGTCGACGGCGTTTATTGAGCTTCCTATATGGGAGCAGTGCGGTGTGATCAGGTCAACTCTGACATGCAATTGACGGTCTCAAGTTGACGTTACAGATCGCCTCAATGATCAATATCCCGGATCAAGCAACGGCTCCTTGATGCCAAGTTTCTTCACACCATCGATATCCCATGTGCCGAAGCAGGCAGGTGGCGAATCTGTCCTTGTAAATCAAGTCCCCATTGCGCACAGCCATTCTTGAGTCAGGTAGCTCTGGTTGTGTCCTGCTCTGCTCGATGTCAAGAAAGACGAACCAAAACGGAGTCGCTGGTGATATTTATGTTCATCAGCTGTGTACTTCAGTTGCTCCTGGTGAGCATGTAGGCACCTCGCGGATCGGCTATTCAGCCAGCAGAGCGATGAAGTTTTGGGGCTTCATCGAACGTCAGTAAAAAAACACACCTGCATGTACATGCCTTGGACAAACAACCAAGAGGCTTAAATCATGCGCATTCTCAGATTACCCATGGTCAGCGAGTTGACTGGACTTCCCAAATCGACGCTGTATCACTACATCAAGCAAGCCAAGTTTCCTAGACCTGTCAAGCTGGGTGTTCGCTCAGTTGGCTGGATCAAGGAAGAGGTTGAAGACTGGCTGAAGGAGCGAAAAAGAGCGGGGGCATTTTGACCATTCTCCTAAATTTCCAGAGTGAATATTCAGCTGTTTCAACACTAAAAACGTGGCGGATTGGCGGACAAAACCTCAAAAATAAGCGCTTTTTCCTGGTGGCTTGATTAGGTATTGGTTATATAAGAGATAGAGATTAAGGGATCAAGATAAGAGGCGTGGTAAGAAGCTGTCAGTGGTATATGAGCTTATATAGACGCCAGTGACCCATGAGTGTGGACGTAGATCAGTGACTCAATACTGCCTGACATAACTGATATTTATACCAATGTTTATTTCTCATAAGTATTGCCCATCACACATGAAAGTCACTCTGCATCATGAATCACATCAACATCAACTTCAACATCAGTAAGAACCATCACCTCTATTACCATCCTGTCTATCAATCCAACCCCTTGATCAATGGTCACTACCCCATGATAGAGGAGTTGCTGCAGTCACTGAGTGGCGTCGTGGACAAGGCTCTGTCGCAATACCGTAAAGTGTTCGCCTTCAGGGTTGACTTGCGAATGCCGTTGGGTATGGACGCCAGTCCAGACCATACATCCAACACGGTGATGTCAAAGTTCATTGACTCATTGAAGGCGAAGATACGGCACAACAGAGCATGTGTGGCAAAGTCAGGAACGTATGCGCACCACACCAAAGTCAGGTACTTCTGGGTCAGAGAGGTTGGTGATGTCAATCGAGTTCATTACCATTTGGTGATACTTTTGAATGGCAATGCTTTCAATTGGCTGGGCAACTATCAGGCATCCGGTGGAAACACGGCCATGCGCGTCTGTGAAGCCTGGGCAAGTGCCTTGGGTATGCAGGATGAGGAGGCAAAATCGTTGGTCCATTTCCCTCAAAACCCGGCTTATATACTCAAACGCGATGAACAGGAATCGATTGACGAATTTTTTAAACGAGCCAGTTATTTGTGCAAAGCCAAGACCAAGCATTATGGTCATGGTCATCACGGGTACGGAGCCAGTAGAGACTGATGCAATGTGGTTGAGCCTCCTTGCCTTCCTGTACTCGGCAGGGAGTTCGGAGGCTCGATAACGTTTCGGATGGTGCATACCTACTAAGAGGACATGAGCGGAGACAAGGCCACCCAAAAAAAACAGACCTGCCCGCTGTGTGGGCGGTGATCAAGTCTGCTCATGAACCTCCATCAGTCGGTACGGGCTGCTTTGTCGCTCAGCTTTTGCCCAAGCTCTCTTGAAAATCCCCGCTCGGTCGTTCCCTGCTTGTGTCCCACTTCTGGCTGATCGGGGTAGAACTCCTCCAGAACGGCTGAGCCGTCCTCTTCCGATTCATCGAATGCGCCTGCTGCAAATCCATCGCGCGATGCTTGATCGAGGGCGAGTTGATCAAAACCAGCTATCGACCATTCATCTCTCAAGCTGCGTGCCTGCATGATGGCGGCGGTCAAGGTCATTCCCGTTTGCACCGTCAAGTCTACGTAGTAGATGGCCGCTCGTCGGGATTGCGTCGTGGACTTTCCCCGGAGGCGAAGTTCCAAGGGCAGCGTGGCCAGCAACCCACCGGAGACCGCCTGAAAATACATGAGCCGGGCAGACAGCGTTCGGATGCTGTTGAAGCCTGTCGTGCGGAACACGAAGCAACCCAGTTCATCGTCGTCACCAATCCTGACGTTCAAGCGGCCATAGGGTTTGCAGTAGCCACCCGCTGCAAAGTTACAGAACTCAGGGGATGGGCACTCAAAGACTTGCATGCCCACAGTCGTTACCCGCTTGCAGGTTTCGCCGTTGCCCACGCACAGAGGGCGGCCCGTGTTCCGGTCAAACATCGTGTAATGAACGCGGAAGTTCAGATCAGGGTCATCGAAGAGCAAGCGCACAGGGATGTTGCGCAGTTTGGTGTTGGCATCTTTGCGCAGTTGCTCATCCATGGGGTGGTTGACCCATCCTTCCTTGGTTTGAACCTGGCTGGTGATCGTGAATTCATCGTCTTTTTCTGGCAGACGCTTGCCATTTCTTTCGACGACCCTGCCGATGGAAATTCGACCAATGACCGGCGGAGTCAGTGCAAGACCTTTGAGCATGTTGAGTCCTTTGATAGTGCGAAGCCTCCACTTTCACTGGGGAGGCACAACCAATAAAAAAGCCCCGGCAAGGCGGGGCCACTGTAGTGAGCTGGCTTCATGCATGGACAAGAAACCGCCTGGACCCAGGTCTGCTGACCAGGTAGTCCTGCAGCCATTCAGGCCGCTCCTTGAGTAACCGTGCGGAGTCCACTGCCAAGCTGTCCTTGCTGCGTTTCCAAGTGACTTCGCCGGTTTCAAACTGGACGGTACTGGCGTCACCCATGCGTTGCTGAATTCGCTGTTTGAGTTGAGATTCCAGTTCGGCGTGCTTGTCAAGTACCTGTCGGACCGCCATCAGCTCTGAAAACACCCCCGACATTTCCAAATCGTCCGACCAGTCCAGCACCGTTCCGGTGTGCTGCGGATACAGGCATCGCAGGGCCAAGTCGGCAGATTGGGACCCATCCGCAGGTGGAGGCGTATCGGTTTGCACCCATTCCCAAAACCGTCCTTCAAGGTCAATGAGCTGATCGATGATTTTCTGATCCCGTTCGATGCGATGGACCTGCAATTCCTGACCGCCCAACAGCACGGCCACGTCGGCCGTTTGTTTGCCCGTCACGGCCAGTTGGTGCATCACCTGCAGCTGCACATACTCTGGCACACCATCTCGCCAGAGCCGTGATCCATGGATGCCTGCTGTTTTGCATTCCAGCAGTTGGACATCTGAGGCACCCGTGACCTCGCGGTCGATGTTCGCCAGCATCCAGGGATGGTCTGGGTGTTGGAGAACCGCATTGATACGGCGGACCTTGTGGCCTGAATGGCGGGTGTAGTGGGCAGCCACGATGGGCTCCAGCAATGTCCCCCAGTACAACGGACTCGTTTCGTCGTTGGGATCGACTTGGGGCAGGCGATCACCACGGCCAGTTTTTTGCATCCACAACTCCAGCTGGGAGGTGTATGGGCTCAGGCCCACGGCTGCCGCTGCATCCGAGCTACCGATACCGTTTTGCCGAACGCTCAGCCAATCCTCCCTGGACAAATCCAAGGTGTTGACCAAGCGCAGGGCAGGGCGGGGTTTGGTCTTCGGTGGTGAAGACATGTTTTGAAATGCGGGTTCCATGATGTTCCTTTCAATTCAAGTGGTGGGATGACATGCCACTGGTACATGGCATCGGTTGTGGGTGGACCGCTCCTGCTTGCTGACGCCTGTCAACCTTTACAGGGCATACAGGCAGGAGCGGTCCAGCGTGGCGTTTTCAGCTGGCCAACTGCAAGGCATGATCCAAGGCGCGTTGTTTCAGCGTGGCACCTGGACCAAACCAAGCACTGTCCAGGCGGTTTTCTGGGGTGCGGGCTTGCTTCTCGTGATCGACGAATTCGGTCACCGCATTCAACAGTCCCCAGGCGGTTCCGTGGGCTGTTGACATTTCTGCACCCCGCCCGTTGCCTTCGTAGATGGACTGCACTTTCTTCAGTGCCCGCTCGTTGGTCAGCACATTGCCCTGTTCCAATGCATCGGACTGGCACAGCACCCGCAGGAAGTAGTTCATGGCCTCATGGCTTTTGACCTTGCGTTCTGACAGGGTGCGCATCCGATAGATGAAGCTGTCCCATTGCGAGACAGCCATCCCCAACTGACGTTTGACCGCCTGCGCATCAAAGTTCGTGTTGTGCGGTACCTTGATGGCAGAGCTTGAACCGTTGAGGGCAACGGTCAGGGTGTTTTGACACACCACACGCACCGAGGTCGGGGTGGCGGTGGTGGCCAGCGTGCCGTCGCAGGAGGTAGCCAGCAGCAGATAGCCTTTGACCACATCGTTGCCCTTGAGCGTGGATTCCTTGCCTGTTTTGGCCAGTGCCCAGAACTTTCGTCCCTCCTTGAGCACACCGGCCGTTTCCAGCTCAAAGCCAGAAACTTCAGTCAGGTCTCGGTAAAACTCCAAGACTTCCTGGGGTTGAACCACTTGGTAGCGGTCACTGACCACCGACAGTGGGCGCTTGGTATCGCTGCGGTAGAGAACCTTTTGGTCCTCAAAGCTCATGATGGAGCCCATGGCACCGACCTGCTCGGTCATGTAGCGCACTGGGGTTTCGCAAATGCGCCAGTTCATGCCTGCTTTTTCTGCCCAAACTTCGATGGGTTGGCGGGCAGGCAGTTCGTTGCCCAGTTGGTGCCAGGGTGTTTGGCCCACATAGGCCATGGTTTGAACAGCATGTGACATGTAAATCTCCTTGAAATGGATGAAATGGGTAAGAAAGACAGTGGGGTCACTCGTCAGAGCAAGCCCTTTTCTGCAAAGCTCAGCACCCCTGTGCGCGACACGATGAAGTGATCCAAAACCTTGACGTCGAACAGCGACAGGGCTTTGTGAAGCGTCTGCGTCAGGGTGATGTCGGCTTGGGAGGGCTCGGTCGAACCGCTGGGGTGGTTGTGGGAAAAGATGACCGCTGCGCTGTGGCGAGCCAGGGCTTCCAACACGACCTCGCGGGGGTACACGGAGGTTTGCGTCAACGTGCCCCGGAACAATTCCACGGCTTCAATGACCCGGTGTTGGCTGTCCAAGAAAACAGCCACGAACACTTCGTGGGGTCTGTCGGCCAGAAGCAATTGCAAATAGTCACGCACAGCCTGCGGCGCGGCCAAGGTGGTTGCCGACACCATGACCTCACATGCCAGCAGACTCAGGGCTTGCTGAACCAGTGGGGGCCGTTGATAGGCTGTAATGGATCGCTGCCGGGCCATAGGCAGGGCGCTGGCAGGGTCAGGATGGCGTGTGGCGTCAGTGGTGGTGGGTGTTTCAGACATAAAAAATCCGGTGTGGTTAGGCACCGGAACTGTTGGGGGTGAAGGTGAGACGCAACCTGGTATGTGGCCAGGGTCACGGTCGTTAGCCTCAACGGGCTACTGGGAAAAGGTGTGGCCGCAGTTCATGCATTCGCGGTTACCAAGTACGGCGCTGTCAACGGCCGATCCGACAGCGTGTCCTGTGATGGCACCGGCTTTACCACCGGCCAGGGCACCCAGCAAAGCGCCACCGATACTGCCGATGGCTGCACCGACCGGGCCACCTGCAGAGCCAATCAGAGCGCCAGCCGCCGCCGCGCCGCGCAAGCCGCCGCCCATGGCTCCGACGATGGTTCCTGTGGTTCTGGCGACGCTGCGGTGCTTCACACGGTCAGAGCCGCATTGGGGACAATTCATGGTCATTCGAAATCTCCTGTTTTCAGATGTGAAAAAGTGAACTACCTCCAAGACACACCAACAAAAAAGCCAACACCACCAGGTCGATGACCCAGTGGTGTTGGCTTCTGTAGGCGGTGCAGGGGTAGGGGAACGATCAGGTTGCCGTTAATGGGCAAAGATCAAGTTAAGTATGTATGGGTGAGTTTTTATAGAAACAGGTTGGTCTTTCGCTTCAGTTTGAACAGACCCTGGAAGTTGGCGTGGACGATCTCTGGATTGATGGTTACTGGCGATGAAAATGGGTCGAACAAACTGCGGCTGTTCACCAGTTCATCGGCACAGATTTGGCATCAAATTCGCTGGCTTTGACGAGAGTTCAGTCACGTGACCAGGGCCATCACCATGGCAAGAGACGTCTTGAAAGCACCTCTGTCAGATTAGTAGAGAATCGTAACAAAGGCCAAAGTTGCGATGGTAGCGATCAGTCCCCTGGTTTCGGGCTGTGAACCAAGCAAGTGGAGGATCGAACACAGAGGAAACACACAAGAATGTCAGCAGAAATGGTCACGGAATTGAGGGTATTGGTCGGCAGTCTAGGGGAGAAGGGGCAGGCCAATTGGTGGACGAGCGAGTTTTTCAGCGTCACGGCAGGTGCTTTCCTGTCCCCAGTTTTTACTAGGTCTGTTTTTCTGGCGCAGTACAACGGCGTGACGACAGCAGCAGCTCGGGTACATGATGACGTGATTGGGGTGGGACGGACCATTCATCTCTTCCGTCTCCCCATTGAGCTTGAACAGTCATGCCAAGAAGCTGCCAACAACCCCGCTTTTGTCGCGCGAGTGCGGCCGTATTTGACGGATCGTCAAAAAGCCATCAGCCGATTGGCTGAGCTCGCCTCAGCCGGTCATGAGCCTAGCCCAGGCCCGGTGCTGTTGGGCCTGGTTGGTGACGACATCGCGACAGACTTGGCTCGGGCCGCCGGTGTCTATGTTGCGGCCTTCCAACAGCAGGTCCAGTCTTTCCCCTATTTGAGGGAAGCCGTGTGAGCAATCAGCGGTACTACACCACCCAGCTGCAAGCAGGGTTGGGGCTGATGGAGGAAACCAAGCAGCTGTTAGATGTCTACCAACCTGGCATGTCGGCGCCAGCCTTGTACGACGCTGCGCTCGCCTCGGGACGGTTCCCCTTGGTCACCGCACGGCGGTTGCGCAATATCGTCGCGGAGTGTTTCGCCCCGAGGTATTTGCGGGGCCCTGGTGTGGCCGCCCACCTCCGGCGCTTAGCTCCCCAGCTATCGTCGGCCGAGCTTGCACAGCTGTTTTTCCTCTACACCGCACGGGCCAACCTGGTCCTGGCGGATTTCGTTCGAGATGTCTTCTGGCCCCGTTACGCCGCTGGCCGCAACGACTTGGAACTGGAAGACGCTCGCGCCTTCGTGGTCAACAGTGCGCGCGAAGGTAAAACCCAAAAGCCCTGGTCCGAGATCACAATCAAACGTATTGCCTCGTATTTGATCGGCTGTTGTGTGGACTACGGTCTCTTAACCGTAACCGGTCGCCACAGACGGTCCGTCGCCCCCTACCGAATCCAGCCCAAGGTTGCTGCTTATTTGGCGTATGAGCTTCGGTTCAGCGGCTTGGGCGACAACCAAGTGGTTTCGCACCCAGACTGGCAGCTGTTTGGCTTGGTGCCGCATGACGTGCGGGACCAACTCAAGCGCCTGTCGCTGCAAGGGCACCTGATTTTCCAGGCGGCATCCGATGTGGTCCACATTGGATGGGCCTACAAGAACATGGAGGAAGTGATCGATGTCATCGCTCAAAGCTGACTTCAACGAGCTCATGGAGCGTATCAAGCAGGGGCGGGAGTTCGGTCATGCCAGCTTCGAACCCATCTTTTACCTGGTCTTCCCCCCCAGCCAGATATTGAACGTCAAGCGCGAAACGCCGGCATGGACGCACCGGCTCAAGAACGAAGGCTGGGACGTGGCGACCTTCTCTGTCGCTGAGCACATTGCCGACATCATCGACAAAGCACCGCTGCGCAAGATTTGGGTAGCGGCCGACCAGAAGGCCCCCCAGGCTTGGGGAAAGGCCAACGCTTCGCTGGCCAACGCCATCAGCAACGGCGCCCTCCAAGCTCGCATTGAAGCCAAGCTGTCCGAATTGGAAGGCAAGACCAAGGCCATCCTGATCGTCACCGACCTGGAAGCGCTCCACCCATACACCCGCATCGGCGTGATCGAAGGCAAGCTACAGGGCAAGTTCCATGTGCCCACCGTGTTTCTGTACCCGGGTGTGCGCACAGGCAAAACACGACTGAAATTTTTAGGCTTCTATCCAGACGACGGCAATTACCGTTCGGTCCACGTGGGTGGCTGATCCGGCAGGGAATAAAAAAATGATCATCAAACAGCTTTTCGACCCATCCAAGAACATCCACCGCAGTATCGAAAAGGTCATCACCTTCGGTGTCTCGCAAGAGGCCCGTCTTCGGTCCGAAATCTCCGAATACGTGGTGACCGACAGCATCGACGAGCAGTTTGAAAACCTGCTGCTCAAAATGGAAGCCGCCATGGACGTTGGCGGCGAAAACGAGGTCGGCGTTTGGGTGTCCGGCTTCTACGGTTCTGGCAAGAGCTCGTTCACCAAATACCTCGGCCTGGCGTTCGATGCCAGCATCAAGATCGATGGCGTCCCATTCATCCAGCACCTTCAGGACCGTCTGAAGCGCCAGAGCACCAAGGCGCTGTTGTCCAGCGTGGCGAAACGCTTCCCCGCCGCCGTGCTGATGCTGGACCTAGCCAGCGAACAAGTGGCCGGCGCCACCATGGAAGAAGTTTCCACCGTCTTGTTCTACAAGGTATTGCAGTGGGCGGGCTATTCGCGCAACCTCAAGGTGGCTGCACTGGAGCGCAAGCTCAAGAAAGAAAACCGGTACAGCGAGTTCCTGGCACTTTTCAAGGAGACGACCGGTGGCGAGGAATGGGCCAACTACCGCAACGACGAACTCGTGGTGGACAGCCTCATCCCAGAGATCGCCCACAAGCTGTACCCCAACCTGTTCAAGACGCCCACGTCCTTCACCACCGAAGCCAGCGAAATCGTCGTGTTCGAGAACGACCGCGTTCGCGAAATGCTGGAAATTGCCCGCGAAGCCTCTGGCAAGGAATACATCATCTTCATCATCGATGAAGTCGGGCAGTACGTTGGTCCGCGTCCCAACCTGATCTTGAACTTGGACGGCCTGGCCAAGAACCTCAAGAACATCGGTGATGGCAAGGTCTGGATTGTCGGCACCGCTCAGCAAACGCTGACCGCTGACGACGCCAAGGCAGCTCTGAACTCGCCTGAATTGTTCAAGCTCAACGACCGCTTCCCGATCCAGATCGCGCTCGAATCCAACGACATCAAAGAGATTTGCTACACGCGCTTGCTGGGCAAGTCTGCAGCAGCAGAAGCCGAGCTGGGTCGGTTGTTCGACCAATACGGCCAACAGCTTCGCCAAAACACCAAACTGGTGGATGCCCGCGTTTACGGCGTTGACTTCGACCGCAAGGCCTTCACCGATCTGTACCCATTCCTGCCTTCGCACTTTGACATCCTGCTCCATCTATTGGGTGCCTTGGCCAAATCCACTGGCGGTATCGGGTTGCGATCAGCCATCAAGGTCGTTCAGGACATCCTGATTGACGGCTCTGAAGGCAAACCGGCTGTGGCGGAACAGCCCGTTGGTTGGCTGGCGACCACCGTCACGCTGTTCGATGCGCTGGACAAAGACATCAAGCGGGCATTTGCTTCACTTTACGCATCGGTGGAAAAAGCCACCAAAATTCGTTTTGACAAGTCTCCTGTGCACCAGGACATCGCCAAGACGGTGGCTGTGCTCCAGATCTTGGGCAACTTGCCCATCACACGCCAGAACGTCACCAGTCTGATGCATGGCAGTGTGTCAGGTGCGTCTCAGACAGATGCGATTGCCAAAGCAGTCGAGGACCTGATCAACGACCCCATCGTCCCGTTTGGCGAGCAGGACGGCAATCTCTGCTTTTTCAGTGAGAAGCTGAATAACATCGAGCAGGAGCGCAGCCAAGTGGCCCTGCGTGGCGTGGAGTTGCGCCGCATCGTCAACGAAGCGCTGACAGGCGTTTATGCCCCTTTGCCAACCACCCAACTTCACGGCTCCTATGCCGTCTCGACGGGTTTGAAGTCCCAGACTGCGGGGGGCATTCCTTCATCCCTGGCTGGCGAACGCAACCCGATTCAAACCGTGGTGGAGCTCGCCGATCCTCAAGCTGTGGATGGTGTTCGCTCACGTCTGACGGACGAATCAAGACACCCTAGCTCCCGTTTCAACATCTTCCTTGTTGGACGTACCACCCCTGAAATGGATGAACTCACGGCGGACATCTTCCGCTGCCGAGAAATCGCCACACGCTATCGCAATGACCCGGACCAAGAGATCCGTGAGTACTGCAATGGCCAAGCCGATCGTGCCGAACACCTGTCCGCCAAATTACGCTTGCAGATTCAGCGCAGTTTGTTGCAAGGCTCCTTCGTCTTCCGTGGCCAAGTGGTGGCGGTCGATACCTTGTCGTCTGAATTGCTGGAAGCTGCTCGCAAACACCTCAGCGAAGTAGCTGAACAGGTGTTTGACCGCTACGCCGAGGCACCTGTCCGTGCCGGTACAGACCTGGCGGAGAAGTTCTTGCGCGTGGGCAACCTTGCGGGTATCACCTCTGCGATTGACCCCTTGAACCTGGTCCAGACGCAAGGTGGGCGCCACAGCGTGCGCACCGACCACCAAGCCATGATCAGCATCCACGACCACATCGACCGAAATGGCATGGTTGAAGGTAAGCGCTTGACAGATGTGTTCAGCGATGCGCCGTTTGGATGGTCACCTGACACCCTTCGCTACTTGTTGGCGGCCATGTTGGTGGCGGGTGAGATCAAACTGAAAGTGGCCGGACGCGAGGTTACTGTCAATGGGCAGCAGGCCATCGATGCGCTGAAGACCAACAACGCATTCAAAAGCATTGGCATCGCGCTGCGCGGCGGTGACCGTCCCTCCAACGAAGTGTTGGCAGCTGCTGCCACTCGCTTGACCGAGCTGACCGGTGACACCGTCATTCCCCTGGAGGACGACATCAGCAAAGTCACCTCCAAGTTGTTCACCCATCTGCAGCACCAGTACGGGCCACTGACGGAAAAAGTCCGCGCACTGAAGCTGCCAGGTGTGGCTCGCCTGGAAAACCTCACGCAGGAAATCAACGATGTGCTGTTGACGGACGCATCAGACGCTCCACGTCGCTTGGGTAATGAAACGTCTGAATTGTTCGACAGCCTCAAATGGGCGGCTGAAGTCAAACTCAAGCTGGATCAGGGCCTTGGTTCCACCCTGCAAGAGTTAGGCAAGCACTGCTCCACGATCGAGAGCTTGCCAAACGTCGCGTTGCTTTCAGCTTTGAAAGAGGAGTTGTCAGAAGACCTGGCCTTGATCAACCAGCGTTTGCAGCAGGTTGATTTTTTCCGCTACTCGGCCGACTTCAATACCAGTTTGACCAACTTGCGTGCCCGTGTTCGCGACACGGTCCTGGCCATGCAAGAGCTGATCAAGCAGCGCATCAAAGAGGCTGAGGTTGATCTGAAGCGCGTGCCGGAATGGGTCAAGCTCACGCAGCAGGAACAAACCGAAGTGCTGGGCAACTTGGACCGTTTGGTCGTTGAGGCCTCAGCAGATTTGAATGGACTGACCACGGCCCTTAACACCGACTACGAATTGCAGTCGCGTGTACAAGCGCTCAAGCACCGTATTGAAAAGCTGGGACAACAACGGATCAGAGAAGAGCTGGAAGCTGCGCAGCCCAAGGCAACTGAAGGAATGACTCCGGAACCCCGCAAGCCGGTCTCTCGCAGCTTCAAAACCCAACGCCAGATTTCGAAGCTGGAAGATTTGGACGCGCTCATCACCCAACTGCAGCAATTGCGCGGCGAGCTCAAGTACGCCCATGCCTTTGACCTCACTTTTGAACTGGGAGAGAAGTGAGCATGGCGTTTGACCAGAACACACGTGGGCGACTGCAAAAACTGGTGAATGCCTGCCGGGCTTTGCTCAGTGAAGATTTTAGTATTCAACTTCAGCAGGTCTATGGACTGAACCCCAAGACCGGTGAGGTCACGCCAATGGCGCGGTTGACCCATTTGGATGACAGGCAGCGTCACACGGCAGAAGTGCTGCGCCGAGTGTTAGACCATTACCTGGGTTCGGATGCTGACGATCAGGAAAACCGCATTGCTGTCATCGACCGCATGGTGCGTGAGCAGGCCTTCACCGTGCTCAACCGCATGGCAGCCTTGTTGATGATGGAAGCCAGAGGCCAGTTGTTTGAGTCGGTCAGCAAGGGTTATCAGTCCCGTGGGTTTCAGAGCTACGCCAGGTTGGCGGGTACAGCTTTGGGCGAAACTGGGCAAGCCTACCAAGCCTATCTGTTCAGCCTGTTCGACGAATTGGCACAAGAACTTCAGGGTTTGTTTGACCGATTTGCCGCCAACGGCTTGCTGTTTCCCAGAGAAACCGCTTTGCGAGCTTTGCTGGATGAATTGAACCATGCCGACATCACACCTTTGTGGGGCGAAGACGAAACCATTGGCTGGATTTACCAGTACTTCAACTCGAAAGAGGAACGCAAGGCGATGCGGGATGCCAGCCAGGCACCGCGCAACAGTCGCGAATTGGCGGTCAGAAACCAGTTTTTCACGCCGCGCTACGTAGTCGAGTTTTTGGTGGACAACACCCTGGGGCGGCTCTGGTATCAAGCGACAAAGGGCACCACCAAACTCAAGGACCGCTGCCAGTACCTGCTGTGTACGCCGCGAGACGTTTTTCTTCGTCGATTTGACGCAGACGACCTGCGCACTGGTTCGGTTGCCGCACTTGTTCAGGCTGGCAAGTGGTCGGAACTCCCTGCCTTCGACACCAGCGAGGCTGGTGTGCAGGCGATGATCGAGTTTGCACATTGCGTCAACACCTATGACCGGCAAACCAAGGACACATTTGGCGGCTACTTTCAGCGGATCGAGCCTGTTTTGCAGGCTCAGCGCTTTGGAGAGCTGTCAACGCAAGAAATATGGGATGGCGTGTTCCTAATTTGCCGAGCAGATCGCCATGGCGGAGATGGCGGTGTTTACCGACAGAGTTGGTTCTTTGGCGCTTGCCAAGCCATCTTGGATCGCCTCAAGACAGATGACGCTCAGCAGAAAGTGAACGTAATTTCTCACCATGCCGTTCGCGACCCGCGCACCTTGAAACTGCTGGACCCTGCCTGCGGATCCATGCACTTTGGCCTGTACGCATTCGATCTGTTTGCAGAGATCTACCGTGAAGCATGGGCCTGGGAGCAGCAGCATGGTCCTGGTTCGCTTGATGTGTCAACGCAAGCTCAGGATTCCCTGAAACCTCTGTGCCAAACCTACGCGGACGAAGACGCCTTCCTTCGGGACGTACCGCATCTGATCATCGAGCACAACATCTACGGTGTGGACATCGATCCGCGAGCCGCGCAGATTGCGTCATTGGCACTGTGGCTACGGGCCCAGCGCGCCTGGAATGATGCCGGTGTCAAAGCCAAAGACCGACCGCTAGTCGGACGCGGCCACGTTATCGCGGCGATTGCACCGCCGGTTGAACAAGAGTTGCGCCAGCAGTTTGCCGCCAACCTCGATCCACGCGATGCAGAACTGTTTGAGAAAACCCTGCACTTGCTTAAGGGGCTACCCGAGCTGGGGGTGCTGCTCCAAGTCGAACGTGAGCTGCCTAGCCTGATTCGCCAGGTCTTCGTGGGCAAAGGCACCGGTCTCTTTGCCCATGAGGAGCGTGCTGATTGGCTGGGCGCGGAGGCGCGTTTGCGCAAGGCGTTGATTGACTTTGCGCAGGCGGTCAAGTCGACCTATCAAGGGCGACTGTTTGCGCAAGATGCCCTGCAGGGACTACGTCTCATTGACCTGTGCCGCGAAGTCTTCGATGTGGTGGTGATGAATCCACCGTTTGGACTGCCTGCGGCTGCGACAAAAGCTCATTTGACAAATGCATACCCAGATACTTGGAAAGACATTTATGCAGCATTTATTGAGCGAGCCCTCCAACTTCTTAATTCAAGAGGAATGCTTGGTGCGATTACGCCAAGTATGTGGCAGTACAGTCGGCAACTGAGGGATCTCCGGCAAAGTTTAATCAATCTTGGTTCACCTCGACTGCTTGTAGAAGTTGGGAATGGCGTGATGGATGATGCTGCTGTTGAAGCTTCAATATGGACAGCATCAAAGAATCGTCATGCCGACGATCTTTGGTCATTGGATCTGCTTAAGCATCCTCGTGAAAATAGAGCGGTTCTAATGCGCGACAGAGGAGCATCATGGACAAAACATCTCGCTGAAGACTTTACAAGAGTGGCAGAGGCTCCTTACTGCCACCATGTCCCCAAGAACATGCTTTCTCTGTGGAAACGGACTGGTCGATTGGAGCAAGTTGCGCGAATTGCAAAAGGCAATACTACCTTCGATGACTTCCGTTTTCTTAGACTTTGGTATGAGGCCCCTGCGGGAAGCATCGATAGGTGGAGGCCTTATCGATCGGGCGGAGATTTTCAGCCGTTTTTCGCTGCCAGTAGGCTTCGGATCGACTGGAAGAATGACGGTGCATCGGTACGAGCATGGGGCACGGGTAAGCATGGCTCTGATGCGCAAGTGATGCAGAGTTCAGATCTTTGGTTCCGTGCTGGATTGGGGTATCCCCGAGTTGGAACCTTAGGGTTTGGGGTTCGCGTAGCACCTGCTGGTGAGATATTTTCAGGAAGCTCGGTCTTTGTTCTGCCCCAAGATCCTGCGATGAATCTTCCCCTTCTGGCGCTGCTCAATAGCAGTACTGCGCTTGCACTCTTTGAGGCTCATGGGCGGCATCGTAGAACGGAGACAATCGCACTAAAGGATCTTCCCATTACTTGGGATGATTTGGTTCCCATTTCAGGCGAGCTGGAACAACTCGCCGCGACAGCAGTTTGCGCAATAAGATCGTGGGAAGCGACGGATGAAACCAACCCTCTTTTTCTACGTCCATTCTTCGATGGCTCAAATTTTGAATCCAATATTTTCTCCGGTGATATCTATTGCCAAGTAACTGGTTCCGCAAGAAAGGCCTCCAAAATTATCGCGGAAAAGATGGGCGTTTCAGTTGAAGATTTGCCAAGCATAGATGCTGAAAATTGGAATCCGACGATCTCACTCGATGAAAGTGCAGCCCGCCTATTTAGTTATATTGTTGGCGTAACTTACTACCGATGGAATCCATGTGCAGCAAGTGGCAAGCTTCCGATTGAGTCTTCCAATTTATTTGATCCACTTCCGTTAATACCACCTGGTGCAATGACTGCTTCAGCTAGATCAGAATCTACTATGTGTGCAAAGGATACCAATAGGCATGAAATATTGCAGCGGGACTTCGGAATAATCGATCACGAACGTGGACAGCCTTCAAACTTTGCGTCGAGAGTTCGGTCCGCACTAGTTGAAATTTTCTCGTGTAAAGCGGATGATATTGAAAATAAGCTTTGCAAAGCCCTTTCGATAAATGATCTAGAAAATTACATCGAAAGACCGTCCGGATTTTTTTCTGACCATTTAAAGAAATACACTTCAAATCGGAGAAATGCGCCCATATATTGGCCACTATCGACTTCTTCGGTTGGCTACACCCTGTGGCTGTACTACCCCAGTCTCACCAGCCAGACTCTGTACACGGCGATCAACGATTTCGTCGAACCTAAGCTCGTCGATGTTGCGAACAAGGTCGCCACGCTGCGGGCCAAGGCCAGCGCTCGCAGTCGCGATGAGGAAAAGCGCCTGGAATCCCTTATCAGCCTGGAAGCCGAACTGATTGACCTGCGCGACCAACTGCAGGCTATCGCGCCGAAATATCGACCAAATCACGACGACGGCGTCCAGATTACTGCAGCTCCACTGTGGCCATTGTTCCGCCACAAACCTTGGCAAAAGCTGCTCAAGGAAACCTGGGCCAAACTACAGAAGGGCGACTATGACTGGGCGCACTTGGCCATGAACTACTGGCCGGATCGCGTGCGCGAGAAGTGCAAGACTGACAAGTCCTTGGCCATCGCACATGGCTTGGAGCAGTTGTACATCGAGCCAGACGCTGCACCCAAGAAAACCAGAGGCAAGAAAAAGAAGGAGGACGCCGAATGAGCGTGATGCAGCAATCGAGCCGGGCACAAGACCGGACGTTGGGCGTTTGGTACCAACACATCCAGCAGGGCATGATCAAGTTGCCCCGTTTTCAGAGGTTTGAGGCTTGGGATAGGGGGCGTATCACCAGCTTTCTGAACACCGTCATCAGCAACCTGCCTGTGGGTGTCACCCTAGGACTTGAAGTTGCTGGTGTCGAAAAGTTTGAGTCACGTTACATCGTGAGCGCCGAACCGGCATCACCTGGCACCGTCACTCAGCATTTGCTGGACGGCCAACAGCGGTTGACTGCGTTTTGGCGTTCGATGCACAACAACTACGAGTGGGAAACGTTTTTTGTTTACCTGCCTCAGCTTGATCGCTCACGGTCAAACGAAGAAGCTGAGGTCGAAGTGCGCTGCGTGCCAAGGTGGACCAACAAGCACCAGTTGCGGATGCCACGTTGGGCTGAAGAGCCAGCCAAGTGTTTAGAGCGAGGCTTGTTGCCGGTGCACTTGTTGCGGCCCGTGGACATGGCCAATGACATCAATGCTTGGGTGGATGAGGCCACGAAACCGCTGAAGCCCAAGCCCACCGACGCGAATGCGTTTGCCAAGCTGGAGGCGTTTGGCGAATTCAAGAAACAGCTGAACGACCACATTGCCTTGCTTCGCGAGCGGGTCGCGCACTTCAACTTGCCGTACCTGTCGTTGCCGTCGGACACCAGCAAGGATGTGGCGCTCCAGGTGTTCATCAACATGAACACCAACAGCAAGCCGCTCTCGCTCTACGACATCATCGTGGCTGAGGTAGAAAACGTGGCTGAGCAGTCTTTGCACGACCTAGAAACTGCCTTGGTGACCAAGCACCCGAAGGCGTCTCGCTATGGCGATATGTCTAAACTGATCCTCTCTACCTCGGCCCTGTTGCAGGAAAAGCTGCCCAATGCCCGCGGTATGGTGGATATGGACAAGCGTGCACTGCTGAACAACTGGCCCAAGCTGGAACGTGGTTTGGACCGCATGGCCTGCTTTCTGGAGGGGGAGCGCATTTTTGACGAAGCGCGGCTGCCCACCAACGCCGTGCTGGCTGTGATTGCGGCGGCGTATGAGCTGATTCCGGATGACGGGGACTTTTTGGCCAAAGCCGAAAAGCTGTTAAGGCGGTACCTGTGGTCGTCCTTCTTCTCCGACAGATATGAGAACTCAGCACCGTCGAGGGCCTATGCAGACTTCAAGGCACTGAAGGCCTTGTTGAAGAAAAAGAAATTTACCGACACGGATCTGCAAACGGTGCCCGTGCTGAACCGCAGCGAAAGCCCATTGGCCGACGTCGATTCGTTGCTGGCAGCACGCTGGCCAAAGGCCGAAGGCATTGAAGCTCGCGCGATATTGGCAGTTTCGC
>Ga0209066_10003307_pt1 | contig 18530 bp, 17 predicted proteins | sample All_14_2_FD_187198 | JGI IMG/M metagenome (GOLD analysis project Ga0209066, IMG submission 187198) | Freshwater microbial communities in response to fracking from Pennsylvania, USA - Allegheny Zone_MetaG_DW_15 (SPAdes) (version 2) ... | reverse complement strand
GATCTCGGGGTGCACGCTGCCGTCAACTCCGATGGCGCGCAGACCGCTGTCGACGAGCACGCCATCGCTCACGTCGAGTCCTGAGCCCTGCAGCCACTCGGTGTTCGGGTCGCTTCCGACCGCGACCACGAGCACATCACACTCGAGCATCACGCCGCTCGTGAGAATCACACGCTCGACGGCGGGGTCGCCGACGAGCCCGAAGAGCGATTCGCCGCAGAAGAACCGCACTCCATGAGCCTCGTGCCTGCGGCGCATCTCAGCGCCGAGAAGCGGGCCGAGCGCACGTTCCAGCGGCACGCGGCTTTGCGTGACGACCGACACCGTTGCGCCGTTCTTTGCAGCAGTTGCCGCGATCTCGCACCCCACGAAACCCGAGCCGAGAATGACGACGTTCGCCCCCGGACGCAGTGACTCACGTAGGGCGACGGCATCGTCGAGCGTGCGCAACACGTGAATGCCGCGCAGACCGTGATCGTCGATCGGCAGCGGTTTCGGGCGCAGCCCGGTCGCGATGACGAGTGCGCTGTAGGGATGCTCGTCCCCGCGAGCATCCGTCACCACCTGCCGCTCGGTGTCGAGCGCGGTCGCCGGGCGGCCGAGCATCCACTCGACACCCTCTTCGAGAGTCGAGCGGATCGGAAACGCTACCTCCGCGTGCCCGTGACCGGGTGTCTGCAGCAGTTCTTTCGACAGCGGAGGGCGGTTGTACGGCGCGTGCTCTTCAGCCCCGAGAAAGCGAATCGGCCCGGTGTAGCCTGCACGCCGAGCGCCTTCGGCGGTGCGGAGGCCCGCCATCGAGGCTCCGACGATCAGCAGCGGAGCATCCACGTGGCCTACGCCTTGGTGATGAGAATCGCCTGCATGGGGCAGACGTCGGCTGCTGCCTCGAGGTCGGCGAGCATCTCGTCCGGGGCTTCGGCCTGGTACTCGAGCTTGTCGTCAGCGTTGAGCTGAAACACTTCGGGCGCCTCGAAGACGCACTGCCCATAGTGCTGGCACTTGTCCATGTCGACGTCGATGCGGATCATGCGTTCTCTTCTTCCTGGATGCGGGAGGGGTACAGGTCTTTCGAGGGAGTGCGGATGCCGCGGAACTCCCAGTCTCCACCCAGAGCGGTCGAGACGACCTCTTCGCTCGAGGTGGGTTGCGCACCGACATCGGTGCGAATCGGCGTGGGGCCTTCGACGATGGTGTTGGTCAGTCGACCGAGACCGTCGACCTCGACCTCGACGACGTCGCCCGGCTGCACCGGGCGCGAGTTCGCGGGCGTGCCCGAGAAGATCATGTCGCCGGGAACGAGAGTGATGGTGCGCGCGAGGTCGGCCACCAGGTAGTGCATGTCCCACTCCATGGTGTCGGTCGAGTCTTCCTGCACGACTGTGCCGTTGACGAGCGTGCGAATCGTCTTGCCGCGGTAGTCCCAGTCAGTCACGAGGCCTGGGCCGACCGGTGCGAGCGTGTCGCTGCCCTTCACGCGCAACATCGAACCAGCATCGGTGTCGCGGAAGTCGTGCAGCCCATAGTCGTTGCCCACCGAGTAGCCCGCGATGTAGTCACCAGCTTCTGCGGGCGAGATGTTGCGGCAGGTGCGCCCGATGACGATGACGATCTCGCCTTCATAGTTGAGCCACTGGCACCCGACAGGCCTCACAATCGCGCCCTTGTGGCTGTTGAGGGCCGTAATCGGCTTGTGGAAATAGGTGGGTGCAGGCGGCAGCTTCGTCATGAACTCGTCGCTGCGACTCGGGTAGTTGAGATGCACGGCGATGATCTTCGTCGGCTCGGTGGGAGGCAAGTGCGTCGCCTCGTTCACACCAATCGTGCGGCCGTCGGATGCCCGCAACTCGTCACCGTGCCGCACCACCTGCACGGCCGCTCCGTCGAGCAGAATGCGCCGGTACTCGGTCATGCGACAGCGACTTCCCGCGACAGCGTCACGTCTTTCGGCAGTGGGAAGCCACCTTCGGGCTCGGGGAAGTACACGTGCACTTGGCCGGTGCCGATCGAGTTCTCGTACTCCGAGTACATGATGCCCTTCGCCGTGTTGGCCTCTTCGCCGGTGGCGCCCGCCATCGTCAGCCAGTGGCTGAAGTTGGCTTCGGGCTTGAACTTCTTGAACTCAGGCATGGTCTCGAGGATGCGCGCGTGGTCGCCTTGCTTCATCCACTCGATGCGTTCGAGGTCGGCCTCGCGCGCCTCGGCACTGTAGATGTGCTTCGGGTCGCTCGCCTCGTGCTGACGCAGCTCGCGAAGCTTGTAGAACGTGTGCGAGAGCGCACCCGACGCGAGCAGCAGCACTTTGCGGTCGCTGTCGCGAATCGCTTCACCGAGCGCGCGACCGGCCCGCAAGAAGTCGTCGGTCGTGGCGGTCTGGCAGACCGACATGCTGACCCACGCCTTGTCGAGCCCGCGACCGAGGTAGTGCCACAAGTTGACGGTCGCGTAGAAGATCGGCAGGTGCGGGTCACTGATGGGGGTGACCCAGGTGCCGTTCTTCTCGTCGTAGTTCGCCACGGCGCGCGCGAGCTCGGGGTCGCCGCGGAAGGCGTAGGGAATCTGTGACATGCCGCGCGGCAGCTCTTCGCTCGTGAAGAGCCCGCTGCGCTCGGCCTGTGCGGTGATGACGAACTCGACGGTGGTGGCCCAGTGCGAGTCGAGCACGACGACCGTGTCGTAGTCGAGGGTTTCCATGACCTCTTCGCGCAAGCGCTTGAGGCCGGGCACAAGAGTGATCTCTTTGCCCCCGTTGAGGTCGTACCGCACATCCTGCGGCAGCATGATGGTGGGCACGTGCGCGAGAATCGCGGCTCCGACGACCTTTCCCATGACTTACTCCTTCCACCCTGAGGGTGCGTAGACGGTGTTCTTGACGTCGGCATAGAAGTCGAATGACCACACGCCGCCTTCGCGGCCGATGCCGCTCTTCTTGCTGCCGCCGAAGGGCGCGGCGAGGTCGCGCACAAAGAAGCAATTGACCCAGATGGTGCCCGCGACGAGGTTCTGCGTGAGCCGTTCGGCGCGCGCGCGGTCGCCGCACACGACAACGGCGGCGAGCCCGTACTCGGTCGCGTTGGCGATCTCGACGGCCTCCTCGTCGCTCGCGAACGTCTGCAAGGCGAGCACGGGGCCAAAGACTTCGGCGGTGAGTATCTCGCTTCCGGGTGATGCCCCGGTGATGAGGGTGGGGCGATAGTAGAGGCCCCCGAGGTCGTCGTTGGGGCCACCGCCGAAGGCGATCTGGGCGCCATCGGCTTGAGCTCGTTCGACGAAGGCGGCGACGCGCTCGAGGTGCACGCGGTGAATCTGCGGACCGATCTGCGTGGCCTCGTCGCGAGGATCACCCTGCACGATTGCGGCTGCAGCGGTGGCGAATCGTTCGGCAAACTCGTCGGCGATGCTCTCGTGCACGAGAAGGCGAGTGCCCGAGAGGCACACTTGCCCCGCGTTGTCGTACTGCTCGATGGCGAGTTCGACGGCGAGGTCAAGGTCGGCGTCGTCGGTGACGATGAACGGGCTCTTGCCGCCGAGCTCGAAGCTCACCGGGGTGAGGTTGTCGGCGGCCGAACGCGCGATCGCTTTCGCCGTGGGCACAGAGCCGGTGAAGGCGATGCGCGCGATGCCGGGATGCGCCACGAGGGCTGCGCCAGCTTCTGCACCGTAGCCCTGCACGACGTTGAACACTCCCGCGGGCATGCCTGCTTGCTCGCACAGGTCAGCGAAAACGCTCGCGGTGAGGGGAGTCCATTCGGCGGGCTTGAGTACGACGGTGTCGCCGGCAGCGAGGGCGGGTCCGATGCGCCACGTCGCGAGCATGAGCGGAGCGTTCCAGGGCGTAATGATGGCGGCGACCCCCGAAGGGTCCCAGCTCACGACGTTGTCGTGACCGCGCGTCTGCCACACGGGGTGGTGCAGCTTGTTCATCGCCCAGTCGGCGAAGAAGCGGATGTTCATGGCGACGCGCGGCATGACCCCGCGCCGATGACTGCGCAGCAGCGAGCCGTTGTCGAGGGTCTCGAGCTGTGCGAGCTGTTCGACGTTGGCTTCGATGAGGTCGGCGAGGCGATGAAGAATCTCGCCGCGACCCTGGGGGCCGAGGTCACGCCAGCCGGGGAAGGCAGCGCGGGCTGCAGTCACCGCGGCGTCGACTTCGGCCGCGCCGCCGCGCGCAATGTGCGCGAGAACTGCGCCGTCGATGGGCGAGACACTCTCGAAGGTGTCGTCGCTTGCGACCCTCTCGCCGCCGATCGCGTGTCGCGTGTCGACGGTGAGTCCGGCCAGTTCGACCTGGTGCGCTGCAGTCTGCACGCGGGCGGCTCCCTTGCTGTCGCGTTTCATTCGGATACGAACGAGTATCGAGAGTCTAACCGAGACTGCGCGCCCCGCAAGGGGTGCGACCCGCGCGAGCTATCGGCGAAAGACACCGATCACGCGGCACGAGGTGGTGCAGGCGACGGGGGCGCGGTGTGAGCATCCTGAACTGGATGCTCTACCGCTGCCCCTCCGTGACCTGAGTGATCGCGCGAAGCATGTCGGCGAGCTCGCGACGTCGCGCAGGGTCGATCGTGCTCGAGATCGTCTGTTCGTGCGCGTTGAAGGTCGGAAAGAGCGTCGACATGAGCTTGCGGCCCGCCGGAGTCATTGACACGTTGACGAGGCGACCGTCTTTGCTGCTGCGCTCGCGGGCGAGGTAGCCCTTCGATTCGAGTGTGCCGAGCACTCCCGTGAGGGTCGCTTTCGAGAAGCCGCCCTCTTCGGCGATCTGCCGGGTTTCGATCGGCTCCCAGATCCAGGTGACCCAGAGCACGACGAAGGCCGTCCACGACAGTCCGCTCTCGGCGAGCACGCTGCGCTCGAGGTAGTTGCGTGTGGCGTTCGCGGCGCGGAAGAGATTCGAGACCACTGACATCGCTTCGAAGTCGAGCGGCAGGGCTCCGACCTTGTGGACGACTTGCTCTTCTGTCTCGGCGAGCGTGTGTGCGCTGGGCATCGATTCCTCCTGCGCTCATTATCGGGGGTGCGCCCCTGAAGGAGTTGGACTCGACGCGCGCGCGGAAGTTCGTTAGCATCCGAACAAATCGCTTCCTACGAAAGCAGGCGCCATGTCGACCACGACCGATCTCACCCTGGCCGATCTCGACCTCTTCGAGAATGGCGCCCCTTGGGGCGTGTTCGATGAGCTTCGGGCCACGCCCGGGTTGCACCACTCGACCGAAGAAGCTCCCAACAGCGGGTTCTGGTCGGTGACGCGGTATCACGACATCGTGCGGGTGCTGCGTGACACCGAGACTTTCACGTCGACCAAGTTCACCAACCTCGAAGAGGTCGACCCGCACCTGCAAGACCAGCGTCGCTCGCTACTCGAAACCGACGGGCTTCGTCACAGGGCGCTCCGACGCATGCTGCAGGGGCAGTTCACGCCTCAAGCGGTCGCGAAGTACGAGACCTTCCTGCGGGGCATCACAGCGAAGACTCTTGACGCGGCCTTCGCGAAGGGCTCGTTCGACTTCGTCGAGGAGGTGAGCGCCGACTTTCCGATTCGTGTTCTCGCCCGACTGCTCGATGTGCCCGACAGCGACACCGGTCAGCTCATCGCGTGGGGCAACCGCATGGTCGGCAACACTGACCCCGAGCACGCCGACGTGCTCATCGGCTCGGCAGACAGTGACGAGTACCGGCATGTGCCGTTCCGCTCTCCGGCCGCGATCGAGGTCTACGAATACGGCAGGCACATGGCGGCCGAGCGCCGCGGCAAGGGAGGCACTGACCTTGTCTCGCTGCTCGCCGACGGGGTTCCGAGTGACGGCAAGCCGCTCACCGAAGACGAGTTCAACACCAACTTCTTGCTGCTGGTGGTGGCCGGAAACGAGACCACGCGTCACACGATCACGCACTCGATGAGCAACCTGCTCAACAACCCTGAGCAGATGGACATTCTGCGCAACGACCCCTCGCTCATTCCGTGGGCGGTCGAAGAGTTCTTGCGCTTCGCGTCGCCCGTCTACCACTTCCGTCGCACGGCCACGCGCGACGTGGAGTTCTCGGGCACTCAGATCAGCGAGGGCGAGAAGGTCGTCGTGTGGTTCGCCTCGGGCAACCGCGACGACGCAGTCTTCGACGAGCCCTACCGCTTCGACGTGCGCCGCACCCCGAACGAACACATGTCGTTCGGTCGCGGAGGCCCCCACATGTGTCTCGGAAACGCGCTCGCGCGCATTGAGCTACGCATCATGTTCGAAGACTTGCTGACTCGCGACGTCACCCTCGAGCGCACCGGAGACATCGACTACTTGCGCAGCAACTTCGTGCACGGCATCAAGCGCATGCCCGTGCGCGTGGTCTAAGCGCCCTCTCGTGGCAGATCTGGCGCAAAGTGGCGCTCGGGCTGCGACCTTGCGCCCCTGCGCGGCAAATCTGGGCTCGGCCTGGGGCGTTAGCGGGGGAGTAGCCCGGCTACGTCAGAGAGGAAGGCGTCGACGAGCGCAAAGGTGCGCGCTCGAGCCGCATCGGCTGTCGCGATCGTCTGCGCCATCATGACGTCGGGGTCTTGGCCGTCGTCGCGAATCTTGGATGCTCCGCCCCAGTCGAGCCACCCCTGAAGTCCCGCGGCGTCGAGTTCGGGGTGAAACTGCACGGCGAGCGCGCGGCCCGCCACGAAGGCTTGCGAAGCCGAAGGCGTGCGCGCGATCTCGACGGCTGCGGGCGGCACCACCCAGCGGTCGTAGTGGAACTGAAACCACGGCCCTTCGCCGACGAGGCTCGGTTCGTCGCTCCACACCGACGTCCAGCCGATCTCACCTCGAGGTGCGGGCGCCACTGAGCCGCCGAGGGCGCGGGCGAGCAACTGCCCGCCGAAGCAGATGCCCAGCACGGGCATCCCGAGCTTGACGGCGTCACGCAACCACGCGATCTCGGGCAATAGCCAGCGGCCGATGCACGCGTCGTCCCACGCGCCCCAGGGCGCGCCGAGCGGCACGAGCACGTCGTAGTCGGCGGCGCTCGGAAAGACCGTCGCGATGTTCGGTGATGCGAACGAGTCTTCTGGCACGACGAGGTGTGTGTCGATGTCGAAGCCGTGGTGGGCGAATCGTTCGCCGACTGGCCCGAGCGGGCTCACGTGGTCATGTTGCACGAACAGAACGCGCATCGGGCCTCCCCATCGAGTGTTCGAGTGGTCTACAGTATCGTTCGAGTCCAAACGATCGGCAACGTTGCCGCACCAGTGCCACAAGGGAGTCGCACATGAGTCACAGCCTGGCCAACCTTCAGAGCGAGCTACTCGCCGCCGATATCGACGTGTTGAGGGTGATCTACGCCGACATCATCGGCACAGTGCGGTCGAAAGACCTGCTCGTGCGCGAACTCGACAAGGTCAGTCACGGCGGCCCCACCTTCTGCCAGGGCGTCTGGGTCACGACGACGCAGGGCGGCGTGCTCGACGGCGCTGACGTGCTCAGCAATGGCCTCGAAGACTTCGTGAGCCAGATCGTTCCCGACGGCTGGCGCGCTCTGCCGTGGGAGCCGGGAGTGGCCTATGTCGTCGCGGGCGCCAACAACCCCGACGGCACCCCCAACCCGCTGTCACCTCGCGTGCTGCTCGAGCGCTTGATGACGACGTATGCCGAGCTGGGCTACAAGCCCGTCGTGGGCCCCGAACTCGAGTTCTACATCGCCGACCGCACTGAAGACGGCGGCTACAAGCGTGCCCTCGAGGCCACGGGTCGCGTCTACACAAGCGGCGCGACTGTCGACCCCAAGGGCACCTTCTTGCACTTGCTGCGCATGCTCGACAAGATGCGCATCGGCGTCTTCGCGGGCAACCACGAGTTCAGCCCCAGCCAGTACGAGATCAACATCTGGCACGGCGAGGCGCTCGACGCCTGCGACCGCATCTTTATGCTCAAGGCGGGCGTGAAAGACGTCATCGCCCGACTCGGCCAAGCGGCAACCTTCGCCGGCAAGCCGTGGAGTGACGAGGGCGGCAGCGGCTTCCACCTGCACATGTCGCTCGTCGACCGCGACGGCGCCAACCTCATGCACGACGGCGGCGAGCTCAGCGCACTGGCGAAGCACATGATCGCGGGCATCGTCACGCACGCTCGCGCGCTCACCGCCATCTGCAACCCCACGGTCAACGCCTACAAGCGGCTCGGCCCTGACACTCTCGCGCCCTACCGCGGCAACTGGGGCTACGACAACCGCAGCGCCATGTTGCGCATTCCGCCGGAGCGTGGGCAGGGCACGCGCCTCGAGATGCGTCTCGGCGACGGTGCGGCCAACGCGTACCTCATGACCGCGGCGTTGCTCGCGGCCGGTCTCGACGGCATTCAGCGCAAGCTTGAGTGCCCCGACCCTTCGGTGGGCTACGCCTACGAAGACGACCGCTTCGAGGTGCTTCCGATGACGCTGGGCGAGGCGCTGGATGCCCTGCGCGCCGACACCGCGCTCACCGACATCATCGGGGGAGACCTCGTCGACGTTTTCGAGGTCATGAAGCGCGATGAGATCGAGCGCTACACCGAAGCCGTCGACGACCCCGCAACGCGTGATGTCACCGACTGGGAGGTCAAGGAGTACTTCCTCGACCTGTAACCCCACTCGTCGCTACACGCTCGGGTTCGACTTGTCTTCCACGAGCGACCCGCCGTTGAAGGTCACACCGATCTCGCGGTAGTACGCCGCGATGTGTTCGCGCACGGGCAAGATCGAGGCGAGCTCGTCCCAGGGCGAGTCGTGCAGCTCGAGCTCGAAGTCGCCGCGCCAGGTGGCTCCGATCTCGGCGTCGACACCACCCATGGTGATGAGCTGGTCGAGGCTGTTGCCAGCGCCGGGGGTGATGGAGGGCATCCACCGCGAATGCAGCATCGCGTGCCCGTTGACGAAGCCGTTCGTGTCAGACGGCTCGCGTAGCGTCACGACCAACGATGCGAGCCGGTGGTCGTAGGCGGCGAGCGACGCGCCGAGCCGTGCTCCCGGGGCGAGTCGCGGTGCTGCCCGCCCCACGTTCATGACGCGCGTCACGGCCATGCTGCCCAGCTTCTTGGGGTAGCCCTGGTACCACCCGCGCGCGATCGCGAAGTCTTTGGTGACCCAGATCGCGACGCAACGGCTGTAGGTCACTCCGTCTTTCTGGCACCGCACGACCGCGAAGGTCTCGAGGTACTGCGAGCGCTGCGGGTCGAGCAGTTCGGCGCCTGAGGCGCTGCACGACTGCCAGTCGGCCCAGATGAGCGCCACTGCTCCAGGGTCGTCGTCGGCGAGTTCGACACCGTCGGGCAGCAGCGCCGCGACGGCTTCGGGGTCGGTGCGGTACTCGGCGGTGAGCAGCGTGCCGGAGTAATACCAGGGCATGTCGGGAACGATTGCACTCTTGCCCGAGGGCGTGCGCGGGGCAAGGAATCCGTTGAGGTCAGCCATGCGGGTCAGGCTACCGAATCATTCGTAAACAAACGATAGGCAATCTGTGGATGCCCCGCACCCGTCCGCGTTCGGCCAAGTCTGCGCGTGCCGCTTGACGAGCACCCGCTCGTGCACCACTCTTGTGCCAGGTCGTTTTGATACGAACGATCCACCCCAACTCAAAGAGGAGTTTCGGATCCATGACTGACACCCCCCAATCGACCCTTCGATCTGGTCGACTCGGCATTTTCGGCATCGTCTTCTTCGTCGTCGCCGCGTCGGCGCCTCTCATCGGCATGACCGGTGCTGTGCCCGTCGCGATGGTGCTCGGCAACGGTGCAGCTGTTCCCGGCGCCTACCTCGCTGTTGGCCTCACCTTGCTGCTGTTCACCGTTGGCTACGCGGCAATGAGCCGCACCATGACCAACTCCGGCGCGTTCTTCGCGTACGTCGGTAAGGGCCTCGGCGTCAATGCCGGTGTGGCGAGCGCGTTCACCGCTCTCGTGGCCTACATCACGATCCAGTTGGCGATCTACGGCTTCTTCGGCGCCGTCGTCGGCGGCACCTTCGCGAGCCTCGGTTTCGAGCTGCCCTGGTATGTGTGGTCGCTTCTGGCGTGGGTCGTCGTCAGTGGGCTGTCGGTGCTGAGCGTCGACATCGGTGCCAAGGTGCTCGGCGTACTGCTCACCCTCGAGGTGCTCATTCTGCTCATCGTCGGCTTCGCGATCTTCATCGTCGGCGGCCCCGAAGGAATCGACTTCGCCGCCTCATTCAGCCCTACTGAGATCTTCGCGGGCGGCTTCGCCGGCACGGCGGGCATCGCGCTCGCTTTCGCCTTCGCAAGCTTCATCGGCTTCGAGGCCACGGCGATCTACGGCGAAGAGTCGCGCGACCCCAAGCGCACGGTGCCGATCGCCACGTACGTCGCGATCGCCGTCATCACGCTGCTCTTCGCGATCGTGTCGTTCGCCATGGTGACGGGTCTCGGCCGCTCGACGCTCATCGACGAGGTGCTCGGCCGCTCAGACGGGCTTGCTGCACCTGAGGGCGTGCTCTTCAGCCTTGCTGACGAGTTCGCGGGTGGCTGGGCTGTCGTCATCATGACGGTGCTCATCATCACGAGCCTCTTCGCCGGTCTGCTGGCCTTCCAGAACGCTGCTGCGCGCTACTTCTTCGCGCTGGGGCGCGGCGGCGTTCTGCCTGCGCGCATCGGCACGACCAACAAGGCTGGTGCACCCCAGGCTGGTGTGATCATCGTGTCGTCGCTCGCTGCGCTCGTGATCATCATCTTCGCCATCGTCGGTTTCGACCCGGTCGGCAACCTGTTCTTCTGGATGAGCTCGATTACCGTCATCGCGATCGTGCTGGTTGAGATTCTCGTGAGCCTCGCGGTCATCGTCTACTTCACGAAGCAGAAGACCGGCAACGTGTGGGTGACGAAGATCGCTCCGGCTCTGTCGGCGATCATCTTGGCGCTGGGTCTGTACTTGCTCATGTCGCGCTTCAACCTGCTCGCTGGCACGGTGCCCGAGGGGGTCGACCCCTCGCTTCCTGAAAGCGCATGGTTGCTCGACCCGCTCGGCTGGTTCCTCGTGCTGCTGCCGTTCATCGCGCTCGTCGCGGGCTACGTCGTGGCACTCATCAACAAGAAAGAGAACGAGCAGCTGGTCAAAGACTTCGCCAGCTGAGCTTTCGATAGCTGAGCGGTGGATGCTCGGGGGTGGCCCGATCTGCCCCCGAGCATCCACCGGCACCACTGAACGGAGAACACCATGCGCGCCGACGATTTCGACCTCGACGTCATCGATGCGACGGATGCTGAGCACGCCGCTACCGTCGCCGCACTCGACCCGACCGAGCTCGAGGCGTCGATCGCGCGCCTGCCGCACGACCTGCAGGCCGCCGCAACCGGCGTGCTGCTGCAGGGCCGCACCTACAGCGACGTGAGTCAAGAGCTGGGAATCCGCCAGCCCGAACTCGTGCGCGCCGTGCACCGCAGCCGGGCGATCATCGCCCGCCGTCTCGCTGGCCCGCCGGAGGGCGACGCCGCGTGACCGTAGCAATCGGTGTGACGACCTACCTCGAGCCGGTCGTCATGGGGCTGTGGAATCGCCCCGGCAGCATGTTGCCTCGCGTCTACAGTGACTGTGTCATCGCGGCGGGTGCCGCGGTGGTGACCTTGCCTCCGCAACCTCCGACTGTTGAGGTGGTTGAGCGCGTGCTCGACAGCGTCGACGGGCTCATGCTCACGGGCGGTAAAGACGTCGATGCTGCGCTGTACGGTCAGGAAGCGCATCCCGAGAACGACGCCCCGCGGCCTGACCGCGACGCGTGGGAGATCGCCCTCGTGCGCGCGGCTATCGCGCGCGACTTGCCCGTGCTCGGCATCTGCCGCGGGTTGCAAGTGCTCAATGTGGCTCTCGGCGGCACCCTCATTCAGCACTTGCCCGACGTCATCGGCTCGAACCGCTACAGCTACGGCGGTGCGGTCTTCGCTGACAACCCTGTGCTCACGGTGGCGGGCACGCGCACAGCAGAGCTGCTCGGCGAGCGGCTCACGGTGAAGAGCTACCACCATCAGGCGCTCGACCGCGTGGCTGAGGGCCTCACGGTGACGGCGCACGGCGACGACGGCATCATCCAGGCGGTGGAGATCGACGGCATGTCATTCGGGCTCGCGGTGCAGTGGCACCCGGAAGAGTCGCCGGACGACTTGCGGCTGTTCGAGGCGCTTGTGGCCGCATCGCGTCGATAGTCGCGAATTAGAAGGTGATGTGGTTTCATTGCGAACAGTGCTGTCCACAGCTTCTTTTCAGGAAAGGACTTTGCCTCCTATGAACTCTCGATCTGTGAAAGGTGTGATGGTCGCACTCGCGGTGGCCGCTCTCACGCTGATTACGGCGGCACCTGCAATGGCTGGCCCTGCACACGACGTGAGTGACGCAATGCGCTACGGGGCTACCGCGCCTCTGGGCGATGTCATTGAAGATCTGGTGGGAGAAGACGACGCCACCCACTCGGTGGCGGCACCCTGGCCGATCAACTTCTTTGGCGAGACCTACGGCGGCCTCTGCATTACGACCAACGGTGGCGTGTATCCGGTGGCCGACGGCAGCTCTAGCTGTAGCGATGAGTACGACCAGAGTGTCGAAGAGTTGGCGAACGAGTCGAGTGCGCCGCTCATTGCCGTGCTGGCCGCCGACACTGACCTCGGCGAGTGTGATGACGCGCGTGTTGCGCAACGCGATGGCGCCGGAGACGGCTTTGGCCGCCCGTGCACGATCTATCTCGACACCGACGCCACCATTGACGGACGCGACGCCGTCGTCATCACCTGGTACCGCGTCTCGCAGTACGAGGGCGAGAACGACGAAACGCTTGAGAACACCTACCAGCTCGTGCTCATCAAGCTTCCGACTGCTGACGGCGACACTGTCGGGTACGACATCGACTTCGAGTTCAACTACGGAACCTTGACGGACGGCGAAGACGGGTACTCGTCTGAAACCCCCGCCGACGAGTGCGAGTCGCTGACAGAAGACTGCCGTTGGGGCATCGGAATCGCCAACTACGTGCCTGACGTCTTGGGCCCCGACTCCACGGAACAAACTGCGGCCGAGCAGCCTGAAGCCGAGCAGCCCGAGTCGTCGACGAGCGAAGCCGAGTCCACCGAGTCGGAGGCAGAAGTGAGCGGCGCAGAAGGCACCGAGTCAGAGGGCACCGAGGCGGAGGACGCAGCTTCTGACGCCAGCGAGCCAGCAGCCGACGAGCCGATCGTGCTGACTCCTGCGGCAGCGACCGGGTACGAGTTCTTCGCTGCCACGACCGTGGCAGATCTGCTCGATGATGGGGCGACCCCCCTCGTGGTGAACAGCCTCGGCACCGATGTTGATGGCCGCTACACCTGCGGAATGATCTCGGGTCAGCCCGTTGGTTGCTCGGCAGTATCGCTGCAGACGCCTGAGGCAGAACTGGCCGAAACTGGCCCGAGTGAGCCGTTGAGTGCGTCGATGGTGGGCGGTTTTGTGCTCGCTCTTGGCATCGTTGCCGCGGGGCTGATCATGACGCGTCGTCAGTCGCTCGTGGCGCGGCGCGACTGACCCCTGACTCTCGCGTGGATAGGTGTGGCCCCCGCTTGGCGGGGGCCACACCTATGCAAAAGGAGGGTGAGCGATGTCGAACCGGGCGGGCTACCCTAGCACACCGCCTAATCACCGATCGCGGTCGAGCAACTCCTGCACGTCGTCCATCCCAGCCCTCGCAGTTTGCTCAGCCGCGAGCGGGTTGAGCAGGTCGCCACTGACGCGGTCGAGCAGAGCGTGCAACATCTCGACCGCATCGTCGACGATCTCGGTCGAGCGGCGCTCGGTGCCGTGCAGCAGCCAGCGCGCGAGTTCGAGTTCGGCGGCGAAGGCGGCGCGGCGGCCCAGTTCGCGGTCGAGCACGCCGCGTGCCTGGTGGTAGGCGTCGAAGCCGGCATCGGCGACGTCGGGGTTGCTTGAGCCGAGCATCCAGAACAAATCGCGTGCGGGGTCGCCCACTTGCAGGCGTGCCCATCCGAGAAGTCCGGTGACCGAGTCGCCGACCGCCAAGAACGACGAAGCACTCAACGCACCGTTGACGACGGTGGGGGTGAACTGCCACAGGCTCGAGTCTTCGGCGGCGACCTCCCAGCGGCGCAGCAGCGCGGCAGGCACGAGGCCGGTCGCGGCCGCGCGGTCGAGCGTGGTGACGGCTTCGCGCATGACGTCGATAGCGCGCAACTGCGGTAGCCCGACGTCGGCGACAACGCTCGTGGGCAGGGCGTGAATTGCGGCGATGGCGCGACCGATCGACGCGGCGAGCGAGGGTGTGAGGCGGTCGAGTGAGAGAGGAGTGCCGTCGACGAACTCTGACACGATCGCGCGCGTGCCATCGACCGGCGCTTGCCCGAGCATGCGCGGCACCCCGAACGGCAAGCGAGCCCGCACGCCATCGCTCAGGGCGCGAATCGCCACGAGGTCGGCCGACTGCTCGCTCTCGGCTGCGGGCGTGCGCGGCACCCGAATGACCAGCGTGCGGCCGTCACGAGTGCTCAGCAGCGCCGAGTCGACCTCACCGCCCGTGCCACCCAGTGCAGCGGCGTGGGTCACGTCGAGACCGGGCACGGCCGAGGTGGCGAGCGCGGCTAGAGTGAGAGGCGATCGGCGGGGCATGCCCCCAGGGTAGGTCGCTACGGTGCGTGAGGCGCCGCGCGCCACGCGAGAGCGCGGGTGCTGAACCACCGTCACCCGCCCGATCGTCGTGGCCGCAGCACTTGCGCAAGCCCACTGCACGAGAGGTCGACGATGCATCGTTCGCTTACTGCCCTGCTGCCCTTGTCGCGTTCACGCATCGACCGCGACGATGTCAGCCGCACACGACCACATCTGTTCGACGAGCTCGCGCACGACGCCAGCACGCGCGTCATCGCTGTGTGGCGCGGCGAAGTGCTGCTCGAGGCGCCCCCCGCCGACGACGACGCGCCAGCCCTGCGCCTTCTGCCGATGGATGCCGCTGCCGACAGCTCCCTGCGCATCTACTTGGGCCGCACCCTCGACGACGAGCCTGGGCTGCCAGCGGGCGCCGCCCTCGTCGCCGTCGTGCTCGATGACGAGAGTGCCTCTGCCCTCGAGCCCGACGTTGCCAGTTGGGGCTCGCCGCGCACGCTCGGCCACCGGCTCGGCGAACGTGATGCGGGTCTCGCGATCGAGGCGCTCGGCATGGCCAATTGGCACGCCACACACCGGTTCTCACCGCGCACCGGAAACATCACCGAAGTCGGCAAGGCGGGCTGGGTGCGCATCGACTCGGGTGACGGCAGTGAGCTCTATCCACGCACCGACGCGGCGATCATCGTGGGCGTCACCGACGCCGAAGACCGGCTCGTGCTCGGTAGCAACGCGCTCTGGGAGGCCAACCGCTTCTCGCTGCTCGCGGGCTTCGTCGAGCCGGGTGAGTCGCTCGAAGCCGCCGTCGTCCGCGAGGTGCACGAAGAGACCGGCCTGCGCGTGGTTGACCCCGTCTATGTCGGTTCGCAGCCCTGGCCGTTTCCGGCGTCGCTCATGCTCGGCTTTCGGGCCACCCTCGACCCGGCCCATACCGACGAGTTGCGGCCCGACGGCACCGAGATCATCGACTTGCGCTGGTTCACACGTGACGAGCTCGCCAACGAACTCGATCGCATTCTGTTGCCGGGCCGCACGTCGATCGCCCGCACGATCATCGAAGACTGGTACGGCGGCACCTTGGAGACGCCGTGACCGATGTCGCGACTCCCGCCGCAGACCCGCAACGGTTACTCGACGCTCTCGACGAACACCAGCGTGAGGTGGCCGAAGCACTGCTCGGCCCGGTCTGCGTGCTGGCAGGAGCCGGCACGGGAAAAACGCGCGCCATCACACACCGCATCGCCTACGGCGTCGCGACCGGTGCCTATGACCCGCGCCGCGTCATGGCGCTCACCTTCACGACTCGTGCGGCGGGCGAACTGCTCGGGCGGCTGCGCGCACTCGGTGCTGACGGCGTCGCCGCGCGCACCTTTCACTCGGCGGCGCTGAGACAGTTGCACTACTTCTGGCCGACCGTCGTCGGCGGAATGCCGCCGCGGGTGCTCGACGCCAAGGGTCCCTTGCTGGGCCAGGCCGCGTCGACCCTCAAGCTGCCGCTCGACACCGCTGCGTTGCGGGATGCCGCTGCCGAGATCGAGTGGCGCAAAGTCAACCGCATGACGCCCGAGCAGTATGCGCGCGCGGCCCACACGAGGCCCATGCCAGCCAAGCTCAGCGTCGATGCCATGGTCGACCTGCACGCCGCCTACGAACGCATCAAAGATGAGCGCAAACAGATCGACTTCGAGGACGTGCTGCTTGCCACCGCGGGCATGATCGAAACCGAGCCCATGGTCGCCGAGCAAGTGCGGGCGCAGTACCGCTTCTTCGTCGTCGACGAGTATCAAGACGTCTCACCGCTTCAACACGACCTGCTCACCCTCTGGCTGGGCGGGCGACGCGAGTTGTGCGTCGTCGGCGACGCCTCGCAGACGATCTACTCGTTCGCGGGGGCGTCGAGCGACTACCTCGTGCGCTTCGGCAACGAATACCCTGACGCCACGGTCGTGAAGCTCGAAGAGAACTACCGTTCGACGTCGGCGATCGTCACGCTCGCCAATCGGCTCATGCGCGGACGCCCTGGCGCGCTCACGTTGCGGGCGGCGAGCGAGGGCGCAGCATCCGGCGCCACACCCAACGTGGAGAAGTACGTCGACGACGCCGCCGAGGCCGCTGGTATCGCGCAGTCGATCGCCCGGCGCATCGCCGACGGCACGCCACCCGAGAGCATCGCGGTGCTCTACCGCATCAACACGCAGTCGATTCAGCTCGAAGCCGCTCTGCGTCGCTTCGACGTACCCGTGCAGTCGCGCGCCGACAGTCGCTTCTTCGACCAGCCAGAAGTGCGCCAGGCCATCATGCTGCTGCGCGGCGCCTCGGTGTCGATCAGCGACGAGCCCCTCTTCAAAAGCGTGAGCGACGTGCTGCGCGGGCTGGGCTGGCGGCAAGATCCGCCCGAGGGTGGGGGAGCCGAGCGTGCTCGTTGGCAAAGCATGACCGCCCTGCTCGGCCTCGCCGAAGAAGCTCCAGCCGGCACCACTCTGGGTGACTTCGTGCGCGAACTGCAGCGCCGGCAAGAACAACAGCACGAGCCCACTCGCCAAGCCGTCACGCTGTCGACCTTGCACGCGGCGAAAGGTCTGGAGTGGGATGTCGTGCACATCGTGGGCTTGAGCGAGGGTCTCGTGCCCATTTCGTTCGCCCAGGGTTTCGACGCGATTGACGAAGAGCGGCGCCTGTTCTATGTGGGCATCACGCGCGCGCGCCGAGTGCTCGAACTCTCGTGGGCCGTGCGCGGCATGGGCTCGCGTGCCGAGCGTCAGCCCAGCCGTTTTCTCGACGAAGTGCGCGCCCCCGCGCCTCGCACCCAGCGCTAGGCCGACCCTGATCGCCGTCAGGCGATCGTGAGACAGCCGCACCGCGGGTGGGGTGCGATAGGCGTGATCGTGCGCTCAGCAGTCAGAGCATCAAGGCGGATGCTCACGCCGTCGTCTCTCGCAACCTCCAGCACCGCGAGCACCTCGAGTGCTGCTCGAGTCGCGAGCAGCGGCGACTCGGCCGCGGCCGCCGTGCCCTGCACTTGCGTCGCGATTGCGGGCCAGGCGGCATCGGCGTCGGTGCGATGAAGCGAGACGCAGCCGAGGCATGCTGTCACTCCGGGCACGACGAGCGGCCCGACGACGACTCCGTGCTCGCCGAAGACGACGGGCAGGTGTGCGGCGTCACGCCGCAACCACGCGAGATGCTCGCGCGGGTCAACGACGTGCCGGTCGACAAGCACCCCTACGTCATCGGTGCCGAGGCGCAGAGCCGCGTCTTCTGAGGCCATGCCGGCGGCAGAGAGCCGCACGGCGTGCCCCGCTTCGGCAAGAACGTCTGCGACGCGTCGAGCGCCACGACCTTCCCCGATGACGATGAGCGCCCGCGCGGTCGACCGCTCTGCTCGGCCACCCTCGAGCACGGGGGTGAGTTGGGCGAGCAACTCATCGACGCGCGCGGGTGCGGCGCCCGCGCGTTGCGCCACGAGGTCGAGCCCAGAGCGCGTGACACCCGTGCCGAGTGCGCCGATCATGCTCACGTCGGCGTCATCGACGCGCGGCAGCACAGCGCGCACCGGGTCGACTCCGATTTGCAAAGACGTGGGGGTGCGCCAGACGAGCGGCGGGCGGGGGTCGAGTCGCAAGATCATGCGCAGGATCATGCGGATTCGGCGGGATGCTCGCGCCGAGCATCCACAAGACGCAGCCTGCGCGCCGCCTCAGCTCGTCGGTTCGCTCGGCCCCTCTGGCTCGTCGGGAGCCTCGCCCGGCGCGCGCTCTGTGGGGCGCTCGCCGCTCTCGTCCGCCAGCAACTCACTGAGCGCGGCATCGACAGCGTCGGGTTCGGCGGGGCCGCCGGTGAGCTCAGCGATGATGCGCGAGGGGTCGTCGATATCGTCGGCGCTCGGAAGCAGGTCGGGGTGCGCCCAGAGCGCATCACGCTCATCGGCACCCACCGCCTCGG
>Ga0209066_10003305_pt1 | contig 18533 bp, 12 predicted proteins | sample All_14_2_FD_187198 | JGI IMG/M metagenome (GOLD analysis project Ga0209066, IMG submission 187198) | Freshwater microbial communities in response to fracking from Pennsylvania, USA - Allegheny Zone_MetaG_DW_15 (SPAdes) (version 2) ... | reverse complement strand
GTCGTGAGTCACCAGCACCACCGCTGCGTCCAGCCCGCGCAGAACGTCGAGGATCTCGGCCTGCACCGTCACATCCAGCGCTGTGGTCGGCTCGTCGGCGAAGATCAGCTCCGGGTCGCCGGCGAGCGCCGCTGCGATGCCGACTCGCTGCGCCATGCCCCCCGACAGCTGGTGGGGAAAGCAGGCGGCGATGCGATCCGGATCGGGCAACTGCACGGCGTCGAGCAGCTCGCGAACACGTTCGTCGACCGCCGCCCCCCGCAATCCGGTGTTGGCCCGCACCACCTCGGCCAGCTGGAACCGGACGGTGAACGCAGGGTCCAACCCCGATACCGGATTCTGACCGATCAGCCCGATGCGACGACCCCGAAGGCCGGCTTGCACGGGACCCGCGGCAAGGTCGTACTCGACGCCGTCGAAGACCATGCGTCCCGACTCGACGCGTCCGGCGCCGTGCAGGAGACCCAGCACTGCGGCGGCAGCCACCGACTTGCCGCTGCCCGACTCGCCCACGATTCCGAGCTTCTCGCCTCGGCCGACAGAGAACGCGACGTCCTGCACGACGGTGCGTTCGCCGCCTCGAGCCTCGAACGCGACGCTGAGGTGCTCGACGACGAGCAACGCGGAATCATCCGCACGCGCCGGAGTGCCGGGGGTCGACGTCGCCGCGGGTGCGGTCGGATGCGGTCGGGGTGCCGTCGCTGCCGGGCGACGCCGCCGATCCCGCGAGAAGCCCGAGTGCCCCTCGCTCGTGGCATCGCGCAGCCCGTCGCCGATCAGACCGAACGCGAGGATGAAGCTGATGATGAGCAACCCGCTCGGCACCAGCAGCCACGGCTGGTTGCCCAGGTTCGCTGACGCCTCGGCGACGAGCTGGCCCCAGGTGACCTGGGTCGTGCCTACGCCGAGGAAGCCCAGGCCCGTCTCGAGGCCGATCGCAGCGGTCGCGAAGAGAGCCACGTGCACGATGACCGTGCTCAGCACCGTCGGCAGCACGTGGCGGCGGAGAATCACCCCGTCGCTCAACCCCGACACCCGCGCGGAGCGGATGAAGAGCTCCTCGCGCACGCTGAGCGCCGACGACCGCACCACCCGCGCGAGCGACGGTGCAGCGAGCAGGCCCAGTGCGATCATCGCGGCGGTCTCGTCGTTGGGGCGGATGGCCAGGACGACCAGCACGATCACGGCGCCCGGGATGGCATACGCGACTTCGGAGACTCGCAGGATCGCTCGATCGACGAAGCCGCCGCGATAACCCGCGATCAACCCAAGCGGCACACCGACGAGGGCGTAGACCCCGACACTGATCGCCGTGCTGATGAGGGTGATGCGACCCCCGTAGAGCAGGCGGGACAAGACATCGAGGCCGAGCTGCCCGGTGCCGAGCCAATGCTCCGGGCTTGGTCCTTGGAAGGCGTTGACGATGTCCTGCTCGTCGGGACCGTAGGGGGCGATCCACGGTGCGAGCGTCGAGAGCACGATGAGCGTGAGTACCCAGGCCAGCGACACCATCGCGAGCGGCTTGCGGGCAAGGCGACGGATCACGTGCGTACTTTCGGGTTGAGCAATGCGTACGAGATCTCGACGATCAGATTGACGGTCACGACCACGAGGCTCAGGAACAGGGTGACGCCGAGGATCACCGGGATGTCGTTGGCCCGGGTCGCGTTGACGGTGAGACTGCCGAGACCGGGCAGGACGAACACCATCTCCAGCAGAACGGCACCGCCGACGAGCCCGATGAACATCAGGCCGAGCACCGTGACGATCGGCGCTCCGGCGTTGCGCAGCACATGGATGAGCAGGATCCGTCGTTCGGACACGCCCCGCGCGCGCAACATCCGCACGTAGTCCTTGCCCAGCTCGTCGAGCACGCTACTGCGCGTCTGCTTCGCCAACCCGGCCGTGCCAGTGATCGCGAGGGTGAGAACGGGCAGGAATAGCGACGCCATCCAGCCCATTGGGGAGGTCGCGAAGCTGATGTATCCCGTCGCGGGGAAGATCCGCAGCCAAACCGCGAAAACGGCGACGAGGACGAGTCCCAACCAGAAGCCCGGAACCGCCAAACCGATGAGCGAGACGACGTCGACGAAGCGGCCGAGCGAACCGCCCGCCACGGCGCTGACGACCCCGAGCGAGACGCCGACGATCGCCACCACGAATGTGCCGACGATGAGCAACGAGAGCGTCACCTGGGCGCGGCCGCCGAGTTCGGTCGCGACCGATCCCCCGGTGCTCAACGAACGTCCGAGATCACCGTGAAGGACGTCCCATAGCCATGCGCCGTAGCGAACCGGAAGCGGGTCGTCGAGGCCGAGTTGCTCGCGCAACCGGTCGACCTGCTCGGGGGTCGCGCTGAGTCCGAGGATCGTGCGTGCCGGGTCGCCGGGTACGAAGCTCGTGAGAACGAATGTCAGCATCGACACGATGAGCACGACCGGCACCGCCGTGAGCAGCCACCGCCTCATCACCTTCAGCATTTCGTTCTTCCCTTCACCTCGTACCCGGCGGTACTCACGACCCGTTGCTCACGTCAAGCACCGAGATCGTCGGATACTCGCCGCTCACCTCCACACCGGCAAGGCCCTCGCGGGCGTAGTACAGCACGGGCCCGAACATCACCGGCGCGAACCAGGCCTGCTCGACCAGGTAGAGGTTCAGCTCCTGGGCGTAGGCCGCCTGTGCGTCGGCATCGGCCGAGCGGATCTGGTCGACGAGGCCGACCGCCGTCGGGTCATCGGTTCCGAACCCGTTGAACGGGAGCGCGCTGGGAAGAACGAGTGCCGTGCCCATGAGGTACATCGGCTGCGACCCGTAGCCGACCGCCGCCGCTGAGTACTGGCGGTTGTACATGCCGTCGATATAGGTCTTCTCATCGGTCGAGACCAGCGCGTTCACGCGGATGCCGACCTCGGCGAGCATCGGAGTGATCGCGGTCGTGAGCGTGTCCAGCCCTCCGAACGCGACGGTAATGACCGGGAGGTCGAACCCGTCGGCGTACCCCGCCTCGGCGAGCAGGTCCTTGGCCTTCTGCGGGTCGTAGCTGTAGAAGTCGGCGGCTTCCTGCGACCATCCGTCGAACCCTTCGGCCGAGGGCTGACCCGTCGCCACCCCGAATTCACCCAGCAGCGCCGTCGCGACCGCCTCACGGTCGATCGCGTAGTTGATCGCTTGACGGACGCGCACGTCGCCGAGCGCCGCCGTCGTCTCGCCGTCGCGGTCGATCAGGTTGAGACCCGCCCAGATGAAGGGCGTCGACGCGATCTGAATCCCGGGCGTCCCGGCCGCCTGCGCCGCCGTCGAGAGATCCCCCGTCGCCATATCGATCTGGCCGGTGGTAAGAGCGTTGAGCGCCGCCTGCGGCTGCGCGATCACCTTGAGCACGATCGTGCGATAGTGCTGCCGCTCAGGCTCGAAGTACAGCGGGTTGGCCGCGTAGGTATAGCTGTCACCCGGCACCGACTGCGAGGGCTGGTAGATGTAGGGGCCAGCTCCGGCGGACTCGGCGTCGACCGTGAGGTCGTCGATGTTGTCGAGGCCGGCGGGGCTGATGATCATTCCGCAGCCTTGGCGCTGCGTGAGCATGTACTCGAACAGCGGGTTGGGGGCGGACAACTCGATCTCGAGGTTCAGCTCGCCGGTCACCTCGATCGAGGCGAGGTCTTGAAGAACCTGCGCGTTGACGCTGGTCTCGCTCGCGCAGTACTCCAGCGAGGCTTTGACTGCCTCGGCAGTCACCGCGGTGCCGTCCGAGAACTCCACGCCATCACGCAGTTGCAGCGACATGGTGGTGTTGCCGTCACCGACCGTCCACGACTCGGCGAGCCCGGGCTCGTAGTTGCCACCAGGTGAGAACCGAATCAACGGTTCGTAGGCAATCGTGGCGAAGTCGGCGAAGGCCGTGTTGACCGAGGCCGGATTGATGCCGGTCGCCGGCGCGGCGACGGCCACGGTGAGGAGGTCGCCGACCTCGGACGTGGCATCGGGGCTGGGAGTCGGATCCGTGCAGCCGGCGAGCGCCACGGCGGCGATCGCAGCGAGTGCGACGCCCAGGTGGCGACGCGAACGGGAATCGTTGTTCAACAACTCAATCCTCCTTGATTGGTCGATCATCGCCCGGCGGGCCGCAGGTGACGTTGTCACCGTGGCATCCGTCCGGCGCCTCCATCATGCGGCCGTGCAAAGTTTTTGTAAAGTGTTTTGAGTCCGCGATCGGAGGATTTGCGCCGACTAGTCCGACGAAGCGGCGTTGGCCTCGTCGATGCGAGCGGCAAGGTCGGCGCGCGTGAAGGTGATCTCCGGAAACCCGAACACCCGATCGGCGGGGTGATTGGCCATCATCTTGCGCATCGCCTCATCGCTGAACATCGACCCGCTCCCGCCCTCCTCAATCGCGAGCCCGAGAGCCGCGGCCGCCTCTCGCATCAGCGGGGCTGTCACCGGATGAGCGAGCAGTTCGCCAATCGCCGATGACATCGACAACGGAACGGCCGTCGAGTCCCCGTCGATCGGAACCACCGTTGCGGCACGCAGGTCACGACTCGAGGCCCCGACCTCGAACGTGTACGAGCCCGCCTCGACTCGCCAATCGTCGAGACGTATGTCCCAATAGGCGAGATCGCGGCGATCCACGACGACCTCGACATCGCAGGTCTCGCCTGGGTCCAGCTCCGCTGCGGCGAAGCCGACGAGCGCGCGCGGCGGGCGCAGGACGACAGAATCGGCGAGGGACGCGTAGACCTGCACCACTTCCCGCCCGCGACGGGGTCCGCTATTGGTAACGGGGACGACCACGCGGAGGTCGCCGTCAGGCTCGCCCTTCACCGCGACGTCGCCGTAGGCGAACGAGGTGTAGGACAGGCCGTGGCCAAACGGGAAGCGCACCGGCAGCCGTCGCGCGTCGTAGCCCCGATACCCGACGAGGATGCCCTCTCCGTAGCGGACGTGACCGAACTCCCCGGGGAAGTTGCCGAACGCGGGAGTGTCTTCGAGGCGCACGGGGAAGGTTTCGGTGAGCCGGCCCGACGGCTCGACGACCCCGAACAGCACGTCGGCGGTTCCGGATCCCGCGCCCTGTCCGAGCATGGACGCGCCGACGATCGCGGGCACCTCGTCGGCGAACGGCAGCTCCACGGCCGACCCCGCCGACAGCACGACGATCACGCGCGGGTTCGCCGCGAGCACCGCGTCCAACAGGTCGAGCTGGTCGGCGGGGAGCCGCAAGTGCTCGCGGTCGAACCCCTCCGACTCGGCATATTCGGGCAGACCCAGAAACATCAGAACAGTCTCCGCGGCGACAGCCGCCTCGACGGCCGCAGCATGTCGAGCGGCCACAACCTCCTCGCGCGGGTCCGCGTCCGACAGGTCGAACCCCTCGGCGAACCGCACCTCCGCGCTCGACGCCTCGCGAACGGCGGGCAGTGCCGCATCGACCCGGGTCGGGTTGACCCGCGACGAACCAGCGCCCTGCATCCGCGGTTCGGCCGCGAAGGCTCCGATCACGGCGAGTGACTCGTCCCTGCGCAGCGGAAGTACGCCGTCGTTCTTCAACAGAACGATCGAGCGCGCCGCCGCCTCGCGCGCGAGCGCGTGGTGGGCGGCGACATCGAACCCGCCGCCGCCCACGGCGCGAGTGTCGACCCGGTCGCGAAGCGCGAGCATCCGGTCCACCGCCTGATCGACGACGGCCTCCGCGAGGCTGCCGTCGCGCACGGCCTCGACCACCTCGGCGTCCGTGCGACCTCGCGACGAGGGCATCTCGAGGTCGAGGCCGGCGGCGAGGGCGGCGACCCGGTCGTCCACGGCGCCCCAGTCGGAGACGACGACACCGTCGAAGCCCCACCGGTGGCGCAGCATCTCGGTCAGCAACCAGCGATCCTGCGAGGTGTAGACGCCGTTGATGCGGTTGTACGAGCACATCACCGTCCACGGCCGCTCGCGCTCGACCACACGTTCGAAGGCGCGCAGATAGATCTCGTGCAGCGGCCGGGAGTCGATCTCGGCCGACACCCGCATCCGATCGGTCTCCTGGTTGTTGGCGGCGAAGTGCTTGAGGCTCGAGCCGACACCGCGCGATTGAAGCCCTCGAACGATCGCCCCACCCATGACCGCCGCGACGAGCGGATCTTCGGAGAAGTACTCGAAGTTGCGCCCGCACAGTGGTGAGCGCTTGATGTTGATCCCCGGGCCGAGCACGACATCGACCCCCTCGGCGGTGGCCTCATCGGCGATCGCCTGGGCAACACGGACCGCGAGGTCGGGATCCCACGAGGCACCGAGCGCGACGGCCGGGGGGAAACAGGTGGCGGGCACGCTGTCCTCGAGCCCGAGGTGGTCGACGCGGTCACGTTGCTTTCGCACCCCGTGCGGCCCGTCGGTCAGCAGCAGGGAGCGGATGCCGACCTCCTCAACCGCTTTCGTCGACCAGAAGTCGCGCCCGCTGAGGAGCCCGGCCTTCTGAGCGAGCGTGAGTCGGGCACGAAGGTCGGCCGGCGTCCCCGCCGGCGATGCGTCGCTCATTTGACTCCCCGAATCTTCCAGACCGCCAACGCCGCGAGCGCGACGAATGCGATGCCGACGGGGAAAAGCGCGGCGTAGCCACTCACCCCGATGATGACGCCCGCCATCCCTGGCGCCAGTGTGCCGGGCAGACTCGAGGCGATGTTGACGATTCCGAGGTCTTTCGCATACGAGTCGGCCGAGGGCAGCACGTCGGTCACCAGGGCGGTGTCGACGGACTGGAACATGCCGAAGCCGAGTCCGAGCACGGCACTCATCACCAGCATCGCGGCGGGGGCGGGCCAGAGCCAGGGCGCGATGAGTCCGAGTGCGATCACCAGGCAGGCGGCGAAGACGAAGGGCTTGCGACGTCCGACCCGGTCCGAGAGCGGGCCGCTGATGAGCAGCGCCGCCAGCCCGGTCGGGATTGCCGCCAACGTCATCCACGGAATGAAGCCCGCAGCCCCGTCGCGCCCGAGTCCGACGTAGTCGATCAGCAGATAGAGCGAGTACCCGTTGACCGTCCCGAACCCGAGGTACAGCAACAGCCGACCCGCGAAAGCCCAGAAGAAGTCGGGATGGGCGGCCGGGTTGACCCAGAAAGCGGTCGGGAGATCACGGATCCGCAATCGCTCGACCCGGAGGTCGAGCGACGGGCGGTCGGGGTTGGCCAGGCAGAACATGGTGAGCACGACGAAGATCCCGGCACCGATCACGGTGTAGCCGAGCGGGATCGCGTCGCTGAAGCTCGACCCGATGAACGCTCCGCCGATCCCGGCGAGAATCGCCCCGAGCCCGGTGAAGGCAGCGAAGGTGCCTCGGGCGAGTCGGGGAACTCGATCGGGTAGCACCGCCGTCAGCGGCCCGTTGGCCATCGTATAGGCGAGATGAGAGACCCCCCAGCAGACGGCGATGCCTACCAGGCTGTGCTGGAAGCCCATCAGAATGAGAGCGCCACCGCCGACGAAGGATCCCCCCACGATCCATGGAGCCCGGCGACCGAAGCGGGAACGGGTGCGGTCCGAGAGCAATCCGCCGAGAGGCTGACCGACGAGAGACACCACGGCACCGACGGTCATCACGACGGCGAGATTCGCCACCTTGGTCGCCGGGTCGAGATCGTTGACCTGCAGTCCGAGCAGTAGGCCGGAGATCGCACCGCCCACGATGAAGATCGCCATCCAGGCCGGCAGCATCCAGACGAGAAGGCGCCGCAGCGGGCCGCGGATTCGCACCGGACCGTCGACGACGTCGACGCCAGACGGGGACGCCTCGGCGTCGTGCGTGGACATCATCGTCGTATTCTCCCCACGTCCCGATGGAACGATCGTCGATTGTTGGTTCACCCTACGTGCGCTGGATCGTCGGATGCAAAAAAGAATTGACTGTTTTGCATCGGACCCGCACGATGGCTTCAGAACCATAGAAGTCGCGATGTCGCGACGAGAAGGAGAACAGTCGATGGCGGGCCGCAACCAGGAAGTTCCCGAACCACTCGAAGCGCTCATCGCACGAGGGATGGACCTTCTCGGGGTGGGCGCGGGAGACCCTCCCCCGATCACCGCACGCGACGGCCAGACCCGCGCGGACTGGGAGGCCGAGGTGCGACTCATCCGCGCCCGCCACGACGGCGCGGCCCTGTCGGTCGCACGCTTCCTGGCGCGCGAGTCGGCGGAGATCCTCGGAGCCAGCGAGACTGACCCGACCGTCTCATCCGAATGGTCACGTCTCAGTGACCCCGAACGCGCGGTCGACCTTCGGATCTATCGACCCCGACTCGCCGGCCCGCTGCCGGCGATCCTCGTCGTCCACGGCGGGGCGTACTGGATGGGCGGTGGAGCCGCCGGGTGGGAGATCAACGACCCGCTCTGCCGCCTGCTCGCCGCCGAAGTCGGGGCGGTCGTGATCAACGTCGACCACCGCCTCGCGCCCGAATATCGTTTCCCAGCTCCCTCCGACGACGTCCTCGCCGCCTTCGACGAGACCGTCGAGCGCGCGACCGAATGGAACATCGACCCGACGCGGATCGCACTGCTGGGCATGAGCTCGGGCGGCAACCTCGTCGCATCCGCCACCCACACCGCGCACGACCGCGGTGGCGTCCAGCCTGCCGCCCTCGTGCTGCAGACCCCCTCGGTCGATCTGAGCGGCGACTCGGCCCGACTCGCCGACGGCGATCCGAACGCCGCCGCGGTCCTGCGCCGCATCGTCGAGCTGTACGTTGGCGACACCGATCCGGCAGACCCGCGGGTGTCCCCGGGGCTGCGGATCGACCTGACGGACCTCCCGCCGACACTCGTCGTCACCGCACAGTTCGATCCCCTCGCGGCCGACGCGGCCGCGTTCGCCAGGCGACTCGACCGCGCCGGGGTCACCGTGGCCCATCGCAGCTATCCGATGACGCACACCGTTGCGCTCCCGGAAGTCGCCCGTCAGCTCAACAGCGACAACGCCGCATGGCTGCGGGAGGTGCTCGCCGGATGAGCCCCGCCTCGACGACGACCATCGCGGCGCCGAAACTCCGCGGGTGGGCACGTGCGGAATACCGGAGACTCTCTGCGGCGCCCGACATGCCCGCCGCAACTCACTCCGACATCGTGGTCGACCGAGACCTCGGCGTGCCCGCTGCCGACGGGGTGAGTCTGCTCACCGACCATTGGCGACCGGCGGCCGGAGCTCTCGGCAGCACGATCCTGGTGCGCACGCCGTACGGGCGCCGCGGCGGCTCCGCGACCGCCCGATTCTTCGCCGAGCGCGGCCACCACGTCGTGGTGCAGAGCTGCCGAGGGACCTTCGGGTCAGGCACCGGGGACTTCGCACCCTTCCACGCGGAAGCCGCGGATGGGCGCGCCACCCTCACCTGGGTGCGGGCGCAGCCGTGGGCGACGGGTCCGGTGCACACCTGGGGGGCCAGCTACGTCGGGTTCACGCAGTGGGCGGTCAGCGACGGGCCGAACCCGCCCGACGCGATGACGATCGGACTCTCGGCCCGACGATTCCAGGAGACGATCATGCGCCCCGGAGGGGGCATCTCGCTCGAGACCATGCTCGTCTGGAGCTACTCCCTCTGGCTTCAGGAACAGCCCCGGCTTCCCCGTCTGATCAACTTCCTGCGCGCGAAGCGACGTATCGCGCGCGCGGCCATGGTGCTTCCGATCGAGAGGGCGGACGTCGCCGCGATCGGGCAGACCTATCCGCCCTTCCACGACTGGCTGGCCCACGGCGATATCGGCGATCCGTGGTGGGAGCGAGTCAGTTTCGCCTCGGATCCCCACACGGTGCCTCCCGCCACCTTGATCGCGGGGTGGCAGGATCTGTTCCTGGCCGGCGGGTTTCAGGACTACGCCGCGCTGCGAGACGCCGGGCGACCGGTTCGACTCATCGCCGGCGACTGGACGCACCACAGCCCCGAGTCCTCGGTCGCCGCCGTGCGCGAGGCGCTGCAGCGACTCGACGGAGCCGCCCCCGAGCCGGCTCGCGTGCGGATCGAGGTCGGTGGAGGTGGCGGTTGGCGTGAACTGCCAGACTGGCCACCGCCGTCGTCGGCCCGCACCTGGAGCCTGACGGCGGCAGGTGGCCTGGTCGACGGCGACCCCGGCGCGCTCGCCGCTTTCGAGTACACCTTCGACCCCGCCGACCCGACTCCCCAAGCCGGCGGGCGGTCGCTGAACCCGTTCATCTCGGGCCGCCGCGATCAGCGACCGCGCGAGACCCGCGCCGATGTGCTGGTGTTCACGAGCGACCCCCTCGACGATGATCTCACGGTCGTCGGAGACATCCTCGCCCGGCTCGCTCTGACGTCGAGCAACCCCGGCTTCGATGTCTTCCTCCGGGTCTGCGACGTCGATCCCGACGGCACCTCCCACAGCGTTTCGGATGCCTACCGACGCGCGCCCGAGGTCAGCGAGGGGCTGCTCGACCTCGAGTTCCCCCCGGTGGCGCATCGTTTCGCGGCCGGCCATCGCATCCGGCTTCAGGTCAGCTCAGGCGCGCACCCACTGCACCTACGCAATTTCGGCGCCGCCGACCCGGTCCCGTCGTCGAAGGTGCTCGTTGCAAGCCAACAGATGTTGCGCGTCGGCTCCGGCACACCCTCGGGTCTCGTGCTCCCGGTGAGCGAGTGAGTACCGCGAGCTGGCCGCTCGGTGTGCACGGAATCTCGTACGGGGCCGACTACAACCCCGAGCAGTGGACGCCCGACGTGTGGCGAGACGACGTGCGACTCATGCGCGAGGCGAACGTGGATGTCGTCGCCCTCGGTGTCTTCGCCTGGTCGAGCCTCGAACCCCGCCGCGGCGAATACACCTGGGAGTGGCTCGACGAGGTGATCGATCTGCTTCACGATGGCGGCATCCGTGTCGCCCTCGGAACGGCGACCGCCTCACCGCCGCCCTGGCTCACGACACAGCATCCCGACATCCTCCCTCTCGACAGAGAGGGGCGCACTCTCTCCCCGGGTGGCCGGCAGGCGTACTCGGTCACGCATCCGGCATGGCGGGAGGCAGCCCTCGCGCTCGCCACACGCATCGCGCAGCGCTACGGACGGCATCCCGCGATCGCCGCCTGGCACCTCGACAACGAGATGGCTGCGCACGTCTCGCGGGACTATTCGGATGCAGCAGCCGCGGCATTCCAGGTCTGGTTGCGGGAGCGGTACGCCACCGTGGAGACCCTGAACGAGGCGTGGGCGACCACCTTCTGGTCGCAGCGGTACTCCGATTTCGCCGAAGTGCTGCCGCCGCGGCTCGCGCCGACGGTCACCAACCCAACGCACGAACTCGACTTCAGGCGCTTCAGCTCGGAGACCTGGCGACGCTGGTGCGCCGAACTTGCGCAGACGGTGCGCGAGCACTCTCAGGGCGTGCCGATCACGACGAACCTGGTTCCGATGACCGGCAGCGACGCCCTCGACCTCTTCCGCTGGCGAGACACCCTCGACTTCGTGGCGATCGACCACTACACGATCGCCGCAGACCCCGACCGCCACATCGAGCTCGCGCTGGTGGCCGATCTGGCGCGCGGCCTCGCGCTCGGCGCGCCGTGGATGCTCGCGGAGCATGCTCCTTCGGCAGTCAACTGGCAGCCGGTCAACGTTCCGAAGTCCGCCGGCGACTCGTTGCTGGGCACCCTCGCGCACGTCGCGCGCGGTGCGGACGCGGCGATGTTCTTCCAGTGGCGGCAGTCCCTCGGCGGCGTCGAACGTTTCCACTCGGCGATGGTGCCACACGCGGGCACCAACTCCGTCGGCTGGCGTCGCGCGCGCGAACTCGGCGGCCTGATCGAGACACTCGACGAGGTCCGCGGATCGCGCGTCACGGCCCGCGTCGCCATTCTGTGGGACTACGAGGCCTGGTGGGCCTGCGAACTGCCCTCGTCACCCAGCTCCGAGGTGCGCTACATCGACCACCTGCGTGCGCTCTATTCGGCGCTGTGGCGACAGAACGTAACCGTGGACGTACGACATCCGAGCGACGATCTCGCGGACTACGCCGTCGTGCTGGTGCCGACGTTGACACTCGCCGACCCTGCGACGGCGGCCACGCTCTCCGCGGCGGCCGGTGCCGGTGCGCAGATCCTCGTGACCTACTTCAGCGGCATCGTCGACCTCGACGGCCGCGTCGTGCCCGGCGGCTATCCGGGCATCTTCCGCGACCTCCTCGGCATTCGCGTCGACGAGTTCGCTCCCCTGCTCGCCGGCGAACCCGTCGGCATGGACGATGGCAGTGCCGGTCGGCTTTGGTCCGAACGCATCGAGGTGACCGACGCCGAGGTGCTGCGTCGCTTCACCTCGGGTCCGGTGCTCGGGGGAGCCGCGCTGACTCGTCGGAGCGTGGGGCGGGGTGCCGCGTGGTATCTCGCGACCCGGCTCGACGACGACGACCTCGAACGACTTCTTCTGCACCTCTGTTCGGTCGCCGGCGTCGCGGCCGACCAGCCGGCCCCTTCCGGTGTCGAGACGATCGTCCGGCGCGACGCGGATGCCGAGTTCGTCTTCGTGCTCAACCACACCGACGCGCCCCAGAGCGTCGAGGTGGGCGGCACCGATCTGCTCACGGGCAACGTACACGGCGAGTCGTCGATCGTGCCCGCACACCACGCTCTCGTCCTGCGCCGCCCCCGCGGGCGATCCCAGGAGCCCCCCGTTCGAAGGAGACGTGATGGCTGATCAGACCGACGTGGACCCCGGCATCGAACGCTGGCTCGAGCGCGTCGCTACGCTCGCGGCGGCGCTTCCTCCGGCGACGAGCATGGAGCAGCGACGGGCGAACGCCCATACCCTCTCCGACGACCTCGCGAGGGAGTTCGGCATCGCACTCGACACTCGCACCGAGAGCACCGATGTCGAGTTCCCGAACGGACTCCGCGCGCGCAGGCATCGTCCGCGGGGCGCGGACGGTCCGCTGCCGACTCAGGTCTTCCTACACGGAGGAGGCTTCGTCACCGGTTCCGCCTGGGAGCTGCTCAACGACGGCATCCTGTCGGAGCGCGCGGCACGATCCGGAGTTCAGATCTACGCGCTCGAGTACCGCCTCGCGCCCGAGCATCCCTACCCCGCGCCGATCGACGACACGCTCGCCGTGCTGCACGACCTCGCGAGCGAGGAGCGATGGGGGGCCGACCCGGCACGGCTCGGCGTCGGCGGTGGGTCGGCAGGCGGTCACATCGCCGCGGTGACGGCGCTGCGCGCCCGCACGGCCCCGGGCCCCACCCTCGTGCACCAGTTACTCGAGGTTCCCGCGCTGTCGTTCCGCGAGGACTGGCCGTCGATGATCGAGTACGCGTCGGCCGAGGAACGAGACGGCGCGCGGCAGGTCGCACAGGCCTATCGCGGTGGCAGCACCGCCGCCGACGAGTTCTTCGACCCTGTAGAGGTGGCCGATCTGGCGGGAGCCGCACCGGCATTCGTCATGACGGCCGAACGTGATCCGCTGCGCGACGGGGGCGAGGCCTACGCGCAGCGGCTCGAGAAAGCCGGAGTACCAGTCGTGCTGCGCCGCGCCGCCGGGCAGTTGCACGGCACCCCCGGGCTCGTGACGACGGTTCCCTCATCGCGCGCCTGGCAGGAGGCCGCGATCACCGCGCTGCAAACGGGATACGCCCCGGGGTGAACTCTCGACACCGGTACTCGCCTCACCTCCCGCTCGACCAGCACACGAATCGAATCGACCAGCACACGAATCAAAGGAGATTTGCATGTTCCGCAGCCCGTTCCCGGACGAGTCCGTCCCGGCGCAGAGTGTCTTCGACTTTCTGTTCGCCGATCTCAGCCCCGAGGATGCGGCTCGCCCCGCACTGATCGACGGAGCGTCGGGCGCCGAGACCAGCTACGGCGCGCTGAAAAGTGGCGCGGAGGCGCTCGCCGGCGCCTTCGCGACTCGCGGCGTCGGAATCGGCTCCGTGGTGGCCCTGCACTGCCCGAACGTTCCTGCGTTCGCGATCGTCTTCCACGGCATCCTCCGTTCCGGGGCAACCGCGACGACGCTGAATGCGCTCTACGGTGCCGAGGAGATCGCCACCCAACTGACCGACTCGGGCGCCACGATGCTCGTCACCGTGAGCGCCCTTTCTGCGGCCTCGTTCGCCGCCGCCGAGAAGGTGGGGATCCCCGCCGAACGGGTCGTGGTGCTCGACGGCGCCGACGGCCACCCGAGCCTGCGCGACCTGCTGAGCGAAGGCGCCCAGGCCCCTGAGGTGAACTTCGATCCCGCGACCCACGTCGCGGTCTTGCCCTACTCCTCGGGAACGACCGGCATCGCCAAGGGCGTGCAGTTGAGCCACACGAACCTGGTCGCGAACGTGCAGCAATGCAATCCGGTGCTCGACGTGACCCCCGCTGACCGTGTCCTCGCACTGTTGCCGTTCTTCCACATCTACGGCATGACGGTGCTGCTGAACCTCGCGCTGCGACGTCGCGCGACCCTCGTCACCATGCCCCGGTTCGATCTGCCGGAGTTTCTCCGGATCATCCAAGACCACCGGTGCAGCTACGTCTTCATCGCGCCGCCCGTCGCCGTCGCTCTCGCCAAACATCCGCTGGTCGACGACTACGACCTCTCGAGCGTGCGTCAGGTCTTCTCGGGCGCGGCGCCGCTCGACGCCGATCTGGCCGCGGCGGTCGCCACACGCCTCAAGACGCGGGTGCGTCAGGGGTACGGCTTGACCGAGGCGAGCCCGGTCACGCACGTGCTCCCGCTGGACCAGGGAGCGATCTCGACGGGGTCGATCGGCGTGACCGTGCCGAACACCGAGTCACGCCTCGTCGATGCCGAAACCGGTGCCGACATCGCCCTCCCCACCTCGGGCCGCAGCGCGCCGGGTGAACTTTGGGTTCGCGGGCCGCAGGTGATGCTCGGCTACCTCAACCGCCCCGACGCCACGATCGACACGATCGACAGCGACGGCTGGCTGCACACCGGCGATGTCGCCTCCGTCGGTGAACACGGCGAGTTCTTCATCGTGGACCGACTCAAAGAGCTCATCAAGTACAAGGGATACCAGGTGGCGCCCGCCGAGCTCGAAGCTCTTCTGCTGACCCACCCGGAGGTCACCGATGCGGCCGTGATCGGCGTGGCGCACGAGACCAGCGGCGAGATCCCGATGGCATTCGTGGTGCGCCAAGAAGGGTCGACACTCGACGAGGAACAGGTCATGAGTTTCGTCGCCGAGCAAGTCGCGCCGCACAAGAAGGTTCGCCGCGTCGCGTTCATCGAAGCGATTCCCAAGTCGAGCTCTGGAAAGATCCTGCGCAAGGACCTTCGGACGCAGTTTGGCTCCTAGCGGCGCTCCAGCCGTCAGCTACCGAACCAGAGAACCAGGGCGCCGCGGAGGATCACGGACATAGAAGCTGAGATATTCACGTGTCAGATCTCGGGGCAATGCTACGCGCCGGACCTTGATCCTCACTATCACGGCCCACGCCGAACTGGCATCCGTGGTGCGCACGCGCGACGAACTGCGCACCATCTGGTCGCTGCCCCGCGACGGCCAAGTCGACGAGATCAACCGCTGGCTGCGCGAATTGAACGCCACCCCCGAGCTCGTGCGACACGACCGATTCGACTGGCACCTGCACGCCGCGAGCGATGACGCGCCCCTCGCCAATCGCATGCGGGCCGAAGGGGCCCTCGCCCTCGCCGAGGTCACCCGCCGCAAGCAGAACGATCGGATGCGCGTGTGCGACGCCGACGACTGCACCGGCCTGCTCGTCGACCTGTCGCGCAACGGGTCGAAACGCTTCTGCTCGGTGCGCTGCGGCAACCGGGTGAATCAGCAGGGCTTTCGCGAGCGGATGGGTGACGACGACGACTGACGCTGTCACCCCGGGGATTCGGCCGACATCCCGTCGACCGCGGTCAGGTCGAGACCGGGCGCCGGGGGAATGGACAGGTCAACGCCCCGCGCGGGGACTGCTTGCCCGCACGACGAGCGTTGGGATGAGATTGATGTGCGCCGCTGGCCGGTCCGGCGAAGCCACGAGACCGCTGAGCGCTTCCATGGCCGCCACTCCGCTCTCGCGGAATGGCTGACGCACCGTCGTGAGCCCGAACAGGTCGGCCGCCTCCGCGTCGTCGTACCCGACGACCCTGATGTCCTCGGGAACCCGCATTCCCCGATCGCGCAGACCAACGGCCAGACGGATGGCAATCGCGTCGTGCAGGGCGAAGACGGCGTCCGGCCGTGGAGACATCTCCAACAGCACGGTCAGAGCATGCTCGACACTCTCCGACGAGTCGTCCGCGATCACCCAGGAAACTTCGCCCCGGTGGCCTAGTTCACGCAGACGCGTCGTGAACCCGCGCAAGCGCAACTCCCCGTTGGTGACAAATTCCGTCGGCGGCGGTTCCGGACTGACCCACGCGACCTCGCGAGCGCCGTTGGCGACGAGATGTTCGGCCACCAGCGCCCCGCCGGACTCGTCACTCACTGTCACGCTCGTAAACCGCTGAGAGGGCCGGTCGAGCAGCACGGTGTGCACGCCGGTGTTCTCGAGATGCTCGGCGAGCTCGGCGGTCGGCTCGGCGCCCATGATGATGAGCCCGTCGATTCGTCCGCGCACGGGAACGCTCGAAATGACCGGCGCACCCGTGCCCGGCGAGTCATCCAGGACCGAAACATCGACCGAGGGCGCCGCCGCAGCGAGCACCCCGAGCAGCCGTTGCAGATACGTCGGATGCTGGCCGAGCGGCGCGATGACCGCGATGCGGCGCAGCGCCCCCGGCCCCGGGCCCCGGCCCCGGGGGACGAAGCCGAGTTGATGAGCCGTTTCGAGCACACGGCGACGCGTGCCGTCGGCGACACGCTCGGGCCGGTTGAGCGCATGGGAGACCGTCGCGATGCTCACGCCCGCGCGCTCGGCAACCTCGTAGATCGTGCTGGACGCGCGTTTCGCCGGCTCGGAGCGAGCCGTCCTCTCAGTGCTAGCCGAGGGGGCCGCAACTGCGTCAGAAGCAGCGGGACGTTCAATCTGCATGGTCAACAGCTTCTTCCGGAGGATCGACGATCTCGCCATAACGATGGCATGCCACCGACACTCCCGTGTCGCGTTCCAACAAAGGGGGCCGCTCCGTCGCGCAAATTCCGATCGCCAGAGGGCAGCGAGCGGCATACGGGCAGCCGACAAGCGACCTCGGGTCGACCCCGCGCACCGCGCCGTGCAACGCGGCCCGCGCAACCCGGCTTCGACGGCGGAGGGCCTGCTGCTCGGCGTCGGGGACGGGAGCCGACAACACGAGGTTCTGCGTATACGGATGGCCGGGTCGACGCGCGACGACCTCGGCAGGCCCGTGCTCCATGACCTGCCCGGCAAACAGCACGACGATGTCGTCACTCAGGTGCGCGACGACGGTGAGGTCATGGGAGATGAACAGGTACGACAGTCCTCGCGCCGCGGCGAGACCCGCGAAGAGGTTGACGACCTGAGCCTGAACCGAGAGATCCAGCGCCGACACCGCTTCGTCACAGACGATGAACTCCGGTTCGACCGCCAGCGCGCGCGCGATCGCGAGACGTTGGAGCTGGCCCCCAGAGAATTGCGCCGGGTAGCGATCCACGACGTCGGCATCCATCCCGACGTCAGCGAGTACCCGCGCCACCCGCTGCTCGATCTCGTCGCGACCGAGTCGCAGTGAGTACTTCAGCGGTTCGGCGAGCGCGGTGCCGATGCGCTGGGTCGGGTTCATCGATCCGTAGGGGTCCTGAAAGACGGCCTGAATCCGCCGTGAGAGCTCGACCCGTTCCGTGCGGCGCCGTCGGCTCAGCACCTCCCCATCGAACCGCAACTCACCATCCGACGGTGCGACCAGCCCGAGGATCGCGGATCCGATCGTCGACTTACCCGATCCCGACTCCCCGACCAAGCCCAGCGTGCGACCCCGCGCGACCTCGAGTGAGACACCATCGACGGCGACGAGGCGGTCGCGCCTGCGCCGATACTCGACCGAGACGTCACGGATCTCTAGAAGCGGCCGGTCGGTGTCGTCCGTCGACTCGATGGTCGGATCGTGCCGAGCACTCATCACGGCACCTCCGCGACGAGCGCCGAGGGTTCGCCTGCATGCCAATCCTCGGCGGTCAGTGTGGCCACCGCCTCCGGGCGCCGGCACCTCGTGGTACCGGATCCGTCCAGCCTCGTGACCACGGGAATCGCGCCGCTCCGGCAAGCGTCCTCGGCCAGTGGGCAGCGGTCGGCGAAGTGGCATCCGACTGGCCACCGTTCGGGCGCGAGGGCGGTGCCCGGAATCGCCGGCAACTTCGCTCCGCGCCGCGTGAAGTACGGATTGGAACGCAACAACCCCTCGGTGTACGGGTGGTTCGCCGCCTGCAGCAGTTCGGAGACCGGGCCCTCTTCGACGATCTGACCGGCGTACATGACGAACGCCCGAGAGCACAGATCCGCGAGCACTCCCCAGTCGTGAGTCACCAGCACCACCGCTGCGTCCAGCCCGCGCAGAACGTCGAGGATCTCGGCCTGCACCGTCACATCCAGCGCTGTGGTCGGCTCGTCGGCGAAGATCAGCTCCGGGTCGCCGGCGAGC
>Ga0209066_10003304_pt1 | contig 18537 bp, 19 predicted proteins | sample All_14_2_FD_187198 | JGI IMG/M metagenome (GOLD analysis project Ga0209066, IMG submission 187198) | Freshwater microbial communities in response to fracking from Pennsylvania, USA - Allegheny Zone_MetaG_DW_15 (SPAdes) (version 2) ... | reverse complement strand
GTCCATCGCGCGATGGACGGATCGGTGCTCACGCTGTTCACCAACCGGCGCGATATGGAAGAGCTCCACCGCAGGCTCGCGGCGCCGCTCGCTCGCGACGGACTGCGACTGCTCATCCAGGAGCGCGGTATCTCACGCAAGCGGGTTGCGGAGGAGTTCATCGCCGACGAGCGCGTCTCGCTCTTCGCGACCAAGTCGTTCTGGGAGGGCTTCGACGCCAAGGGCGATACGCTGCGCTGCGTGGTGGTCCCCCGGCTGCCCTTCGGGGCGATCAACGATCCGGTCCTGGAAGAGCGTAAGGAGCGCGACAGCGGGTGGTGGGAGCACTACTACCTGCCAGAGGCGATCCTTGAACTCAAGCAGGCTGCGGGCCGGCTGATCCGCTCCTCGACCGACCGTGGCTGCCTGGTGCTCGCCGATGCGCGTCTCAGCGGATCGAAGCCGTATGCACGGCGTTTCCTCGATGCACTGCCGGTCCGCGATGTGGAGCGGCTGCCAGCAACCGAACTCGGCCGCGTCGTGCGCGAGCGGTTCGGCGTAGCAGGCTCCTAGCCGCGACAGACCCACGGGGCGGCGACTGCTACTGGATCTGCTCCAGGGCGTCGATCGCCGCCTGTCGGACTGCGGCGCGCAGGTCGGGCGGCGCGATGACCTCGGCAGCCCCCAGGTACGCCATCACGCGTCGCGCGATCCACGACTCCGTCTGGTACGGCACGGTGGCGAGGGTGGTGCCGTCCGGCTCGGTCTCGAAGGTCGCGCCGGACCACGCCTGCGGTTCGGGGAGGTGCGCTCCGGCGGCGAACCGCACCGCCGCTACCGGGAGCTCGTCGGTATCCGGTGTGACGTCGAGGGGGACGAGGGTGGGTGGCTCGAACAGCTCGCCGGTCGGACGCGCGTCGAAGATGCGGTCCAGCCTGAACACGCGCTCCTCATGCACAGCCTCGCACAGAGCTACCAGGTACCAGACCCCGAGACGGTTCACGAGGGCCCACGGGTGAACGGTCCGGTCTGACACGTTGCCGGTCGAGCCGGTGAAGTAGTGGATGTGCACCTTCTCATGCGTGTCAGCGGCAGCGGCCAGCGTGGCGTACGTCTCGGCGAGTCCCCCTGGTCCCGCGCTTGCGCGCACGGTGAGCTCCAGCTCGTCGAGCGACACCGTGCCCGAAGCGGTCTCGCGGAGCTTCTCGCGCAGCGGAGCGTCGCTGTCGTAGCCTGCGGCGTCCAGGGCGGCGCCGAGTGCGCGTGCTTCGCCGAGGGTGAGCCGCAGCGGACGGTCGATGCCCGGCGCCTCGGCATAGACGGTCACGGAGTCGCCGTCGATCACAAGGTCGATCATGTCGTAGGGCGTGAACGGCGGGACGCCGCACATCGAGAGCGTCGAGAGGTCGGCGGCCACCTGCGCAGGCTCACAGCCGACCGCGGCGGCGAGCTCGGCGAGAGCGATAGTCTCGCCCTTCTTCAGCATCGGGATGAGTGCGAGCAGTCTGCCGGCCCGTGTCGCGGTATCGGGTCGCTTACCCATGGGATCCCGCCACTCTCTTCAGCCCGGCGACGAGCTCCGCGATCACGGGATCGGGCTCCACAGCGTAGAGTCCGGGACCCTCATCGATGATCCACGAAGCGAGTCGATGCGCGTCATGCGCCTCCACTGTCCACACCGCCGAGCCGTCGGGCAGCGTCTGCGATTCCCCGTGGCCACGGGCGAGGCGGTCGATGCGCCATGCGGTCTCGGGCAGGAACCGCACCCGCGCTGTGAACGGCTCGTCGCCGTACTGGAACGGCAGCCGTTCGACCTTCCGTATGTCGAAGTCGGCGGGACGCTCGAAGTCGGGCGTGCGGGGACGGGAGGGATTCACGTCGATGTCACGCACCCGCGTGATCGCGTACGTCCGGATCTCATCGACATCACGGTCACGGCCGACGAGATACCACGAGCCATCGCGGAAGAACACGCCGTACGGGTCCACTGACCGGACACGGGTCTGGTTGGCGGTGTTCGTGTACTCGAAGGTCAGCGTCTTGCGCGTCTGCACGGCCTCGGCGAGCGCGCGGGCGTGCGCGCCCTGTCCCTCCGGAGCCGTGCGCCCAAGATCCGCCGAGGCGAGCGGGCCACCCGAGCCGGAGGTACCGAGCTTCGATGCCGCGGAGCGGAGTTCATCGCCGAAGGGGAACGCAGGGTCTTCCACGAACGCGGTGGCGACCGCACGGAGCACGGACCGCTCCGCATCTGTGAGGTCCACCGGCCTGGCGTACGTGGCGTCGGGGTCGATCCGGTACGCATCGGACTCGCCGGTGTCGACGACCTCGATGATGAGGCCGCCCGCCCTCAGCGCGTCCTTGTCGCGTTCGAACATCCTGATGAACGCCGCGTCGTCCTGATCCTCGGGATACCCGAGCCCTGCCGCCCGACAGTCTTCGGCCGTCTTGGGTGCGTGCGTCGATGCGAGGTACAGCGCAAGGTTGACCATACGTTCGACCGGGTCGGACACACAGCCTCCCATCGCCTGGCGGTCACATCTGGATTCTAACCGACTCATGACGTAAGGACACGTGCACCGCGTGGCGCGGGTGTGAGGGCAAAAAGTAACGAGGCGCGCGGGGGGAGGCGCGCCTCGTTGTGTGGGCGGCGTGTCCCGCCCCTGAGGGGGGAGGAGTAGGCGGGTCGCACAGTCCCGATTCGATTCTAGCAACGCCCGTGCCACAATGCTATGCATTGCTCCGACTTATGACCTGAGCGCGTGAAGGCACCCGGGTCGGGCCGCTCTCAAGGCGGTGTGCCAGGTTGCCGGGTCGCCCGTTGCGGGTTACAACAGTGCCGATAAGGAGGGGCGACATGGACGACGCACCGGAGTACTCCGGAGCCACGGAGATGAACGAGGGCCCAGACACGTTGCCGGAGGAGGCTCCTCCGGGCAGGCGGTCACGTCGTCACGCCGAACCGCAGCGCGGGAGGACCGCGGTGCGTGTGCTCATCGCACTTGGTGTGCTCCTCGCGTTCGCCGCCCTGATCTGGTACGGGTTCCGCTGGGTGAGCGCGAACGAGCGGGTGCGGACCGCGCGCGAGGACGTCGACGCCGCCGCCCGGTTGATGGAGGTCGCCGAGGAGGACCTGATCGTCGTCGATGAGGCCGTGCAGACCGACATCACCACCGACGTCGCCACACAGACGGCGGACGCCGCTGAGCTTGCGGGCCCCGTGGGCGAGCGGCTCGTGGACGCCATCGGTATGATCGAAGGAGCACTGCCCGACCTGCCCGCCGACGACCAGCCGCTCGCCGAGGCCCTCCTGGAGAGCGCCAAGGCGCGGGCTGCGATGATGACTGAGGCTCCGGCGATCCTGGAGGCCAACCGCAAAGCGGCCGCCGCCGCGGTGTTTGCCGACGCGGCGCTTGAGGCGCTCAAGGCCGCCGAGGGCCACTCGGCACAGGCCACCGCCGAGTTCAACAAGCACACCAAGGAAGGCGTCCGCGCTTCCGGTGAGGCCTCGGTCAAGGCCGAGCAGCAACTGGTCGTCGCCAGGTCGCAACTCGCGAGCGCCACAGTGGCGTTCCCGGAAGTCGACTATGCCGCCTTCACCGCGTACATCGACGCCAAGGTCGAGCTGATCGGCATGTCCAAGGAGATCGACCAGTTGTGGCTAGCGGACAAGATCGAGGAATCGAACAAGAAGCTCGACGCGTACAACAAGCGTGATGCCGAAGTGGTCGCGATGGCCAAGGCGTTGCCCGCATCGGTACGGGATCCGATCGCCGATGCCTACGCGGCCGCCACGAAGGAGGCCGTGGAGCGGTACTTCATGGCCCGCGAACGCGCACGGGCTGCCGGCGAGACGGTGGAGGAGCTACGGGAGGCGGCCTCGCGCAGGCCGTAGCGGCGAGACCCGGATCGTGCGTCGTGCCGCACGCCGGAGCTTACTCTTCGTACCCTGAGCCGAGCCTGGCGAGCGCGCCCACATCGAGGATGAGCATGTCGTTGCCCCGGACCTCGAGGATGCCTTCGTCTCGCAGTCTGCCGAGCGCACGGGAGAGCGTTTCCGGGACGGTCCCGAGCGAAGCGGCCAGCTCGCCCTTCGGCATTCCCAGCGACACCCTGAGCCCCTCGGCCGTGGCCTCGCCCACCGCGAGTGAGCGCTGGAAGAGGTACCGGGCCAGTCTGCCGGGCACATCGAGGGCGAGCGTCTGCACGACCGACGTGAGGTTGATCACCCGGTTCGCGAGATCGGCGATCATCGTGCGGCTGACCGAGGGCTCAGCCGCCATCAACTCGAACAACGATTCGCGCGGCAGCCATGCCACAGTCACCGGGGTGGCCGCGTCGATGTTGGCCGGATATCGACCACCCGCGAGTGCCGCCACCGCTGCCAGCGGCCCGCCGCTATCCACCGTTTCATAGGTGATTGAGCGGCCATCGGCCTGCAGGTGGAACACCCGGGCCCGCCCCGCCACCATCACGCCGAACGTGTCGGCCGGATCGCCCTCGGTGGCGAGTGTCGTGCCCCGCGGCACCGAGGTCACTGTCGCCACCGCCGCTAGACGGTCGATGGCCTCATCTGACGCGGTGTGCCACAGGCGGCAGGCCCGCAGCGCCGTTCGGACATCGTCTCTCTGTGCGTCGCTCATGCATCCTCCTCGGTGATCCTCCCAACGTTCGGCGGAGATTTGACCGGCGTCAAGGATTGATCGGCTCCGCGCGGGTACCTTTCTCGAGGAACGACACGCACATCGAGGGGAGTGATCGGGTGTCCGACAGGTTCGCAGAGCGCATGCGGGACGAGAGCGTGCGATCCGACACCAGGTTGGTGGCGGACTTCGCCGCGATCTACTGCGGAGCCAAGCACAAGGATCGTGCGCGTCCACCGATCGCGAGCGATGCGAGTGTCCTCGGCGTGTACGGGAACCGGGTTCCGCACATGTGCGAGGAGTGCGCCGGGCACATCCGGTACGCGGAGAAGCGCCGGGCCTTCTGTCCGAAGGACCCCAAGCCGTTCTGCGCGCACTGTGACACCCATTGCTACAAGCGCGACGAGTCCGATTGGCAGCGCCAGATGATGAGCTACGCGGGGCCGCGGTCGATGTTCCACGGCTATGCGATCCCGGGCATCAAGCACGCACTCGAGGCTATGAAGTGGAAACGCGAGATGGCCAGACGACAGGCGGACGGGCCGACCGCCACAGAAGACGACGCTGCCAGATAGCGGCGATTCGAGAGAGGAACGAGCGTGACGACGACAGTGACACGACAGATCGTAAGGATCGACGAGGACCTGTGCACAGGGTGCGGAGTATGCGTGAGCCCGTGTGCCGAGGGAGCCATCGTGATGGTGGATGGCAAGGCGAAGGTCATTCGCGAGGAGCTATGTGACGGCGCCGGCTTCTGCCTCGGCGTGTGCCCCACCGGGGCGCTCACGCTGGAGACCCGCGAGGCGGTACCGTTCGACCACGAAGCGGCCGAGCCGATCATCGCTGAGAAGCAGAAGACGTACATCCCGCAGGTCTGCTTCAAGTGCGGGGTCGACGAGGATCATGCACCGCTTCTCCCCGTCCGTCAGCAGGGCCGGAGCGAGTGGGTCTGCACCCGCTGCCTGCCGGCGCTCATCCACGGCTAAGCCTTCTGGCGCCCGACCCCACGGGCCGGTCGCCTCGACGAAAGGGAGTGAGGCACATGTTCTGCAATCAGTGCGAGCAGGCGAGCAAGGGCGTGGGATGCACCACGGTGGGTGTCTGCGGTAAGACGCCCGAAGTAGCGGCACTCCAGGACCTCCTGTTGCATCAGCTCAAGGGCATCGCGGCCATCGCGGTCGCCGGTGCCAAGGTCGGCGTCACCGATGACGTGGTCGACGAGTTCGTCAACGGCGCGCTCTTCACGACAGTGACCAACGTCGACTTCGACGCCGAGCATCTCGCGGGTCTGATCCGCCGTGGCGCCGAGGTGAAGACCGCGCTCCGCGTGACCGTGGAGGCAGCCGGTGGCGTCGTCCCGGCCGGCGACCCGGCCGTCGCTTTCGAACCGGCCGCGACGCTCGAGGAGCTCATAGCGCAGGGCGAAGCAGTGGGCATCTTCTCCGACCACGATCGTGATGAGAATGTCCAGGCGCTGCAGCAGACCGCCGTCTATGGCCTCAAGGGCATCGCGGCCTACGCCGACCACGCCCGCGTGCTCGGCCACACCGACCCGGTCGTGTACGGCTTCGAGCATGAGCTTCTCGCCGCGCTCTCCGACCCCAGCATCGACCTGAACGGCTGGGTGGCGCTCGCGCTCAAGACCGGTGAGGTCAACCTCCGCGTCATGGAGCTGCTCGACGCCGCCAACACCGGTGCGTATGGGCACCCGGTCCCCACGAGCGTGCCGCTCGGTCATCGCCCCAACAAGGCGATCGTGGTCTCCGGCCACGACCTCAAGGACCTGAAGGAGCTTCTCGAGCAGACCGAGGGCCTCGGCATCGACATCTACACGCATGGCGAGATGCTGCCGGCGCACGGCTATCCGGAGCTCAAGAAGCACCGCCACTTCTACGGCAACTACGGCACGGCATGGCAGAACCAGCGCAAGGAGTTCGATGCGTTCCCGGGCGCGGTGCTCATGACCACCAACTGCATCCAGAACCCGCGCGAAACATACGCCGACAACATCTTCACTACTGGCCGCGTGGCGCATCCGAGCGCGAAGCACGTGGAGAACGGCGACTTCAAGGCTGTGATCGACCGTGCGCTCGAGCTCCCAGGGTTCACCGACGAGTTCGACGGTGGCTCCGTGACGGTGGGCTTCGGCCGCAACGCGGTCATGTCTGTGGCCCCCACGGTCATCGAGGCCGTGAAGAGCGGTGCCATCCGCCACTTCTTCCTGGTGGGCGGGTGCGACGGCGCGAAGCTGGGTCGCAGCTACTACACCGATTTCGTGGACCAGTCTCCGTCCGACACGGTCATCCTCACGCTCGCGTGCGGTAAGTTCCGCTTCTTCGATCACCAGATCGGCGAGATCGGCGGCATCCCGCGTCTGCTCGACGTGGGCCAGTGCAACGACGCCTACTCGGCCATCAAGATCGCGGTCGCGCTCGCCGAGGCGTTCGAAGTGGGTGTGAACGAGCTGCCGCTGTCGATGATCCTGTCGTGGTACGAGCAGAAGGCCGTGGCGATCCTGCTGACGCTGCTCCACCTCGGCATCACGGATATCCGGCTTGGCCCGACGCTCCCGGCGTTCATCACGCCCGCGGTGCTGCAGGTGCTCGTGGACAACTTCGCGATCAAGCCGATCGGCGAGTCGGCCGCGGCCGACCTCGAGGCCATCCTCGGCGAGAGCGTGGCGTAGCTCATGGCACGCACGCGGAAGCGCATCGTGCTGATCGCTGGTTCGGCGGTGCTCGTCACGGCCGCGCTCGTTGTCGCCATGTTCGCCTTCGGCAAGCCGGTGACCCCGCAGACGTCGTTTGAGGCCGCGGCGCCTCCGGGGGTCGTGTCGACACAGACTCCGGTCAGCGCGTCCGGGAGCGGATCCGATCTGCTCGCCGTGGAGATCCCGGGCTGTGTCTGTCACAGCGACGACCCCGCGGTCGTGGCGGAGCACGCCTCATACCGCATGAGCCAGTGCTTCGAGTGCCATCAGAGCGGCATGCCCGAGATGGGGCAGTGACCGGCCGTTGAGAGTGTGACCATGCGATACGTCCTGGATCCGGAGGCGCACATGCCGGGTCCAGGGCGTATCGTTGTGTCATGAAGTCCACGCGCACGACCATCACATTGCCACATGCGGTGAGTCGATCGGCAGCGATCCTGCTGGCGGTCGCGATCGGCATCCTCGCATTCACCGCCGCCGCCGTCGTGACCGATGAGATCGGCCCACTCTCGGTGGCTGTGCGGCTCACACCCGCTTTCGACGGTGCGACCACGCTCGCCTTCCCGCCATTCGGGAGCATCTCGGCCGACACCCATGCCGCGCCGCTTGATGCCGAGGTGCGGCTCGACGAGGTCGACATCGCCGGGCTTGAGGCGCTGGCGGCCGAAGGTGTGCCCGACGGCACGGACCTTGAGGCGTGGACCGGCTCGGCGATGCGCGCCGTGGTCACGGCTGGTGTGCGGGGGACGCTCGCCGGGCTGCTCGCCGCAGGGCTCGCGGCGTTCGCGTTCACGCGGTCCCGGAGGTTCACCGCTCTCGCGCTCGCCGTCGTCATCACGGTGTGCGGGGGCACGCTCGGTCTCGGTGCCGCGACCTTCGAACCGGGCGCGTTCGCCGAGCCCACCTACAACGGCGCCCTCAGCTACGCCCCGGGCGCCATCGCGCTCGTGCAAGACCGGCTCTCCGACATCGAAGGCCTGCAGCGGCAGGTCCGTTCCCTGGCATCCGACCTCGCCGCGTACTACGGGGTCGATCAGTCCTTCACGGGCGGGGGCTCGCTGCCCGATACGTACCGGGTCTTGCACGTCACCGACCTGCACCTCGATCCCGTCGGGATGCAGCTCACCCTGGACCTCGCGCGTGCCTACGACGCTGAGCTGATACTCGACACCGGCGACATCTCCCACTTCGGCACCGAGCAGGAGGCCGCGCTCGCGATCGCCCAGATGAGCGGACGCCCGTACGTGTTCGTGCCTGGCAACCACGACGCCCCCGACCTCGTGACGCGCATCGCAGCGAGCGGCGTGACGGTGCTCGACGACGAAACGACCACCACCGCGCGCGGACTGGTCATCCTCGGCATCGGCGATCCGGCGTCGGCGGGGCCGGGGGTGGAACCCGACTCCCGGCGCGCTCGTGAGCGTGGTCAGGAGATCGCGGACGCGCGCGACCCCGACCAGTTCGACATCGTGGCCGTGCACGACCCCGCGAGCGGGAGGCCCTTCATCGGGCGTGCTTCGATCGTCGTCTCAGGGCATACGCATACGCCGTCGTTCGCCATGGAGGACGGGACGGTGCTCCTCGGCTCCGGCACCACCGGAGGCGTGCACTTCACCGAACTGCGGCCCGACCCGCATATCCCACACGGGGCCTCGATCCTGTACTTCTCCCGGTCGGACCCGGGCCGACTCGTGGCTGTCGATCAGATCGAGGTGTACGGCAAGACGAGTCAATCATCGATCCGCCGTACCATGATCACGGCCGATGGATCCGAAGACGAGCGGTAGCCCGAGCCGGCGCGCAGCCGGTGACGCTGCGTCCACGCTGCCGACGCCCGGTGCGTAGAGCGTGCGCGGCTACGGTATCATTGCACCAGGGCGGCCGTTCGGCCGGCACGTCGACCGAGTGCTTGGAGCAGCCATGTCGCAGGTGATGGAGCACATCAACCGTCTCGCCGACGCCATCGGTCCACGGCCGGCGACCACTGACGCCGAGGCCGAGGCGGCTGAGTACATCGAGTCGGTCTTCCGCGCACACAATCTCGACGTCGAGCGGCAGGAGTTCGATTCGCCGCGCTCCGACGCGCGGGCCCACATCGTGTACGGCGTTCTCATCGTGGCAGCCGCGGTCCTTTCCGTCTGGTGGAGTCTGCCTGCGCTCGCCCTTGGCGTGGTGGTCGCGGTGCTGGTGTGGCTGGATCTTGGCATGCGGTTCAGTCTCGCGCGTTTCCTGGGACAGGGTCCCAGCCAGAACATCATCGCCCGCCACGTCCCGCGCGCCCGGCGCAACGAGCGTTTGCAGCGCGTGGTGATCGTCGCGCACTACGACACGGCCAAGCCGTCGTTCCTTTCGAGCCCAGGGCTCGTCCGCCATGGCGCGCTGGTCGTGAAGCTGATGCAGTGGGTCCCGGTCGGGCTGGTCGTGTGGCTGGCGTTCACCTCGCTGCCGTTCGCAGCCGCATGGAAGCCCTGGACGGGGTATCTTGCGATCCTGGTCGCCGCCTTCTGGCTCCTGCCGATCGCGGCTGGAGTGCAGCGCGAGATCCTCGGCCACGCCACCGATGGCGCCAACGACAACGCATCCGGCGTGGCGGCGATGCTGGCGGTCATGCAAGCGACCGTACCCGAGTCCGCCGAAGGGCGCACGTATGCACCCGTGCGCCGGGGCGCCGAGGCGGTCATCGAGGCGGGCGGGCTCGACGACGATATCGTGCTGGAGTACCGGCCGATGACCTCCGCAGCTGGCGAGACGCAGATGCTCATGCCTCTCGGCGACATCGATACCGAAGACGACGGGTGGCCCTCGGCGGAACCCGCACCCGCTCCGCGTATACCGCTTGACGACGGCTGGGACGACCAGGGACCCGCAGGCCATGCGGAGCCGACGCCGGCCTACACGGCGCCGGCCGACCTGTCGGGACCGCTGGACCTCGGAAGCGGCTGGGACGACATCGAGCCGGCCGCGGGCCAGGGCTCGTTCGATCTGGAAGACGCTCCCGAGGCCGTGCGGGTCGAGGAGGGGCCGATCGCCGACGCTGAGGCCACACCCGCTGATGACACGTCCTATGACGACTGGTCGAGGGAAGGGCACACACGTTCTCGCAAGGAGCGCCGTGAGTCGGATGACGAGGGCCACGGCCTTCGCGATTGGCTCGGTATCGGCCGTGGGTTCGATGTCCGCCGCGCGGGCAAGCAGATCGGCTCGTGGGAGAACCTCGAGAACGACGATGATGAGTTCGGCTTCAAGGCCGGGTCTGCCGGCGGCGACATCACCGGTTCGCTCGATCCGACCGAGCTCGCCGCGCGCATCCGCAGGCAGGTCACCGACGGCGTGGACAGGGCGCTTGCCGAGAAGGAGATCTGGTTCGTGGCCACCGGTGCCGGCGAGCCCGGAGGCTACGGGATGCGGGCGCTGCTCGACGCGTATGGCAGCGACCTGAGGGGTGCGGCCATCATCAACATCGATACTGTCGGCGCTGGCGCCATCTCATTCATCACCCACGAGGGGGTGACGCGTCGGCTACATGCCGATCGACGACTGGTGTCTCAAGCCAAGCGGACCGTGCGGGAGCAGGGGCTGTCGGTGCGCGGCCGGCAGCGCATGGGCGCCACCGGCGACGCCGTCGTCGCTCTGGCGCAGGGCTTCCGGGCGATGAGCGTGATGGCGTTCGACATCAACGATCGGCTGCCCAACTGGCACTGGCACACCGACACCGTGGACGCGGTCTCGGCTGACACCGTCGAGCAGGCCGTCGACTTCGTGAGCGCGCTGGTCCGCGACCTGTAGGCGCCGTCGGGCGTGGGCGCGCCCCAGCGCGTGCTACACTCGGCACCTGGCAGGCGGGTACCCTCGCATGGAGGCCGTGCGTGATACAGAGCAGGATCGCCAAGACACTGGCGCGTGGCGCCGTCGTGTCATGGCGTGAGCAGCCCACCCAGTATGACATCGAGGCGCTGCGCTCGAACGTCGAGCGCGTGCGACTCGTCATCCGCGTACGCTGGGCCATCGTAGCGGTGCTCGCGATCTTCTCGGTCGTCGGCGCCAGCGTGTATGCCTCCTCAACGGATCTCGATTCGCTGACCCGGAACATGACCATCCCGGCGATCGCGTTGATCTTCGTGCTCATGTACAACGGGTTCTACCAGGCGGTGCTGCCGAAGGTGGCCAACGTCGCTTTCCTGAACCAGGCGCAACTGCTGTTCGACATGCTCGTCGCCACGGTGCTCGTCTACTACAGCGGCGGCGTCTACTCGTGGTTCTCCGCCATGTACCTCGTCTTCATCCTGGAGGCCGCGTTCATCCTGCCCCGTCGCTCGCAGGTCTGGATGCTCGTTGCGGGTGCGGCGGTCCTATACGGCGCCGTTCTCCTCGGCGACTACACAGGACTGCTCCGTCATGTCGAACTCCCCTTCGTGACGTCGGGCCTCGAACAGAACATCACGTACGTGCTGGTGCGCTACCTGTGGCAGGTCACGCTGTTCTCGGGCGCCGCGCTCGTCGGCATGCTGATGATGAAGACGATCCGGGTCCGTGAGTCCGAGCTACGGGAGAGTTCGTTCGTCGACGATCTGACGGGGCTGTACAACCGGCACTACTTCCAGCGTGTCCTGATGACCGAGTGCGAGCGCGCCATGCGCAACAACCGTCAGGTGGCGCTGATACTCGCCGACATCGACCACTTCGGCGAGGTCAATCGCACCTTCGGTGTCGAGGTGGGCGATGAGATCCTCGCCTCGATCGCTCGACTGCTCAAGGACATCGCGAGCGCCGACACGGGCGTCGACGGCTGGCACGTGAACACGGCCTGCCGCATCGGGGGCGAGGAGCTGGCCCTCATCGTGCCCGAAGTCGCCCGCGGCCTCTCCGACCGCACGCCGCTCGAGCACCGCGCGTACTCGATCGCCGAGACGTTCCGGCAGGCGGTGGAGTCGCTTCGCGTGAGCGGTGTGAGCGTGACTGTCAGCGTGGGCGTTGCGTTCCTGCCCGCAGACGGCGTGTCGCACGATGCGCTCCTCGAGGCTGCCGACGGCATGCTCTCACTTGCAGTGCTCGCCGGCGGCAATGGCGTGCGTACGTCGGTACCCGGTGCGGGCATGTCGAGCGATGACATCCTCAGGTGACCCTCGTGCGGCGGTACGCGCCGCTGAGATATCGGCGGCGGCACTCGCGATCCTCCTGTTGGTCCTGGGCCTTTCCCTCTGGGTGCTGACCACTCCGGCGTACGTGAACGCCCTGGTCAGGGTCGTGGGCAGCGCCGAAGAGACCGGGCTGGGCGAACAGACCACGCTCGAGGCGGCTGAGAGCGTCCGCCGTTTCGTCGTCGACCGGGACGCACCCGACCTGCCCGAGATGATCGAGGGCGTGCCGGCGTTCGACGCGGCTGCCGTGTCGCATCTGGCGGACGTGCGCGACGTGGTCGTTCCCACGCGATGGCTCACGCTGGTGCTGCTGGTGCTCGTGCCGGCCTGGGCCGCGATCCGGTGGCGGACCCCGGATGGACGGCGGCGATTGTCGCGGGCGGCTGGCACCGCCTCCGCGGCTTTGTTGAGCGCGACGGCGCTCGCGATACTCGCGGGGCTGCTGGACTTCGACGCCCTCTTCGCCTGGTTCCACTCCCTGTTCTTCGCCGAGGGGACGTGGGTGTTTCCTTACGAAGCGCTCCTCATCAGGGTCTTCCCGCTGCGGTTCTGGATCGCCGCTGGCGCGACATGGGGCGTGCTCGTACTCATCGCGGCAGCGTTCTTATGCTTGTTTGCTCGACGGCTACGCTTCACAGCGGGTACGTACGGTGTATAGTTGCGTGGAAGCGTTCGCGCTTCCACGCGAAATGGAACCCCATGGGGGACACGACAACAGGATCGAGGAGGTAGCGCACATGGCGGCGAAGGAAGGCTACTGCGTCAAGTGCAAGGCCAAGCGTGAGATCAAGGACGCGCAGGAGATCACCATGAAGAACGGCCGTCCGGCCACGCAGGGTCTGTGCCCCGAGTGCGGGACGAAGATCTTCAAGATCGGCAAGTAGCTGCCACGCCTTCGGGCGTTGACACCAACGGGCGCCCCTCGGGGCGCCCGTTGTGGTTGTGTCCCCGGTCAGTGACAGGGGCTGACGATCGGTTCGCCGGGCATATTGACGGCGCCACGAACAGGGAGTAGCGTCAGCCGTTGTTGTCGAGGCCGGGGGCGCCGGCGGCAGGGACAGAGGGCAGGCGAGGTCATGAACATCATCGTCGTCGGATGCGGGCGAGTCGGCTCTCAGCTCGCAACGATGCTCTCGATCGAGGGCCACAACGTCGTGGTGATCGATCGCGACGAAACGGCGTTCAGGCGCCTCGGCGGCACGTTCAACGGAGTCACGATCCGCGGCCTCGGTTTCGACGAGGAGACCCTCGAGCAGGCCGGTATCCGCGAGGCCGACGCCCTTGCGGCCACGACGGACCTGGACAACACCAACCTGATGACCTGTGAGGTCGCGCGCAAGATCTTCGGCGTGAAGCATGTGGTCGCGCGTCTCTACAACCCCGTTCGTGAGCGCACATATCAGCAGCTGGACCTCGACTACGTGTGCGGCACCACGCTTGTCGCCGAGTCTCTTGTGGAGAAGGTCAAGGCGGGCCACGGACATCACCTGAACTCGATCGAGGACATCGAGGTGATCGAGTTCCAGGCTGGACCGGCGATGGAAGGTGAGCGGGTGTCAGACGTTGAGATCGCTCGGCGCTTCCGCATCTTCAGCGTCGTGCGTGGACGTGCGGCCCATGTGCCTGATGGTGACATGGTGCTGCACGAGGGCGACATCGTGTTCGCATCGGTCAAGGACGAGGCGTTCGCCAAGGTCGAGCGCTTCATGAAGGAGTAGGCCATGTACGTCGTCATCAACGGCGGTGGCAAGGTCGCCTCGTATCTCGCGCGACAGCTGCTCGAGCACGGCCATGCGGTGTCACTCATCGAGAAGCGTGAGGAGGTCGCGCGCAAGCTCGCGACGGAGCTTCCCGGCGATCCGTTGATCATCCTTGGTGACGGGTGCGACTCGGTCTACCAGGAAGACGCGGGCGTCACCCGTGCGGATGTCTTCGTCGCCGCAACCGGCGATGACGACGACAACCTGGTGGCGTGTCAGCTCGCGAGAATCGCTTTTGGCGTGCCGCGCGCCGTCGCCAGGGTCAACAATCCGAAGAACGAGCACATCTTCCATGCCCTCGGCATCGAGGCGATCTCGTCGACCACCATAATCTCCCGCCTGATCGAGGAGGAAGCGACCATCGGCGATATGCGTACGCTGATGGCCCTTCGGAAAGGCGATATGGCCATCGTGGAGATCGAGTTGCCCGTCGATCGTTGTGTCGTGTGTGGCAAGAAGGTCGCCGACCTGAACCTGCCGGTCGATTGCGTGATCGTGGCGTTGCTCAGGGGAGACAGCGTCATGGCGGTGCACGGAGACACGGAGATGCAGCCGGGTGATGTGGTGATCGCGTTCACCAACGTCTCCCACGAGCGTGCGCTCAAGAAAGCGCTGACTGGAGCCTAGAAGCGATGCGTGGGGGACGGTCGCTCGACCGCGGGCTCACGCGGCGCGAGCTATGGCCTCAGTACCTCGGTGGTCTGGTGACCGAGGTCGTCTATATCGCCGTGCTCGGAGCGATCGCGTTCGGAGTCGCCGTGCTTGCCGGGGTGGTCTTCTAGATGCTGCTCAGACCCCGCCGCGAAGACCATCTGGTCATCGGCAAATACACGGGCAAGATCGTCATCGGCATCGGCTTCCTGATGGTGGTCCCCTTGCTGACGTCGATCGCGTTCGGCGAGTGGGACACGGTCGTCGACTTCGTCATCAGCATCTCGCTGTGCATGGCGTTCGGCTACGGGACGCAGGCCGTATGTCGCACCGACCGCGATCTTGGCTGGAGCCACGGCCTCGTGGTGGCGTCGAGTTCATGGTTGGTCGCCACGGCCATCGGAGCGATGCCTCACTGGCTCTCGGGCCACATGGGGTCGTACCTCGACGCGATGTTCGATGTGATGAGCGGGTACACCACCACCGGACTGTATCTGATGCAGGACCTCGACCACATCGCTCATGGTCTCAATATGTGGCGCCACCTGCTGACCTATGCCGGCGGGCAGGGCATCGTAGTGATCGCCTTGACGTTCCTCTTCAAGGGGGCGGCTGGCGCATACACCGTGTACGTGGGCGAAGGCAAGGACGAGCGACTCCTTCCGAACGTGGTCCAGACCGCACGGGCCATCTGGCTGGTGTCCCTCCTGTGGCTCGCGGTCGGTGCTCTTGCTCTGGCCATCACTGGTCTGGCCCTCGGACAAGAGCCGGTGCGTGCCGTGCTGCACGGGTTGTGGGTGTACATGGGCGCGTGGTCGACAGGCGGTTTCGCGCCGCAGTCGTACAACACCTTCTACTACCACTCGCTCGCGTACGAGCTGATCGCGATCGTGGTGATGATCGCGGGTTCGTTCAACTTCGCGCTGCACTGGGCGGTGTGGACAGGCAAGCGACGCGAGGTCGTGCGCAACATCGAGACCCTGTCGTTCGCGGTCACGCTCTCACTCACCGTGCTCGTCGCAACCTTCGCACTCGCAAGGGCCGGCGTGTACTCCGATGCGATGGTCCTGTTCCGGAAGGTGTTCTACCAGTTGGTCTCGGGCCACACCACCACTGGGTTCTCCACCATCTACGCACGGGCATGGGTCACGCAATGGGGACCCATCGGCCTGATGGTCACCACCATCGCGATGGCGATCGGCGCTTCGGCGTGCTCCACGGGTGGTGGCATCAAGGGCATTCGGATGGGCGTCATCTCAAGAGCGTTCATGCAGGATGTCCGGCGCATGGTATCTCCCGAGCGCGCGATGGTGACGGCGAAGTACCACCACCTGCGCGATCAACTCCTCGACGATTCGCTCGTTCGCACGACCATGACCATCACCATCGCCTACCTGTCCCTATACGGATTGATGGCGGTCATTGGGACGCTGTACGGCTACGACTTCCTTGAGGCGGCGTACGAGGGGGTGTCCGCCGCATCCAATACCGGACTCTCCTGTGGGGTCACGGCACCGACGATGCCTGACGCACTGAAGGTGCTGTACATCATCGCCATGTGGCTGGGCCGTCTCGAGTTCATGTCGGTGTTCGCTCTCGGCGGGTACGCCTTCGCGATGGTGCGGGGGCGGCGATGAGCAGGCTCGTTCCTCGCTGCCCGGGGGTCCGGGTCATCCTCGCCGTGAACCTCCTCATTGCGCTGGTTCCGGGGTGCGCACACGCTGCCGCCTCGGGCGTCGCTCCACGAACGAGCACCGAGCTGGTGGCGTCGCCGGCGGAGTTCGACGGCGAGGCTGTCGCTTTCACCGGTGAGGTCATCGGCGAGTCGATGGAGCGTGGCGACATGGCGTGGCTGCATCTCAACGACGACGCCTATCGCGATCGCAACGTCGAGGAGGGTGCTCCGCTGGGCGGCTACAACAGCGGGATGGCCGTTTGGATCCCCGCAGAAGCGGCGAGCACGGTCGTGACCTTCGGCGATCATGCGCACGAAGGTGACGTCGTGCGCATCTCGGGTACGTTCAACGCCGCATGTCCCGAGCACGGCGGCGACATGGACATCCACGCGAGCTCGCTTGAAGTGGTCACTCCGGGCCACAGGGTGGACGATCCCGTGGATCCCGGGAAGGTGGTCTGGGCGATCGTGCTTTCGATGGCCGCGCTCGTGGCGTTTCTTGCCGACAGGCTGCGTGCCCGCGCCGAGGACACGAGGGGAATGTGATTTGCCGCGCGTTCGGGCGGTGTCCTACAATACGCAGGCACCGCGCGGGTGTAGCTCAGTGGTAGAGCATCGGCTTCCCAAGCCGAGTGTCGCGGGTTCGAGTCCCGTCACCCGCTCCATGATGCGTATCGAAAGGGCCGCTACGGCCCTTTCGTCATGTGTAGGGCAGTGCCGGCGACAGCGGGCGTAGCGCTCCCTCACACGCGCACGACCTTGGTGTGCACGCGTGTGAGTCCCTGCAAGCAGCCCCGTTCATCAGGGCATGCAGCCATCCGTCGGAACACCGCTTCTCGGGGCCGTCCGGCTGGTAGTATACGAACACGCGTTCGTACTGGCCCGCCACCCCCTCTCGGCAGGCGATCGAGAGAGGGGTGTGTCATGAGGTGCATGTCGTGTGCGCTGGCGGCGCTCGGGCTCGTATGCATGGTGGCCTCCGGTCCTCCAGCATGGGCGGCGATGTGGTCGCCGCCGGTCGATGAGCCGGTGATCGTAGTCCCGTTCGGCGCATCAAGGCCTGCCGGAGTCCATTGCGGTGTCGATCTGCAGGCCGAGCCCGGGGCCCAGGTACGCTCACCGGTATCCGGGCAGGTGGTGTTTGCGGGGGCGGTTCCTGCCGACGGGGGCGGCACGTGCGTAGCGGTGACCATCGAGACGCCGGACGGGTTCCGCATCAGCCTGTTGCCGCTTGACGGATCGTACGTCCGCTCGGGCATGGTCGTGGCGGGCGGAGACTCTCTCGGTCGCCTCGCGACTGCCGGTGATGACTCCTCCGATATGCCGCACCTGCATGTCGGCCTGCGTCAGGGAGATCGGTACATCGACCCGACACCGCTCCTGCCCGCGATGACGGCCTCACCGGTCCAGGCGCCGCCATCGGCTGATGAGGCACCTGGCGCGGCTGGCTCATCTGAGGTGGGGTCCCCGCTGCCCGGTGCAGCGGCGGAGGCTCCGGTCTCTTCGCAGCGCCCGAGCGTCGAGGATGCGCATGCCGATCAGACCGGCCGGGCGACATCCACGGGCGTGGCTGTCACACCGGTGGTCACCGCGAGTCAAGGAGGTCTAGTCGGTGCCGGTGCTGTCAGCGAGATCGTGTCCGCCGGGTCACCGAGAGTCGATACGAGGGTACGCCAAGCCCGGCTCCTGCGGCAGGCGGGGGTCTCATCCACGGGCGCGGAGCATGGCTTCGCCCCGAAGACAGGTGATGTGGCCGGCGGCGGTACGTGGGTCAGCGGGCGCTCGATCCTCGGGCCTACGGCCGGCGCTGTTGGCGAGGCCGTGACCAGATCGCTTGCACTGGCGGCAACGCTCGTCGCCGCCGTTGCGGGAGCCGTGCGAGTGAAGGCGTTGGTGCGCGTACGGTGATGCGGAGCGACGGGGTGTCAGAGACCGGGGGTAGTGTGGTTGTGAGACGGTCGGGTCTCTGTTACACTCCGTAAGC
>Ga0209066_10003302_pt1 | contig 18548 bp, 18 predicted proteins | sample All_14_2_FD_187198 | JGI IMG/M metagenome (GOLD analysis project Ga0209066, IMG submission 187198) | Freshwater microbial communities in response to fracking from Pennsylvania, USA - Allegheny Zone_MetaG_DW_15 (SPAdes) (version 2) ... | reverse complement strand
GCAAACAAGCGGCTTTTTGCATCGTGGCTATGCTGCCGGCATTGACCCAGTCCAAAGCAGTCACACCGAGTTTGGTCAGTGCTGCCTTGAGTTTGGCTTCGTCATTGGCTTTGGTTATATCCATCAAAGCGGTTTCATGTTCGGGGCTGTTGATTGAATAATTTTCTATCAACGCCTGGGCCAGTCGCCCGCGTATGTAGTTTTGATCGCTGACTGGAATGGTGGAAGAAATCGGCATGTTGATGGTGTCAAGCAGGTGATTTGTATTCTGACCTGGCAGGCGAACGACCATTTCACACTGTGCTATGGCACGAAGCCTTTCACTAACGTTGGGTCGGGCAAGCAAATCAACAGCGTGTTGATCTGTGACGGGTGCTTGCAACTGACCACCGGCAGCATGACCCAAATCTACACCATTCATGGATTTGAATTTTTCTTTCATAACCGTCAGCAAACTCTGTTCGCGCAGGGCAAGGATATTTTCAGGCTTGCTGAAATGGGCTTTCAGGCTTTCCAGACTGGTTCCGGCTGGTAAAAATTTGTCGCGATATTGTTGCGCCACAACGGAGCCAGCAGCGGGAGCCGGATCGACATCATCAGGAAGGACCTCCATCGCAATAAAAGGCTCCAGATCATCGGCAGTAGCTGTGATGGTACTACTGTATACTTTGGCAGCAGTTTGTATGGCTTCGATATTTGTCATTGTGCCAATGGTGGTACGAAACGCCTGGTTGGCGGCGCCGGAAAAGCTTAAAACGGGATGTGCTTCCAGCAAAGATGCAAGATCTTTTCCTGTATTGGCCTGTTCAATCGCATCAAGCACATTAAGATCACGACATTGGCTCAATCGAATAAGCACTGCTTTTTCGGCTACTCGATGGCGGTAAGAATCCGCGTTGTCATCCGTGATAGCTAATCGCGCTGCTGTTGCATTTAGTTCCCCAATGATAAGTGTGGATCGTAAAGCCCCTGCATTAGCCGAAGAAGCGATATGTTTGAGATCGTCTACTTCGCCAACGCCAAAATCAATGATGGTATTAACGTATTGTTGGCCGAGTATTTTTTTAACATCATCAGCCATTTGGGGCTGGACAACGCCGCGATAGGGCTGCGTCAGGTGATCACAGAAATTTACGTTGAGTTCGTTCAACAGTTGCGCGGCTTCCGCAAGATCGTCAGCATAATGCTCTTCAAATATGACCACTGCCTGCCGTTCAATATGTTTTTTAGCTGCAGCAGCAGCGATAGTGTTTATTGAATCAGCGTTTAAAATTGGATCGTCTACAGCTGCCCATTCAGGTATGTCAGCCAGTTTTGGCATTGACGCTTGAAAGTCTGGCGATATCAAATGCGCACGAAACTGTTCAATATTACCGGCATCTGTAACGAGGCTCAGCAAGTTGTCGTCAGACAACGCATCCAGCGCAAGTATGATTCGTCTTTCAAGTGCGAGTTTACGCAAGTCTTCGAAATTGTTTCCATCGGGATCATTCGGGTTAAGAAAATCAACCGAGTTGTCATACAAAGAGAGATTATCACTCAAAGTCTGGTTAGTCTTGCGCCAGAAAGCCTGGTGCTCATTAATCGCTTTTCGAAATGCGGTATTGTGTAACCCATCTGTATTGCCATAATCAGCCTGAGCAATAGCATCCAGCGCTGCTTTTGATTCGTTGGTTAGATTATCCAGTCTCTCCATTGCTTCCCGAAATTGCGCATTTTTAGCCATGAAATACCCCACAAGTGTTTATGCGTTTATTTTAAACGTTATTTCTTAAGGCGTCCTTAAGAGAACGAAAAATATCGCAGCCTTTACGATCGAAACTGGCGCCATAAACGCGCATGCTGCCTTTATTATGACCTAAGTATAGCACGGCCAGCTTTTCAGGAACTGACCAGCGACAAGCTCAGTAACATGCTCAGGGCCAGCCAGATGAACAGGCCTACCAGCCACACGTTGGGTACTGCCTGGAACATTCGGCGTTTGTTCCAGACGTGAACGGCGGCCATGGGCAGCAAGGTCAATGCCATGAGCAAAACCACTCCGGCGACCATATTCGCACCCCAGGTAAACGGTAAAAGAGAGGCCAGGAAGGAGACGCTTGCGACCAGAAAAATTTGTATTTTCAACAAGATCCATAAAAAAAACTGCTCGAAGGTCACCACGACCCAAGACACCAGGAACAGCGGTAAAAACAGGGCCACCCCGGGTATGGCGAACAATTTTTTCAGCATTTTGCCAAAATCATGTAAAAATATAACCAGAATGGCGGCAACCAATACGAATAAAACCAGACTTTCCAACATATCCCTAACTCCGTTCTTCCAAATCTTCCCAACGTTGGTACATCGCGGCCAATGCCGTTTCATCTTCCGACAGCTTTCGATTGAATTCCGTTAAAAGCTGAGCATCCTGCTGATAAAAATCAGGTTCTGTCATTTTTAAGTGTAGCTCAGAAATTCGTTGTTCGAGTTGTTCAATTTTTTGCGGTAATTGTTTTAATTCCCGTTGATCATTAAACGATAATTTTACTTCGTTGCTGCTGCGTTGAGCGGGTTTTTCTGCTGCCGGCTCCCGTTGCTGCTGCTTTTTTTGGCGGCGATAATCATCGTAGCCGCCCACGTATTCGTGAAAATCGCCCTCGCCTTCCCAAACCAATACGCTGGTCACCACCTGATTGATAAAGGCGCGGTCATGGCTTATCAGTAACAAGGTGCCTTTATACTCTACCAAAAGACTTTCCAGCAACTCCAGCGTTTCGATATCCAAATCGTTGGTTGGTTCGTCCATGATGAGCAAATTGACGGGTTTGGCCAGTAGTTTTGCCAGCAACAAACGATTACGTTCACCGCCGGAGAGAGTGCTTACTGTTTGATTGAAGCGTTCGGGGGGGAATAAAAATTCGCGCAGATAAGTGGCGACGTGTTTTTGTTTGCCGTTGATGGTCACGTAATCTGCGCCGTCTCCGACGTTGGCCATGACGGTTTGTTGTTCGTCCAACTGGCGGCGAAGTTGATCAAAATAGGCGACGTCGATGGAGGTGCCTTGTTTGACCGTGCCGGAATCGGGTTGCAATTCTGCCAATAGCAAACGCACCAGGGTGGTTTTGCCGCAGCCATTGGGGCCGATGATGCCCAGTTTGTCGCCGCGGGTGACCAGCAAGGACAAATCGCGCAGCAGGGTTTTACCTTCAATGGCGTAGTTCAGTTTCTCGACATCAAATACCAGAGAGCCGGAACGAGTCACGTCTGTGCTCAGGCTCTTGACTGTGCCCATTTGCTTGCGGCGGGCTTTGTATTCTTCGCGCATGGCTTTGAGCGCTCGCACCCGGCCTTCGTTGCGGGTACGGCGGGCTTTTACGCCGGTGCGAATCCAGACTTCTTCGTCGCTGAGGCGTTTATCGAACAGGTCGTTTTGTTTGTCTTCTGCCTGGCGCATGGCTTCACGGCGATCGAGATAGGTCGCGTAATCGCAATCGAATCCGTTCAGTTTGCCGCGGTCGATTTCGACGATGCGATTGGCCACTTGTCCGAGAAATTCGCGGTCATGGGTGACGACAACGAGACTGCCGTTGTAGGAACGAAGGTAGGCTTCCAGCCATTCGATAGCGTCCATGTCGAGATGGTTGGTGGGTTCGTCGAGCAGGAGCAGATCGGGGGCGGCAATCAGGGCGGCGGCCAGCAAGGCGCGGCGTTTCATGCCGCCAGACAAATCACTCATTTCCGCCATGGGATCCAGTCCGAGGCGGCTGGCCATCATGTCTACGCGGGGCAATAAGTCCCAGGCGTGGCGATTGTCCATTTGTTGTTGGCAGATGGCGAGTTGATTTAAATCCCCGCTGAGGGACAGGCGATGGAATTCGGCCAGCAATTCGCCAACATCCCCCAGACCTTTGACCAGAAAATGATAAACGGATTCGTGGGCGGTGACGGGCACTTCCTGGGTCAAACTGGCGACGCGCAGGCCGTTTAGCATGCTGATTTGACCGCTGTCGGCAACCAGCTCTCCCTGTAACAATTTCAGCAATGAGGATTTGCCGGCGCCGTTTCGTCCGACCAGGGCAATGCGATCCTGGGGCTGTATTTGCCAGTCGGCCGCGTCGAGCAGGCGATTGCCGGCCAGATTGAGGGTTACGCGGTTCAGGGTGAGAATGCTCATGCTCTTGTATCCGGATTGGGTTATCGTGCTGTTGCGGGAGCTTAGCTTACCTGGAGGGTTGACGCAATGTTTGATGATCTTGTCCTGCAGAACCGTGATCGGCCGATCCGAACCGCGACCGTCAGGGAGCGGAAATTTAGCGTGCCGATGGTGGCTGTTAACTTTTCTGCTCCCTGACGGTCGCGGTTCGGATGTCTCGTACCCTGTACGCGTTCATGATTTTTAATGCTATGATTCTCAATTGAACATGTCATTTTGGTTGCTTTATGAAACAAGCGCAACAACCAGTATCACTGGTGACCTATAACATTCACAAAGGCTTTGGCGTAGGGAAGCTGCGATTTTTGCTGCCCGAGATGCGCAGCGCCCTGTCCAGCATCAATCCGGACTTTGTTTTTTTGCAGGAAGTACAGGGTCTGCATCATAAACGCGCCAAACGCATCGATACCTGGCCGGCGCTGCCGCAATTTGAATACATGGCTGAACATGACTGGCCGCATTTTTTGTATGCCAAAAACGCCATTTATCGCTCGGGTCATCATGGCAACGCCATTTTAAGCAAATATCCTTTTGTGCGTTTTGAGAACATTAATTTGTCTACCCGACATCGTGCCTCACGCAGTATTCTGCATGCCGAGGTCAAAATGGCGGATGGTGAATCCCTGCATTTGCTGTGCGTGCATTTGGGCTTGTTCAAGGCGGAACGGGCGTTTCAGATTGAAGCCATGATGGCGTGGATACGAGACAATGTACCGGAAAACGAGCCGCTGATTATGGCGGGAGATTTTAATGACTGGCGGCGGCATTTATCCAGTCCGCTGGAGGATACGCTGGGTATACAGGAAGCGTTTCATTATCTGCAGGGGCAACACGCCCGCTCTTTTCCGGCGCTCAAGCCAACGCTTTGTGTTGATCGCATTTATTTTCGGGGATTGGAAGTGACCGGTGTCAAATGTTTTCAGGGGAAACCCTGGCGCACGCTGTCGGATCATTTGCCTTTGTGCGCCAGGTTTTTGTTTTAAAGGATGTTATTCCATATTGGCTGCATACTCACCAAAACAAGCCGCGCTGTTCAATCGGGCGCGTTTCAATAATGCGTCCTGGGCCGCTTTAACCTGCGATTTTTTACCACCCCAAACTTTCAGGCAATCTTCCTGCAGCGCACGACCATAGGAAAAACTCAAGTTCCATGGCTGATAACCGCTGGCGTTGATCGCGTTCAGGTTGTCGGTTGCCTGTTGCGGGCTTTGACCGCCGGACAGGAAATTGATGGTTGGAACGGCAGCGGGTACATTGTTGCGGAATACACTGATGGTGTAATCAGCCACGTCTTCCGGGCTGCTGAACGGCACAGCCGATTTGCCGCTGGTCACCATGCTGGGTTTCAATACGATATTTTCCAGATCTACCTGATGGACAAACAATGCATTAAACAATTCATGCAGCACCATTTCAGAGGCTTCGGCACAATGCTCAATGCTGTGATCACCGTCCATCAACACTTCCGGCTCCACAATGGGAACAATGCCGACAGCCTGGCAGCATGCCGCATAACGGGCCAACATCTCGGCGCCGGCTTTGATTGCGGTTAAACTGGGTGTGAATTCGGAAATGCTATATACATTTCGCCATTTGGCAAAACGCGCACCCAGTTGTTTGAAATGCAGCAAACGTTCTTCCAGACCATCCAGTCCTTGCGTGACTTGCTCGCCATCGGTGTTGGCCAGTTCAACCAGACCTTTGTCTACTTTGATGCCAGGTACAATTCCTTTTTTAGCGAACAATTCGGCGATGGGCGTGCCGTTTTCGTCTGTCTGGCTGAAGGTTTCTTCAAATAAAATCACGCCGTTAATATGCTGTTCCAGCTCCGGGGTTGTCGCCAGCAGCAGACGGTAGTCGCGACGGTTATCTTCGTTGTTTTCAACATCAATGGTAGCAAAACGCTTGCCAATGGTGCCGTTGCTTTCGTCGGCAGCCAAAATACCTTTGCCGTCTTGCAGCAATATGTCCATCGTCTCTGATAATTCTTCGTAAAACATGATGTTCTGTTCTCCTGCCCTAGCGTGCTGAAATATATTTTTCACGCACGATTTGTTGTGAAGTAAATCCTCGTTCTTTCAAGTCGTCAAACGACGCATCAATCATACCGGGATTGCCGCATAAATAAACCACATCTTCATCTGATTTTAAATCAAGCTCTGCAAAAGCCTCTTGCACATAGCCTGCAAACTGGTTGGCGGACAAATCGTCTGGCCGGGTTCGACTTAAGTGGCATCGGACCGTCACCTGTTGCGCGAAAGCATCCATCAAATCGATAAAGTCTTGTTCATATAAAATATCTTCCGCTGTTTGCACGCCAAGCATGATGACAACTTTCAGGGCAGGCTGTGCCAGCAAGCGTTTTTTCAGATCGGTCAACATGGCGCGATACGGGGTCACGCCGGTGCTGGTCGCAACCAGAATGTAGCGGCCTGGCAATTCGTCTTTCAAAATCAGACGGCCAAAAGGGCCATTAATGTTGATGCTGTCGCCCGGTTTCAGATTAAACAACAAATCGGTGCCCGGCCCGCCTTCAACATAGCCGGCAGCGAACTCAATACGATTGTTTTCTTCAGGCGGATTCGCGATACTATAGCTACGCTTCAGGCTTTTGCCATCCCGCTCGAAATGTATGGTAATAAATTGACCGGGAAGATACTGAAACGCAGGGCTGCAGTCGGCACGAAAAACAAAATGTTTCACTTTGGGTGAAATCATATATGATTCGACCAAGGTGACTGGAAATAGATTTAATTGCATGATGGAAGCAATCCTGATTGAAAAGCCCCCTAATATAGGGGAATTATCAAGTTTTGCAATACTTGGCCAATAAATAGCTCAGGGTATATACTATATTACATGCAAAACAATAACCTGATTTCCATGATTGGCCACTTCAGCCAATCCCTTTTTGCTGTGCAGCAACTTGTTAGCGGGCTGGCCTATGTGCTCGGCATTCTTTTTTTAATGATAGCACTTCAAAAATTTCATAAAATCGGCAGCAGCGGCAATACGTCCAGCGAAAGCAAGTTTATTCCCATAGCCTATATTCTGGGCGGCTCTTTTATGCTGTTTTTGCCAAGTTTTTTCTCCACGGCCTCCAATACCCTGTTTGGAACCGGCAATATTCTCGAATATACCAAATACAATCCTTATAATTTTCTCTCTGCAATGAACGTGATTATTCGCACCGCGGGGCTTATCTGGTTTGTTCGTGGCAGCGTTTTGTTGATTCAGGCCAGTGAGCCGGGAACACAACACGGCCCGAAAGGCTTGCTCTTTCTGACCGCCGGCATTTTTGCCATGAATTTTGAAACGACGCTGAGCACTATCAACTGGATATTGACCCAGCTTCTCTCGTCTACCTTGACATCCCATTCATCGACTTGAAAACTCATCTGCGCAAGGTATGCATTATCCTGACACGGATGGTGCCGGTTTAACCTGATTCAAATATTGTTCGATCTGCACGCAGGCTTTCTCTGGATTGCTTTCTTTTGTGACAAGATCCAGCACGCCTTTCACCGTACTGTCACTGACTCCTTTGGCCAGTTCGTTTTTGGCAATTGTGCGTACGTCTTGATATGATCCCGAAATCGCCAGCGCATTCTGCATTCTGATAATAACTGCGTTTGTCTTGCCGTCTGAATTGTCGGCAATCCTCTCCAGTTGCGCTGTGAGCGGGCTGGCAATTTCTTTGCGTGACGCTTGTATGGTTTGCTTGAACTCCCCGGCACGCGTTGTTTCCGGCTGTTTCTGCGAAGGTCCGGCAGGAGACTGCATAGCGGCTTCCCGATATCCCGTAGCAATCATGTCCTTCAACATTTGGGCATTCTCTCTCATTAAAGACCCGGATGCTTCAGCGCGAGAGGCGTTACTTATCTCGCCCACCCTGGACCAGTTTTTGGTTAAATGATAATTAAACTCATTCTCTGCTGCCGGATCTGAAACTGTAATCTTATAGCGAATCGCGCCCGTTTTATCGTAAAGACTTTTATCTGCGTCAACCAAAGCATAATGGCTCACCCATTTTTGAAAAGCGTTTTTATTTCTCGTTTCAAACGTTCTGTTGTCCGGTCCTGTGATGCTGTAGTTCACCGCACTATCTGGCAGACGATATGACCGTGCTCGAGAAACTCGAGGAGGCACGGCGGAAGATTGCGCTGCTGGCGCGGGTTGAGGGGGGCGTGCCGGCCCTGGAGCAGGTGCGGCTGCAACATTTGCTTGTCGTTCCCAAATGGCATCCTTCAATAGTTGGCCATGATTTCTCGCGGTTGTTGCAAGATAAGTTTCCATGATCATGTTTGCGTAAGTAGTAGTGGGTGTTTTTTTTGCTGTACTGGTTATTGCTGCAGCGGTGATTACCGGATCACTGATCTCGGCTCCCCTGCCTGGCGTTTTGGTCATTTGATAAGTAAATATGTTCCTGGAATCATCGGTTATTCTAATCATGGATTTGGGTGGCCATTCTTCAGCGAAGGCACACAGCGCTACACGTTTTTTAAAGGCATCCATATCAGAAAACTCATAGGCTTCGCCTTTCGGGTTGATTAGTTCGTATTTCATAAATTCTCTCAACATGATTATCTTATTGAAAGAATAGTACATGTTTAGAACGTCAACCAATAAAAATCAAACATTTTGATCGTTTTCACCACATATTTTCAGATTGTTTTCTTTGGCGAAGGCCATGATGGCTTGATAGATATGCGGGCTGGATTCTTTCAGGACGGGATCAAGCAGCACACATTTGTAACCCTCGGTGTTTACGCTGGGTTGCAGCATGGGAGAATAATGAATGCGGCTGTTTTTGAAACTGGCCATGGCACCGCTCATGCGCTCTGCCCAATCGCTGGGGCGGAACGTTTTACCTTGCTCTGTAACCCCTTCTATGACGATTTTATCGCCGCCCTTTTTGGTCATAATTTCTGCATAACGTGATTACTATGCCCTAGTATAGCATTATTAGGACGATGTGATGATTATTTTTTTAAACGCCGATGACAAAATTACCCTGGCAGGCTTTCCGTTTCTTTGCTAGGATGTTGGGTTTTATAATACGGATACCTTAGTGAATCATAAAGAACAGCACTCCGGCATTTACTTATTACCCAACTTGTTTACCACAGCCAGTTTGTTTTCGGCTTTCTACTCGATTGTGGCTTCATTCAAAGCCCAGTATGAAGGTGCGATTATTGCCATCTTTATTGGCATGATTGCCGATGGCCTTGATGGGCGTATCGCCAGGCTGACCAACACGCAGTCCGAGTTTGGCGCGCAATATGACAGTATGTCGGACATGGTGACCTTTGGTGTGGCGCCGGCTTTGTTACTGTATTGCTGGAATTTAAACCAGCTTGGCAAACTGGGCTGGTTGGTGGCTTTCGTTTACACGGCGGCAGTGGCGTTGCGTCTGGCGCGATTCAACACGCAGATTGAAGTCGTCGACAAGCGTTATTTTCAGGGCTTGGCCTGTCCTCCGGGTGCGGCGATTGTGTGTTCCCTGGCCTGGTTATGCCAGCAGCATCATTTTAATAACATGCTCGTGTCGATATTGACGGCGACTGTTGCGGTTGTGACGGCTGCTTTGATGGTCAGTAATATTCGTTATTACAGCTTCAAGGAAATTGATTTTAAAGGGAAAGTACCGTTTTTGTATTTGCTGATGATGGTGATTTTGTTTGTTGCGATTGCGGCGAATCCGTCGGTGGTGTTGTTTACGGGTTTTGTGCTTTATGCGCTATCGGGGCCTGTGCAGTTTTTTGTTACCTTGCGGCGTTTGCGTAAGGATAAGTCCGAACCGCGACCGTGAGGGAGTGGAACTTTTACGATCTGGCCCAACAGCAAGATTCTGTGTGAACTGTTCCCCAAAAATTCCGCTCCCTCACGGTCGCGGTTCGGATGTTCTGCGCCAACGGCAAGGGAATTACTCCGCTTCGCCAAATTTGTTGTTGATGAGATCGACCAGCGCTTTTTCCATTTCCACTTCGTCTGGCCCGTCAATTTGCAGGGTCAATTCACTGCCTTGACTGGCAGCCAGCATCATGACACCCATAATGCTTTTGCCATTTACGGTTTGAGATTGTTTGGTCACATCAATATGACTTTGATACCTGGCGGCCATAGCGACAAATTTTGCAGACGCTCTGGCGTGCAAACCCAGTTTATTGATAATTTCGATCGTCGTTTTAATCATAGTGGCGAAGTGTAACATTTATACACGTTAAAGTCATTAGACAAATCCACGCAAAAACCCGTATAATTAGCACTCTTTTTTTACAGACAGCGAAAAAAAATGAATCATAAGGTAGGATTTGTCAGTCTGGGTTGCCCGAAGGCCCTGGTTGATTCAGAACGGATTATTACGCAATTGCGCGCCCAAGGTTATGATTTGGTGTCCAGTTATGACGATGCCGGGGTTGTGGTGGTGAATACGTGTGGCTTTATTGACGCCGCTGTCACCGAATCGCTTGATACCATCAAGGAAGCCATGGCGGAAAATGGCCGGGTGATCGTGACCGGTTGTCTGGGCGCCAAAGCCGATGTGATCCGCGAGGCCTGCCCGGATGTGTTGCACATCAGTGGCGCTCACGCTTATGAAGAGGTGGTGCGTGCGGTTCATCGTCATCTGCCGCCACCGACAGACCCTTTTACCCAACTGGTGCCGCCCCAGGGCATCAAGCTGACGCCCCGCCATTTCGCTTATCTGAAAATTTCCGAAGGCTGCAATCAAAAATGCACCTTTTGCATTATTCCGACCATGCGCGGCAAATTGCAAAGTTATCCGTTGGTTCAGGTGTTATCAGAAGCAAAAAAACTGAAGGCTGCGGGCGTGCAGGAAATTCTGGTGATTTCCCAGGATACCAGCGCGTATGGCATCGACACCAAATATCAGCAGGTGGAATGGCAAGGGCAACAGGTCAGCACCCGTTTTTATGATTTGTGCCAGCAACTGGGCGAGCTGGGTATCTGGGTGCGTTTGCATTATGTTTATCCGTACCCGCATGTTGATGATGTCATCCCTTTGATGCGCGATGGCTTGATCCTTCCTTATCTGGATATCCCCTTGCAACACGCCAGTTCACGGGTATTGAAGGCGATGAAACGCCCGGCCAGCAGTGAAAACACCCTGGCGCGTATTGCCAAATGGCGCGAGATTTGCCCGGATATCACCATTCGCTCTACTTTTATTGTGGGCTTTCCTGGTGAGACGGATGAAGAATTTGAAGAATTGCTCGACTTTTTACGTGAAGCCAAACTGGATCGCGTGGGTTGCTTTCAGTATTCGCCTGTCAATGGTGCGAAAGCGAATGAGCTGGCTGATCCGGTTCCGGATGAGGTGAAAGAAGAACGTTTTCATCGCTTTATGCAGCTGCAAGCCGGGATTAGCCGTGACAAGCTGGCCTTGAAAGTTGGCACGCGGCAAACGGTGTTGATTGATAGTATTACAGATGAACACATCATTGCGCGCAGTAAAAGCGATGCACCGGAAATCGATGGCCTGGTGTATTTGCCATTGGATGAGGAGTTGAAGATGGGTGATTTTGTGGATGTGATGATTGTGGATAGTGATGAGTATGATTTGTATGGGGAACGGATATAGCACTGCGTGAGGCGAAGGAAATACCCTGTTTAAATACCCCTCATCCGCCCTAATCGGGCACCTTCTCCCACAAGGGGAGAAGGAAAACCCGGATCTGAGCACAGTTCGTAAACAAGCATAAAACATAGATCAGAATTAGAAACAAGAAAAAGAACCGAGCTTCGATCTGGGGGTTCCTTCTCCCCTTGTGGGAGAAGGTGCCCGATTAGGGCGGATGAGGGGTATTTAAACCTGCATCAACGAGCCAAAGCATCAGCCGCTGATACATACTCGTAGCCCAGATCCCTGGCCACCGCTTCAAAGGTAATCATCCCTTTGTGAACGTTCAAGCCATTCAGGAAATGCTGGTCGCTCAACAAAGCCTGTTTCGTGCCCTTGGTGACCAGGCTCATCACAAATGGCAAGGTTGCGTTGTTCAAGGCGAAGGTTGACGTGCGGGGAACCGCTCCCGGCATGTTGGCTACGCAATAATGCACCACGTCGTCAACGACATAAGTCGGCTCGTGATGGGTTGTCGCACGGCTGGTTTCAAAACAACCGCCCTGATCAATCGCCACATCCACAACCACCGATCCTTTACGCATCGATTTCAACATGGAACGGGTGACCAGTTTCGGGGCCGCAGCGCCATGGACCAATACTGCGCCAATCACCAAATCCGCCGTGCGGACGTATTTTTCCAGGGCGTCTTCTGTTGCATAAATCGTATTCAGTTTGGCGCCGAACTGGAAATCCAGTTCACGTAAACGTGACAGGGATTTATCCAGCACGATAACCCGCGCCTCCATCCCCATGGCCATCCGCACCGCGTTGGTGCCGACCACGCCGCCGCCAATCACGACCACATTACCAGCCGCCACACCTGGCACGCCGCCCAGCAAAATACCGCTGCCGCCCTGGGCCATTTCCAGGCAATGCGCACCAGCTTGAATAGACATGCGCCCTGCTACCTGAGACATGGGCGTTAACAGGGGCAAACCGCCATCGTCCTGGGTAACGGTTTCATAAGCGATAGCGGTCACGCCCGATTCTTTTAACAAGCGCGTTTGCTCCGGATCCGGCGCCAAATGCAAATAGGTGAACAGCGTTTGCCCTTCACGTAAACGGCGGCACTCAATCGGCTGCGGCTCTTTGACTTTGATGATCAACTCGGCGCGTTCAAACACTTCATCGGCTGTATCGAGGATCTCGGCGCCTGCCAGGCGATATTGCTCATCATCGATACCGATGCCAAGTCCGGCACCCTTTTCAACAAATACCGTACTGCCGGTGCGAACAACTTCCCTGACACTGCCTGGGACCAGGCCAACACGATTTTCCTGTGATTTTATTTCCTTTGGCACACCAACAATCATGATTTCTTCCTTAGTTGTTCAATAAGTTGCGGTACAATTTCAAACAAATCCCCTACCAGACCATAATCAGCCACCTGAAAAACAGGCGCGTCCGGATCTTTATTAATCGCGACAATCACTTTCGAATCCTTCATACCCGCCAGATGCTGAACCGCGCCGGATATGCCGACCGCCAGATATAAATCAGGCGCAACCACTTTGCCAGTTTGACCGACCTGGTAATCATTGGGCACGAAACCGGCATCCACCGCCGCACGTGACGCGCCAACAGCCGCGCCCAGTACATCGGCCAAGTCCTCAATTAATTTAAATTTTTCAGCGTTTTGCAATCCTCGTCCACCGGAGACGATGATTTTGGCACTGCCCAGTTCGGGGCGTTCGGATTTGCTCAGTTCCTGACGTACAAATTGCGTTTTGCTGTCAGTGTTGAGCGCCTCGACCCGTTCGATTTGGCAGGTATCTTGTTTGTCTGTAACGGCTTTGAAGGCCGTGCTGCGAATGGTCAGGATTTTTTTGGCATCCAGCATTTTGATTGTTTCAATGGCGTTACCGGCGTAAATGGGATGCTCAAATACATCCGGGCTGATAATGCGGCTGACGTCTGATAGTTGTGCCACATCCAGCATCGCCGCAACGCGCGGCATCAGATTTTTGCCGAAAGTGGAGGACGGTGCCATCAGGGTCGAATAAGGACTGGCCAGGGAAACAATCACTGTCGCCAGATTTTCTGCCAGTTGATGTTCGAAACATGGGGCGTCTATGTGCAAGACCTTGTTGACGCCGGCGATGGCCGCAGCCTGTTCGGCCACGCCCAGCGTGCCGGAACCGATCACCAGCAAATCCGGACTGCTGTCCAGTTGCATGGCGGCGGCAACCGTGTTCAGCGTTGCCGGGTGGATGTGATGATTATCGTGTTCTACTATGACTAAAGTGCTCATATGGTCTCCTTCTCAAAGCACTTTGGCTTCGTTGCGTAATTTATCCAGCAATGCGTCAACGGAATCGACTTTAATGCCAGCCGATCGTACGGGCGGCGCGGTAACAGATATTCGTTCAATATGATCTTTGAGCGAAAGGCCAAGGCTGTCGAGGGGAATAATATCCAGCGGTTTGCGTTTGGCTTTCATGATATTGGGAAGACTGGCGTAGCGTGGTTCGTTCAGACGCAAATCGGTACTGACCACAGCCGGCAAGGTCAGGGCCAGCGTTTCCAGGCCGCCATCGATTTCACGCGTCACCTGCACGCTGTTGTTTTCCAGCAGCAGCTCGGACGCAAAGGTTGCCTGCGGCCAGTTCAGCAGCGCGGCCAGCATTTGCGGGGTCTGGTTGTTGTCGCCGTCAATGGATTGTTTGCCCATCAGCACCAGTTGCGCGTCTTCCTGCTTGACTAATTGCTGCAGGATTTTAGCGATGTTCAGGCTGCACAGCGATGTATCGCAGGATACCAGAATCGCGCGGTCAGCCCCGAGCGCCAGACCGTGGCGCAGCGTTTCCTGACAGGCATCGCTGCCAATTGACACCGCAATGATTTCCGCTGCCTGGCCCTGTTCACGCAGGCGGATAGCGGCTTCGAGGGCGATTTCGTCAAAAGGATTCATCGACATTTTGACGTTTTGGGTTTCAACACCCGTTTGATCCGTTTTGACACGAATTTTGACGTAGGGGTCAATGACCCTTTTTACGGCAACCAGAATTTTCATAGATCCTCATCGAACATTCATATTAATATGCATCTTGCCAGACTTTGCCTGGCCAGTTCAAGTTAAAACAGTCAAGAAAACAATACGATACGCCGCTCTTCCTCTGCTGAATCATGGGCTGGCTCCGGTTTCGGCTCCAGTGGCGTCAACAGGGTTTCGCACAACGACAGCGAAGCGGTTATAGCCAATCGGGCATTTTGCCCACTGCTGGTCATCTCCGGCGTGTTCAAGCTGATTAAGGCCTGTTGTGCTTTTTGAAGCCGTGCTTCAAGGGGTGCGCTACTCGCATCAATTATCTGAAGCTCAGCTAAAACCCTATTGATTTGTGCCTGCTTATAATTACCATATCGTAGTCCAGCAAAGAGCTGACGCCCTTGCTCCGCTCGATAGTTTTCCAGATTAAATGCCAGCAATTTTATTTCTGGCGTCTCAAAGCTTCGTCCACCCAGAAGATGTTGCGGCGCCAGGCTCACGGTCGTACAAGGCTGACTGGCCGAAGAAGACGACGCAGGGCCTGGAGCAGGCGCATTCAGTGATGGGAGCAGTGCGCGATAGACAGCGGAACAAACCCCTATTCCCATATAACAGGTCGCGTTAAAGGCACAAAAATTCAATTTGACAAACAGAGACAGCAAGCTTGTGGATGCCTGGGCCAGGCCATAACTGATTGTATCCATGCCATAAGCAAGATGGCGCCAGCGTTGTGAGCTGGATTGAGCCAGCCAGCCGCTGCCGGTGCTGACGGCATGAGTCAAGGCGTAGAGCAGTGCCAGCTCGGTGATATAAATCCCCATGCCAATGCCGCTGGTGATATAGGGCATGGTTTGCATCACCTTTTGCAACCAGGCCGGATCGATTTCTTTGGCGGTTTGGCGATAGTCTTTCATGCTGTCCAACATAGACAAGAGGCAGTCAATCACAGCACGCTGGGTCAGGGTGGCGGCTCCCGCTCGTTTGCGTTTTAACGAGTTGTAAAACTCGTCCATATCCTGCACATCTTCATAAGCTTCAGCAGCCGGCGGCGGCGCCTCTTTGGGTTTCAGACCATGGAAACAGACATCAAGCAACTTGTGACAGGTTCCATCAAGACGCCCTTCACTGACAGCCCAGACCAGCCAATGAACCTCGGCTGAGGCTCTCGGCAATTTGTCGGCGGCAAATTTCTTGATCAGGTCGCGATATCGCCTCTTTACCTGCTTCTCATCCAAACCATCCTGAGTCATATATTGCGTAAAAAATGTGATAAGATGTGCTTCAATTTTTTGCGCTTTGATAGTATCTATCGGCTCAGCCATGGCGTATTGGTCACTAGCGGGATTGTATTGTGCGTAACTGGTCACAATACGCTTTAAACTGCCCTGAAGATCTATCATGCCGTACTCCTTTACATTTATTATTAGCAGGCTTCGTGCCCTTTATCAGATTAAGGTAGTGATCCCCATTTATGCAAGACGTTGACGTAATTATCATTGGTGCCGGCGCCGCCGGTCTTATGTGTGCCCTGGAAGCTGGCAAGCGTCAGCGCAGGGTGTTGGTGCTGGACCAGGCCAATAAAGCAGGCAAAAAAATTCTGATGTCCGGCGGCGGTCGTTGCAATTTTACCAATTATTATAGCAGCCCGGAGCAATTTATTTCGCACAATCCGCATTTTTGTAAATCGGCTTTGACGCGCTTTACGCAATGGGATTTTATCGAGCTGGTTAAAAAGCATAAAATCCCTTTTCATGAAAAAACACTGGGGCAATTGTTTTGCGATAACAAATCCAGCGATATCGTGGCGATGTTGTTGAAGGAATGCGAACAGGCCCAGGTGACGGTTTCCCTGAGCACGCAAATTGAACGTGTGGAAAAAATAGGCGATGAGCGCTTCAAAGTAAACAGCTCGCGTGGTGTTTTTCATGCCCGATCGCTGGTGGTGGCCAGCGGTGGCTTGTCGATTCCGACCATGGGGTCGAGTCCTTTTGCTTATAAAATTGCCGAACAGTTTGGTTTGAAAGTCTGGCCAACTCGCGCCGGTCTGGTTCCGCTGACCCTGGATGTTCAAGACAAGGAGCGTTTGTCGGTGCTGTCTGGCGTGGCCGTGGACAGTCTGGTTGAAAACGAGCGCATGTCGTTTCGCGAAAATACGCTGTTCACGCATCGGGGATTAAGCGGCCCGGCGATTTTGCAGCTGTCTTCTTATTGGCAGGCGGGTGAGTCTATTCGCATTAATATGCTGCCGGAGATGGTATTGGCAGATGCCTTGAAGACAGCGCGTACGGCCTCACCTTTAAAACAAGTAAACACCCTGCTCTGCCAGTTTTTGCCCCGGCGTGTGGTAGAGGTGTTTGTCGCGCTGGATATGGCGGAAAAAAAGCTGGGTGATTTGTCGAATAAAGAGCTGGAACAGGTGGCGCGGCAGATCAATCAATGGGAAATCAAACCGAATGGAACCGAGGGGTATCGCACGGCTGAGGTGACCCTGGGCGGCGTGGATTGTCATGCCTTGTCATCGAAAACAATGCAGGTGAATGAAATGGATGGCCTGTATTTTATTGGTGAGGCGGTGGATGTGACGGGTTGGCTGGGCGGGTATAATTTTCAATGGGCCTGGTCTTCGGGCTGGGCTGCGGGGCAGGTGGTTTAGGGCGAACGGGTGTTCGTTGCGATGCTTATCAGCGTGCTGTTCAGCAGCTTGTTCTGCACATACAGTTTCAGGTAAGCCTCGTAGAGGTCTTCAATTTTTGTTAACAATGTCGGGTAGTTATCCATGTTGCTAAAATAATTAAAACACCCTTCTTTGTCTGTTGGCGCATCAAAGGCGATAAACGCCTGGTCGCGCTTGAAATCTACCGGAAAAGGTTCCGACACCTCAATAATGCTCCCGTTATCCACGAATTGATCCACAAAATGGGTGGTGGCATATAAATGCGGCTCTTGATTGGCCAATGCGCTCAACACGGGATGATAGCCCGCGTATACCCTTTCGCCCTGGTCATTTAGCTTCCTTAAATCGGCGCAGTGGCAATTGATGATGGGCCATTGGAAGATGGGCTCCGTGATAATACTCATGTAATTGTCCAGAACGATCAGATCAATTTTGCTTCCTGAACGCATTTCAAATTCTTTTAATTTGCTGTTCACCAGCTCGTAATATTCGCGCCGAATTGCGCAGTTTTTTTCATTGATTAGCGGCGCACTATGTTTTGACTGAAAGCCTCGCTGTTTGTAAAAATCATCCATATCCAGGCATTCAACGGCGATATGACGTTCGCGTAACAAGGGTCTGACGTCCTGTGTTGCGTAAACAGGATCCAGAAGCGCGTAGTAGATGTTGGGCATTATTTTGATTCTGCTTGCGCCATTGGCGCTGTCCTTATCGGAAAAAAAATACACAATTTCAAATGGAACGGGCTGGCCGAGTTTTTTTTGGGCATCACAATATTGCAGCAAATACCAGGCGCCAATGCCTGCATCGGAGGAAAAAACGGCGATCTTGATGCCGGAATCAGAGGTGTTATTTTTGATATTCATGACAATCCCAATGGTTTTATGGAGAAACACCACGATTGTCTGAATTATAGACTGGATTTTGAATTTAAAAAAATGCCCTTCATCCAGTACTATCAAACGCTTATCTCTTTTTTTTTGCTATAGTGAATACATCAGTACCAGGGAATGAATACAATGAATGCGAAGTTTGTAAAGTATTGCAA
>Ga0209066_10003301_pt1 | contig 18552 bp, 17 predicted proteins | sample All_14_2_FD_187198 | JGI IMG/M metagenome (GOLD analysis project Ga0209066, IMG submission 187198) | Freshwater microbial communities in response to fracking from Pennsylvania, USA - Allegheny Zone_MetaG_DW_15 (SPAdes) (version 2) ... | reverse complement strand
TTCTTCGCCGCGGTCGGGCCTCGGCGGGGAGCCGCACCGAGAGCACCGCTCCGCCCGTCGACACCGGGGGCAGCACCGCGTGCACGCGGATCCCGTCGCCGAGTCGCACGTCGGCGCACGGCGTCGCCTCGTCGACGTGCCGTCCGCCGAGGGCGACGAGGCGCACCGCGAGATCGCGGGCGGCGGGCTCCGGGATGCGGGGCAGATCCGCCGGGGTCGAGCCCGACCCCTGGTCGACCCACACGCTGCCGTCGCCGAGCACGAAGACGTCGGTCACCCCCCGCTGCGCGACGAGGGTCGCGAGCGGCCCGAACTGCGCCGCCGGGATGCCGCGCGCGACCGCGTCGCCCCGGGCGACGAATGCGGTCATCCCGCCACTCTTCCGACGCGGGCGCCGCGCGGTACCCCGACCGGGCTCGGTCGGGGGCAACCCGAGCCGTCGCGAACCGGGGAGGACGCGGCGTGCGTGTACCCCGGTTCGAGGTGCGGTCGCGGCGCTCGCACGGGCGTGAGCAGCGGGCTCGGCGAGCGCCCGCTCGCGCCGAGAATCCCGGCATTAACGAGAGAGGGGCGGCGCCCATTGGGGGGAACGGGCGCCGCCACAGCGACGAAGGATTGGGGGGAATCGCGAACGTCGCAAGCCGAGATTGCGCTCGGATGGTCCCGAGTGTACTCCAAACGGAGGACACCGCAATGGGAATTGCAACCACAGTACCCCGGGTACCCGCAAGGGGTCGGCTACCCCCTTTCCGAGTCACGCCCGGATGGGGGAATCCCCTCCTGTCATCCGGCGAAACCGGTCACTCGCACTCCGTGAGGCTTGGTTAGGATCGACGCGAGGACCCCACCGGGGACCCCCGGCAACGCCGCCCGGCCGGCCTGAATTTCGATGAGGGAGCCTCGCGCTCCCTGAAAGACGAGCCGTCATGAATTCGATCGACAACCTCCTGCACGAAGACCGCCGATTCCCGCCGGACCCCGCGTTCGCGGCGACCGCGATCGCGCAGCCCGCGCTCTACGCCGAGGCCTCCGCCGACCGCCTCGCCTTCTGGGCCGACCAGTCGCGGCGCCTCCTGCACTGGCACGAGCCCTTCACTTCGACCCTCGACTGGTCGCAAGCGCCGGTCGCCCGCTGGTTCGGCGACGGCAAGCTCAACGTCGCCTACAACTGCCTCGACCGGCACGTGCTCGAGGGGCGCGGAGACCGGGTCGCCTACCACTGGGAGGGCGAACCCGGAGATGTGCGCACGCTCACCTACGCCGAGCTCACGACCGAGGTGAAGAAGGCCGCGAACGCACTCGCCGCCCTCGGCGTCGGCCACGGCGACCGGGTCGCGATCTACCTCCCCAACATCCCGGAGGCCGTCGTCGCGATGCTCGCCGTCGTGCGGCTGGGCGCCATCCACTCCGTCGTCTTCGGCGGTTTCAGCGCCGAGTCGCTGCGCGCGCGCATCGACGACGCGGCCGCCAAAGTCGTCATCACGGCCGACGGCGGATGGCGCAAGGGCAAAGTCTTCGCCCTCAAGCCGACCGTCGATGCGGCCCTCGAAGCCGACGACGCCGACGGCACCCCGTCGACCGTCGAGCACGTGCTCGTCGTCAAGCGCGGCGGCAACGACGTCGCCTGGACCTCGCGCGACATCTGGTGGCACGACGCCGTGGATGCCGCGAGCCCCGAGCACGAGGCCGAAGCCTTCGATTCCGAGAACCCGCTGTTCATCCTCTACACCTCCGGCACCACCGGGAAGCCGAAGGGCATCCTGCACACCTCGGGCGGCTACCTCACCCAGGCCGCGTTCACGCACGAGAACGTGTTCGACCTGCACCCCGAGACGGATGTCTACTGGTGCACCGCCGACGTCGGCTGGATCACCGGCCACACCTACGTCGTCTACGGGCCGCTCGCCAACGGCGCCACGTCGGTCATGTACGAGGGCACCCCCGACACGCCGCACCCGGGGCGCTGGTGGGAGCTCATCGAGAAGTACCGGGTGTCGATCTTCTACACGGCGCCCACCGCCATCCGCTCGTTCATGAAGCTCGGCGGGTCGATCCCCGCCGGATTCGACCTCACGTCGCTGCGCGTGCTCGGCAGCGTCGGGGAGCCGATCAACCCCGAAGCCTGGGTCTGGTACCGCGACATCATCGGCGGCGGACGCACCCCCATCGTCGACACCTGGTGGCAGACCGAGACCGGCGCGATGATGGTCTCGGCGCTGCCCGGCATCACGACCCTCAAGCCCGGATCGGCCCAGGTGCCGATTCCCGGCATCTCGATCGCGATCGTCGACGACGACGGCACCCCCGTCGGCAAAGACGAGGGCGGGCTGCTCGTCGTCACCGAGCCGTGGCCCGCGATGCTGCGCGGCATCTGGGGCGACATGGACCGCTACGCCGAGACCTACTGGTCGAAGTTCGCGTCGCAGGGCTACTACTTCGCGGGCGACGGCGCGCGCTACGACTACGATGGCGACCTCTGGCTGCTCGGCCGGGTCGACGACGTCATGAACGTCTCGGGGCACCGGCTCTCGACGGCCGAGATCGAATCCTCGCTCGTCGGCCACTCGGCGGTCGCCGAAGCCGCCGTCGTCGGCGCGCACGACGACACCACCGGTCAGGCGGTCGTCGCGTTCGTCATCCTGCGCGCCGAGTACGCAGGCCTCGAGGATGCCTCCACCGTGCTGCGCGCGCACGTCGCCGCCTCGATCGGGGCGATCGCCCGCCCGCGGGACCTCTACGTGGTCGCCGAGCTGCCGAAGACCCGGTCGGGCAAGATCATGCGTCGGCTGCTGCGCGACGTGGCCGAGGGCCGCGACATCGGCGACGTCACGACCCTCGCCGACACCTCGGTGATGCAGACGATCGCCGACGACTACCGGAAGTCGCGCGCCACGTAACTCGGGGTGTCCGTGCGCTTCTCCGGAGCTTCGGTGCGCTTCTCCGGAGCTTCGGTGCGCTTCTCCGGAGCTTCGCGCAGGCCGGAGCGCAAACGGCTAGGCCCCGAGGGGCTGAGTCGGGAAGCTCCGGAGAAACGCACTCCTCCCCGCCGGGGAGCAATAGCGGGAGATCCCCGGATTCGGGCCGACCTCAACCCGCCGGGTCACCGCGACCCGAGGCTGGCGGCATGCTGCCTCTCTCCGGAATCGCGACCCGCGACCAACTCCTCGTCCACGGGATGACTCCCGCCGCGATCACCTTCGCCGTGAGATCCGGGATGCTGGTACGGCTCCGGCGCGCCTGGTACGCGACGCCCGGCACGCCCTTCGAGCACCGAGTCGCGATCTCCCTCGGCGGTCGGGTCGGCGGTGTCTCGGCCGGCCGGAGCTACGGGATGTGGACGGGACTCGACACCGGCATCCACGTGAGTTGGGCGCCGCACGGCAACGTCGCACGCCCCGGACGCCGCCTCGCGTATCCGACGAATCGAGAGCTCGCCGATCGCGTGATCGTGCCGCACTGGCGACTCCACTCGGCAGCGGCCCCCGGTGAACCGTGGCGCGAGTCACCCGGGGAAGCGCTTCGGCAGACGTTCCGGAGCTGCGAACTCCCCCTCGCGGTCGCGATGGCGGACTCGGCGCGGCGACTCGGCCTGGTGTCGGCCGCTGACATCCGACGTCTCCTGCGATCGCTTCCCGCACGTTTCGCGCCGCTCGGCCCCGCGATCGACGGACGCCCCGACTCCGGCCTCGAAGCGATCGTGCGGCTCTGGCTCCTGCAGGCGGGCATCCCGTTCCGGCTGCACCCCGTCATCCGCGGCTTCGAGGTCGACTTCCTCATCGAGAGGTCGCTCATCGTCGAGACCGACGGGCGCGAGTTCCACAGCGGCGAAGCGTTCGAGCGCGATCGGGCGCGCGACCTCGCGCTCGGAACAGACGGCTACGTCACGATCCGTCTGAGCTATCGGCAGGTCCTGCAGAACTGGGCCGAGTGCGAGCAGCGCATCCTCGCCGCGATCGCGCGTGGCGATCACCGTCGCGTCATCGCCTAGGGAGTGCCCGCTTCGCACGCGTGCACTCCACGGCACGAGTGCTTTTCTCCGGAGCTTTCCGTCGGCGACCCGTGGGAACCCAACATCCACAGGGCTGCGCGACGGAACCTCCGGAGAAGTGCAGCGAAGCTCCGGAGAAACGCACTGGCGCCCGCGAGTTACGCGAACTCGAGGATCAACTCCAGCTCCACGGGGGAGTCGAGCGGCAGTTCGGCGACCCCGACGGCACTGCGGGCGTGCCGGCCGGCCTCGCCGAAGATCTCGCCGAGCAGCTCCGAACCGCCGTTCGCGACGGCCGGCTGCCCCGTGAAGCCGGGCGCGGAGTTGACGAAGACCACCGCCTTGACGACGCGCGTCACGCGGTCGAGCGATCCGATCGCTTCGGATGCCGCAGCGAGCGCGTTGAGGGCGCACTGGCGCGCGAGGGCGGCGGCGTCCTCGGGGGTGACCGCCGCGCCGACCTTGCCGGTCGCGGGCAGAGCGCCGTCGACGAACGGCAGCTGTCCCGACGTGAAGACGAGGTTGCCCGTCACGACCGCGGGCACGTACGCGGCGACGGGTTTCGCGACGGCGGGGAGCTCGAGCCCGAGTTCGGCGAGGCGCGCGGCGACGGCGCTCATTCCGCGGCCGCCAGCGGGCGCTTGAGGTAGGCGACGAGGCCGCCCTCGGGGCCCGTGACGATCTGCACGAGCTCCCAGCCCTGGGACCCCCAGGTGTTCAGAATCGCCGTCGTGTTGTGAATCAGGAGCGGTGTCGTGACGTATTCCCAGGTGGGCATTGCAAGGCATCCATTCAGGTTGAGGGCGCAAGTCATCGCGTACCCTGACCCTATGCCCGCCCAGAAAACGACGGCCACCAGTGTGTTCACGGCCATTGCCGGCACCCTCGGTTTCAGCGCCCTCGCCGGCGTTCTCGTCACCGTCATGGTCGCCCCCGCCATCGCCGTCACCGGCGTCACCGCGAACAGCACGATCGGCATCTTCAACTCGCTGCCCGAGTACATCCAGCTCGACTCCGGCAGCCAGCAGAACACGATCGTCGTCGTCCATCCCGACGGCACGGAGCGAACCGTCGCGACCCTCTACAAGCAGAACCGCGAAGAGAAGACGCTCGACGAGATCAGCGACTACCTCGAGTGTGCGGCGATCGCCGGCGAAGACCGCCGCTTCTACGAGCACGGCGGCGTCGACCTCCCGTCGTTCATCCGCGCGACCATCGGGCAGGTCACCGGGGATGACGGAGCGGGTGGCGCCTCGACGCTCAGCATGCAGACGGTGCGCAACATCCTGCAGCAGCAGGCGCTCAACAGCACCACGATGACCGACGAGGAGATCAACGAGGAGATCAACGACGCGCTCGCGCCGACGATCGATCGCAAGATCAAGGAGATGAAGCTCGCGATCGGCCTCGAGAAGAACTACTCGAAGGACCAGATCCTCGCCGGCTACCTCAACATCGCGGGCTTCGGCGGCAACACCTACGGCGTGCAGGCCGCCGCGGTGCAGTACTTCAGCAAGAGCGCCGCCGACGTGACGATCGCCGAGGCCGCGAGCCTCATCGCGATCGTGCAGTACCCGAACCTGCGCGACCTGAGCGACCCCGCGCACTACGCGGCCAACCAGGACCGTCGCGACGTCATCCTGCGGGAGATGAAGGGCTACGGCTGCATCACCGAAGCCGAGCGCGACGAAGCCCTCGCGATTCCGGTCGACGACGACTTCGTGAACCCGTCGCCCTCGAAGGTCGGCTGCCTCAACGCCGCCGTCGACTACGGCTACATCTGCGACTACGTCAAGCACGTCGTCGACGAGCTCGAAGACCTGGGCAGCAGCCCCGAGGAGCGGCTCGCCGCGTGGGATCGCGGCGGGTACAAGGTCGTGCTCACGATCCAGCCCGATCTGCAGACCGTCGCCTGGACCACCGTGCACCAGTGGGCGCCGGCGAACGAGACCCGCTTCGCGCTCGGCGCCGTGGCGACCTCGGTGCAGGTCGGCACCGGCCACATCCTCACGATGGCCCAGAACAAGACCTTCGACGATTCGCTCAACCCGGTCGACCCGGTGACGACGAACGCCGTCAACCTCGCGTCCGACGTCGCGCACGGGGGTTCGAAGGGCTTCCAGCCCGGATCGACCTACAAGCCCTACGTGCTGCTGGCGTTCCTCGCCTCGGGGCACGGCATCAACGAGGCGTACAACGCCAGCATCCGCGAGGTGAACCAGGCCGAGTTCAGCGACACGTGCAGCGCGCCTCTCGACGGCAACGGCAACGTGCGGGTCGACGCCAACGGCCTGCCGGTGCAGGGACCGTGGGGCGGGCAGTACAAGTTCCGCAACGACTCGAACGAGCAGGGCTCGTACAACATCGTGAAGGGCACGGCGGCATCGGTGAACTCGGTGTTCATCCAGATGGCCAAGGCCGTCGACCAGTGCGAGATCCGCAAACTGGCGGAGTCGATCGGCGTGCGCGACGCGGACGGCGGCGGACTCGTCACCCGGCCGTCGTGCTCCATCGGTGGCTGCGAGAACAACGTCGCACCGCTCACCCAGGCCGCGGCCTACGCCGCGATCGCCAATGGCGGCGTCTACTGCGAGCCCATCATCATCGCGTCGGTCGTCTCCCCGACCGGCGAGACCCTGCGCGGGCAGACCCCGAAGTGCGGGCCGTCGCTCGTCTCGCCGGAAGTCGCCAACACGGCGGCCTACGCGATGCAAGCGGTCATGGGCGGCACCGGTGCGGCGTCGAACCCGAACGACGGCACCCCCTACATGGGCAAGACGGGAACCACCGACGAGTCGGTGCACACCTGGATGGTCGGTTCCTCGCGCAGCGTCGCGACCGCCGTGTGGGTGGGCAACATCGTCGGCGACCAGGCGCTGCGCAACGTGCGCGTCAACGGAACGAGCGGCGGTCTGCTGCGCCACCGCATCTTCCGCCCGATCGCCCAGGCGATCGACGCCCAGTTCCCGGGCGGGGCCTTCCCCGGCCCAGACCCGTCGCTGCTCACCGGCTCGCCGGTCGAGGTGCCGAACGTGATCGGCAGCACCCTCGAACAGGCGAAGGCCGCACTCGAGCTGCTCGAGTTCACCTTCGAGCACGCCGGTGACATCGACTCCGACCTCCCGGCCGGCCAGGTCGCCCGGATGGATCCGGAGCCGGGTTCCGGAGTTCCGCGCGGCACCACGGTGCGGGTCTTCACGAGCAACGGGCTCTCCGAGCCGGTTCCGGATGTCGTGGGCATGACCCCGAGCGACGCCATCGATGCGCTGGAGGAAGAAGGGTTCGAGGACGTCGAGACCCTGTGCTACGACCCGACCGACTCCGAATACCCGGATACTCCGCCAACCGAGGATGTCGTCGCGGAGCAGGACCCGCCCGCGGGCACGATGCGCAACCCCGAGACCACGACGGTGACCATCACCTACTACCGGACGACTCTCTGTTCATGACCCGCGCACGCGCGGCGGGCGTCGTCCTCGGGACGGCGGCCGCCGCGGGGGCGGCCGCGCTCGCGTGGGGTGTCTTCGTCGAGCGCACGCGCTTCACCGTGCGTCACGAGGTCGTTCCGATCCTCCCGCCCGGATCGCGCACGCTGACGATCCTGCATCTGAGCGACCTGCACATGGCGCCGGGGCAGCGTCGCAAGCAGGAGTTCGTGCGCTCGCTCGCGCGCTACGAACCCGACCTCATCGTCGACACGGGCGACAACCTCGGCCATGCTGACGGCCTCGTCGGTGTGCGCCGTGCGCTCGAACCGTTCCGCGGGGTTCCGGGGGTGTTCGTGCACGGCTCGAACGACTTCTTCGGACCGGTCCTGAAGAATCCCTTCGCGTACTTCGGCGGCCCGTCGCGGCACCGCGACCAGGCGCCGCGCCTCGACACCGCGGCGCTCGACAGGTTCCTCACCGACGATCTCGGCTGGCTCGACCTCAATGATACGGCGCGCGCGCTCGAGACGCGCGGGCACAGGCTGGAGCTCTTCGGCACGAGCGACGCGCACCGGGGCTGGGATCGGTTGGACGCGCTCCCCGGCGCGATCGAGGCGCTGCGCGAGACGGTGGAATGGGATGCCGGCGCCGACGTGCTCCGTCTCGGCGTGACGCACGCCCCCTACCGGCGCGTGCTCGACGCCTTCACGACGCAAGGGGCCGACCTCGTCTTCGCGGGACACACGCACGGCGGTCAGGTGCGTATCCCGGGGTTTCCGGCACTCGTCACGAACTGCGACATCCCTCGCCGCCAGGCCCAGGGGCTCTCGGTCTGGCGTGGCGCTCGACGCTCGGCGCTGCTCAACGTCTCGGCGGGGCTCGGCACGTCGATCTACGCGCCCGTGCGGTTCGCCTGTGCGCCGGAAGCCGTGGTGCTCACACTCGTTCCCGTCGGCTATCCTTGACAGGTTGCCGTGCGCGCACAGCAACGGGGTATGGCGCAGTTTGGTAGCGCGCGTCGTTCGGGACGACGAGGCCGCAGGTTCAAATCCTGTTACCCCGACCAACTCGCGAGAGGGGTCGCCGACGGGCGGCCCCTCTCGCGTTTCACCGTTCCGGCCGATGAATTCTCACCCTCCGGAGCGATTTGTCGGATTCTTCGCTAATTCCCCTAAACTCGTCGTGGGTCTGGGGTTAGTCCTATCGACGGGGAATCAATTGAAGAAGCAAATCACGCAGTTGGTCGACGACCTCGACGGCTCGGTTCTCGAGCCCGGCACCGGCAGCACGCTCCGGTTCGCGCTCGAGGGGCGACAGTACGAGATCGACCTCTCGTCGTCGAACGCCGATCGTCTGCGCGCGGCTCTCGCGCCGTTCATCGCCGCTGGGCGCTCGGTCGCCGGAAGCCGCAGCACGGGCACCGCTCGGCGCTCGTCCCGCGGCGCGAGCGGCGAACTCGCGGCTATCCGCTCCTGGGCGCAGGCGCAGGGGTTCTCGGTGGGCGACCGGGGTCGCATCTCCGCCGAGGTGCGCGAAGCGTACGAACGCGCCAACTGACGACATTCCCGTCGTCGGCGGCTAACTGAAGTCGGAGTCGGGGCCGGCGCGATAGCTGAAGTCGATCTTGGGCTTCCACCCGCGGTTGAGCACGCCGCCCGATTCCTCGAGATAGCAGGCGCCGCAGAGCGACTCGTAGGTCACGTCGCCCTGCTGCGTGGAGGTGGCGTCGATGGCAACCTGGTCGCCGTCGAACACGAACTCGCCGTCGACGGTGCGGGCGTTGAAGATCGCCTTGCGTCCGCAGCGGCAGATCGTCTTGAGCTCTTCGAGCGAGTGCGCGATCTCGAGCAGCCGCCGGCTCCCGGGGAACGCCACCGTCTGGAAGTCGGTGCGGATGCCGTATGCGAGCACGGGGACGTCTTCGTCGATCGCGATGCGCAGCAGGTCGTCGATCTGCTGCTCGTCGAGAAACTGCACCTCATCGAGCAGGAGGCACGCGACATCCCGACCGGTGTCGCGGATCACGCGCTCGCGACGCGCCATGAACGCGGCCAGCACGTCTTCCTCGGGGCCGATCGTGAAGTCGACGAGGCGCGACACCCCCAGGCGCGAGACGATCGCGGCCTGGCCCTTCGAGTCGACCTCGGGCTTCGCGAGCAGCACCTGCTGTCCGCGTTCCTCGTAGTTGTACGCCGCTTGGAGGAGAGCGGTGCTCTTGCCCGAGTTCATGGCGCCGTAGCGGAAGTAGAGCTTCGCCATCGGCCGCGCTACTCGAGGTATCCGTCTTCCGCGGCGCGGCGGATGAGTTCCGCCTTCTTGCTCGCGGGACGGTCGACGCGCGCATACTTCTCGCGCACGCGGCGCAGGTACGTCTTGGCGGTCTCGTACTGCACGTTCATGCGCGCGGCGACCTCGGTCGTCGAGTACCCGGTGACGTACAGGCGGAAGGCCTCGGCTTCACCGGGGCTGAGCTTGGGCCGAACGTGGGGCGTTCCGCCGGCCGCCGCGGGTCGCCACACGCGGGCGGCGGGATCGCTCTGGATGCCCATGACGCGCCGCGCGGTCTCCATGACCGCCGCCATCGTGAGCGACTTCGACAGGAAGGCGGCCGCGCCGGCGGCGAGCGCGCGCTCGCGGGCTTCGCGCGTGTCGACACTCGACAGCACGATGACCTTGGCCCCGGCCGCGCGGCACGTGCGCACGCGCGCCTCGATCGAGACCGGTTCGCGCAACTGGAAGTCGATGAAGACGAGGTCGGTGGGGAAGGCAGGGCTGTGCACGAGCTGCAGCCAGGTCGGCGCCATGAGCACGACCTCGAAGTCGGCGGCATTGCCGGCGATCCAGCTGCTGAGACTGTCGAGGAGCACCTCGTGGTCGTCGAGAATCGCGAGCCGCACCGGCGCGACACCGCGGGACTCCGCTTCGCCAGCGCCAGCGCGAGCAGACGACGTCGTCGCTCGATGCTCGATGGTGCTCACGAGAGGAGCTTATGTCCCCACCCGGTCGATCGTCTCGCGCCTCAGAACAGTGTCGGCTGCAATCCGGCGTGCGCGGGAGCCGCGGGGCCCGCCGACGGCATGCGCTTGGTGTCGAGGCCGTGTTTGCGCAGGAGGGGCCGCACTCGTTTCGCGAGCCAGACGCGGTACTCTTTCGGCGCATACGCCTGCCGCCCCGGGTAGAGCCGCCCGTACTGCGGCAGCAGGTCGGGTCGCTCGCGCGCGAGCCACGCGAAGAACCACTCCCGCGCCCCCGGACGCAGGTGCAGGGTCGAGTAGGCGATCGAGCGCGCGCCGGCCGCGGCGATCTGCCCGAACGCGGTGTCGAGGTGGGCGATCGTGTCGGTGAGGTAGGGCAGCACCGGCATGACGAACACCGAGACCGGCAGCCCCGCCTCCCCGACCGCGCGCACCGTCGCGAGTCGCGCCTCGGTGCTCGGCGCTCCGGGTTCGACCGACGCGCGCAGAACGGGGTCGAACACGTCGATCGTCATCGCGACCTCGACGGGCACCCGCTCGGCGGCCGACTGGAGGAGTGGGAGGTCGCGCCGCAGCAGTGTGCCCTTGGTGAGGATGCTGAACGGCGTGCCCGAGCCCGCGAGTGCCGCGATGATGCCGGGCATCAACCGGTACCGGCCCTCGGCTCGCTGGTACGGGTCGGTGTTCGTGCCGAGCGCGACGACGGGGCGCAGCCACGCCGACCGCGCGAGTTCGCGCGTGAGCACCTCGGCGACGTTGATCTTGACGACGATCTCGGCGTCGAAGTCGCGACCCGCGTCGAGGTCGAGGTAGGTGTGCGTCTGCCGGGCGAAACAGAAGGTGCAGGCGTGCGAGCAGCCGCGATAGGGATTGATCGTCCAGGCGAACGGGAGCGCGCTCGACTCCCCCGGCACGCGGTTGAGCGCGGTCTTCGCGAGCACCTCGTGGAACGTGATGCCGTCGAACTCGGGGGTCTGCACGGAACGCACGAGGCCGCGCAGCGAGCCGAGCCCGGGCAGCGCACCGACCGTCTCCGCCCCGATCGCCTGACCGCTCCACCGCATCCCGACATTCGAACATAGTTTCGATTGTCGGGCAAGGCCCCGGATCGGTCAGACCGAGATGCCGAGTCTCTCCGCCGTGCGCGCGAGCGTCTCGGCCGCGCGGTCGACGTCCTCCGACAACGTGCCACCGTAGGAGGGCACCATCTGCTGCAGCTTCGGCCGCCAGGAGTCGAGCCGACCGGGGAAGCACTTCGCGAGCACGTCGAGCATGATCGGAACCGCCGTCGACGCTCCCGGGGATGCCCCGAGCAGCCCGGCGATCGTGCCGTCCGCTCCGGCGACGACCTCGGTGCCGAATTGCAGCACGGCCTTGCCGTTCGCGTCACGCTTCATGACCTGCACGCGTTGCCCCGCGGTGACGAGACGCCAGTCGGCGCCGTCCGCCGTCGGAGCGAACTCCTGCAGCGCGCGGATCTTCTTGCCGCGCGTCGCGAGCACCTCGGAGACGAGATAGGTGACGAGGGAGAGGTTCTTCAGTCCGACCCCGATGAACGTGCCGAGGTTGTGCCAGCGCAGCGCGGCGAAGAGGTCGAGGTACGAGCCCGTCTTCAGGTACTTCGTCGAGAAGCCCGCGTAGGGGCCGAAGAGCAGGCTCACCTGGCCGTCGATGACGCGCGTGTCGAGGTGCGGCACCGACATGGGCGGGGCGCCGACCGACGCCTTGCCGTAGACCTTCGCCGCGTGCTTGCGCACGAGCCCGGGGTCGTCGGTGTGCAGGAACTGCCCGCTGATCGGGAACCCGCCGTACCCCCGGATCTCGCGGATGCCCGAGCGCTGCAGCAGGTTGAGGGCGGCCCCGCCGGCGCCGACGAACACGAACCGCGCCGTGACCTCCTGGCGCGTCGAGCCGACCTCGTGGTTGACCCGCAGGTGCCACAGCCCGGTCTTCCGTGCGCGCCGCAAGCCCGTGACCCGGTGATTGAGTTTGAGGCTCGCGCCCCGCCCGACGAGGCCGTCGACGAGGCGGTGGGTGAGCGATCCGAAGTCGACGTCGGTGCCCGACGCGATGCGCGTCGCCGCGATCGGCTGGTCCTTGCGACGGCCGGGGATGAGCAGCGGGGCCCACGAGCGGATGACGGCGGCGTCTTCGGAGTACTCCAGGCCCGCGAACAGCGGGTGATCCTTGAGCGCCTCGAACCGCTTCTTCAGATACGCGACGTTGTCGGCGCCCCAGACGAAGCTCATGTGCGGCACCGGGTTGATGAAGCGCGTCGGTTCGGGCAGGAGGCCCTCGCTGACGAGGTACGCCCAGAACTGGCGCGAGACCTGGAACTGCTCGTTGACCTTGACCGCGTTCGCGATGTCGATCGAGCCGTCGGGGCGTTCGGGCGTGTAGTTGAGCTCGCACAGCGCGGCGTGGCCGGTACCGGCGTTGTTCCACGGGTCGGAGGATTCGCGCGCGACGTCGCCGAGGCGCTCGAAGATCGCGATCTTCCAGCTGGGTTCGAGTTGCGAGAGCAGGGTACCGAGGGTGGCGCTCATGACCCCGCCGCCGATGAGGGCGACGTCGAGGGGTTCAGTCACTCGACGAGTCTATCCAGCATTCACAGGCCGACCTGCGCGAGCTCGGCATCCATGCGTCTCGCCATCTCGGCGTAGCCGTCGTCGTTGGGATGCAGCCCGTCGGCGGCCATCCACTCGGGGTGGCCATCGAGCCATCTGGAGGCCCCGGGGATGTAGTCGGCGTCGACGTCGGCGGCCGCCTCGCGCACCCACTCGATGATGATTCCGACCGACTCCGGGCGGGCATCCGTGTACCAAAAGGGCTCCACGACGATGAACCGCGCATCCGGCAGCTCGGCGGTGAGGAAGGCGAAATCGGCGACGATCTGATCGCGGATGCCCGTGCCGACCCGACCGTAGGAGAAGTTGTCGTTGAGCCCCATCGTGACGACGACGAGATCGGGATCCTGCTCCACGACGAGCGCGGGCAGGTCGGGGCCGAACCCCCGGTTGTTCACGAAGCCCAGTCCGTTGATGCTCGGATTGAACTCGGTCCACCCCCGGTCGGCACAGATGACGGTCGACCAGCGGCGATCCGGGTCGGACGCGCCCGTCCCGAGCGTGTACGAGTCGCCGTAGAAGGCGACGAGGGGAGTCTCGGGATCGGGTACGTCTTCACCCCCCACGGGTCCCGCGCACCCGGTGAGCAGCGCCGCTGCGAGCGCAATCAGCGCGGCGCCGCTCACCTTCACGAGGGTGATTCGGGGCCGCGACGCGATCGGATGCCTATGACGTGCGGCGATCCGGGCAAGTTACGCGACGGGGAGTCGGGCGGCGACGAGCTCGGCGATCTGCACGGCGTTGAGGGCGGCGCCCTTACGCAGGTTGTCGTTCGAGATGAACAAGGTCAGACCGCGACCCTCCGGGGCACTCTGGTCGGCTCGGATGCGGCCCACGAGGCTCGGGTCGGCACCCGCCGCATCGAGCGGGGTCGGCACGTCCATGAGCTGCACCCCCGGCGCGGTCGCCAGAAGCTCGGTCGCCCGCTCGGGGCTCAGCGGGCGGGCGAACTCGGCGTTGATGCTCAGCGAGTGCCCCGTGAATACCGGGACACGTACGCACGTGCCAGCGACGCGGAGCTCGGGGAGCTCGAGGATCTTGCGGCTCTCGTTGCGGAGCTTCTTCTCCTCGTCGGTCTCCCCCAGGCCGTCGTCGACGATCGAGCCGGCGAGGGGCACGACGTTGAAGGCGATGTTCTTCGGGAACTTCGCCGGTGCCGGCAGAGTCACGGCGCCTCCGTCGTGCACGAGGCCGAGGACATCCTGAGCGACCGCGGCCGTGGCTTGCTCGGCGAGCTCCTCGCCGCCCGCGAGGCCCGCACCCGAAACCGCCTGGTAGGTGCTCACGATCAGCCGTTCGAGACCGGCCTCCGCGTCGAGCACCTTGAGCACCGGCATCGCGGCCATCGTCGTGCAGTTCGGGTTCGCGATGATGCCCTTCCTCGCTTCGTCGAGGGCGTGGGGATTCACCTCACTCACGATGAGCGGCACGTCGGGGTCCATGCGCCAGGCACTGGAGTTGTCGACGACGAGCACGCCCGCGGCGGCGAACCGCGGCGCCTGCACCTTCGACATCGTCGCCCCGGCGCTGAAGATCGCGACGTCGAGACCCGACGGGTCGGCCGTGGAGGCGTCTTCGACGACGATCTGCTCGCCGCGGAACGGGAGCGTCGTGCCCGCGCTGCGCGCGCTCGCGAAAAAGCGGATCTCGGTCAGCGGGAAGTCGCGCTCCTCGAGGAGACGGCGCACGACGGCACCGACCTGACCGGTGGCGCCGACGACGCCGAGACGGATTCCCATGGTGCTCATAACGGGAGAGTTTACGGCGAACGGTCGCCGATGCGCGTTGCGCCGACGAGGGCGAGTGCGACGAAGGCGCCGACGATCGCCCCGATGCCATTGGCGGCGACGTCCGCTGCGCTCGCGAATCGCTCCGGGAGGAACTGGCGCTGAATCAGCTCGATGGCTGCCGAGAATAGGATCCCACCGAGCGGGGCGACCCACCAGCGTCGGGTGATGAAGGTGAGCAGAAACCCGAACGGGACGAAGAGGGCGACGTTCGCGAGCCACTCGAGGTGCCCGAAGCGGAAGCTCTCGAGCCCCGCGCGGCCGTTGAGGAACGCGATGATCCGCTGCACGAGGCTCGCGGTGTTCCAATCGCTTGGGTGCGGCCAGAACACGACGAGAAGCAACAGAACGAGATAGACGCCGAACCCGATGCGCGCGGCGATCTGCGAGGGGCGGCGCGATCGCGACGCGGTCGACGTCGCCGCCGACTCGCTCACGAACTACCGCCCCGTACCGGCGTGCACGGTGGCGACCTCATCGGCGTCGAGACCGAAGGCCTCGTGCACGATCCGCATCGCGTGCTGAAGCTGGTCGGCGCGCGTCACGACCGAGATACGGATCTCGGAGGTCGAGATCATCTCGATGTTGATGCCGGCATCCGACAACGCGGTGAACAGCTGCGCCGAGACGCCCGCGCTCGTGCGCATCCCCGCCCCCACGACGGCGAGCTTGCCGATCTGGTCGTCGTACTGCAGCGCCTCGAAGCCGCTCGTCTCCTTCTCGGCGGTGAGCGCGGTCATGACCTTCTCGCCGTCGCCCTTCGGGAGGGTGAACGAGATGTCGGTGAGACCCGTGGACGCGGCCGACACGTTCTGCACGATCATGTCGATGTTCGCGCCCGTCTTGGCGACGATCGTGAAGATCTCGGCAGCCTTGCCCGGCACGTCGGGAACACCCACGACGGTGACCTTGGCCTCGTTGAGATCGCCGGCCACACCGGTGATGATCGGCTCTTCCACCGATCCCCCTTCCTTCGGGTCGCCCTGCTCGGAGGGCAGCGTCTCGATCGGGAGCACCCAGGTGCCCTCGTTGTTGTTGAACGAGGATCGCACGTGCAGCGTCACGCCGTGGCGCCGCGCGTACTCGACGGCGCGGATGTAGAGCACCTTCGCCCCCGCCGCGGCGAGTTCGAGCATCTCCTCGCTCGTCAGCCGGTCGAGCTTGTGGGCGCGCGGCACGACACGCGGATCGGCCGTGAAGACGCCGTCGACATCCGTGTAGATCTCGCAGACGTCGGCCCCGAGCGCGGCCGCCAGGGCGACCGCCGTCGTGTCGGATCCGCCGCGACCGAGGGTCGTGATGTCCTTGCTGTCGCGGTTGAAACCCTGGAAGCCGGCGACGATGGCGATCGCGCCCGCGTCGAGCGCCTCGCGCACCCGGCCGGGTGTGACATCCACGATGCGCGCCGAGCCGTGCCGGTCGTCGGTGATCATGCCCGCCTGGCTGCCCGTGTAGGAGCGGGCGTCGTAGCCCATGCTCTTGATCGCCATCGCGAGCAGCGCCATCGAGATGCGCTCCCCCGTCGTGAGCAGCATGTCCATCTCGCGCGGGTCGGGGATGGGGGTGACCTCGTGGGCGAGATCGATGAGCTCGTCGGTCGTGTCGCCCATCGCCGACACCGCGACGACGACGTCGTGGCCGGCCTTGCGCGTCTCGACGATGCGCTTCGCGACGCGCTTGATGCTCTCGGCGTCGGCGACGCTCGATCCACCGTACTTCTGCACGATGAGGCTCACGGTGGTGCTCCTGGGAGGTGGGATCCTTCGGGCGACGGCCCTACGCCGAGTTTAGTCGGGGCGGAAACCCCTCACGACACGAGTCGCCGTGCGGTCAGCCGACGCCCTCTGAGCACCGCATCGAGGCGGCACGCCGAGTCGTGGCGGCGTGTCACGGCGAAACGGTGCTGAGGCGACCATCTCGCCACTCGCGCGATATCGGCGGGAACAGTCGTTACCGGCTACCGCGCAGCCAGGAACTGCTCGATCGCGTCGGCGGTGTCCTCCCAGCCCTCGACCGCGATGCACCGCACCCCGAGAGCCTTCACGGGGTAGTCGTTGCCATCGGGATCGAGGCGGTCGCCGACGAAGAGCATCTCGTCGAGCGGGATGCCCGTCAGCTCGGCGAGCTTCGTCATGCCGTACGCCTTGTCGATGCCGCGGCGCGTGATGTCGACGCTCGTCGACCCGCCCGACCGCACCTCGAGGTCGGCGAGGTGCGCTTGCACGGCGGCGCGAAGGGTGTTCTTCTTCTCGCCCGACGGGTCCCACGCCTTCTTCGCGTCGACCGGCGCGGCCTGTCCGAGCGCCGAGAACGTGATCTGCGACCCGCGGTCCTCGAGGATGGGGCCCCACGTCTCGCTCTCCCAGTAGCCGAGCCGCTTCGCCTCCGACTCGACCGCCGAGAGCGCGGCGGCCTTCTGCTCGTCGGTGAGGTTCTCGGCGTACTGCTGCGCCCATCCACCGTTCTGGAACAGGTAGTACTGCGTGCCGCACGTCGGCATGAGGTGCAGCCGCGCGAGCGCCTCCGGGTGATCGACCGGCAGATTGTCGACGAGCTGCATCTCGAACTGGCCGAACTGGCCGCCCGAGATGACGCACACCTCGACCGTTCCGAGCAGCGTCACGAGCAACTCGGCCATGCGCGGGTCGACGGGCGACTTCGAGGGGGCGAGGGTGTCGTCGAGGTCGAAGGCGACGAGGCGCACGGCAGCGTTCACAGAGGTCACGACCGACCAGCTTGCCAGAGGATCAGGACTCGACCGTGCGACGGCCCTCGAAGGCCCGGCCGAGAGTCACCTCGTCGGCGTACTCGAGGTCGCCGCCGACCGGCAGCCCCGAGGCGAGCCGCGTGACCCGCAGCCCGGGTTGCACGAGCAGGCGGGTCAGGTAGGTCGCGGTCGCCTCACCCTCGAGGTTGGGGTCGGTCGCGATGATCACCTCGGTGACCGTGGAGTCGGCGAGACGCTGGACGAGCTGCGTGATGCGCAGATCGTCGGGCCCGATGCCGTCGATCGGGCTGATCGCCCCGCCGAGCACGTGGTACAGCCCGCGGAACTCCCGGGTGCGCTCGATCGCGACGACGTCCTTCGCCTCCTCGACGACGCAGATCGTCGCCGGACTGCGGCGCGGGTCGCGGCAGATCGAGCAGGTGTCCTGCTCGGCGACGTTGCCGCAGATCGAGCAGAACCGCACCTTGTCGCGCACGTCCATGAGGATCTGCGCGAGCCGTTTCGTGTCGAACGACTCCGTTTGCAGGATGTGGAACGCGATGCGCTGCGCCGACTTCGGTCCGATGCCGGGCAGGCGACCGAGTTCGTCGATGAGTTCCTGGACGATGCCCTCGTACATCAGTCGTCCGGCGCGTCGAGGGCGGCGGGCGGGTCGACGGGACGCAACGTCTGCTCCTCGAGGAAGCTGGCCCCGAGGATCTCGCGCACGACCGCCTCGCCGTAGCGCGCCTTGCCGTCCATCGTGGTCGGCTGCGCCGCGCGACGTTCGGGAGCGGATGCCGGGGTCGCCGCCTCGGGCGCACTCGGCTCCGGCGCGGGGGCCGGTTCCGGCGCCGGCTCCGGCGTGGGCTCGGGTTCCCGCGCGACGACCGGCTCCGGTTCCGACCCGAGCGGAGCGACGTCGCTCGACGGGATCGCCACGACATTCCACTCGGGCGCCGGCGGCAAGGGGTTCTCGGCGGCCGGTTCCGCCGGACGGTTCTCGACGCGGGCGGGCGCGGGCACGAGGTCGTCGGGCC
>Ga0209066_10003300_pt1 | contig 18553 bp, 16 predicted proteins | sample All_14_2_FD_187198 | JGI IMG/M metagenome (GOLD analysis project Ga0209066, IMG submission 187198) | Freshwater microbial communities in response to fracking from Pennsylvania, USA - Allegheny Zone_MetaG_DW_15 (SPAdes) (version 2) ... | reverse complement strand
GGGCCCCACCTGCCCCCGACCGCACCGTGGTCAGCGTGGAGCTGGTGGGCACCTGCGCGGCCTGGCGCCAGTGCTGCGCGCGGTCATCCGACCACGCCACCAAGCCACGCTCACCTACAGCGACCAGGCGATGCTGCTGCGCTGTCGCACCCAGGAAAAAGCCGCGCTCAATTTGCTGCACCGGCAGCGCCGGGCGCTCAAGAGCCGCGCCAGCCCTGGCATGGCCGACGCACAACAACATCAACCCCAGGGCACTCTCACTTAGCCAGCCTCTAAAGAAACGCATGTCAGCGTACGCCCTCGCCCGCCATGGCATCGGGGGTGAAGATGCGGTCCTTGTACGTGGGCATGATCTTGTAGTGCATCGATTTGTCGTTGAAAAGCACCGTCACAAACGCCGAGCCGGACAAGAGGTCGTACATGCCCCAGGTGGTATTGCCAGTGGCTGGAAGATCCGGTAGGGCCATGGGCAGCGCGAAGGGTATGCGCCAGAGCTGGCCGTTGGCATCCCAGCGATCGCCCAACACGGCGATCCAGGAGTCTTCATCCACGTAGTAGCGGCTGTGAGGCGCAATGTGACGTTGGCCAGCCTTCAGGGTAGCGTCGACCACCCATACGCGGTGCAGTTCCCAGCGTACATGGTCCGGGTTGAGGTGACGGCCGTTCAACAGCTCCGCATCCGACTTCAGTGCGTTGGTGCGGTTGGTGTTGTAGGGAATCAGCATCTCCTTCTTGCCCAGCAACTTCCAGTCGTAGCGATCCAGGCGGCCGGTGAAGCCATCGACCTCGTCAAAGTTGACGATGCCGGCCGAGAAAGGCGTGGGTGTGTCGCAGCAGGCATTCGGGAGCTTGCGCACACGACGCTGGCCGGTGAGATAGACCCACGCAGCGGTCTTGGACTCATCGATATTTAAGCGACCCACGATCGCCTCCCCGGCGCGGATGGGCGGCCCGGAATTGACCGTGCGTACGAACCAGTAGTCACCCGTCGACTTATCGGCCGAGCCACCTTTGACGTAGTACGGCATCATGTGGTCGTTGTTCGACTCGGCCACGTTGACCCAACGGCCATCGGTGGTGAGCTGGTAGCCCTTGAACTCGGTGGCCCACGATTCACCTCGCCAGCGCAGCAGGTGGTTCCACATCACCTCCACGCCGTTGGCGGGCAGAGGGAACGGAACGCCACCGTACACCCCCTTGGCCATCGGCCCGGCCGGGCCTTCCACCACGCTGCCGTTCACCGCATTGCGGGCCGTGTTGTCGTACACCCACTGCGGCGCGGCCGCGGTACGGTGGGTCTTGTAGACATCGACACGGAAGGTATCGGGGTATTTCTTCAGCAGGGCCTTGGTGCCTTCGGTGAGCTGCTCGTTGTACTGGGCCATGTTCTTGGCCGTCACCGCATACAGCGGCTTCTCGCTGGCAAAGGGATCAGGGCGGCGGCCGCCATTGACAAAACCCGGCGTGGGCGTAGTGAGGCCGCCCGTCCAGGCCGGGATGGTGCCGGCGGCGTTGCCGGCGCGCTCGGCCCCCAGCGGGGTCAGTTCGTTCTTGAGTTTGGCCGCTTCCGCGGCGGTAACGCCCGCGTGCGCCGCGCCGCCCAGCAGTGCCAGCGCCACGCCCAGGCTGCTCAGTGCCCGCAGGTTGTTGATCGTGTTCATGGGGGTCTCCTCGTTGTCGTTCAGAACGTGCGGCGCAGTGACAGCGCCAGGAAATCGCGGTCCTTGAGCGATTGCTGGTAGCTGTAGGCATTGCTGGGCAAGACCTGGAAGGTGCCGACGCTGCCGAAGTAGTGTGTCCAGCTCAGGCTGAAGCGCCAGGCATCGAGGTAGCTGCCGTTGAGGCCGATGTTCAGCTCGCCGTTGCCATCCGAAGGCACGGCGCTGGGGCCGAGGGCCATCGAGCGTGAACCGCGCGGCGCCCAGCCCAGGCCCACCGGTACGCCGATGTCCAGGCCTGCCAGCACCTGCCGGTAGGTGGGCTCCAGCTGTACCTTCAATGCCCAGGCGTCGCGGGTGGCGTGAGGGTCCACGGCCGTGGCGCCCTTGGTGATGCTCAGCACCCGGTTCCAGACCACCTCGCCCAGCAAGGAGGCTTCGTTCCACAACGCCCAGCTGGGCAGCGTGGCCAGGGTGGAGAGGTTGAAGTGCGCGGTGTTGCCCACGGCATAGCCCGGGTTGTCGCCCCCCAGCCCAGGGCCACCCAGGGCACTGGCATCGGCCCCCTGGGTGCTCGCCAGATCCTGGTTGCGGCGGGTCGAAGCCTCCATCGCCACGTTGTAGTCGCCCAGCGTGTGGCTGGCACTGAAACCATAGGCCTGGATACCCTGGTGGTAAACCTGCTGGAACGACAGCGGCCCCACCACCGGCGTGGGCGGCGGCACCAGGAAGCCCACGGTCGGCACCACCTGCGGGGTCTTGTTGTGGAAGCGGATGGCATAGAAGCCCAGGTCCGTGTCCTCCACGCGCCAGCGCAACTGCACGCCACCCTGCCCGCTGTCTTTGGGCCGAAGGTCACCGGCGCGCGGTGCCACAGGGCCGCCCAGCAACAGCTGCTGGGCACCGTCCACGGCCACGTCGACATTGGAGAAGTAGCTGCCTACCGCCGGCACCACGCTGCGCTCCCAGCGCAGCTGGTAGTAGGCGGCCAACGACACCGACGAGCTGAGCTGCAATTGGCCCGAAACCTGGGGCACCGGCCGGATGGCTTCCTTGAACTGCGTGCCGGGCACCGACATCAGCTTGACCACGTCCACCGGCATCTGGCCGCCGGCAATGGCATTGGCGCCCAGGAACAGGCTCTCGCCCCACAGGATGGCGTGGCGGCCTAGCCGGCCTGAAACACTCAGACTGTCGCTCAGCTCAGCCTTGCCGAAGATGAAGGCATCCAGTACCTCTGCCTTGCGACCATGCACACTGCGCGTCTGGTGCGTGAATTCATTGGCTGCCCCGGTGGTGTTGGGGAACGCCCCGGCAGCAAACCCGGGGTTGTCGTTGTGCCGGTTGTAGACGCTGTCGTAGAAAGCGGCGGCGCTGATCCGCAGGCCGTAGCTGCGGTTCAGCGTGGCATCCAGCTCAGACAGCAGATCCACGCGGTTGGAGATCAGGCCCTTGCCGAAGTTCCGATCGCCATCGTCGTTGTTGGGGTTGCTGAGCAGCCGCGCATCGGCATTTTTCAGGCGCGCTGCGGCGCTGTATTTCAGCGTGTTGTCCCAGCGCAGCTTGAGCGCGCTGTCACCCGTGTCGACCTCGAAGGCGTGGGCACCCGAGGCGCAACACGCGGCCACCAGGCTCAGCATGAAAGGTCGGAGGGTGCGCCGGCGCGGCGCTGGCTTGCTGCCGCGCCGCGTGGGCGCAGCAAGGCCGTGATGGATCTGGGGCATGCTTGTCTCCTGTCGTTATCGGCAATACAAGGGCACCCGAAAAAAGCCGGGAGACACCTTGCGGTGAATCCGCCGTCTGTGCGGCGTTGGGTTGAATCTCAAACTCAAGCGGCGATGGCGCTCACTCGGGCGTAGCTGCTCAGCGCAAAAGCCAGCGGTGTGCGTTCGGCATGGCTGTACTGCTGCACATCGCCCAGCACCACGTCGTGGTCACCGGCGCGGCAGATCTCGCGCACCGCACACTCGAAAGTGGCCACGCAGCCCACCAGCACCGGTACACCCGCCAGGCCGGGGGTCCAGGCCACACCGGCAAACTTGTCTTCGCTGGGCCGCGAGAACTGGTTTGACACGGCCAACTGGTCTTCCGCCAGCACATTGATCACAAAGTGCCGAGCCGCGGCGAAAGCGGCATAACTCGGCGCCTTGTGCGCCACGCTCCACAGCACGATGGGCGGCGCCAGCGAGACCGAAGAAAAGGAGTTGATCGTCATGCCCAGCCTCAGCCCCTGCGCATCCAGCGCGGTGACCACCGCCACGCCTGTGGGGAATCGGCCCAGGGCCTTGCGGAAGTCGCGGCCGTCGATCACGGTGGTGTCAGGGGTGTGCATAGGGCTGTGCGTTTGGGTGCTCATGCGAAGAACGTCCAGGGTGGGTCGAAGGAGGCCGACCTCAGGCGGGCAAGGTGCCCTGCAACAGGTAGCGGCGCATCACTGCGTTGAACTCTTCGGGCGCTTCGTACTGCGGCCAATGGGCAGCGTCTGCCTGCATCACGTAAAGCTGGCCCTTGGCCACCCGGGCACACGCCGCCTCGGCGGCAGCCAGGTCATGGATGGGGTTGTCGCGGGTCCACAGGAACAGGGTCTCGCATTGCACTCGGTCCAGCGCAATCAGGTGCGGTGTAATGTCCGAGGCCATGAAACGACCGATCACCGGGCTGGCCAGGCTCAGCTCGGGCTGCAGGTAGTAGCCCAGGCGGGTGCGCACCAGCTCCTCGTTGAGCAGGCCCCAGTTCTTCTCGTGCATCAGCCACTGCATGCGGGCCAGCACGGAATCAAAGGTGGGGGTTTGGTGGGCGTTGCGCGCGCTCAGCGCGATCAGGTTCTTCAGGTCCTCATGGCCCTGCGCCGACACGATGGGAATGCCCGCCGAGGTGTTGAGCACCATGCGCAGCACCCGCTCGGGATAGCGCCCGGCAAACACGCCGCACACCCAGCCCCCCAGTGATTCGCCCGAGATGTGGGCACGCGCCACCCCCAGCTCATCCATCAACTCGCGCAGCAACTCGGCCAGCACGGCCGGCGAAAACTCGGCCAGCCTCTTCTCCGAGAGGCCGTGGCCGATGAAGTCAAAGGCAACCACGTGAAACTGGTCGGCCAGGGCCACCACATTCTTGGCATAGGCCTCCAGGTGCCCGCCCACACCGTGCATCAGCATCAGCGTCTCACCACGGCCCTTGCCAGCTTCGGCAATGCGCACGCGGCCAAAGGAACGGGTGTTGACGAAGCGGATCTCGGCACCGAGAAAGTCCAGCCACAAGCTCATGGGTACTCCAGTAAACAGACGGTGACAGAGCTGCCCGGCCGCAGTCGCGACCAGCAGGACGTCAATCGAAGGAATGGCTCAGCGGCGCATCAGGCCGGCTGCGCGACGGGCCGGTGGCCCCATTCACTCAGGCGATCAAAGGAGCGCACTTGCCAAGTGCTGTCATCCACCTGCAGGCCACCCCAACCCAACTCGACCGCGAAGCCCGAAGGCGAGGTGGCATAGAACGAAAACATCTCGTCGTTGGGGTGGAAACCCAGGCTCATTTCCACCGGCACCTGCAGATCGCGGCAACGGTCATAGGCGTGGCCCACATCACGCATGTCGGCCACCTGCAGCATCAGGTGGTGGATGCGCTTGGGCGCCGGCAGCTGCGCCACCGCCAGGCTGTGATGGCGGCCGTTGCAATGCAGGAACGCGGCATCGGCCACCACGCCCGGGGCAAGCTCCTGGCGGATGTAGTCGCTGAGCTTAAAGCCCAATAGGCCGACGTAGAAGTCCAGCGCACGCTGGCGATCTTGCGGCGTGATCAGGAAGTAGTGGCCCAGGCCCTGCTCACCGGTCACGAAGGCCGAACGCAGCACTTCCGAGCGGAAAGGGGCGTGGATCAACGCCGGACCGCAGTAGAGCTCGATGCGGTTGCCGTCTGGATCACGGCACACGTACAGCGCCTCCACCTGGCGCGATGCCGCCAGCTCGGCCGAGCCCGGCTGCACCTCCACATCGGCGGCACGCAAGCGCTGCACCAAGGCAGCCAGTGCCTCGGCATTGGGGGTTTCATAGCCGGCGTAGACCAAATCATCGGCCGGGCCGGCCTGCACCTGCAGGCGCTGCGCCTGCTGATCCATGCGGAACACCAGGCGCTGGCCGGGCGTTTCGCTGTGCAATTGCAGGCCCAGGATCTGGGTGCCAAAGATTTTCCATGCTGCCAGGTCGGAGGCTTCAATGCCCACATAACCCAGCCGTGTGACGCCGCTCATGCGCTGTCTCCTGAGGTGATCGAAAGCGATGCCAGCTCAGCTGACGATCACTTGGTTGGGCTGGCCCAATAGTGTGCCGCCGGCATTGACGCCGAGTTTGTCGAGGTCCATGCAGATGTGGTTGCAGCCGGCCTGGATACTTCGGAAGTAGAACTGCAGCAGGTTGTCCAGCATGATCCCCTTGCCGCCCGAACCCCGCAGCAATAACACACTGGCTTCAGAAGCAAACTCTGCGGCAGAGGCGGCATCGGCCACATACTGGGCCCGTTTTTCCATGGGAATCGGTTGTCCGGCGGCCAGGTATTCCACGCCGCCTTCCACCACGTCACGGATCAGGTTGCGGGCTGAACGCACCTTGGTATCAGCCAAGTTCACCCGGCGTTGCACCATCGGGTTCTCACTGATGGCGGCCTGGGTTTCGTTGACGCGGCGCACCTGCATCTGGGCGCAGTACACGTCCAACATGCCCTTGGCCATGCCCACCACCACCGAGGCCACCGCACTGCCAAAGGCCACACCGAAAGGCACGCGGTAGTACGGGCTGTCGTAGTGGCGCAAGCCCACGTCGCTGCCTTGCTGGAAGAAGTGCTCCACCAACGAGTGGGTGCGGTAGGCCGGCACGAACACGTCCTTGAGCACCAGGCTCTTGGAACCCGTGCCTTGCAGGCCAAACACCTTCCAGCTCTCGCCGGCGATCTGGTAGTCCGAGCGGGGCACCAGGAACACGCGGTGGTCTGGCATCTCGCCTTCGCCGCGGCCGATCAACCCACCCAGAAACGCCCACTGGCCGTGATCACAGCCGCTGGAAAAGCGCCAGGTGCCATTCAGGCGATAACCGCCCTCCACCGCCTCGCACTGGCCCCATTGGCCATACGACGAAGAAATCAACACCTCAGGATCACTGCCCCACACCTCCTCGGCGCAGCGCGGATCCAGCAGGGCCATTTCCCAGTTGTGCACGCCCAGCACCATCAGCACCCAGGCGGTGGACGGACAACCCGAAGCCACCTCCTGCAGCACCCGGTAAAAGGTCAGCGGACTCATCTCATAACCACCAAAGGCCCGCGGCTGGAGGATTTTGAAGAATCCCGCCTCACGCAGCTGCTGGATATTCTCGGCAGATACCTGCCCAGCCAGCTCCAGCGATACGGCTCGCTCGCGCAGCCAAGGCACCAAGGCCGTGGCACGCTGTATCACTTGCTGCTCGGTGGGCACGGCACCGATACCCGCGTCCAAATCACGCAGATTCATGGCTTGTCTCCTGGTTTGGCCAGTGTTGCGGTAAAGGGGGCCCCAACAGCAGAACCTCGCCCAATCTCTGCGACGCGCAGGGCTCGCCGCTCGCCGCTATCAAGCAAGAATTGCCGTTCGCTGGGGAGGGTGGCCACCGCTTGCAGCACACCCTGTCGTTGTGCCGCCATCTTAGAAAACGATCAGGCGCCAGGCCAATCGTCATTCGTCATACGTGGTATGCGTGGGACTTGCAGGGAGGCTTGATCATCACCCTGTGAAGAGGGATGCCCGATCGTGTTCAGGCATCCCACCTGCCGCCAGATCCTGCCGCCAGATCAACCCGGTTCAGCCCGGGCCGACCCGGTTTAACGCAGATCAAAAAGAATGGCGCACACCCATCATGAAGCCTGATTGGCCTTTGCCCGCACCGGGTGCGGTAGCACCCCCATCCGCCGCGGTGGGGATGGTGCCGCTGCTCAGCCCGGCGTTGGCGCTGCCCTTGTTGGACATGCGCCCGCCCACCAGATAGACCGCCGTGCGCTTGGACAGCGCGTAGGAACCCCGCAGCGCATACACGGTCGATTGAGAGCCGTCGGTGCTGTCCTTGTACTTCAGCCGAGCCACCAAACCGATGAGCGAGAAGGCCGGGGTGAAAGCATAGTCGGCCTCCAGATAGGCCAGGTCGCTCTTGGGTGTGACCGTGGTGGTGGTGACCGCCTCGTTCTTGCGCCTGATCAGGCCGGCACCCACCTTGGCGGCGCCTATCTTCACGTAGCCGTTCGCCAGGGTGCGTTGGTCGCTCAAGCTGCTGAGCGTGAAGCCAGGGGCTGCGCCGGCACCGCCACGCTGTTCGTCGTGGGCCAACGCCACGCCCCACTGCGCCGCGTCGTACTTGGCGAGCAGTGAAAATTCACGGCAGGCCTTGGTGTCACCGGCCACCTCGCCAGCGCACGAGGGGGCCGGTGCTGCAACGCCCGAGGCATCACGGCCGAAGCTGTACGTGGCCCCCGCGGTGAAACCTCCGAAACTGCCTTTGTAGGCCATGGTGTTGTCAGAGCGTGAGCCGGGAATGCCCGCATCCAGTGACGGCAGGCCATAAATCATGGGGCCCGCGGGATCGGCATCGAGCAGCGACCAGAAATACATCGTGTACTGACGCCCAAACGACAACTGCCCCCACGACCCGCCGAGCCCCACCCAGGCCGAGCGCCCGAAAAGCCGGCCGCCCTGGTTGGTGTTGTTGGTGCCCTTGTCGGGCGAGAAGCCGCTTTCCAATACAAACAGCGCCTTCAAGCCATTGCCCAGGTCTTCGCTGCCACGCAAACCCCAGCGCGAGGGCAGGAAGCCGCCGGCCTGGCCCGGCATGCGGGTCACGCTGGCACTGGTGCCGCCCACATGGCTCAGGCGCTCAACACCCGTGTCGATCACGCCATACAGCGTCACGGACGACTGCGCACAGGCGGCGCCCGCCGCCATCGCCACCACACCCATGGCGGCCCATTGCTTGTGTTTCATTCTTGTCTCCGACGGTGCTTGAAAGGCCCGGTTCCCGCCGGCACCTTCGGCAAGGGGCACAAAAAAATCTATAAGGATCGAAACACCCAGGGGCTGCTGTGTTGGTGGCGGGCTTCAAACGCCCGAATAGCCTCGGCATGGCGCAGCACCAAGCCGACCGGATCCCAGCCATACAGCAACCTCTGTTTGACGAAGGGGTCCAACTCAAACGGGATCTCGGGCAGATCTGGTGCGCTGATGCGCTGGGCTGGCAGATCGACCCGCAGCGCCCAGCCCGGCCGGGCCTGCACCGCTTCGAACAAGCGCTGCACCTGCGGGGCCGGCAGCGCAATCAGCAACAGGCCGTTGTTGATGCAGTTGTTGTGGAAGATGTCAGCAAAGCCACTGCCGATCAGCACCCGAAAGCCAGCGTCCCACAAGGCCCAGGGCGCGTGCTCCCGCGAAGAGCCTGCGCCGAAGTTGTCGCGGGTGAGCAGCACCGATGCGCCGGCATAGCGCGGCTGGTTCAGCACAAAGTCTGGATTCGGGCGGCGCTGGCGGGTGTCCATGCCTGGCTCGCCCGGGTCCAGGTGGGCCCATGCATCAAACAGGAAGGGCCCCAGGCCGCTGCGCTGCACCGTCTTCATGAACTGCTTGGGGATGATGGCGTCGGTGTCCACCTGGGCACGGTCCAGCGGCGCCACCAGGCCTTCGTGCACGCGGAAGGGTTCCATGGTCAGGCGCCAGGTTCGGTGGAGATGAGCGGGGGCAAATCCGCCGGTGAGGTGAGGTGACCCGTGATGGCGGCCGCCACGGCCAAGGCCGGGCTGAGCAGGTGGCTGCGGCCGCCCGCGCCCTGTCGCCCCTCGAAGTTGCGGTTGGAGGTGGAAGCGCAGCGCTCACCCGGCAGCAAGCGGTCTTCGTTCATACCCAGGCACATCGAGCAGCCGGGCGAGCGCCATTCAAATCCGGCGTTCAAGAAAACCTGGTCCAGGCCTTCGGCCTCGGCCTGCTGCCTGACCCGGCCAGAGCCTGGCACCACCAGCACCGCTTGCACCGAGGCCGCCTTGTGTCGACCGCGCGCCACCGCCGCAGCAGCCCGCAAGTCTTCAATGCGACCGTTGGTGCAAGAGCCGATGAAGACCTTGTCGATAGCGATCTCTCGCAAGGGTGTGCCAGGTTGCAGGCCCATGTAGCGCAAAGCGTGTTGGGCGGCTTCGCGGCCTGAGGCCTGCGCCGCGTAGTCTTCGGGGGCGGGTACGCGGTCGTCGATGTCCACCACCATGTCGGGCGTGGTGCCCCAGCTCACTTGCGGGCGCAGACCGGCGGCATCGATGTCGACCACACGGTCAAAGCCCGCATCGGCATCGGAACGCAAGTCACGCCAGGCCGCCACGGCCTGCGCCCACAACGCCCCTTGGGGAGCGTGGGGGCGGCCCTGCAGGTAGGCCAGGGTGGTGTCGTCCACCCCGATCAACCCCGAGCGGGCACCAGCCTCGATGGCCATGTTGCACAGGGTCATGCGGCCCTCCATCGACAGGGCCCGCACCGTGTCGCCGGCAAACTCGATCACGTGCCCGGTGCCGCCGCCACAGCCCAGCCGGCGTACCACGGCGAGGGCCAGGTCCTTGGCGGCGACCCAGGCCGGCAGGGCACCGCTGATGCGCACCAGCAGATTGCCGCTCTTCTTTTGCAGCAGGCACTGGCTGGCCAGCACCTGCTCCACCTCCGAGGTACCGATGCCCTGCCCCAGGCAGCCCAGGGCACCGTGGGTCGCCGTGTGCGAGTCGCCACACACGACCGTCATGCCGGGAAGGATGGCGCCCAGTTCAGGCCCCACCACATGCAGGATGCCCTGCTGGGCGTCACCCCAAGGGAAGTAGGCCAGTGCGCCGCTGGCCCGCACGTTGGCATCCAGCATCGCCACCTGCTCACGAGCCAGGCGATCGGGGATCCGGGATCGGGGCCCATGCACCCCGCGGGTGGGCACGTTGTGATCAGCGGTGGCCAAGATGCTGCCGGGCCGCCACACCGGGCGCCCGGCCAGCCGCAAGCCCTCGAAAGCCTGCGGGCTGGTGACCTCGTGCACCAGGTGCCGGTCGACATACAGCAGGGTCGAACCATCGGATTCGACCCGCACGGTGTGCGCGGCCCAGAGCTTGTCGTACAGGGTCTGGCCCATGTTCAGCGCGGCGTGAAGCCGGTCATGCCGCGGCCGTGGTGCGCAAGGCGGGATCGGTTTGCGGGCTCAGCAGCGCGGCGGGGGTGATGCAGTGGCCGGGCTGATCCTGCTCCTGGCGGATCGCCAGATCCAGCAGGCGGCGCGCCCGCATGGCGGCCTCGTCCAGACGGATCGCCACGCCCGGTACCACACCACCGCGCGACGCGATGTGCCGCTGCTGCTCCTCCACCACCGCCTTGTCTTCATCGAAGGTGGCGCGCAGGGCCGCCTGGATCGTGGCCGTCAGCGCCGGGTCCTGTGTGCGGTAGTTGCGCACCAACGACCAGAAGTAGTGCGTGCTGGTCGCCGTCTCCGGCGTGAGCAGGTGCAGCACATGGTTGATGTGCGCCTGGGCGGGGGTCTTGTTCACCGGGTACACAGCCGCATCCGTCATGTTGATGCCGGGCAGCAGGTTCACCGCCGTCTGCCAGCGGTGGATGGGGCCGTCGCTCTGCAGGATCATGGCAAAGAAGGGAGGCGGCGCGATGTTGTGCATGTCGCGGTGCGCACGCACCAGGCACTGCCCTTCGACGGAGACCTGGGCCGGGTAGTTGGCGATCGACTCCTCCTCTTCGTTGCCGATGGTGCGGGTGTGCACATAACTCTCGTGGCTGAGGTCGAGGAGGTTGTCGTTCACCAGGCGGTAGTCCGCCTCGAAGTGGTGGTAACCCGGCGCAATGGCCCAGGCCGGATCGGTGTGCCAGTGCAGATCGGGGATCAACGCCGCATCCGCCAGCGGAGGCTGACCCATCCACACCCAGATGAAGCCGTGGCGCACCTCGGCCGGGTAGCGCCGCAGCCTGGCCTGTGCGGGAATCTGGGCCTGCCCCGGCACCTCCACACAGCGGCCCTCCACCGAGAAGCGCATGCCGTGGTAACCACACTGCATCTGGTCGCCCACCCGTTTGCCCTTGGACAAAGGCAGAAAGCGGTGCGGACAGGCATCTTCCAGGGCACTGATTTCACCGCTGGCCGCGCGGTAGATCAGCAACGATTGACCGAGCAGTTTGCGCGCCACAAAGTCTTGCGACAGCTCGCTCTCGAAGCCAGCCACGTACCAGGTGTTCATGAGCCACATAAAAAAGTCTCCTTGATGTTGATAACGCCGACGGCAAACAGCAAACGGTGGGTCTCCGGTTGTCAATGCACGGACAGCAGCGCGTCCAGCTTGGGGCGGTCGTCCAGCAGCTCGTGGCTCGGACCCCGGTGCACGATGCGGCCACGGTCGAGCACGATGGCGTCCTGCGTGAGCTGCAGCGCCAGGCGGGCGTGCTGCTCCACCAGCACCATGGCCATCTCACCACTGCTCACGATGCGGCGCAGCGTCAGGCTCAACTCATGCACGATCACCGGGGCCAGGCCCTCCATGGGCTCGTCCAGCAGCAGCAGGGCGGGGTTGGTTATCAGTGCACGGCCGATAGCCAGCATCTGCTGCTCGCCGCCCGAGAGCTGCAGGCCGCCATTCAGGCGCCGCTCCTTCAGCCGAGGGAACACCTCGTACACCCGCTGCAGGTTCCAGGGGCCCCGGCGGGCCACCGCCGTGAGGTGCTCTTCCACGGTGAGCGAGGGGTACACCCACCGTTCCTGCGGCACCCAGCCCAGGCCGGCGCGGGCGCGGCGGTGCACCGCCATGCCGGCCATCTCCTTGCCGCGCCAGCGCAGCGTGCCGCCATGTTGGCGCGTCAACCCCATCAGGGTGACCAGCAGCGTGCTCTTGCCCACGCCATTGCGGCCCAACAGCGCCAGGCTGCCACCCTCTTCAATGCGCAGGTCGATGCCGTCGAGCACCACCGATTCACCATAGCCGGCCCGCAGTTGTTCGAGTCGCAACAGTTCAGCCATGTTCAGCCTCTCCCAGGTAAACCTCTTTGACACGCGGGTCTGCGGCGATCTCGTCCGGTGTGCCCTGGGTGAGCAGGCGACCGCCCACCAACACGGTGATCTGCTCGGCGAAGCGGAACACCAGGTCCATGTCGTGTTCGATGAACAGGATGGTCACGGCACGCGGCAGACTGGCGATCACCTCGAACAGCTCACCGCTTTCGCTGGTGGGGATGCCCGCAGCCGGCTCGTCCAGCAACAGCAGCTTGGGCCGCGCGGCCAGGGCCAGGGCAATCTCCACCAGGCGCTGCTTGCCGTAAGGCAGCTCGCAGGTGCGGGTATCGGCCTCGCGCTGCAGGCGCAACGACTGCAGCAATGCCTGCGCCTCATCGATCTCGGCGGCCATCGAGGCCACGGTACGCCGCCACAGCGTGCCCAGGCCCTTGCGCTCGAAGATGGCCATCAGCACCGATTCCAGCACCGTGAAATCGGGGAACAGCTGGTTGACCTGGAAGGTGCGCGCCATGCCACGCCGCACACGCTGGTGCTGCGGCAGGGCGGTGATGCATTCACCGTCTAGGTACACCTTGCCGGCACTGGGCCTCAAGTAGCCGGTGAGCAGGTGGATGAAGGTGGACTTGCCGGCCCCGTTGGGGCCAATCAAGGCGTGGCGGGCGCCCTGGGGAATGCTCAGCGAGATATCGCTGTTGGCTTCAAAGGCGCCCCAGCGCTTGCCCAGCCCGTCAGTACGCAAGGCGGGGGTCATGGATGCAGGCTCCTGTGGGTGCGGATCGTCTGACGCAGACGCGCGTACCAGGCGGTGAGACCACCACGTGCAAATACCACCAGGGCCACCAGCATGATGCCGATCCAGAACTGCCAGTACACCGGGTTCAGGCTGGCCAGCAGGTCATGCGCCAGCATGAAAAGGGCCGAGCCGAACAGCGCGCCATACAGCCGCCCTGCCCCACCCAGCATCAGCATCACCAGCACATCGGCACTGCGGTTGAAGCCCAGGCTGTCCAGCCCCACAAACTGTGTGGTCTGCGCCAGCAGCGCCCCGGCCACCCCGGCCAGCGCCGCACCCAGGGTGTAAGCCGCCACCAGCCGCGCGCCCACCGGCATGCCCAGGCTGGGTGCCCGGCCCACACATTGGTGGATGGCGCGCAAGCTCAGGCCAAAGGGCGATGCCACCAGCTGCCGCAGGAACAGGAAGACCACCAGGAGCACGCCCACGCTGTACCAGTAGCCCACCTGACCGGCCACATCAAACTCGAACAGGCCCAACACCCGGCCCATCTGCATGCCCGACAAACCGTCCAGCCCGCCGGTGATCGAGGCCGCCTTGTTGGCCGCCTCGAACAGCATCAGCCCAATGCCCATCGTCACCATCAGGCGCGACAGATCACCCAAGCGAACCAACAGGCAGGCCGTGAGGCCCCCCACCACAGCGGCCACCAGCGCAGCCGCCACCAGCCCGCTGAAGGGCTCGGTCCAGCCGTGCACGGCCAGCAGCCCGGCGGTGTACGCCCCCAGGCCAAATGACGCGGCATGGCCCAAGGTGACGATGCCGGCATAGCCCAGCACCAGATCCAGTGACAGCGCAAACACGCAGGCAATGGCGATCTGGGTGGCCAGCAGCAAGTGGCCCGGAAAGAAGACAAACACCGCCACGGGAAGCAACACCCACAGCAGCCGCTCGACCGTGCCCCAGCGCGCCCGCAGCAGATGCCGGCCCGGCGTGGGCGACACCAGCCCCGCCAACCACAAACGCATCGCGTTCATGCGCGCCTCCCATACAAACCGGCCGGAAACGCGATCAGCAGCACCACCATCATCAGGTAGATCGCAAAGGCACTGGCCTCGGGCACGTAGTACTTGCCCGCCACGTCACACACGCCCAGCAGCAGCCCGGCGATCAAGGGACCCTTGATGGTGCCGGCCCCGCCCACCGCCACCACCAACAGGAAATACACCATGTACTTGATGGGGAAGCTGGGATCCAGGCCCAACACATCGGCGGCCAGCGCACCGCCCAGACCGGCCAGGCCGGTGCCCAGCGCAAAACACAGCGTGAACAAGCCATCCACACCGATGCCCAGGCCGGCTGCAGCGTCGCGGTTGTCCACCGCGGCGCGCACCTGGGCCCCAAAGCGCGTGCGTTCAATCAGGTAGGCCAGTGCCAGCGTGATCAACGCCACCACCGCCACCACAAAGAGGCGCAGGCGGCCCAGCGACAGGCCCAGCAGCTCCGCATTGCCCCGCAGTCTGTCAGGCAGCATCACACTTTGCTGCTGCGGCCCCCACACATACGTGGCACTGGCCATGGCGATCAGGATGATGCCGATGCACAGCAGCGTCTGGTCGAGCGGGCCGGCCTTGTAGAAGTGGCGATACAGCAGCCGCTCCAGAGCCGCACCTAGCACGGCCATGCCGACAAAGGCCAGCGGCAGTGCCTCCCAGTAGGACAGGCCCCACAGCGCCATGCTGCGAACCATCAGATAACCACCCAGCATGGCAAACACGCCATGGGCCAGGTGCACAAAGTTCATCAGCCCCAGCGTCACCGACAGGCCCACGCTCACCAGGAACAGCAGGCTGCCATAGGCCACACCGTCGAACAGCACACCGATCAACTGTTCCATGGCAAGGGCTCCTCAAGGGTTTGGCGGGCAGGCAAGGCCCACCCCGCCGCACCGCCGCGGTACGGGTACAAAACAGACAAGGCAATCTCCAGAATCAGGGCGGCGCAGCCCTTGCTGCGCCGTGGGGCCGCTCAGCTCACCGGACCATTCACTGGGCAGGCTTGCCCATGTCCTTGACGGCGTCGAACTTGTCGAACTCCACCGCCGTGGGCACCCCCTTGACCAGCTCCACGCGGCGCACGTACACCGTGTTCACCACATCGCGCGTTTCTGCATCAATGCTCATGGGGCCCCGCGGGCTGTCGAGGGTCAGTCCCTTCATGGCAGCCACCAGCGTGTCACCGTCGCTCACGCCCTTGGTCTTCTTCAATGCCTCGTAGAGCACAGCCATGCCATCAAAGGCGCCCACAGCCAGGTAGTTGGCATCCATCTGGCCACCGGCCACCGACTGGTAGGCGCCGATGAAGGCCTTGTTGCGCTTGCTGTCGTGCGAGGGTGTGTAAAAGCCGGTGGAGACCGCACCCACCGCGGCCGGGCCCGCCGCACGCAGCACATCGCTGTCGACCCAGCCTTCCGGCGAGATCAGCTTGATCCCGGCCGCACCCAGCCCCCGGTCGGCCCAGGCCTTGTAGTACAGGATCACCGGCTCGCCCACGGGCAGAAAGGCAAATACCGCATCGGGCTTGGCATCCTTGACGCGCTGCAGAAAAGGCGCGTAATCAAAGTTGGTCACCGGCAGGGCCAGTTCACCTGCGATCTTGCCGCCTGCCGCCTCGAAGGATTTTTTGAACCATAGCGCGGCCTCATGCCCCGGTGCAAAGTCAGCCACCGTGATGTAGACGTTTTTCAGCCCTTGCTTGTACGCCCACTGCCCGAGCGGAAAGGAGGTCTGGGCCGTGGTAAAGGAGCTGCGCACGATGTACGGCGACTTGGTCGGGATGATCGAGGTGGCTGCGTTCATCACGATCATCGGCACCTTGGCCTGCGCCGACAGCGGCGCCACCGCCAGTGCGGAAGGGGTGAAGTCAAAGCCGGCCAGCACCTCCACCTTGTCGCGGGCGATCAGCTCCTGCGCTGCCCGTTTGGCCGAATCCGGATTCGGCCCACCGGTGTCGCGGTAGATCAACGTGATCTTGCGGCCGGCCACCTCGTCGCCATTGAGCTTGAGAAAAGCATTGATGCCGTTCTGCATCTGCTTGCCGCCCACGCCGTAGACGCCACTGAGGCTGCCCACAACGCCCACGCGCAGCTCTTTGTCGGCTTGTGCCGAGGCACCCACCGCCAACATCAGGCCGGCGGCCGTGGCGATCCATGTCTTGAAGTTCATTGCTTGTCTCCGTTGGTTGTTTTGAAACGCCGGGCTCTGCGGCCCGGACTTGCAAGTGCACTAGGCTTCGCGCCAGAACCCCATGGCTTGCTGTGCCGGGCGATCTGACAGGCTGAACAACACGGCGCCGGATTCGGCGCGGTGTGACACCGATACCCAGGAGGGCACCACGAACACGTCATGGGGCTGCCAGTGCACGGTGTGCTCACCGACCTGGCTGCTGCCCTGGCCTTCCACCACGCAATACACCGTGCCATCGGTGCCGCGATAGGGTGCCCCCTCAAAGCCACTGGGCAACCACTGCGCAAAGGCGCCCATCGTGGGGGTGGGCCAGCCGCCGGTGCCCGGGTGGCTGTAGCGCAGCTTGACTCCGTGACGCGCGTCGATAGGGCCGTTGCGGGCCAGGCCCAGCAGCGTGCTGCGGGTGCGTTCATAGGGGTAGCGAAACACCGGGCTGCGGTGTGGGTTGGCCGCATAGTCCACCGGCAGCAGGTTGGCGCCGTAGCGCAGCAAAGCGTCATCCGTGGCGCGGATGAGCGGCTGGGTCTCCCGGGTGTGGCGCTCGCAGAAACCGGCGTCGAAGAACTGGACCATCGGCACGTCCAGGCCGTCCAGCCACACCACCGGCTGATCACCGCTGTTGCCGTGGTCGTGGAAGGTCCATGACGGGGTGATGATGAAATCCCCCGGCGACATGGGCGTGCGCTCGCCCTCCACCGCGGTGTAAGCGCCCTCGCCTTCCACCACCAGGCGCACCGCCGTGGCCGCGTGACGGTGGCTGGGCGCCACCTCGCCGGGCAGGATCAGCTGGTAGCCCGCATATAAGCTGTGGGTGATGGAGGAGGCACCGCGCAGGCCCGGGTTCTCCAGCACCAGCACACGCCGCTCGGCCTCTTTGGCCGTGATCAGGCTGCCCGCTTCCAGCAGGTGCTCACGCACCCCTGCATAGCCCCAGTGCGCCACCTCGCACGGCGTGGTGGGCGTGGCAGGCACCAGGTTGGCCATCACCGCCCACAAGGGCGCCAGGTGCTCACGGTCGATGCGGTCGTAGAAGGCCTGGCGGTGCGCCTGCAGCGCCGGGTCACGCAGGGCGGTAGTCATGCGCGCACCTGCACGCGGATTTCGCCGATGCCCTCAATGCGCGCCTGGATCTCTTCCCCGCCCTGGATCGGCCCCACACCCTCAGGGGTGCCGGTGTAGATCACATCCCCCGGGTGCAGGGTGTAGAAGCGCGAGGCAAATTCGATCAGCTCGGGCACACCCAGGATCAGGTCGCTGGTGTTGGAGCTCTGGCGTTGCACACCGTCCACACTGAGCGCCATGGCCAGCGCGCCGGGCTGAGGCAGCTCATCGGCCGTGACCAAACAAGGCCCCAGCAGCGAGTAGCTGTCGGGCGACTTGCGCAGGCTACGCTCTTCCGGGCCGCGAATGGTGATGTCCAGGCCGATGCTGTAGCCGGCCACATACTGCAGCGCATCGGCCGCGGTCACATTTTTGGCGGTACGCCCGATCACCACGGCCAGCTCCACCTCATGGTCGGTGCGGCGCTCGGGCAGTACCAGTTGCACCCCGGCGCTGATGCCGACCAGAGAGCTGGTGGCTTTCAGGAACAGGCCAGCGCGCTGGATCTGGTCGATGCGGTTCTGGTGGTGCAGGTTCGGGTCGCCCAGCACCTCCTGCAGGTGCTTGACGTAGTTGACCGGTGCCGCCACCAGCTTGCCCGGGTTGGCCACCGGGCTGAGCAGGTGCAGGCCCGCCAGCGGCAGCCTCGGCGCGTGGGGAAGCAGGCGATCAATCTCTGCGCGCACGCGGTCGAGGTGGGCGATCAGCACATCGTGCCTGGGCAGCGGGTAGCGGTGGCCGGGCAGCACTTCCAGCGCCTGGCTCACATCGGCCACCTGCTCGCTC
>Ga0209066_10003298_pt1 | contig 18560 bp, 16 predicted proteins | sample All_14_2_FD_187198 | JGI IMG/M metagenome (GOLD analysis project Ga0209066, IMG submission 187198) | Freshwater microbial communities in response to fracking from Pennsylvania, USA - Allegheny Zone_MetaG_DW_15 (SPAdes) (version 2) ... | reverse complement strand
GTTCGGACCTTCCGGCAGCGGCAAATCGACAGTGATGAACCTGCTGGCCGGGCTGGTCGTTCCGGATCGGGGCCACATCCGCCTCGCCGGGCGTACCCTCTACGACGCCGACGCCGGGGTCAACCTCCCGCCGAACCAGCGGCGGATCGGGGTGGTGTTCCAGCATGCCCGCCTGTTCCCCCACATGAACGTGCGGCGCAACCTGCTGTACGGCTGGCGGCGGACCGATCCCGGCGATCGCCGGATCGACCCCGAGGCCCTGATCAAGGTCCTCAATCTTCGCCACCTCCTTGAACGTGGGGTCAACCGGCTGTCGGGCGGCGAGCGGCAGCGGGTGGCCCTCGGCCGCACCGTGCTGGCCTGTCCCCGGCTGATCCTGATGGATGAGCCCCTGACCGGACTCGACGAGGAACTGAAATACCAGATCATCCCCTATCTGCAGAAGGCCCTCGATCAATTCGCCATCCCCCTGCTGTTCATCAGCCATTCGCTCAGGGAGATGCGGCTGATGACCGACGAGGTCCTGGTCTTCCGCGATGGCGCCCTGCAGGCGCAGATGGCGACCGAGAGTCTGGCCCGCAGCGACATGGCGACGGCCGGCGGCGGTTTTACCAATATGCTGCATCTCGGCCCCCCGCGTCAGGTTGGCGATCTGTGGCGCTATCCCTGGGGCCAAATTGAGCTGGTCCTGACCGAAGGGGGCGGAAACGGCGACAATTTCGTCGAGCTCGAGGCCAGGGATATCATTCTGCTCAAGGGCCGTCCCGCCGCCATCAGCGCCCGCAATCTCCTGGCCTGCACGGTGGTCGGCCTCTTGGGGGGCAACAACCGGGTCGGGGTGGAACTCGACTGCGGCGGCAACCGCCTGGTGGCCCAGATTGTCCCGGAATCGGTGCGCGAGATGGGGCTGGCGGCCGGAGTCGAGGTCATCGCCGCGATCAAGGCCTCGTCATTTCGCCGGATTGTCTGAGAGGCAGGCGCTATCGTCTGGGTACGGGCGGTTTTGCAACGGCATCCGGGATCGGGGGATAATCATGGGGGCGGCATTCGTGCTCTTCGCTGCGGGGATGGAACCATGGCATCGACGGCATGTCGTCAACCATGTGCAGCCGTGACAGTCACCTTGGCTGCATATCGAAGTTGCCGGCTGAAAGACCTCCTATCTCTTGCCGATTATCGGAGAATTGTGTAAGAAAACATATCAACCATCCGATGCGTCCGATTTAATGTTGTGTCTGAAATAATCCTTCTGTATATCATTCTACCCTTCGTCGTCTTCCCAGGAATACGTGAATTCGCCTCTCGGGCGGCCGTTCGCTTCAACCCGGCGTCCGCCGGGCGGGATTCTCTGCCCCGACTGAGGCGATTGCCGTCAACCTCAACCGACACCCCGTCGCTCTTCGCACCTGCCGGCGCCGACAACCTTCTGCCCCCCGAAAGCAACTCGAGGAGCTTTTTTTTTCGCCATTCAAGGCCCTTTGAACATGAACAAGAAACACTATCGCGAAATACCCTATAATTTTACCTCCGCTGACGACAAACTGATCATCAACCTGCTCTTCGGGGCAGAGGTGTGGGAGGATCTGGAAGAACTGCGCAGTCAGAGAATCACCGGCCGCTCGTCGCGGCTGGTGATGCGCTTCATGGGCGACCTGTTCATCCTCAGGCGCAACCCTTTCCTGTTCCAGGAGTTGATCGACTCGCCGCACCGGCGGCAGCGGTTTTTCGACACCGCCGGAGAAGACCTGACGATCATCGAAGAGGCGGCCCGCATCGGAAGGATCGGTTCGGAGCGCAGTTCCAAGGTGCTGCGGCTGGTGGCGACCTGCCGTCGGCGCTTTGCCGAGATCAAGCAGGAAATCCACGACGCCCCGGCCATGCGCGGGCAGATGCAGAAAAAGCTGGGTGCGATCATCGGTGCCGACAACGTCCGCTTCGATCCCTTCACCCTCATCAGCCACGCCACCGACGCCACCGACTGGCGGCTGTTCCTGCCGCTGGCGGTCCTGCGGCCATCGGTCGAGGAGCAGGTGCCGCCGCTGATGCAGGCGGTGGCCGAACTGGGATTGAAGATCATCCCCCGCGGCGGCGGCACCGGATTGACCGGCGGCAGTGTGCCGGTGACCAGCAACTGCGTCATCATCAACACCGAAAAGCTGACCAAAATCCATGACATCGTCTACTGGGACATGCCCCATCTCGGTCCGGAGACAAGGATTCCGGTGCTCAAGGTGGAGGCCGGCGTCGTCACCTCCGACGCCATGGCTCACGCCGCCAGGGACAACCTGATCTTCGCCACCGACCCGACCAGCGCCTGGGCCTCGACCATCGGCGGCAACATCGCCGAAAACGCCGGCGGCAAGACCGCGGTGCTGTGGGGCACGGCCATCGACAACATCCTCGCCTACACCATTGCCATGCCCGGCAACGGCCTGGTCACCGTGCGCCGGGTCAATCACCCGATGCGCAAGATCCTGCCCGATGATGCGGTCCACTTTCAGGTCCTCGATGACAACGGGCGGCTGCTCCGCGACGTCCACCTGACCGGGACCGAGATCCGCAAGAAGGGGCTGTGGAAGGACATCACCAACAAGGCCCTGAAGGGCCTGCCGGGCTTTCAGAAGGAGGGCACCGACGGGATCATCACCTCCGGCGAATTCGTGCTCCACCAGGCCTACGAGAAGAAGATGACCTACTGCCTGGAATTTTTCGGCGACGACATGGATGAAGCCAGCCGGGTCATCGTCGAGATCTCCGAGGAGTTCGTCAACCACGGCGAGGAGGCGCTGATGGCCCTGGAGCACTTTGACGAGGAGTATATCCGGGCCATCAAGTACAAGTTCAAGGCGGCCCGGAGCGAACATCCGAAGGCGGTGCTGCTGATCGACATGGTCGGCCACACCACCGCCCAGGTGCTGCGCGGCAAAGAGCGGTTGAAAAAACTCCTGTTGCCGTATAAAAACACCGAGTTGTTCATCGCCCAGGATGCCGACGAGGCCGCCCGTTTCTGGCGCGACCGCAAGCGGCTCGGGGCCATCGCCGCCCGCACCAATGCCTTCAAGCTGAACGAGGATATCGTCCTCCCCCTGCCGGCGCTGGCCGAATTCGCCCGGTTCGTCGACGCCTACAACATCGACGAGGATATCCACAACAAGACCCAGTTCATCGAACGGATCGTCGAGTACCTGAAGACCGCCGAACCGATCGAGGACCCGGACTGGCTCGAGGCGAAGATACCCAAGGCCAACGACCTGTGCCGGGAAACCCTGGAAAAGCTGCAGCTCCGTAGTCGGGAGTCGATGCGCGATGCGATCGATATCAGGAAACTGCTGGCTGATCTGCTGGAGCTGCTGAGCGGCTACAGCAAGGTCAGCGGCATAATCGAGAGCATCTACAGCGAGGTGCGGTCGAAGCGGATCATTATCGCCACCCATATGCACGCCGGCGACGGCAATATCCATGTCAACATCCCGGTCTTCTCCAACGACCGGGCGATGATGAAGCGGGCCGAGAAGACCGCCGAGGACGTCATGGCCAAGGCGGTCGAGCTGGGCGGGGTGGTGAGCGGCGAGCACGGCATCGGCATCACCAAGATGAAATTCCTCGAAAGCTCGCGGTTGGAGGAGCTGCGCCGCTACCGCCGGGAGGTCGATCCCCAGGGGATCATGAACCCGGGGATGCTCAACGATCCGGCGATCATCGACAAGGTCTACACCCCGTCGTTCAACCTGCTCGAACTGGAGGCGAAGATCCTCCAGTACGGCTCGCTGGCCCAACTGTCGTCGATGATCTCCAAATGCATCCGCTGCGGCAAATGCATGCCGGTGTGCTGCGTCTACCATCCGGGCAGCAATATCTTCTTCCACCCCCGCAACAAGAACATGGTCATCGGCTCGCTCATCGAGGCCCTGCTCTACGATATGCAGCGCACCCATCTGCCGCGCTTCAACCAGCTGAAAAACCTCGAGGAGATCGCCGACCACTGCACCCTGTGCCGCAAATGCCTGGCTCCCTGCCCGGTGGATATCGACACCGCCGAGGTGTCGCTGCTCGAGCGCGAGATCCTCAGCGATCTCGGCTACAAGCACACCGCCCCGGCGACCCTGATGTCGCTGTATTACCTCAAGATCCGGAACCGCAGTTTCAACCGTGTCTTCCGCAAGGGGGTGCTGCAATGGGGCGGCGACCTGCAGCGGCTCGCGGCCCGGGCCTACAAGAAGGCACCGCCGGCGATCACCGACCAGCGATGGCGCTTCCTCAACATGTTCAAGTCGCCGATGATGCCGGCGTCACCGACCAGTCTCGGCGCCCGGCTGCCGTACTATTCGGAGCGCGAGGCGCTGATGATCAACCCGGAAGGGCCGATCGGGAAAACCGTCTTTTATTTTCCCGGCTGCGGGTCGGAACGCCTGTACGCCGACATCGCCACCGCCGCCATCTATCTGCTGGCGAAGAACAACATCCGGGTTGTCATCCCGCCGCTGTCGCAGTGCTGCGGCTTTCCGGCCAGGGCCAACGCCAGGAAGAGGATGGCGTCGATCATCAGCCTGCGCGACACCATCATCCTGACCCAGATCCGGGAGATGCTCGGTCATCTGGAGTTTGACGCCTTTCTCGTCAGTTGCGGCACCTGCCGCGAGTCCCTGGGCGAGATGGGGGTTTCCGAGATCTTCGACTGCCCGATGACCGATATCTCGCAATTCGTCATGGACAACGCGACGTGCCAGTTCGGTCCCCGCCGCCCGGCAACGGTGCTGTACCACACCCCCTGCCACGACTCTTTCAACGGGGGCGGGGCGGAACTGCTGGGGCAGTTGTACAGGGAGGTGCGGAGTGTCGCCAATTGCTGCTCCGAGGCCGGGACACTGGCCGTGTCGCGACCGGATATCGCCCACGCCATGCTCGAACGCAAACGCGAATCCCTGGCCAGGGCCGGGGCGGGCAGCGAGGCCGCGATCATCGCCACCAACTGCCCGTCCTGTCTGTCCGGTCTCGGACGCAACCGGGAGATGGGGGTCACCCCGCAGCATATGACGGTGGTCCTGGCCGAGGCCATCGGCGGGTCGGAGTGGATGAGCGAATTCGCGCGACTGGTGGAGGGGGCGGAAAAGGTGACGTTTTAGGCAGGGGCCGCGCCCCAGCGAGTTGTGGTGCGGTCAGGCCGGAAAGGATGGCGATGATACAGGGTTTTCCCGTTATAGCGATATGATCGGCAATGTTTGCATCCTTGGCATCTTCACCGCGTTGGTGATCGGGGCGCCGCTGGCGGGCGTGTATCTCTCCGGCCGGCCCGTGGCCCTCTTTGCCACCTTCCCGCCCCTGACGGCCCCGGTGGCGCACCAGCCCTTTTCGTGGCCGGTCTTTCTGGCCTTTATCCTGCCGCTGGCCGGGGTTGCAGGCCTGATCGGCGCTGCCGCCGGCCGCCGGCGACCGGATTCCGAAGCGGCGAATTTGCAACGCCGGTGCCGGTTCCCCGTATGGGGGTGGTCTGCCCTGGCAATCCTGGTGCTCTGCTGGTTTCTGGCCTGGACCCGGTTCCCCTGGGTCGGTCCGGTCCAACGCCATCTCTTCATTCCCCTGTGGTTCTGCTACATCGTGGTGGCCAACGCCCTGTGTGTCCGCCAGTCCGGTGACTGCCCGCTGCTGGAGGAACCGGTGTTCTTTGCCGCCCTGTTTCCGCTCAGTGCCGGTTTCTGGTGGTTGTTCGAGCACCTCAACCAATTTGTCCACAACTGGTATTACACCGGCGTCGATTACGGCCCTCTCGCCTACAGCGTTCATGCCACCGTCGCCTTTTCCACCGTGTTGCCCGCGGTCTACACGACCCGGCGGTGGATTGCGGGCATGGGATGGTGCAGGCAACGGTTTTCGGGCCTGCCCTCCCTCCGGCGATTTGCCTTGCCGCTATTGAACCGGCCGCTCTTTCTGCTCGCCTGCGCCGGCCTGATCGGGATCGGCCTCCGGCCGGAAGAGCTGTTCCCGCTGCTGTGGATCGCCCCGCTGCTGATTCTGACCTCGCTGCGCCATATCGCCGGCCGGCGCACCCACGTCACCGCCATGGTCGACGGCGAATGGCGCCCGGTGCTGGCCGCGGCCATGGCGGCCCTGATCTGTGGATTTTTCTGGGAAATGTGGAACTATTACAGCCTGGCCAAATGGAAGTACAGCATCCCCTACGTGCACCGGTTCCAGCTCTTCGAGATGCCGGTGCTGGGTTATATGGGATATCTGCCGTTCGGTCTGCTGTGCATCGAAATGACGGAGATGTTCAGAGAGATGTTCGCGGGCGGCGACCAAGGGACGGGCGGCCGATGACGCCGATTCGCCAGTTGCTCAACCGGATTCGCTGGGACCGGCAGTATGCCGATGCCGCCTTCCGGATCGGCTATTACGACCGGGTCGACGACACGATCATCGTCGTGCCGCTGAGCGAGGTCGTGCAGGAGCCGGGTGATTCCTTTGCGGTCAGGGTGCTGGACAATGACGGAGTCAGCCATCTGGTGCCGTACCACCGCATCAGGGAGGTATACCGCGACGAGGAGCTGATCTGGCAACGAGGACGGTAAATCGAGGCCACCCGCCCACGGGCGAAGGAGGAGATAACGATGCATATCGCCTGCCACTGCAAGAAGGGGATTGTGCCGGCTCTGGCCGGGCTCCTGACACTCCTGCCGCTGGCTTCCGCCTCCGGCCTGGACCTGGGGGCGATCACGCTGCCGCCGGGATTCGAGATCAGCCTCTACGCCTCACCGGTACCCGGGGCGAGATCGATGGCCCTGGGCGCCGAGGGGACGCTCTTTGTCGGGTCCCGCGGCGCCGGCAAGGTCTACGCGGTGGTCAACAGCAATGGCGACAACCAGGCGGATGAAGTCATCGTGCTGGCGGCGGGGTTGGATTCGCCCAATGGCGTGGCCTTTCGCGGCGATTCGCTGTATGTGGCGGAGATCGGCCGCATCCTGCGCTTCGATCGGATCGAAAGCCGGTTGCACGACCCGCCGCCGCCGGTGGTGATAACCGATCGGCTGCCGAAAGAGCGGTATCACGGCTGGAAATTCATCGGTTTCGGTCCGGACGGTCTTCTCTATGTGCCGGTGGGCGCCCCCTGCAATGTCTGCCTCGAGACCGATCGAAGATTCGCGGCGATCCTGCGGATGGAGGCGGATGGCTCGAACCCGGAGATTTTCGCCCATGGGGTCCGCAATACCGTCGGTTTCGACTGGCACCCCCGGACCGGGGAGCTGTGGTTTACCGATAACGGCCGGGACTGGCTGGGGCCGGACCGCCCGCCCGATGAGCTCAACCGGGCGCCGACGACGGATATGGATTTCGGCTTTCCCTACTGTCATGGCACAGCGATCGCCGACCCCGATTACGGCAGGCGGCGATCCTGCCGCGACTCGGTCCCGCCGGCGATGGAACTGGGGCCGCACGTCGCGGCGCTGGGCATGCGCTTCTACACCGGCGCCTCATTTCCGCCCCAGTACCGCAACCGGATCTTTATCGCCGAACATGGTTCGTGGAACCGGCTCACCCCCATCGGTTACCGCATCACCACCGTCACCCTCGACGGCAACAAAGCGGTCGACTACCAGGTGTTTGCCGAAGGCTGGCTGGACGGCTTTACCGCCTGGGGGCGACCGGTGGACGTCCTGGTCATGCCCGACGGGGCGCTGCTGGTCTCGGACGACAAAGCGGATGCGATCTACCGGATCGCCTATCGTCGGTAACCGGTTCGCATCCGCCACCATTGTTTCCCTGCCCGGCCGGGGCGATCGGCAGGCGGCCGGGGGAATTCTCAGTCCTTCCGCCGCTGCGCCTAATGGCGATACCTGCTCCAGTCTCTGTCGTAGTAGCGGTTGCCCCGGTAATAATCGCGGCCCCGGTGGTCATACCTGTCACCCCTGTAATAACCGCCGTCCTGATACCGGCCGCCATCCCGGTAATAGCCTCCGTGATATGCCCCCCAATGGTGACAACCTCCAAGGGATAGGAGCGACATCACGACAACAAGTCCCATTATGATTCTTTTCATGGCTTCCTCCCTGCATGTTGCCCCTCGCCCGTTCAGGGTTTCCGGGGGCAAGTGGCGTCAGGCGATCACGTTTCATCAATCAGCGGGCCCGCCTGCGGCGGGCCCGTGTCCATCTGAAGACCAAGGGGCGAGACATCTCGGCGGCGCCGTCAATAGCAGGGGACCTGCACCCTCTGGGTGACGGGGTAGGGGTACGATACCCAGACCTGACGGCCATCATATTGGCTGATCTGCCACTCGCCGCTGACAACCCGGTCCTCGACGCAGATCCGTGGCTGCCGGACGACGACCTCCGGCGGGTACGCCGGATAAGGATTGCCATAGACAACTGTCGGCGGCGGGGGAGCTGCCGCACTTACCAGTGCCGAGCCAAGGAGAAGCCCTCCCATGACGCCGAAGGCGATACCGATACCGTCGTGATGATGCCCACCGCGATAGTGCCCCCCTCCATAGTAGCCGTGACTGTAGCCACGGTCATAATTATGGTATCCGCCGCGGTATCCGCCTCGAGCGAATGCCGTTGTCGTCCCCGTGATGCACAAAATCACCGCCAGTAGTGCAATTTTCTTTTTCATTTCCATCGCTCCGTTCCAAATTGGGCAGAAACTCCCCCGGTTCACCCTCAAGTCGACAGGCATCCCTTCCAGCGGCCTATAACTCAACCCGCCCAGATAGTCTTGCTGCGCTAGCACAAGCGGGCACGGCTCTGACATGTATCATTGCCTGACGGTCGGGAACCGGGAGGCGCGGCCGTCCTTCATGTCCCTGCGGATTGTCGTGACCGCCATGCGGGAGACTCATCCTTTGTTACATTTATAAATCCGATTGGCGGAGATTGAAAGCGGACATCAGGGGGCATGGGGTTGCGGATGACCTCATGTCGGGTATATGTCGGGTGCATGTCGGGTGCGTGTCGGGTCGGTTCGTCGCTGAAAATATTAGCACCGGCATGTCCGGATTGATGGTCCCGCGTTGACCTGGGTCCGGGTGAGACTCATGGTCTTCGGCCGGGAAGGAGGGACGGAGACATCGCCGGCCGGAGCACCGCGACGAACCTTCGGCGTCGACTTCGGTCCCGTCGTGTCGGAATGTCACGAAGCGGGTGGCGTGTTTCGGTCGGGGGTAAGGTTTTTGATCTGCTCGGTGTAACAATCGGGACAGCAGCTGTGGGAGATGCGCACGCCCTTGGTCCTGTTGAAATATTCCTCAAGACTGTACCAATGGCCTTTTCCCCGTTTTCCTTGCTGGTCGTCACGAATCTTCTTGCAATAACAGCACATCGGGAGAAACCCTTCATACATCGCGATTTTTCGCTGCATATCCTGTTTCACGAAACAGGTGGATATCCGGTACAGCAGCTCATCGGTATCACATGGCTTCTGCAGAAAATCGTCCGCCCCCAGACGCAGGGCGTCGATCGCCGACTCCATGACCCCATTGCCAGTCAGAATGACCACAATAGTCCTCAGGCCCCTCTGTTTGGCAGCCTCAAGCACCTGCAGGCCGTTGAGTCCGGGCATCACCAGGTCGGTGACGACGATGTCAAAGGGGTTTTCATTGATCAGAACGACCGCCTCCTCGCCATCGGCCGCAGTGGTCACCGTGAGTCCGGCGATGGTGAGGTCCCTGGCGAGACTGTTGCGGATGATCGGCTCATCATCGACCACCAGCAATGATTTGCCTTTCAAGGATAAAATCTCTTCCATTAATCCGTAATTGCCGTGCCGGCTTCCTGGGGGGGAGTTGACCTGTGTCATGGTGCTCCAGTTTATTCCCGTCATGTATAGGCGTTAGGCCGCTGCCGGAGGAAACGGCGGGGTCATTTCACGACATCCTGCCCGGAGGAATTCACAAGACGCCGGGGCGGCTCTATCTACTCTATCAATGACCATTTCGGTGAAAAATGGCAATGGGCTAAAATAAGAGATAAAATGATTATGAAATGTATCATATCAGCGGTTGGAGGTCGTGGAGGCAATGTCTCCGACGGTTTGCGGTTCGATTTCAATGGGGCGGACGGCGGTGTCGAGCTGCCCGGTATGCGTCCCATCGGTGCGGAGTGTAACGGTGAGGATCGGCAGGTATCAAATCAATTGGCATTTGGATGATGAATGCGTAGAATTTGGACAAGCGTCGGAGGAGAATCTGGCCTCAGATCCGACTTACTGAATGATTTGGAACGCATCATTTGTCTGCGGCAGTTGCCGGTTGCAAGGAAAGTGGCTGCTTGCGGCGTGCAGGACTGCAACAACTGGAGAATCGAGAAAATATGCGTATTGCCGACGAGGGCGATCTGCCAGCGATCGTCTCCATCTACAATTCGACCGTCCAGGCTAGAGAGGCGACCGCCGACACGGTCGCGGTGACGGTTGAATCACGGCGGGAATGGTTCAGGCAGCATCATCCCGACCAGCGACCGCTCATGGTCCACGAACAGGAAGGCAGGGTTGTCGCCTGGGTCAGTTTTCAGTCCTTTTACGGCCGACCCGCCTATGCCCATACCGCCGAAATCAGCATCTACATCGCCACCGCCTGCAGGGGGCGAGGCCTGGGTCGGACCCTGCTGGACGAGGCCCTGGGCCTGACCCGTCAATTGGACATCAAAACGGTGGTGGGCTTCATCTTTTCCCACAACGCAGCCAGCCTCCGCCTGTTCAAGGCGTTCGGATTCGCCGAATGGGGCCGACTGCCCGATGTGGCCGAGATGGACGGCAGGGAATTCAGTCTGTCGATCCTGGGAAAACGGGTGAATCCGTAAGGGAATACCATAAAGATCGGGCTGGGACAGGGTGTGTCTTGGCACGACCGGCTGGCCCGGTCGGTGCGCTTCGGGAGCTGAGGTCTATGATCGATGTTGGTTCCACAACTCAATGAGGGATGACGATATGCGTTATGGTGTTGGCCTGTACATTGTCATGACCATTTTGGTCACGGCCGGGGGGGCCGTTGCCGCCGAGGCCGGACTGCGGCCCTGGGCCGGCAATCCCTGGTACTGGAGCTATCGCGGCGAACCCGTGCTGCTGCTGGGCGGCAGCGATGACGACAACCTCTTCCAGTGGCCGGAGAGGGATCTGGTGGCGCAGCTGGACCGACTGGCCGCCGCCGGCGGCAACGTCATCCGCAACACGATGAGCGATCGCCGGGACAAGGGCTTCGAGGTCTATCCCTTCCAACGGCTGGCCGATGGCCGCTACGACCTCAGCCAATGGAACGAGGAGTACTGGACGCGGTTCGAGCGCATGCTCCGGGAGACCGCGCAGCGGCGGATATTCGTCCAGATCGAGATCTGGGACCGCTTCGACTTCACCGACCAGGGGGGCAAGAACCGCTGGCAGATCCACCCCTACAACCCGAAAAACAACGTCAATTACAGTTACGAGGAGTCGGGATTCGCGCCGCGCTACCCCGACCATCCCGCCGCCAACCGGCAACCGTTTTTTTTCACCACCCCGAACCAGCGCCACAACCGGACGGTCCTGCCTTTCCAGCAACGGTTCGTCGACCGGTTGCTCGATCACACCCTGCGCTACGTCCATGTGCTGTACTGCATCGACAACGAAACCAGCGGCGAGGAGGAGTGGGGGCGATACTGGGCGCGGTACGTCAAGGCGAGGGCGGCGAAGGCGGGCCGGACCGTCTATGTGACCGAGATGTGGGATGACTGGAATCTCTCCGCCGCCCGCCACAAGCGGACGTTCGACCACCCGGAGCTGTACGACTTCGTCGATGTCTCGCAGAACAACCACAACCGCGGCCGGAAGCACTGGGACAACTTCCTCCACGTCCGCCGCTATCTGGCGGAGAGGCCGCGGCCGATGAACACCACCAAGACCTATGGGGCCGGCGGCAGCAAGGCCGGTCTTACCGATCAGGACGGCATCGAGCGGTTCTGGCGCCACCTCCTCGCCGGTGCCGCCTCGCTGCGTTTTCATCGTCCGGATGCCGGGCTGGGTTTGGGCGACAAGGCGGTTGCGGCCATCCGCGCCGCCAGAAAACTCGAATCGAAGATCCCGCTGTGGTCGGTGACCCCGGCCAACGAGCTGCTCACCGACCGGGAACCGAACGAGGCGTATCTCGCTGCCGCCGCCGGCACCGCCTATGCCGTATATTTTCCTTCCGGTGGCGAAGTGCGGCTCGATCTGCCCGTCGCCCGGGGGCCATGGACGGTGCACTGGATCGACATCGCCTCCGGCGAGTGGGGGCCGAACCGACAACTCGACGGCGGCGCCGCAACCGTACTGGCCCCGCCTGCCGGTGGCAACTGGGCCGCCGCCATCGTCCGGGATGCCGATTGAATGCAGCCCCGAAAGGGCAAAGCCGTGGCCGATCTGCCCGCACCAGCGGGGCGGGAACTGGAGAGGCGGCCGAAACCACCTTTCTCAACACATTGGTGACAAGTTTAACAATGACTGATCTTCCATTCGCCTTTACCCTGTCGCTGCCCGAATGGGCGGTGACGGAACTGGCTGCCATGCCCGAATTCACCGCCACGGCGGAACAGCGGATGCGTCTGGTCCTCGAACTGGCCCGGCGCAACGCCCTGGAGGACACCGGTGGCCCCTTTGCCGCCGCGGTGTTCGAACACGACAGCGGCCAGCTGGTCGCCGTCGGGGTCAACCGGGTGATGCCGACCAGTTGCTCCAGCGCCCATGCCGAGGTCATGGCCCTGTCGCTGGCCCAGCATCGCCTTCAGGTCTACGACCTGGGGGGGCCGGGGCAGCCGGTGTTCGAACTGGTGGTCAACTGGCGGCCCTGCGCCATGTGTTTCGGTGCCGTGCTGTGGTCCGGCATCCGACGCTTGACCATTGCCGGCAGCGGCCCGGAGCTTGAGAACCTGACCGGCTTCGACGAGGGGCCGATGCCGCGGCAATGGCGGGCGGAACTGGCCCGGCGGGGCATTGTCGTAACGGAAGGGGTGCTGCGCCGGGAGGCGATCGATCTCTTCCGCTGGTTCGGCGCCAGCGGCCGCACCGTCTACAATGCCCGCCAGGGGTAGCCGCCCCGTCGCCGCCGGTATCGAAATGCAGCCCTCCGTCGCTGCGAGAGCGACCTGTTTCGCCACTCTGTCTCCGTGTCGACCCCGATCCTGAGGAATCGTGCGATCTCCTCGCGTGGGCCGAAATGCTCCAGTTCAAACATCCGGAGTGTATTTCTTCCCGCCCCGATGATGGTTATCGTCCATTCATGGGAGATTCTGTGGGTGAGATATCGAATCTGCCGATGGAAGGTGCCCTCCTCATCTGCCAAAATCGGGCGGTGTCGAGCGGCTGTAAAGTGACCCCGGCATGACCAGGCAATGGGCCTGAGACCGCGGGTGACCGCATGGAGACGCAGGAGATGCGCTTCATTGCCATTGATGGAGAGGATCTATGGGAGGTTGGCCATGGAAAGATATGTGGACGGATTCGTCATTCCGTTACCGATGGACAAGGTGGACGATTACAAACGCATTGCGGACAAGGCCGGCGCCATCTGGAAGGAGCACGGCGCCCTCGAATACTGGGAATGCCTGGGGGACGACCTCGACAGCAACGACATGGTGTCGTTCAGGAAGGCTGCCGACTGCAGTGCCGGCGAGACCGTGGTGTTTTCCTGGATCGTGTTCGAATCCCGTGAGCATCGCGACAAGGTCAATGCCGCGGTGATGGCGGACCCGCGAATCCAGGAGATGATGACGAACCTTGCCGAGCCCTTCGATTGCAAGCGGATGGTGTATGGAGGGTTCAGGAAGATGGTTGAACTGTAGCCGGCGATCGCGGCTGGAAGACATCGGCGGCCGGCGGCAGAGCCGGAGAGGCTGCCGGATTGTATGTCTCGGTCTTCAACAACCCAAAGATTACCGGCATCACCCATTATGGCGAGGCTGGGACGGTGGCGTCGAGGAGCCCCTTGGGTTCGGCGTCTCGTGGCAGATCGTCCCCACGGTGTTGGAAGTGATGCTGCTCGACAGTGACGCCGCCAGGGTGGAAAGGGTCATGCAGATGATGCTGCAGATGATCGAGATCAACCTCGAGTCTTTAAAAAAGATCTCCGCCTGAGGGAGAGAGGGGGGAAAACGAGATGAACACCAGCAGCGGAAGAGATTTCGGTAGAGTGCCGGCCCACCTGCGGGCGCTGCTGCGCCATTTCGCCGATCTGCGCGACGGCAGCCACGGCGACGGGGCGGTGCGTCGGGCCGACAAGGAACGGCTGTTCGCCGTCGCCGTCGATTTTCTGGCGCCGTATGCCCGAGTGGCACTCGGCGAAATGAACGAGGCACTGCTGGCCGCGACCGGAACTGTCGCCGGTGGCACCATCATCAGGTCGCCGGCCGGGGATCTGACGGCGACCTGGACCTTGAGCTGGCCGGAGCAGCGGCGGGCGGGAATCCCGCCCGTCACGCTCGACGCCTTCTTCGGCCGCGGCTTCCTTCACCCGCACCTGCGTGGTGCGACGGTGGGGGTGTGGCCGCTCAATGTCTTCACCGATGCCGACGCTGCCGCCGAACTGCCGACGTTGCGGGCGATCGCCGCCGCCGATCTGCATAATCTGGTCTTCCAGCGCGATTACCGCATCGTGCCGGCCATCACCGGTACCTGATGGCTCAAGGCACCAGCTTGATGAAGATCTCGTCGATGGTCTCCTGGTTGATCCCCTGGCCCTTCATGACCTTTCTGGCATGTTCGGCAAACTCGAGCCGCTTGACCGCCGCCTTGTTGTTCTCCAACCCTTGATGAACGAAGCAGTTGATGATCGTGGCGGCGTCGGTATCCTCGAGTGCCGCGGTCCGGGTGATCTGTTCGAGCAGTTCGGCCGGCATCTCCAGGTTGATCGTGGTGGTTGGCTTGCCGGCATAGGCGGTATTGATATGGCATACGAGTTCCTTCATGGCGGATCCTCCTCTGGCTTGGGGACATCCTTTCGTCCGGGTTGCACATCCGTCTGGAATGCGGGTCATTCCGGTCATGCATAGGTATATACATAGGTATGGCTGCCGAAATATCAAGATCGCCACGCGACCGGGCGGTCGGCAACGGGGGCATTGATCAACCCCGCCGCCACTCCCCCTGCCGCGATACGTTCCGGTCGTGATTTCCCTTCATTTTGCCCATTTCCTGCGGCTATACTGATGACAGCACTATTTCTCGTATTCCAGATATTCTTTCCGGCAAGGAGGACAGATGGAAAAAAAGGATATCTTTGATCTCGAGGCACTCAAGGAGAAGGCCGGCATTGCCCGGTTCTTCACGAAATTCGACATCTTCCGCGTCCTCTGGCGGAAGGGAGGTATCACTGTTCTGGTCCTGCTCGGACTTGTCGTCATCTCCAGTTACTTCCTGATCTATGTCCAACCCAACGAATTCGGCATCAAGGTCGTCCGGATCGGGTTGCAGAAAGGGGTGCAGAAGGAGGTGTACTCGCCGGGATATCAGTTCGTCATCCCCGGATTTCAGGAGATGATCACCATTCCTTGGGATATCCAGGTGCTGGAACTGACCAATTTCCCCGGCACGGCGAGCAGCGAGGCCAGGGCCGAACGGGCCGCCCATATCCAGACCTCCGACGGATTCTATGTCAGTGTCGATGTCTCGATCATCTACAGGGTCGTCGACCCCTATCTCGTGGTGACGACGATCGGCCCGGGACGATTGTTCGAGGATAACGGCATCATCCCCAAGACGGAACCGGCCCTCAAGGCCACTCTCGGCGAACTGACCACCGAGGAATTCTTCAACAGCCCGCTGCGGGTCAAGAAGACCGAACAGGCGAAAAACATGCTCAACGCCGAGCTCCAGAGCAAGGGGATCCAGGTCGAGCAGGTGCTGGTGCGCTATTTCAAGTACAGCGACGAGATCCAGCGCAATATCGAGCAGAAGAAGCTGAAGGACCAGCTGGTCTTCAAGAATCAGGCGGAAGGGCGGGCGGCCAGGGAGGAGGCCGTGCTGAAGAAGATCATCCAGGAGGGCAAGGCCACCGTGTCAGTGGAACTGGAAGGTGGCAACGCCTATGTCACCAGGCGCATCGCCGAACGGGACCGTTATGTCCGCACCAAGAAGGCCGAGGCCAACCTCCTGGTCAAGCTGGCCGAGGCCGAGCGCGTCCGGCTGAAGAACGAGGCGTTGCAGGGCGCGGGCTCGGAGAGAATGGTCGGTCTGAAGATGGCCGATGTTTACAAGGGGCTCGATATCGTTGTCCTGCCGAGCGACGGTACCGCCGGGATCAACCCCCTCGATCTCGCCAGGACCCTGCAGCTCTTTGAAGTCCGCGAAGGAGGGAGCAAATGAAGATCTCGCCCATCATGGGCCTTGCCTGCATAGTTATCCTGTTGTCCGGTTGTGTCCCGCATACCACCGGCAAGACCGAGGTCGGGGTGCGGACCAGAAAAATCGCCCTGTGGGGTGAAAAGGGGGTTGAGAACAGGTCCTACGCCCCGGGGTCCACCACCTTCCTCCTGCCGCTTATCAACGACTGGCATACCTTCGACATCAAGCTGCAGAACCTGGAGATGACCGTCCAGAGCGAGCGCGGCGACCGCGGCACCAGAGACGACCTGCTGTTCAAGACCATCGACGGCAACGATATCAGTCTCGACGTGATCATCGTCTATCGCATCGATCCGGAGAAGGCCCCATATATCCTGCAGCATGTGGCGACGGATGATTACACCCTGCGCGAGAAGGTGGTCCGGACCATTGCCCGCAGCAAACCGCGGGATATCTTCGGCGCCCTCAAGACGGAGGAGTTCTATGTCGCCGACAAGCGGGCGGCCAGGTCGGAACAATCAAAGCAGATCCTCCAGGAGATGCTTGGTTCATACGGCATCATCGTCGAGAAGGTGCTGACCAAGGACTACCGGTTCAACGCCGAGTACCAGAAGGCCATCGAGGACAAGAAGGTGGCCGACCAGCAGATGGAGCAGAACAAGTCGGCCCAGCATGCGGCCCTGGAGGAATACAGGAAGTACCTGGAAGAGGCTCGGGGCGAGGTCAACAAGATGATCGCCGATGCCGATGGCGTATACCTCAAGTCCAAGATCGAGGCCGATGCCTACTACGAGAAGCAGAAATACCTCGCCGAGGCGATCATGGCCGAAGGCAAGGCCGAGGCCCAGGGGATCGACCAGATGAACAAGGCCCTGGTCGGCAGCGGCGGCGAGACCATGGTCAAACTGGCGATTGCCGAGGCCCTGCAGGGTAAGCGACTGATCCTGCTGCCGACCTCCGAAGGGGGGATGAATCTGAAGACGACCAATATGAATAGCCTGATCGAGACGCTGGGGGTCAAGTCCCTCGGCGAAGAACCGCCGGCAAAACCTTAGATGGGATGGGGCGATAACAGGTCGTTTGCCGGGAACGGCAGTGGAAAATTGACTGTGGCACCGTTTTCCCGGTTGATCTTGTGTATATCGCGACGTATCTTCTGGCAGTCGCCGTAAGGTTTTTTGGCAAGACATCGAATGCGGCCGATCCGATTTGCGCCTGCGGCGGTGACGATGCCCGCATACGCCTCGCATTTTCTTCAATCCCTGCTTCTGTTCGTTTTTGTAATAATTAGTTTGTTTTTGTTTTCATGGTTGACAGTTGGAAATAATCGCCTATTCTGTCGTATAAAAGAGGTTGTTCAAACCTTTCAAGTGGTTATGTAGGTAATCTCCCTACATGATTTTCAGCAAAATCCCTGCGCGCCGATCAGCATAATCCTGATCTTTTTTTCCGCAATTTCCCTACCGTTTCCTGGGTCGGTTCCGTACGTCTGCCTCGGTAATATCCTTACATAAAAAAAGGCAATTGCCTGATTTTCTTCTCATCGTCAACTTTCTATAGTGGTCAGTGATAGTCGGGGTGCCATGTCCGCCGTTTTTTGCGTGGACGGGCCCTCCGGCCTCCTGTCATGAACGACGCTGTTGTAGTGCATTCATGACTGGTGCGTCTGTTCCGGCTGCCTGGTGCCAGGAGGGAGGAGGGGCCGGAGGGTGCGGCTGCATTCGGGTATCGGTCCGGGCAGGATATGCCGGGCTTCACATTTCTTACCTCACTTGTGTTGAACAGGAAAGGAGAGCCATGATCATCAACCGGAGCAACAATGAACCCCGGGAAACACATCCTCAAAACCAGAAGGAGGCTTCTATGGGAGTATCAAGACGAGATTTTCTCAAGCTGTCAGGCGGCACCGTTCTGGTTGCATCGCTTGGTGTCAACCTCGACCCTGCCAAAGCCTATGCCAAGGACCTGAGGATCAAGAACGCCAAGGTGACGACGACGGTCTGCCCCTACTGTTCGGTAGGGTGCGGCATACTGGTCTACGCCGAGAACGGCAAGGTCATCCAGGTCGAGGGCGATCCTGAACATCCGATCAATGAAGGGGCGCTCTGTTCCAAGGGCTCTTCGCTGGTGCAGATGGCAGTAAACGATACCCGCCTCACCAAACCGATGTACCGCGAGCCCGGCGGCACGGCGTGGAAGGAGGTGGAGTGGGACTGGGCCCTGGACCGTATTGCCCGCCTGGTCAAGGACGCCCGTGACAAGAGCTTCAAGACGATCTCCAAGGC